>Ga0075428_100004823_pt1 | contig 14963 bp, 16 predicted proteins | sample RhiMetdeltSRZDD2_FD_75291 | JGI IMG/M metagenome (GOLD analysis project Ga0075428, IMG submission 75291) | Populus rhizosphere microbial communities from Tennessee, USA - Rhizosphere MetaG P. deltoides SRZDD2 | ecosystem: Host-associated > Plants > Roots > Rhizosphere > Soil | place: USA... | reverse complement strand
ATTCGACGATCTTGCCGTCCTCGAGCACGAGCACTCGGTCGGCCAGGGTCAGCACATCCAGCAGATCGTGGGTGATCAACACCGCGGAGCGGCCGTCACGGGCCAGCACGCGGCGCAGCACCTTGCGCATCGCGGTGGCCGCAGCGACATCCAGTCCGGCCAGTGGCTCGTCGAGCAGCAACACGTCGGGTTCGGCGGCCAGTGCCCGGGCCAACGCCACCCGTTGCGCCTGCCCGCCGGACAGCTGCCGTGGCATCCGGTCGGCGAGCTCAGCCGCGTCGACCTCGGCGAGCCAATGCGCCGCTGCCGCACGGGAACTGCGCGGCGCGAACGCCACGTTGCGGGCAACGTTGAGATGCGGAAACAACAGCGCTTCCTGCAGCAGCAGGCCGACGCGACGATCGTGGGTGGGGATGTGCACCCCCGCCTCGGTATCAGTCAGGACGCGTTGTCCAACACGCACTTCCCCGCGGTCCGGGCGCACTAGGCCAGCGATCACGTGCAGCGCCGTCGACTTACCCGCTCCGTTGGGGCCCAGTACGGCAAGCACTTCGCCGGCGGCGATGTCGAATTCGATGTCGACACCCCGCCTTTCGACGACCGCCCGCAGCGCAACCCCGGTCATGGCCGGTTACCAGGCATCGATCCCCCGCGCTCGGCGGCTGCCGAGTCCGACGACGACGACCGCGGCCACCGCGACCAAGAGCAGAGACAACGCCACGGCCGCGTCGGCGTCGCTCTCGCGCTGCAGATAGATCTCCAACGGCAGAGTCCGGGTGACGCCCTCACGGGAGCCGGCGAAGGTCAGCGTCGCGCCGAACTCGCCAAGCGAGCGGGCGAACGCCAGCACCGCACCGGAGATCAGGCCGGGCGCCAGTAGCGGCAACGACACCCGCCTCCACACCGTCGTCGGCCGTGCTCCGAGCGTGGCGGCCACCACCTCATAGTCGGCTCCCGCGGTGCGTGCCGCGCCTTCCAGCGCGATGACCAAGAACGGCAGCGACACAAAAGTCTGCGCCAGCACCACCGCCGTCGTCGTGAACGCGATCTGGATGCCCGCGGCGTCGAGGTACTCCCCTATCAACCCGAGGCGGCCGAACGCATACAGCAGCGCGATGCCGCCGACGACGGGCGGCAGCACCAGCGGCAACAGGATCAGGGGCCGGGCCATCCGGACGAACCGGGCGTCGCTGCGGGCCAGCACCAGCGCCATCGGCACGCCGAACAACAGGCACAGCGCCGTGCTCGCCGCCGAGGTCTTCAGGCTGAGCAGGAGCGCGGTCGTCGACGACTCGCTCGTGATCAACGACCAGAAGTGCGGCCAATCCACCTTCGCGGCGACCGCGATCAGCGGCAGGACGACGAACAGGGCCCCGATCGCCGCGGGCAGATAAATCCAGCGGGGCAGCACAAATCACGACCCTATGGCACGTTGACTGAACTGTTGTCGTGTCGCATGCGCGCCGAGTTTCGCCGCCTAGCTACTGTCCAGTAACATGACCGTCACTCGCTGGGGTTCAGCGTTGAACACAAGCAGGAGGTCCTTGCCATGGAGGTGCTCGTCACCGGCGGCGATACAGATCTGGGACGCACGGTTGCCGAGGCTTACCGCGACGCGGGCCACCGAGTGGTGATCGCGGGCGCGCGTCGCGACGATCTCGAGGTCGCGGCCAAGGAACTCGACGTCGACGCGATCGTGTTCGACAACACCGACCCGGCCAGCCTCGAAGAGGTGCGCGGGCAGCTGCCGCATCACCTCGACACCATCGTGAACATCCCGGCGCCACGCTTTGACGGGGGCGACCCGCGCACCTATTCGCTTGCCGATCTGGCCGGGGCGTGGCGCAACGCCTTTGATGCGACCGTGGTGTCGGCGGTGCTCACGGTGCAGATCCTCGGCGATCATCTGCGCTCCGGCGGTTCGATCGTCAACGTCATCACGGACCAGCCCCGCGAAGGCAGCGCCGAAGCCGCTGTGAAGGCCGCCGTTTCGGACTGGACCGCCGGGCAAGCCACGCACTTCGGCACCCGCGGCGTCACCGTCAACGCCGTGGCCTCCGGCCGCAACGCGGAGCCTGGTTACGACGGCCTGTCGCGCACCCCGGCCCCGGTGGCCGCCGAGATCGCCCGCCTGGCGTTGTTCCTGAGCACGCCCGCCGCGCGGCACATCACCGGGCAGACACTGCATGTCAGCCACGGGGCGCTGGCCAACTTCGGCTGATATTCCCGCGTTCGCCCGAAGCTAAACGGGGTGACCGCCCCGCTTAGTTGTGGTTACGTGAAGGCGTGACCATCAAACTCGGACTTCAGATTCCCAACTTCTCGTACGGCACCGGGGTCGAAGAACTGTTCCCCACTGTCATTGCCCAAGCTCAGGAAGCCGACGCGGCAGGCTTCGACTCGGTCTTCGTGATGGACCACTTCTATCAGTTGCCCGGCCTCGGGACTCCCGACGAGCCGATGCTGGAGGCGTACACCGCCCTCGGCGGCTTGGCGACCGTGACCAAGAACGTGCAGCTGGGCACGCTGGTCACCGGGAACACCTACCGCAATCCGACGCTGCTGGCCAAGGCCATCACGACGCTGGACGTCGCCAGCCAAGGCCGCGCGATCCTGGGCATCGGCACCGGTTGGTTTGAGTTGGAGCACGATCAGCTCGGCTTTGAGTTCGGCACCTTCACCGAGCGCTTCAACAAGCTGGACGAGGCCTTGCAGATCATCCTGCCGATGTTGCGCGGCGAGCGGCCGACCTTCGAGGGCAAGTACTACCGCGCCAAGGAGGCGATGGCCAATCCGCGGTACCGTGACCACATCCCGCTGATGATCGGCGGCAGCGGCGAGAAGAAGACAATTCCGTTGGCCGCCAAGTACTTTGATCATTTGAACATCATCGCCGGGTTCGACGAGCTACCGCGCAAGGTGGCTGTGGTCAAGGACCGCTGCGAGGAGATCGGCCGCGATCCGGCGACATTGGAGACCAGCATGCTGGTGATCGCCGTGATCGACGAGAAGGTCACCTCCGATCTGATTCCCGACGATTTCAAGCAACAGGCTGTCGTCGGCAGCGCCGAGCAGGTGGCCGACCAGATCAAGACCAAGGTGCTCGACGCGGGCGTCGACGGCGTCATCCTGAGCCCGATCACAAGCCTGAACGGATACCAGCCGGGCGGCATCACCGCGGTGGCCGAGAAGTTGAGGCCGCTCCTTTCCGCTTGACTCCGTTTAAAACCCCCGGCGGCGTGGCAAATCTCACGGGGCTGCGGGGAAGCGGGACGGCTACCGTAGTGTCTGTATAAGTGCACGTGTAGTCCGTCGAGGAGCCGAAAATGAGCCATCCCGGAGCCACTGCAACTGATCGACACAGGGTCGTGATCATCGGTTCGGGATTCGGGGGTTTGAACGCCGTCAAGGCGCTCAAGCACGCCGACGTCGACATCAAGATGATCGCCAGGACCACGCATCACCTGTTCCAGCCGCTGCTGTACCAGGTGGCCACTGGCATCATCTCGTCGGGCGAGATTGCCCCGCCCACCCGGATCATCCTGCGCAAGCAGAAGAACGCACAGGTGTTGTTGGGCAACGTGACGCACATCGACCTGGCGAACAAAACGGTCAAGTCGGAGCTGCTCGGTCACACCTACGTCACGCCTTACGACAGCTTGATCATCGCGGCGGGTGCGGGGCAGTCCTACTTCGGCAACGACCATTTCGCCGAGTGGGCGCCCGGTATGAAGACGGTGGACGACGCACTCGAGCTGCGCGGCCGCATCCTCGGCGCGTTCGAACAGGCCGAGCGCTCAAGTGATCCCGCGCGCCGCGAGAAGCTGCTGACGTTCACCGTCGTCGGGGCCGGGCCCACCGGTGTCGAGATGGCCGGGCAGATTGCCGAACTCGCCGACCACACCCTCAAAGGGGCGTTCCGCCACATCGATTCGACGCAGGCGCGGGTGATCCTGCTCGATGCGGCGCCCGCAGTGCTGCCGCCGATGGGCGAGAAACTCGGCCTGAAGGCCCGGGCCCGGTTGGAGAAGATGGGCGTCGAGATCCAGTTGGGCGCGATGGTCACTGATGTGGACCGCAACGGGATCACGGTCAAGGATTCCGACGGCACCATCCGGCGCATCGAGTCGGCGACCAAGGTGTGGTCGGCCGGTGTGTCGGCCAGCCCGCTGGGACGCGACCTCGCCGACCAGTCCGACGTGGAGCTGGACCGCGCGGGACGGGTCAAGGTGCTGCCGGACCTGTCCCTGCCGGGGCATCGGAACGTCTTCGTCGTCGGCGACATGGCGGCCGTGGAAGGTGTGCCGGGAATGGCGCAGGGCGCGATCCAGGGCGCCAAGTACGCGGCGAAGGCCATCAAGGCGGAGCTGAAGGGCGCCGATCCCGCGCAGCGGGAGCCGTTCCAATACTTCGACAAGGGCTCGATGGCAACCGTGTCGCGGTTCTCCGCGGTCGCCAAGATCGGCCCGATCGAATTCGGTGGCTTCATCGCCTGGCTTGCCTGGCTGGTGCTGCACTTGGTGTATCTCGTCGGTTTCAAGACCAAGGTCACGACGTTGCTGTCCTGGACGGTCACGTTCCTGTCGAGAGCGCGTGGGAACCTCACCATCACCGAGCAGCAGGCGTACGCGCGCACGAGGATCGAAGAGCTCAAGGAGATCGCGGCGGGCGTTCAGGACGAAAGAGCGGCGAGCTAGAGCCTGTCGCCCTGCCAGGTGGACAGGCAGCCGCCGCCGGCCAACGCCAGCGCAACGCCCTGGGTCTCGACATCACTGTCGGGATAGTGGAATTCGCTGACGCACGCCATCGGTGTCCCCAGCGCGTCGTCGGCTACCGACCCGTTACCGAGCTCGATGCGGTGCCGCAGCAGCGGTGACCCGTCGAGATCGGCATGCAGCGATCCCGACCAAAACCCTTGCCGCTCATCGGATCTGCCGATCTGGATGCGTTCTCTCAGCCGGACGCGGCCGGCTCCGGTCAGCTCCAGGCGGGTCGAGGTGAAATGTCGCGACGTGGCAGCGACGACGGTCGGCTGCGGGTCGAGGTCCAGATCGCCCGCCACCTCGAGCGTCCAGGACGCATGCGATTCCACCGTGGCCGATCCGGGCAGCGTCACGGTCGCCGCCGCGGTGCGCACCCGCAACTGCGCACCCGGTTCGACCACCACGCGGATGTGGATCGCGTCGCCGCCGAGCGGGGTGGCGGCCGCCGAAACCAGATGCACGGTGTCGGGTTCGGTGCGCCGTGCCGCGACTCCTCCCCCGCACTCGATGCGCGGCTGACGGTCGCGGTGGGCGACGATCAGGACGTCGGAACGCACAGCTGTTCTCGCACCCACGCCAGCACCGCCGTCGCGGCGGGGTCTTCGGTCAATGAGATCAGCACTGTCGGCCGGTCCCCACGGACGTCGGCCGCATCGCGTCGCATCACCTCGAGATCCGCGCCGACCAACGGAGCAAGGTCAGTCTTGTTGACCACCAACAGATCTGAAAAGGTGACGCCGGGCCCGCCCTTGCGCGGCACCTTGTCGCCGCCTGCCACGTCGACGACAAAGATCTGCGCGTCGACGAGTCCCGACGAGAACGTGGCCGTCAGGTTGTCGCCGCCGGATTCCACCAGAATCAGGTCGAGCCGGTCGTTGTGTGCGATCAGATCGTCGATGGCGTCGAGGTTGGCGGTGATGTCGTCGCGGATCGCGGTGTGCGGGCAGCCGCCCGTCTGCACCGCGGCGATCCGCTCGTCGGCCAGCACGGCATGGCGGCGCAGGAAGTCGGCGTCCTCGGTGGTGTAGATGTCGTTGGTCAGCACCGCCAGCGAGAGATCGTCGCGCAGCTGCCTGCATAGCGCCGCGACGAGCGCGGTCTTGCCGGAGCCGACGGGTCCGCCGACGCCGATGCGCAGTGGCTCCCCCAGTTGCCGCTGGCGCCTGGGCCGTTCGGTGTGGGCGTGTGGCTCGCCGTCGAGGTAATGCGGTGGCATGGTCTGCCTTTCAGGAGACGAACAATGGTCGCTCGCGTTGGCTGTGCCGCTGGGCCAGCACGTCGAGCAGTGGGTCGGACAGGTCGGCCAGCTCCTTGGTGGCCTCGGCGGCGGTCGCCTCACACAGCGGTGCCAGCTCGAAGGTCAGGGCCGCGACGTCGGCGGGATCGAGCGCCAGCAGCCGCTGTGCGGCCGTCGCGGAACCGGTCATTGTGGTGTAGACGACCGACAGTGCGGTCTGGTCCGGGTTGAGCCCGCTGGCCTTGCCGACCGCACCGGCCGCGACCGCGAGATGTGGCGTCGTTCCGAGCGGCTGCCAATCATGGTCGGCCCACACTCGCCGCGCCAGCCGTGCGAGACCCCGACCCTGGGCTCGCGACGACTGCCGCGCAGCGGGAGCCGGTGTGCGGGCATCGGTTTCGCGGTCAGCCTCTTCGATCGTCAGGGAGCCTGCATGCACGGCGGCCGCGAGCGATGCCGCGACGAGGCCGTGTGTACGGATCCGGCGCCACAGATAGGCCCGCAGCGTGGTGAGGTCGGCCACCAGCCCACCAGTGACCGCCTCCTCGACACCGCCGGAGTGCACGTGCCCTCCGGTCGGCAGCCGCGAATCAGCCAGGGCCAGCAGTGTCGACAGATTGGTCATCAGAACAGGAAATATCTTTGTGCCATGGGCAATTCGGCGGCGGGTTGCTCCTGCCACACATCGCCGTCGATGCGGACCGTGAACGTGTCGGGGTCGACTTCTATGTGCGGCAGCGCGTCGTTGAGGGGCATATCGGCCTTGCCGACCTTGCGGACATCCTTGACCGCAGCGAGGCGCCGTTTCACGTCGATCCGGTCGGCCAGCCCGTCCTCGACGGCCTGCTGCGACACGAAGTGCACCGAGGTGGCCGCGGCCGCTGCGGGCGCGGCGGCGAACATTGGCCGCGGCAGAACCGGCTGTGGCGTTGGAATCGATGCGTTGGCGTCTCCCATTGCCGCCCAAGCGATCATGCCGCCCTTGAGCACCGCGTGCGGGCGGACCCCGAAGAACGCCGGTTCCCACAGCACCAGGTCGGCGAGCTTGCCGACCTCGACGGAGCCGATCTCGTGGTCGAGACCGTGTGCGATGGCCGGGCAGATCGTGTACTTGGCGACGTATCGGCGGGCCCGGTTGTTGTCGGCCTTACTGTCACCCTCCAGGGCGCCGCGTCGGCGCTTCATCACGTGCGCGGTCTGCCAGGTGCGCAGCACCACCTCGCCGATGCGGCCCATCGCTTGTGCGTCGCTGCCGATCATCGAGATCGCACCGATGTCGTGCAGCAGGTCCTCGGCCGCGATAGTCGATGGCCGGATGCGGCTCTCGGCGAACGCCAGATCCTCAGGGACGCTGGGGTTCAGGTGATGGCAGACCATCAGCATGTCGAGGTGTTCGTCGAGGGTGTTGAGGGTATGCGGCCGGGTCGGATTGGTCGAACTCGGCAACACGTTCGGGTGCGATACGACGGTGATGATGTCGGGTGCGTGACCCCCGCCCGCGCCCTCGGTGTGGTAGGCGTGGATCGAGCGGCCTTTGACTGCGGCCAGCGTGTCCTCGACGAAGCCTGCTTCGTTGAGGGTGTCGGTGTGAATATTGCACTGCACACCCGCCGCGTCTGACACCGTCAGGCAGGCGTCGATCGCAGCGGGCGTCGTGCCCCAGTCCTCGTGCAGCTTGAATCCGGCTGCGCCGCCGCGCAATTGCTCCCACATCGCCTCGGCGCTGACGGTGTTGCCCTTGCCGAGCAGGGCGATGTTGAGCGGCCAGGAGTCGAGCGACTCGAACATGCGGGCCAGGTGCCAGGATCCCGGGGTGACGGTGGTGGCCTTGCTGCCTTCGGCCGGACCGGTGCCGCCGGCGATGATCGTGGTGATGCCGCCGCCGAGCGCCTCCTCCATGATCTGCGGGCAGATGAGATGCACGTGGCAGTCGATGGCGCCCGCGGTGACGATGCGGCCATTGCCGGAGATGATCTCGGTCGACGGCCCGACCACCAGATCGGGGTGCACGCCGGTCATGATGTCCGGGTTGCCCGCCTTGCCGATCGCTGCGATCCTGCCGTCACGAATGCCGATGTCGGCCTTGATGATTCCCCAGTGGTCGATGATCACCACGCCGGTAATCACGGTGTCGGGTGCGCCGTCGGCGCGGGTGGCTCGACCCTGCCCCATCGACTCGCGCAGCACCTTGCCGCCGCCGAACACCGCCTCGTCGCCGGCTAATCCGGGTCCGCCACTGCGGTCCTCGGTGATCTCGACAAACAGGTCGGTGTCGGCCAGCCGGATCCGGTCGCCGGTCGTCGGCCCGAACAGCGCGGCGTAGCGGGCGCGCGACAATTCGGTCATGAGGCGTCCAATCGGCCGGGCGGATTCAAGCTGAGGCCGTGGACCTCGCGGGAGCCGGAAAGCGGCACCAACGAAACATGCTGGGCGACTCCGGGTTCGAATCGCACAGCGGTACCCGCGGGGATGTCGAGCCGGTGGCCATGTGCGGCGTCGCGGTCGAACTGCAGCGAGGCGTTGGCCTGTGGCAGGTGCACGTGGCTGCCGACCTGCACCGGCCTATCGCCCGTATTCACCACATCGAGCGTAAGCCGTGCCGCGCCGGGGTTGATCTCGATGTCCCCGTCGCCGTAGACGATCTCCCCCGGAATCATGAGATCGGCTGATGGACGGTGACGAGCTTGGTGCCGTCGGGAAACGTGGCCTCGACCTGGACGTCGTAGAGCATCTCCGGGACCCCGTCCATGACGTCGTCGCGGGACAGCACCTCGCGGCCGCTGACCATCAGCTCCGCCACGGTGCGACCATCGCGCGCGCCCTCGAGAAGATGGTCGGTGATCAGCGCCACAGCCTCGGGGTGGTTCAGCCGCAGGCCGCGCGCCTGCCTGCGACGAGCTAGCTCCGCGGCATACGAGATGAGCAGCCGGTCCTGTTCATGCGGGGTCAAACGCATAGTGCGCGATATTGCCACGGCGCGCGGCAGTCAGCAGCGCACGCGAATTGGGGGCTACTCCGGCGGGATGTTCTGCAACCGCACCTGGCCGCGGGCAATGACGCGGTCGTTGTCGTCGGTGATCGTGATCAACCACAGCTGCTGCCGACGGCCCCGGTGGATGGGCGTCGACACTGCGGTGACCGTCCCGGCCGAGATGGCGCGCAGGAAGTCGGTGTTGTTGTTGACTCCGACGACGGTGCCACCGCCGTTCTCGGACAACCAGACATGCGCGGACACACTGGCCAGGCTCTCGATGATCGAGCAGTAAACACCGCCGTGCACGATGCCCCACGGCTGCAGCAGTTTGTCGTCGATCTCCAGCCGCGCCCGTCCACCGTCGGGTGTCATCTCGATGTACGTCAGGCCGAGCCAGTTGTCGAATCCACTGCCGAATTCGCCTTCCGTTGTCACGCCGTCGTGTCTACACGGCGCACACCGCTCCTCCGCAATCGGGCCGGAGCTATCGTCGGGCATGGCCAAAACCGCGAAAGACCTCGTAGCCGCCGCAAACGATGTGGTGCCCAAGATCTCGCCGGCACAGGCGCAGGAACTGATCGCCAAGGGCAACGCCCTCGTGGTCGATGTCCGCGATGCGCCGGAGGTGGAGCAGTCCGGCAAGGTGGCGGGCGCCGTGCACGTCTCCCGCGGCATGCTCGAATTCCGGGCGGATCCCGAATCGCCCTACCACGACGCGCAATTCGCCAAGGACAAGACCGTGATCCTGTACTGCGCGTCCGGCGGCCGCTCGGCGCTGTCGGGTAAGGCGCTCAAGGAGCTGGGTTACGCCGAGGTCTACAACATGGGCGCGTTCAAGGACTGGGCCGAAAGCGGCGGAGCGATCGACAAGTAACGCGGAAATGAGGACGGGCCCCACGCGAATGTGGGGCCCGTCCTTCGAAAGGGACCGGGAGTCTCTGCAGCCCTCAGGACTCCGGCGCGGTCCGGTAGCTTTCGGTCGTGTCTAGAATAGGCAAGGCTTGCCTAATTAAGCAGGGCCTTCCGTGCTCCTATCCGCGTGGCGCCGCGGACCGGCAGGCCGAACCCGACCAACGCGTCGAGCACCGCCTGCGCTCGACGCATGCTCGTCACCTCGCTCGAACCAGCCAGCAGCGGCACGTGCGTCGCCGCGCTGACCACCGCCGCGCCGACGATGTGCCACATCGACGCCATCGACATGACGCCGGCGCAGACCTCGACGAGCCTGGCGAACAGGGGATCCAGCGCGCGGTGACTGCGGTGGGCGACCCAGGTCGTCAACGCCGCCTCGCTGGGCAGCGCGACGATGCCAGCCGAGGGGACTCCGTCGGCCAGGGCGGGGTCGTCGGGCAGCGCCCGCAGCTGCGGGTCGACGACGCCGACCCAGTCGATCGTGCCCTCGGAGTCGACGTGCACCCAGAGGTTCTCCAGCCCGGTGTCCCAGGCGCGCCCCTCGAGCACGAGCAGCGGCACGACGCGGCCGACAACGACGTGGGCCAGCGTGGCGGCCAGCTGCTGGGCTATCGAGGCCCGGCTGTCGGTCTCCGCCGCGCCGATATCGAACATCGTCTGCAGCCGATCAGTCGTCACGGCATCAGCCAGCGGCCACCACCGCCGGCGCGACAGATCGCCCATCACGGCGACGCCGTAGACGCGGGGACATTCGGGATGGAGCTCGCGCAGCCGGCGGCTGGACTCGTGCAGTGGCAGCGTCCGCCTGATCGCCATGCCCGCGATGAGCGGATCCTCGATCAGAACCGTCATGGCACCTCCCGATCTTGAGTTAGGTTAGCCTTACTATAGTCATGCCGTGCTGAGGGGCTACCCCGTGTGACTGGACTCACAAGGGCCAACTACCAGGCGGTGTACGTCGCCGGAACATTCGGCGCACTGCAAGAAGTTGTTCTGGCGCGTTGGATTACGACGCGACGTAGTAACCCCGTAGTACCCTGGATTTACTGCCGGTAGGAGATGAACGGAATATGGCCAAGCTGACGCGTTTAGGGGACCTGGAACGCGCTGTGATGGACCACCTGTGGTCCTCGCGCGAGCCCCAAACCGTGCGCCAGGTCCACGAGGCACTGTCGGCCCGCCGCGATCTGGCCTACACCACGATCATGACCGTGCTGCAGCGGCTCGCGAAGAAGAACCTCGTCGTGCAGCACCGCGACGATCGGGCGCACCGGTACGCACCCACCCACGGCCGCGATGAGCTGGTTGCCGGGCTGATGGTCGACGCGCTCGACCAGGTCTCCGACACCGGCAGTCGGCAGGCCGCGCTGGTGCACTTCGTCGAACGTGTCGGCGCCGACGAAGCCGCGGCGCTGCGCCGCGCGTTGGCCGAGTTGGAAAGCAAGAACACGGAAGCCCCGCCCGCTGGCAATCCGGGCACCGGCTGAGAAATACTGACAGCGTGTCCGCGCTGGCCTTCACCATCGTCGCGCTGGTCCTGTCGGGACCGGTCCCGGCAATGCTGGCGCGGGCGACCTGGCCGATGCGCGCACCGCGGGCGGCCATCGTGCTGTGGCAGTCCATCGCCCTTGCAGCCGTGTTGTCGGCCTTCTCGGCTGGCATCGCAATCGCCAGCCGGCTGTTCGTGCCTGGGCCCGACGGCCGCCCCACCGCCACAATCACCAGTGAGATCGACGTACTGGGTTGGCCGGTCTGGATCGCGTACCTGCTGGTCTTCGCGCTCACCCTGGTGATCGGCGCACGACTCACAATCGCGGTGCTGCAGGTCGCAATCGCGACTCGTCGCCGCCGGGCGCACCACCGCATGGTTGTCGATCTTGTCGGCAAGCCCCAGGGTGGGCTGCGCATCCTCGATGTCAAAGAGCCGCTGGCCTACTGCCTGCCCGGGGTGCGCAGCCGCGTTGTGGTTAGCCAAGGAACGCTGACCACCTTGTCCGACAACGAGATCGCCGCGATCCTCTCCCACGAACGCGCCCACCTGCGCGCCCGCCACGACCTGGTCCTGGAGATGTTCACCGCGGTGCACGCCGCCTTCCCCCGATTCGTCCGCAGCGGCAACGCTCTTGACGCCGTGCGGCTGCTCATCGAGATGCTCGCCGACGACGCCGCGGTGCGCGCCGCAGGCCCCACTCCCCTGGCCCGCGCCCTGGTCGCCTGCGCAGCCGGACGTACCCCGTCGGGCGCCCTGGCCGTCGGCGGTCCGACGACCGTGCTGCGGGTGCGCCGCCTCGGCGGCCGGCCGAACAGCCGCGCCTTTGCCGCCACCGCGTATCTCGCCGCGGCCGCGGTGCTCGTGGTGCCTACCCTGGCGCTGGCGGTGCCGTGGCTGACGGAATTACATCGGCTGTTCACGGCGTAGTGATTAGGTAGCCGATACCGCTTCACAACAAACAATGAAAGGCGCCCGAATGAGCTCGTCTGAATCACCCACCAACGGCACCGCTCAGATCGGGGTCACCGGCTTGGCCGTGATGGGCTCGAACATTGCCCGTAACTTCGCGCACCACGGTTACACCGTGGCTCTGCACAACCGGTCGATCGCCAAGACCGACGCATTGCTCAAGGACCATGGCGACGAAGGCAAGTTCGTGCGCAGCGAGACCATTCCGGAATTCCTTGCCGCCCTTGAGAAACCGCGCCGAGTGCTGATCATGGTCAAGGCGGGCGATCCCACCGACGCCGTCATCAACGAGCTCGCCGACGCGATGGAAGAAGGCGACATCATCATCGATGGCGGTAACGCGCTCTACACCGACACCATCCGCCGCGAGAAGGCGATGCGCGAGCGTGGTCTGCACTTCGTCGGCGCGGGTATCTCCGGCGGCGAGGAGGGCGCCCTCAACGGTCCGTCGATCATGCCCGGCGGCCCGGCTGAGTCCTACAAGTCGCTCGGTCCACTGCTCGAGGAGATCTCCGCACACGTCGACGGCGTGCCCTGCTGCACGCACATCGGGCCCGATGGCGCAGGGCATTTCGTGAAGATGGTGCACAACGGCATCGAGTACTCCGACATGCAGCTGATCGGTGAGGCCTACCAACTGTTGCGCGATGGGCTCGGACTATCCGCACCGCAGATCGCCGACGTGTTCACCGAATGGAACAAGGGCGACCTGGACAGCTTCCTGGTGGAGATCACCGCCGAGGTGCTGCGCCAGGTCGACGCCAGGACCGGCAAACCGCTCGTCGACGTCATCCTCGATGAGGCCGAGCAGAAAGGCACCGGCCGCTGGACGGTGAAGTCCGCGCTCGACCTTGGCGTGCCGGTTACCGGTATCGCCGAGGCGGTGTTCGCCCGTGCGCTATCTGGTTCGGTCGCGCAGCGGCACGCAACGACCGGCCTGGCGTCGGGTGATCTCGGTGAAAAGCCAAGCGGCGCAGATAAATTCGTCGAGGACGTGCGGCAGGCGCTGTACGCGTCGAAGATCGTTGCCTACGCGCAGGGGTTCAACCAGATCCAGGCGGGCAGCGCCGAATACGACTGGGGCATCACCCCCGGTGATCTGGCCACCATATGGCGCGGCGGCTGCATCATTCGCGCGAAGTTCCTCAACCGGATCAAGGAAGCCTTCGACGAGGACCCCAATCTGCCGACGCTGATCACCGCGCCGTACTTCCGCAGTGCGGTGGAGAACGCGATCGACAGCTGGCGGCGGGTGGTGGTCACCGCGACGCAACTCGGGATCCCGATCCCCGGCTTCTCCTCAGCGCTGTCGTACTACGACGCGCTGCGCACCGAGCGGCTGCCCGCGGCGTTGATCCAGGGTCTGCGCGACTTCTTCGGCGCGCACACCTACGCGCGCATCGACGACGACCGCGATAAGAAGTTCCACACGCTGTGGAGCGGCGACCACAGCGAGGTCCCGGCCTAATCGGGCCTAAAATCGAGGTCGATGCGATTTCTTGAGGGGCACGACCCCGCCTACGACCTGACCTACAACGACGTCTTCATCGTCCCGGGACGCTCGGACGTGCAGTCGCGGTTCGACGTCGACCTCTCGACGCACGACGGGTCGGGCACCACCATCCCGGTGGTGGTGGCGAACATGACCGCGGTGGCGGGCCGCCGGATGGCCGAGACGATCGCGCGCCGCGGCGGCATTGTGGTGCTTCCTCAGGACCTGCCCATTTCAGCGGTCAAGAACACGGTCGACTTCGTCAAGAGCCGTGATCTGGTCGTCGACACCCCGGTTGTACTGTCACCCGACGATTCGGTGTCGGACGCGATGGCGCTGATCCACAAGCGCGCACACGGCACCGCCGTCGTGGTGTTCGAGGGCCGCCCGATCGGGCTGGTCACCGAGGCCGACTGCGTGGGCGTCGACCGGTTCACCCGGGTCCGCGACGTCGCGATCTCCGATTTCATCACGGCACCCGCGGGCACCGACCCCCGCAAGGTGTTCGACTTGCTTGAACACGCGCTGGTGGACGTGGCGGTTTTGACCGAACCCGACGGCACGCTGGCCGGTGTGTTGACCCGCACCGGCGCGATCCGGGCAGGTATCTACACCCCCGCCGTCGACGACAAGGGTCGGTTGCGCATCGCCGCTGCGGTCGGCATCAACGGCGACGTCGGCGCCAAGGCCCGTTCACTCGCCGAGGCCGGCGTCGACCTGCTGGTGATCGACACCGCGCACGGCCATCAACTCAAAATGCTTGACGCGATCAAGTCGGTGTCGTCGCTTGACCTCGGGGTGCCGCTGGCCGCGGGCAACGTGGTGTCGGCTGAGGGCACGCGCGACCTGATCACCGCGGGCGCGTCGATCGTCAAGGTCGGTGTCGGGCCCGGTGCGATGTGCACCACCCGCATGATGACCGGCGTCGGCAGGCCGCAATTCTCCGCGGTAGTCGAATGTGCCGCGGCGGCACGACAACTCGGCGGTCATGTGTGGGCCGACGGCGGGGTTCGCCATCCCCGCGACGTCGCGCTGGCCCTGGCCGCGGGCGCGGCCAACGTGATGATCGGGTCCTGGTTCGCGGGCACCTACGAATCGCCGGGCGACCTGATGCGCGACCGCGA
>Ga0075428_100004822_pt1 | contig 14965 bp, 13 predicted proteins | sample RhiMetdeltSRZDD2_FD_75291 | JGI IMG/M metagenome (GOLD analysis project Ga0075428, IMG submission 75291) | Populus rhizosphere microbial communities from Tennessee, USA - Rhizosphere MetaG P. deltoides SRZDD2 | ecosystem: Host-associated > Plants > Roots > Rhizosphere > Soil | place: USA... | reverse complement strand
CCGCTGCTTGCCTGAGAGGCTCTCGGCGACCAGGCCGAAGTCGTGCTCGTTCTTCGGTTCGTCGTGCGCCGCCTTGTACAGCAGCTGGATCTCGGGAGCGACGATCGGGATGCCGAGGTCAGAGCGCACAGCGACCTCGCGCACATGCCGGGTCACGCGCTGGTCACGCCGGCACAGCCAGATCCCGGCCTCGGCCTCGTTGAGGAAGAACTGGAGCTCGCCGCGCTCGGGCTGCCACGCGGCCGGCGGCGGCCCACCGCCTCGAGGACGGACGAGAACCTGGTGGATCGGAAGGTCGAGGAACTCGCCGTCCTCCCAGGCCTCCCATTCGCCTCGGCGGGGGACCTTGAACAACGGCCGGCCCGCGAAGTGCCGCTGCAGCGCGCGCTGGTGGTGGCGGAAGACGGAGATCTCCACGTCTTCGTGGGCGCGCGTCACCTCGCCGATGTAGAGGTCGATCGCCCATCCGCCGGAGACGAACCACGGACGCGGGTAGTCCTCGAGCTCCCGTGCCGCCCATTCGATTTCTTGGAACGCGCTCAGGCGAGCTTCTCGCGCACGAGCTGACTAACCGCCGAGCCATCCGCGCGACCCGCGACCTGTGGCATCACGTCGGCCATCACCCGCCCGATGTCGCGCATGCTCGTGGCGCCGACTTCGGCGATCGCGTCGTCGATGATCTCCTCGAGCTCGGCCTCGCTCAACGGCTCGGGCATGAACTCCTCGAGGACCTCGAGCTCGTCCTCCTCGTCCTCCGCCTGCTCCTCGCGCCCCGCCGCGCGGAAGGCCTCGGCCGCCTCGATCCGACGCTTGCGCTCGCGTTGGAGGACCTGCAGCTCCTCGTCGTCGTGGAGCGGGCGCTGCAGCTCCTTCTCGGCCGACCGAAGCGATGCCAAGATCAGGCGGAGCGCGTCTCGGCGCGCGGAGTCGCGCGCCTGCATCGCCTCCTTAAGCTCGTTCTCGATGCGGGCGATCAGGCTCATCGCGAACCCAGGATGTGCCAGTGGAGGTGAAAGACGGTCTGCCCCGCACGGGGCCCGACGTGGACGGCCAGGCGGTAGTCCTCGAGCCCGGCTCGCTTGGCGGTCTCGGCAACGAACTCGAGCATCCGCTTCACCTCCTCGGCGGGGAACTCGCCGATCTCCTTGAAGCTCGAGACGTGGCGCTCGGGCAGGACGAGCAGGTGCACGTCGGCCTGCGGATTAATGTCGTGGATGGCGACGAAGCCGTCCGCCGCGTGGACGTGATTCCCGTCGGCGTAGAGCGCGCAGAAGAGGCAGTCGTCAGGCAGCGAGGATCCCCTCCTCAGTGACCGCTCTCGCACGCGCGCGGACGAAGTCGCCGACCGCGCCGTTCACCAGCCACGGCGAGTAGTCATCGCCGTAACCCCGACCTGGCCGGTCGACGAGCACGACGTCCTCGCGGCCGAGCTTGGCGCGCCAATGGGCGAGGCAGGCAACCCGCGAGGCCTCGCGCAGCTGCGCGGCACGCTCCTTCTTCACGTGCGGCGGGACGGTGTCTGCCGCTGCGGTCTGTGTTCCAGGTCGCGGCGAGTACGGAAAGACGTGCACCTTCGTGATACCGGCGCGCTCGACGAGGCCGAGCGTCCGCTCGAAAGCTTCGTCGTCCTCGGATGGGAAGCCGACGATCACGTCCGTCGTCAGGTTGAACCCCTCGGCCAGCCCGATGCGGCGGAGGAACGCGTCTGCGCTGTAGCGTCGCGCCATCGCCTGCAAGACGCGGTCGTCGCCGGACTGGAGCGGGACATGCAGGTGCCGGGACACCGCCGGGGTGTCGCGCATTGCCGCAACCAGCTCCGGGCTCACGTGGTTGACCTCGATCGAGGACAGGCGCAGGCGGTCGACACCCGGGACCGCGCCGGCCTCGCGGAGCAGCCGTGCCAGCGTGTAGCCGCCTGTGCGGTCGCGGTAGCAGCCCAGGTTGATCCCGGTCAAGACGATCTCCCGGTGGCCCTGGTCGACCCGGCGCCGGATCTCGGCGAGCACGGCGGCTGCAGGACGGCTCCTGGACGGGCCGCGCACGAGCGGGACGACACAGAACGAACACGAGAAGCTGCAACCGTCCTGCACCTTGACGAAGGCCCGGACGCGCTCGATCCGCGCATCTGCTTGGACGCAGCCGATCGGTCCGACCGCGTCGGCGACGAGAGCTGGAGTCTGCTCGCTGCGGGCACGGACGACGGTCACGTTGCCCGGGAGGCCGGTGAATCCATCCTCGGCGAGGTTCGCTCCGCAGCCCGTCACGAACACGCGCGCGTGCGTGCGCGCCGCCCGTGCAGCCGCGTGACGTGACTTCCGTACGGCTTCGTGGGTGACGCAGCAGGCGTTGACGACGGCCACGTCCGCGCCGTTCTCCGTCTCCTCGTGGCCGTCTCGCAGCAGGCGCTCACGGATCTCCTGCGCATCCGAGTAGGAGACCTTGCAGCCGAGAAAACGAACCGAGAACGAGCCCACCTGGGGCAAAACTCTACTCGGGGCGGCTCCAAAGGTCGGCCGCCCAGCCGTCCAGCTCGCGGCGCTCCACGAATCGAAAACGCTCGACGTTGGGCTGCTCAGGCGCGAGGTAGCCGGAGGTGACGAGCGCGTCGGCGTCGGCGCGGCCGGCGATGTCCTCGATTGCGGTTGCGGAGATGTTGACGACCGCTACGTCCGCCTCGGGCAGCGGATCCTCGAGTGCCTCCGCGAGCCGGAGCTCCATCTTCACCCCGTTGACCCGCGCATTCTCAGCCGCGGCTTCGAGTGTTACAGGATCGTGGTCGAGGGCGGTCACCGGCGAGAAGCCGAGCTTCGCGGACGCGATCGCGAGCACGCCCGAGCCGCAGCCGATGTCGACCATGCTCAGGTCTGGGGCGGTGAGGTCGAGGAGGAACTGGAGGCAGAGCTGGGTCGTCGGATGAGCGCCGGTGCCGAAGGCGCGTCCCGGGTCGATCACCACCGGGAGCGCGTCCTCCGGCGCTTCCAACCACGGCGGCCCAACCCAGAGCGGACCGATGCGAACGGCGCGGTGAAACTCCTTCCAGCGGTGTTGCCAGTCCTCCGGCACCTCCGACCACGAGTACTCGCCGAAGGCCCGCCACAGCCTCGTTGCGCCGGCCGGGTCGGTATATGCGGCCAGCTCCAGCACGCCCGGTCGGTCGGTCTCCTCGAACCCTCCCGGGAAGAGCTCGAGCATCGCCGCGCGCGCTTCCTCGGCCCGGTCTGCGGGCACAGTGACGGAAACGCGGCGGAGGGAGGTCAGCGGAACGCGCTCTTCAGCTTGTCAAAGAAGCTCTCCTCCACCCCGTAGGCGTCCGGTCCGACCTCTCCCTCGAACTGCTGGAGGAGGCGCCGTCCATCGTCGTCCAGCCGCCGCGGGATGAGGACGTTGACGAGGACGCGGTGGTCGCCACGGCCGAAGCCTTGTAGCACCGGCAATCCTTTCCCGCGCAGCACGCGAATTTCGCCAGGCTGCGTCCCTGCTGCGAACTCGAGCTCCTTCTCACCGTCGATCGTCGGGACCGTGACGCGGGCACCGAGCGCGGCCTGGGTCATGGTGAGGTCGACGGTCGAGAAGAGGTCGTTGCCTTCGCGCGTGAAGCGTGGATCTGGCCGGACGCGCACGAGGACGTAGATGTCACCGGTCGCTCCGCCCAACTCGCCGACGTGACCCTCTCCCGACAGGCGGATGCGCTGTCCGTCGTGGATGCCGGCGGGGATATCGAGCTCGAGCGTGCGCGTCTCCAAACGCTGGCCGCTCCCGCTGCACTCCTTGCAGGGGTGCTCGACGACCTGTCCGCGGCCGCCACACGTCGGGCACGACTGGGAGCGGACGAGGTCACCGAACACCGTCCGCGACACCTGCTGGACGAGGCCGGCGCCACCGCAGGTGGCGCACGTGACGGGGTCGGTCCCGGGTTCGACGCCGCTCCCGTGGCAGACCTCGCAGGCGGTCGCGACCTGGAAGGAGATCTCTTTCCTCGCGCCTTGGGCTGCTTCGACCAGCTCGATTTCGACTTCCGCGCCGATGTCGCTGCCGCGTCTGCGCCCACGCCGCGCCGAGGTGCCGAACAGGTCGTCGCCGAAGAACGCCGAGAAGAGGTCGGAGAGGTTGGCGAAGTCGAAGTGGCTGGGCTGGAAGCCGCCGCGCCTGAGACCAACATGGCCGTACTGGTCGTACAGGCGTCTTGTCTCGGGCTTCGAGAGGACCTCGTAGGCCTCGACGGCCTCCTTGAAGCGCTGCTCGGCGTCGGGCGCGTCCGAGACGTCCGGGTGGAGCTCGCGCGCGAGCCGCCGGAACGCGCTCTTGATCTCGCGATCACCGGCAGTGCGAGAGAGTCCGAGGACGTCGTAGTAGTCGCGCTCGGTGGTCGCCATCGTTCGAAGGGTAGCGGCGCCGGGAGCCGACACCAGTGCGCTCTTTTGCGGCTCTACTCGTCCGCGTAGATGTCGCCGACGAACCGCGAGAGGGCGTACGCGGCGCCTCGAACCGACTGGATAGCGGTCGCGTAGTCCATCCGCAGCGGTCCGAGGAGGCTCACGGTTCCTAGCATCCGGTTCGGGACGCCGTACGAGGCGCCGACGAGGGCCACGGCGTGGAGCGCCGGGTCACGGAGCTCCTCTCCGACCCGAACGAATGGCCGGTTGGGCGCGAGCTCTTGGTTCAACAGCTCGAGCAGCGCGGCCCGCTGCTCGAGTAAGGCGAGTACCTGGCGATAGGCGGCGAGCTCGTCGGCGCGGACGTCGTCGAGGAGGCCCGCAGCGCCGCCGACGAAGAGACGCTCGGACTCGGACAGGAGGTCGATGAAAACCGGCGCGATCATCTGCATGAACTCGCGCTCGCGAGCACTGAACCCCGGCTCGTCCAGCCGGTCTCGCAGCATACGACTCCCGAGGCGAACACCGGCCACGCGCTCGTTCAAGTACTCCCGGGCCCACGCCGCGATACCGGGGTCGACCGGATCCTCGAAGTCGAACATCCGCTTCGTCACGCCGCCGGTCGAGGTGATCACCACCACCATCACCAGCTCGGGCTGAAGCAAGAGCACTTCGGCGTGCCTGACCGTGGTCGCCTCGAGCGGCGGTCCTGAGACGAGCGCGAGCAGGCGTGTCGCGCGGGCCAGCTTCTCCGTCGTTGCTTGGAGGGCGAGGTCGATCTCCGTCCGCTGGTGCGAGAGCTCGAGCTCGAAGTGCCGCGGCGGTGCGTCCGTCCGCTCCAGGACATCGGAGGCGAAGAACCGGTAGCCCCTCTCCGTGGGGATGCGCCCGGCGGAAGTGTGGGGGTGCGTGAGCAGACCGCGCGACTCCAGCTCCGCGAGCTCATTGCGGACGGTCGATGCCGACACGGACATCGACCAGCGCTGCACCAGGCTCTTCGATCCGACGGGGACGCCGGTGGTCACGTACTCCTGGACGACGCGCCGCAGGATCTCCCGCTGGCGGGGCGACAGCCGTCTGGATTCAAAGGCCATTTGCAGGAATTTTAGGCCAGGAGCTCGGCCGTGACGCCGCCTCCGAGAAGGCGGCCCCTCGGGGTCAGGGTCAAGGCCGTCCTTCCGCCCCTGCCCTCACGCCGCACCAGCCCGAGCCCGACCAGCCGGCCGAGCGCCTCGTGATCGACCGCGGATTCCACCGGCTCGAGCAAAAGCGGTTCGTCGAGTCGGAGCCGGAGCATCAGCCGCTCCCTCGATCGGACCTCCCGGTCCAGCGTCTCCACCTCCCTGGCCGGTGGAGACCCTCCTTCGAGAGCCGTGACGTAGACCGCGAGCCGGGGCGTGTTCCGGCGGCGGACGCCTTCGATTGTCGAGACCGCGCCGAGGCCGATACCGAGGTAGTCCCGTCCGAGCCAGTAGCCGAGGTTGTGCCGGGCACGCAGATCCCGGCCGGCCGCCCGATGCGGTCCGAGGCAGAAGTTGGCCGTCTCGTACCATCGATAGCCGGCCGCGGTCAGCGTCTCGACGACTCGCTCGAAGTACGTCTCCATCGCCTCGGCCTGGTGCGTGAGCTCGGCGCCATGCGCATACGTGAACCGGGTTCCCGGCTTCGCTTCGAGCTCGTAGCACGAGAGGTGCTCCGGCTCGAGCGCCAGCACTTCGCTCAGGTCGCGGTCGAGATCGGAGGCGCTCTGGCCTGGTATGCCGTAGAGGAGATCGAGCGATATGTTGTCAAAACTGGCATCACGGAGATGGTAGAACGCCCGGCGGACGGCGTCGGGGCCTGCCCGGCGCTCGAGGACCTCGAGGAGCTTCGGCTGGAAGCTCTGCGCACCGAGCGAGACGCGGGTGACGCCGCCCCGGCGTAGGAGCAGGGCAAGCTCCGGTGTGACCGTCTCCGGGTTCGCCTCAACCGTCACCTCTGCGGCCGGCGGAAGCGCGTGGAGGAGCCGCCCGAGCTCGCTCGGCTCGGTGAAGGTCGGCGTCCCTCCCCCGAGAAAGACGGTCTCCAGCTCTGGCGCGAGGACGTGTCGCTCCAGCTCGAACTCCCTCAGCAAGGCGTGGATGTAGGGGCGGTGGTCGCGCGCTCGGCCGGAGATGGTTACGAAGTCGCAGTAGCCGCACCGGTGCGCGCAGAACGGCAGGTGGACGTACAGGTGGCGCACGGTGCGCTCGATCATCGCTTCCCACCGTCCAGGTTGAGCACGGCGAGGAAGGCCTCCTGCGGCACCTCCACGGCGCCCACTTGCTTCATGCGCTTCTTGCCCGCCTTCTGCCGCTCGAGCAGCTTCCGCTTGCGCGTGATGTCTCCGCCGTAGCACTTGGCGAGCACGTCCTTTCGCTTGGCCTTGATCGTTTCGCGGGCGATCACGCGTGAGCCGATCGCAGCTTGGACGGCGACGTCGAACATCTGGCGCGGGATCTCCTCGCGCAGCCGCTCCACGAGCTGCTTGCCTCGCGGATAGGCGCTCGCGCGGTGGGCGATGAGGGAGAGCGCGTCCACCGTCTCACCGGCGATCAGTACGTCGACGCGCACGAGCTCGCCCTCGCGGAAGCCGGCGAGGTCGTAGTCGAACGACGCGTACCCACGCGTGCGCGACTTCAGCTGGTCGTAGAAGTCGATCACGACCTCGGCCAGCGGGAGCTCGTACAGCAGCAGTACGCGCTGCTCGGAGAGGTACTCCATGTGGTCGAAAGCGCCGCGCCGGTCGTTGCACAGCTCCATCACGGCGCCCACGTACTCGCGCGGGACGATCACGGAGGCCTTGATGTAAGGCTCCTCGATCCGCTCGATCTCACTCGGCATCTCCGCCGGGTTGTGCACCTCGACTTCCGCACCGTCCTTGGTCAGGACGCGGTAGGCAACGGTCGGCGCCGTGACGAGGAGATCGAGGTCGAACTCGCGCTCGAGCCGCTCGCGGACGATCTCCATATGCAGCAGGCCGAGGAAGCCGCAGCGGAATCCAAAGCCGAGAGCCTGCGACGTCTCCGGCTCGTACACGAGCGAGGCGTCGTTCAGCTTCAGCTTCTCGAGTGCGTCGCGGAGCTCCGGATAGTCGTCCGAGTCCGTCGGGAAGAGTCCCGCGAACACCATTGGCTTGACGTCCTTGTAGCCGGGAAGCGGTTCGGAGGCGGAGCGTGACTCGGACGTGAGCGTGTCGCCGACTCGGAGCTTGCTCACGTCCTTCAGACCGGTGATGACGTAGCCGACCTCGCCCGCTTGGAGGGTAGGCGTGGGGCTCATCGTGGGCGAGAAAAATCCCAGCTCTTCCGCTTCGAATCGGGTGTCGAGCGCCATCGTGCGCAAGGGCTCGCGCGTGCTGAACGACCCGTCCACGACGCGGACGAAAGCCACGACGCCCCGGTACTGGTCATAGGAGGAGTCGAAAATGAGAGCGCGCGGCGGCGCGTTGGGAACACCCGCGGGAGGTGGAATGCGCTCCACGATCGCGTCGAGCACCGCGTCGACCCCGTCGCCGGTCTTGGCGGAGATGCGTAGAACGTCTTCTGGCGAGCCGCCGATCAACTCGGACAGATCGCCGGCCGCCTCGTCGGGGCTTGCTTGCGGGAGGTCGATCTTGTTCACGACCGGGACGATCTCGAGGTCGTTCTCGATCGCGAGATACGCGTTGGCGAGCGTCTGGGCCTCGAGGCCCTGAGCGGCATCGACCAGAAGGAGCGCGCCTTCGCATGCCTGTAGCGCGCGGCTTACCTCGTAGGTGAAATCGACGTGGCCTGGGGTGTCGATCAGGTTGAGCTGGTGCCCTTTCCAGGCCACCCGCACGGCCTGGGCCTTGATCGTGATCCCGCGTTCGCGCTCCAGATCCATCGAGTCGAGGAGCTGGTCGCGCATCTGGCGTCCGGAGACGGTCTCGGTGAGCTCAAGCACACGGTCGGCCAGGGTCGACTTTCCGTGGTCGATGTGCGCGACGATAGAGAAGTTGCGAATACGGTCCTGAGGCACGACGAATCAGCTGGGGGCGGCGCGGCGTCGCAACGATAGCAGCGTGTGCAATTCCCGAACTCCCAGCAAATTGCAGGAAACAAGGTAGAACGCGGCGCCCGCCGCGAGCGCTCCGGCAAGCGAGACGATCTGGGCTCCGAGCGACCGTCCGAGCAGGTGGTCGAGCCCGTCCCACACGCCGAAGGCAACGCCGGCGAGGAGGGCCGACGCGACGCAGATGAGCGCGACGGCGCGCGCGGTGTGGCGGAGATCGAGACGCTGCTCGCGCCGTTGCAGGACGGCGATCAGCGCGATCGTCCCCGCCATGTTGACCACCGATGTCGCGAGCGGGATGCCCCAGATCCCCAGCCGGTAGAAGATCGCATCCAGTCCGGCGTTGAGGCCGAGATTCGCCAGCGCGATGGTGGTCGGAACCCAATTCGACTTGAGGCTGAAGAACGTCCGGATCAGCATGAGCATCGCGCCGTTGAAGACGAGCCCGACCGAGAACGCCGCCAGCGCCCCGGCGACGACCGTCGTCTGTTGCGCCGTGAACGCACCGCGCTGGTAGACGAGGCGAACGATCGGCTCGGCGAGGACCGCCGACACGACGCTCGCCGGGATCAGCGTAAAGGCGATCTGCCGCAGGCCCATCCCGACGGTTGTGGCAAATCCCCGGTGATCTTCACGCGCGGCCAGGCGGGACATGAGAGGGAAGAGGACAGTTGCGATCGCGATCGAGAAGATGCCTTGCGGGAGCAGGTAGAGGCGGTACGCCTTGTCGATCGCCGTCGGGGCCAGCTCTGGATCGATCAGCCGGGACGCGAAGAGCGTGTCGATCAGCGTGTTGAAGTTGATGAGGCCGAGCCCGAGGGTGACCGGGACGATCAGGACGAACACCTGCTTGACGGCGGGGTCGCGCCAGTCGATGACCATGTGCAGCCGGTCGTCCCGGCCCCGCAACCACGGGAGGGGCAGGAGGACCTGCACGAGCGTCCCCAACAGCACGGCGCCCGCGTAGATATAGAGCTGGGTATCGACCGAGTCCGTCTGCGGGACGCCGAGCGCGAGTCCGAGGATGATGACCAGGTTCCACGCAACCGGCGATAGCGCCGGCACGGTGAAGTGGTCGTAGCTGTTCAGGATCCCGACGATGATCCCGGAGAGTCCGAGCAGCACCACCGTAGGGAAGAGGATGCGCGAGAGTGTGACCGCCAGCTCCTCGTCGCCTCCCGGCGTCCCGAACAGCTTGATCACGAACGGCGCGAGGAGGATGAAGATTGCGGTCAGCGCGCTCAGCCCGAGCATGATCAGCCAGAACAGCGTCGAGGCCACGCGCCAGGCGCGCTTGCGCTCCCCCTTCTCCAGCAGCTCGCTGAAAACGGGGACGAAGGCGGAGGAAACGGCCGAGTCCGCCAGCAGGTTCCGCACCGTGTTCGGTACCTGGAACGCGACCGTGAAGGCGTTGATCTTTCCGGAGGCACCGAAGAAGTAGGCCGTGACGATCTCGCGGACGAGCCCGAGCACCCGCGACAGCCCCGTCGCCAGAGCGAAAATGGCCGCGGACCACGCGAGCCGACGGCCGCCGTTGGGCTGCTCCACGCGGGCGAGTATAGGAACCGGCCCCGTCGGCCCCGGAAGACGTCGAGACGCCCGTTTTCGCTTTGCTACGATCGTTCTGCCCGCGCCGCGGGCGTTTTCACGCTATGCCGAATATCCAGCAACAGAAGAAGAGGATGCGTATCGCCGCCCGCCAGCGGCTCGAAAATCTGCGCTATCGCTCGACGGTGAAGACGATGACGCGCCGGCTCGAGCGTGCCGTCGCCGATGGTGACGGCGAGGCGGTCGCCTCGGAACATCAGGAGCTCGTACGCTGGATCGACAAGGCTGCCTCCAGCGGGGCCCTGCACAGGAACACCGCCGCGCGCAAGAAGGCGCAGGCCGCCCGGCTCGCCGGCAGTAGCTCCTCCTAGCTCTCCTGCTCTTCGCTCGTTCTCTCGTCCTCGCGGGCGAGCGTCGAGTCGGTCAGCGCTCGGTCGAGCTCGAGCTCGGACGGAAGCGGCGACCCGCCCTTGAGGGCGAGATCGAGTTGTGCCGCGCGGACCAGGACGCCTCCCAGCTCCTCGGAGCTGAAGTTGGCGGCCTGCGCAAACAGCTTCTGCACGTAGTACGGGTTGCGTCGGAGACGCGATGCCGCCTCGCGCGCGGACACGCCTTCGGCCGCCAGGCCCTGCACCTCGCGCACGAACTGCACGTGACCAGCGAAGCGGGCTGAGATCCGCGTGACCTCGTCCCGTCGCGTGCGCTCTGGCCGCTCGAGGATTGACTCGACCGCGCGGAGAACCGCTGGGACATCGCGTGCTCCCCACGAGTCGGTGAGTGCGAAGATCGGTATCTCCGCTCGCCCGGCAGCCAGGGCTTCGACCGCGCCTGCGTCGACGGTGTCTCCGCCCGCCCACGTGACGAGTTTCTCGATCTCGGTCTCGAGTTCCGTCACGTTGTCGCCCACGATGTCGACCAGGAGGCGGCAGGCATCGCGGTCCGCGTTTCCGCCGAGCGCCCTGAAGCGCTCAGCGACCCAGTTCGGAAGCTTCGATTTGGGGACGTCGTAGAAGAGGAGCTCTCCGGCCTTCGCACATGCCTTTGCGAGCGGCGAGTCCTTCTTGAGCCCCCACCCCACGAGCGCCAGCACCGTGCCCGGAGCAGGATCGGCCAGATAGGTCGTGACCTCCTTGACGTCCGCCGACTTCCAGCTCTCGACGTGCTGGACGACCACCGCCCGCGCCCCAGTCGAGAAGAGACCGGGGGCATTGCAGGCGGCGACGGCCTCGTCTCCGCTTGTCTCGGCAGCCGAGAGAACCTCGTTTCCGCCCTCTCCGACTCGGGCCCGGAGCCGCCGCAGCGCCTCTTCGATCTTGGGCCGGTCGGTGCCGGAGAGGAGGTAGACGGGCTTGAGCTCGGAGGCCACGGTGAGGTCAACAATAGTCGGGAGATCAGCCCAAGAGCCTCCACGCGAGGCCGAGTGCGACTCCCGCGCCGCAGAGCTCGCCGGCGCGACGCAGGCGGGGGCGCCGGAGTCGCCAGAGCATCCACATGAGCACCGCGGCATCCGCGAGGAGCAAGAGAGCCCTGAGCGAGGCGACCTGCGAGTGAGGAAGCCCCCCGACCAGGCGTGCGCACCAGGCCAGGTAGGCGGCGCACCATCCGTTTACCCACGCCAGCGACTCCGAGACCACCGGGACGAGTGGGTGGACGACGGCGGAGATCAGGCCGAGGCCGAGGAGGAACGGCATCGCCGGCTCGGCCAGCACGTTGGCGAAGACGGAGTAGATGGGGACGCGGCCGAAGTCGACCCAGAGGAGGGGCGCCGCGCAGAGACCGCAGGCGGCTGCGACAGCAAGCGGGGTCGCGAGCAGGCGTGGAACGGGATAGCCCTCGAGCCGGCCCTCGATCCGCGGAACGAGCACGAAGATCGCGCAGACGGCGGCGAACGAGAGCTGAAAGCCCGGTTCCAGCAGGTTGTACGGGTTCCAGGCGAGCAGGCCGACGGCCGCCACGAGCAGGAAGTACCAGCGATCACGCGGGCGAGAGGCGAGCCACGCGAGCGAGGCGAGCGCTCCCGCGATTCCGGCCCGGACGACCGAGGGTTGGAGGCCCACCGCGAGCACGTAGCTGCCGATCGCGCCCACGACGCAGAGCTCGCCGAGCCATCGCGACACCCCCGCCAGCGCGGCGAGCAGCAGGATCGCGCCGGCGATGATGGCGACGTTCTGCCCGGAGACGGCCAGGAGGTGATAGAGGCCCGACTGCTGGAAACGCTCTTGGAGCTCGCGTGACAGCCCCTCGTCCGCGCCGAGGACGACGCCGGCGATCAGAGCCGCTCGCTCACCGTCGAGTCCGGGGGCGACGCCGCTGCGTACGAATCCACGAAGGCTGTCGGAGATACCACCCAGGCCTCCTCGCCGGCCGAGTTGATGCCACCCACGCCCGCGCAGGACGACGTGCACCCCTTGGCGACGCAGCCAGGCCCTCTCGTCGAAACCCTTCTCCGCCGGCCGCGGCTCTCTGGCCTCGGCCACCGTCTCGATCACGGTTCCCTGCGGAGGTGCCCGGCCGAGTGGGAGCTCGAGCAATGCGCGCTCGTGGATCGGAAACTGTCCGAAGCTCTCCACCTCGACCATTGCACGGAGCGCGAACTGCCCGTGCCGAGCCGGGGCCGCGACCTCCGCAACCACCCGGTCGACGTGGCCGATCCTGGATGTCAGGACGCTTCGGTCGAGCACGTCGAGCCGGAAGGCGCCCCACAACCAGCCTGCACCGGCCAGGACGAGAGCGACCGCGGCCAGCCGCGCTGTCCCCTCGAGAGCGAAGGCTCCGAACGACGCGGCGAGTAGCACCGCGATAAAGGGAAGTGCCTGCGGCCGCGAGATATTTGCGGCCGCCAGCCCCGCGCACAGCGCCGCGGCGAGGATGTGTGGACGCGCGCGCAGTCGTCGGACGATCATGGCGCCACAAGGTCGCGCAGCTGCTCGAGCCGAGCAGGACCGATTCCGGGGATCGCGTCGAGGTCCTCGACGGACGTGAAGGCGCCGTGGGACTCCCGCCAGTCGAGAATCTTCTGCGCCGTGACGGGCCCGACCCCGGGCAGCTCGTCGAGCTGCTCGAGCGATGCGGTGTTCAGATGAACTGGCCCCGCTGCCTCCGGTTCGCCTGGCGCACCTGGCGCTGCAGCGGCGGCGGGCGGCAGCTGGCGCGGCACGACCACCTGGAGGCCATCCTCCACCGGCGCCGCCAGGTTGATCGCCTCCAGGTTGGCCCTGTGCGTCGTCCCACCGGCCCGGCGGACGGCGTCTGCGATGCGCGCCCCGCCGCGGACCGCGTACAGACCGGGGCGGCGGACGGCACCGACCACGTGCACGACGATCTTCTCATCTGGGTGTACGGCCTCGTCCGCGGCCAGCACAGGGTGTGACTCGGCAGGAGACGCGTCGCCGCTACGCGCGAAATGTCGCCCGACGAGCACGGCAACCAGCAGCGCGACCGCGAGGAGCGCGAGCAGGCGGCGGCGGGCTGCTGCTTCCATGTAGTCTATTGTGACAACAGCAACGGCTGTTCCCAGCGCCGGTGTGTGTCAGGTCTGCACCGGAAGTCGCACAGTCCCGGCCACGCCAGCCCGTGCGGATCTCAACGCCGCCGCGTGGGATCCGCTAGCCGATGACCAGATTGACGAGCTTGCCCGGCACGACAACGGTCTGCCGGATCTGCTTGCCGTCCAGGAAGGACTGCACGCGGGCGGAGCTCTTGGCTGCCTCGACCAGCTCGTCGTCCGACAGGCTGGAGGAGACCTCGACGCGGTCGCGCACCCGTCCGTTGACCTGGATGACCAGCTCGAAGGTCTCGCGCTCGAGCAGCGCGGGATCGTGCGACGGCCAGCGCTGCTCCCAGAGCCGCTCGTGCCCCAGCACGCCCCACAGTTCTTCTGCGATGTGCGGCGCGTAGGGCTGGATCAGTGAAACAGCGGTCTCCGCCGCAAAGCGTGCGTCGGAGGCGGCAGGATCGACGGCGATCTCGTTCACCAGTTCCATGACCGCCGAGATCGGCGTGTGGAACTGGAAACGGCGACCGATGTCGTCCGTCGCCTTCGCGATGGTCGCATGCGCCCTGCGGGTCAGCGCCCCACCCGCATTCGTCCCCGCTGGTGTCTCCGCGACCGCGTTGACGACCCGCCACAGCCGGCGCAGGAAACGGGAGATGCCCTCGATGCCTGAATCAGTCCACTCCTTGTCCTGCTCGGCGGGCCCCATGAAGAGGATGTACAGGCGCACGGCATCGGCGCCGTGGGCCCCGACCAGTCCTTCCGGCCCCTCGACGTTCCCGCGCGTCTTCGACATCTTCGTCCCGCCCAGCTGCACCCAGCCCTGGTGGAACACGCGGGCAAAGGGCTCGCGGAAGCCGACCAGGCCCATGTCGTTCATCGCCTTGACGAAGAAGCGGGAGTAGAGCAGGTGCCCGGTCGCATGGTCGATGCCGCCGATGTACAGGTCGACCGGCAGCCAGTAGTCGACCAACGCACGGTCGAAGGGCGCGCGGTCGTTGTGCGGGTCGACGTAGCGGAGGTAGTACCAGGAAGAGTCGACGAAGGTGTCCATCGTGTCCGCCTCCCGCCGCGCGGCCTTTCCGCAGACCGGGCAGGGGACGTTCATCCACTCCGCGTTCTGGGCCAACGGCGGCTTGCCCCGCGGCGCATAGTCGTCGACCTCGGGCAGCACGACCGGCAGGTCCTCGTCGGGAACCGGCACGGCCCCGTGCTCGTCGCAGTGGATGATCGGGATGGGGCAGCCCCAGTAGCGCTGCCGCGAGAAGCTCCAGTCGCGCAGGCGGAAGGAGACGGCCGCCGCTCCCCGGCCGATCTCCCTCAGCCAGACGATGATGCGCGCCTTTCCTTCGTCGGCGTCCAGACCGTCGAACTGACCGGAGTTGACCATCCGCCCTTCCTCGTCGATGACCTCGACGATGGGCAGCTCGAAAGCCTCCGCGAACTCGCGGTCCCGCTCGTCGTGGCCCGGGACGGCCATGATCGCGCCGGTGCCGTA
>Ga0075428_100004821_pt1 | contig 14965 bp, 9 predicted proteins | sample RhiMetdeltSRZDD2_FD_75291 | JGI IMG/M metagenome (GOLD analysis project Ga0075428, IMG submission 75291) | Populus rhizosphere microbial communities from Tennessee, USA - Rhizosphere MetaG P. deltoides SRZDD2 | ecosystem: Host-associated > Plants > Roots > Rhizosphere > Soil | place: USA... | reverse complement strand
GCCATCGCCGTGCCGCTCTTCGCCCTCCTTTGCATCGGCGGCCTCTGTCTCATGGTGTTCCTGGTCTCGCACCGCTTCCTCTTCGGCCGCCGGAAGCGGGCGTGACGGTGGACGGTGCCGGCAGGCGGCATGGCGCGATGTCAGAGAAGTGCGAGGCGATAGGGCATGGGAATCACGATGGGCGCTCGACCGCGATACGCGCCGATGCGTTCCACGCTCAGCGGCCCCTGAGAGACCAGCCGCGCCGCGAGAGCGGCATCGTCGGGAAAGCGCTGCTCGCCTTCGACGGTGTGCTGCCGGCGGATCGTCCTGCGCTCGACGGCTCGCCAAGCGGTTTCCACCATACGATCCTCGGCTGCACACCACGACCAGGGTGAGCCCACGGCATGGTCGATCACGACCACGTCAGGCGCCAGAGACCTGACATGGTCGAGGGCGCGATCAGGATCCGGCATCTCATGGAGACAGAACTCGAGGTACACGACGTCGCCGGGCTCGCTCACGTCGGCCACGTCGCTTGTCACCAGGGTGAATTTGTCCGCGAACCCGCAGTCCTGAAGACGCGCCGCGAGCTGCTCGAGCGCCGCGCCGTCTTTGTCGACGGCGAGGACCTGACGCGCCGGGCGAGCGAACTCGAGCAACTGTTCTCCACCCGCTCCGACGACGACGAGCTTCTTGTCGGTGACGTCGTAGAAGGACGCCAGCTCACGCACGATCCTTGCGAGATCGGTCGCCACAGGCTACTGCTCCAAGTACTTCTTCAGCGCGGCCAGCGTCATCTCCCAGTTCTTCTCCTGCGGCTCAAAACTTGGCCGCAGGCCTTTCTTTACGAATCAAGAGGCCGGCGACGAGCGCGCTCAGGAGCGCCAGCATGGCGGCGACAAGCATGACCCGGCGGAATCCGGACACGAACGATTCTTCGATCGCCTGTCGGACCACGAGCCGCATCTCCGAAGCGAGACCTTCCGGCACTTGCGCGCCGGCCAGCTTGATGCGCTCTCCGTCGAGGAGCTGCCGCGTTTCGCGGCTGAGGTCGAGCGCGGACAGGCGGTGGTCGAGACCGCGGTCGAAGGTGTGCAGCATGACCAGGCTGAACGCGGCGACCGCGATCAGTCCCGCGGCGCGAGAAACGGCGTTGTTGACCCCCGAGGCGATGCCGGCGCGGTCGCTTTGGACCGCGTTCATCACCGTCGTCGTCAGGGGGGCAACGCTGACGGCCATCCCTAGACCGAGCACCACGACCGCTGGAAAGAAAGTCAGCCAATAGCTGCCGCCTATTCCAGGTCGCATGAAAAGAGCGAACCCGAGCGCGGCGATCGTCGGCCCCACCACGAGCGGCAACCTGGCTCCGTAACGCTGGATCAATCCGCCCGACCAGCGCGAGAGAAGGAACATGATGAGGATGAAGGGAAGAAAAGCGGCGCCGGCTGCGGTGGCAGAGTAACCCTGCACCTGCACCAGATCCAGAGGGAAGAAGAAGAGCGCGCCGACGAGCGCGGCGTACAAGAACAAAGTGAGCACATTCGCGCCGCTGAAGTCTCTGGATCGGAACAGGCTGAGCGGCAACATTGGATTTCGCTGCTGTCTCTCGACGAGGAGGAAAAAGAGCGAGGCGACGCAGCCGCCAAGGAGCGCGACGAGCACTCGTGGGTGCCCGAAGCCCCATCGCGAGGATTCGATCAGGCCGTAGACGATCGCGCCCAGGCTGGCGGTTGCGAGCGCCGCCCCCGTCCAATCCAAGCCGTGTTCCCGGTCGCGCGCCCGACTCTCCGGCACGTGCCAGAACGCTAGCACCAGCACGACGGCGGCCAACGGGATATTGATGAAGAAGACAGCTCGCCAAGAGATGCGATCGATCAGCCAGCCGCCGAGGACAGGCCCGATCGCGGCGGTGATGGCGCTGAAGCCCGACCAGGTGCCGATCGCCTGCCCGCGCTTCTCCTCGCTGAAGGAGGCGCTGATGAGCGCCAGGCTGCCGGGCACGAGCAGCGCACCTCCCACGCCTTGGATTGCCCGCGCGGCGATCAACTGCTCGACGTCGGGAGCGAGCCCGCACCAGACGGAGGCCAGAGCGAAGATCCCGACGCCGATGCAGAACACGAGTCTCCGGCCGAATTGGTCGCCGAGCGATCCCCCTACGAGCAGCAGCGCCGCGAGGAACAGAGCGTAGGCCTCGACGACCCACTGCACGTCCACGACCGTAGCGTTCATGGCGGTTTGCAGCGCCGGCAACGCCACGTTGACGACCGTTCCATCGATGAACACCAGGCTCGATCCGAGAATGGTCGCCGCCAGCACCCAAGGCCCCGAAGACTCGGCACAGGGAATCGCTACCGGTCCGGATGCCATCACCCCTTCGTCACACGGCTGCCTGACGAGATATGTCATGGCTCTAGCACCCCGCGTCGGCCGGTGGTCGGGCGTCGAGCTCCCCTCCATGCCGGATTGCCACGAGTCTCGAGATGAGCATACTCTTCCCTGGCGCATTCATGGCGCCGATCGAATCACGCAGCCCTGGAGGACATGTGAGCGTCGTCGACGTCTTTCCCTACGAAGTGCGCGAGATCGAGCACTTTTGGATTCCGCTGCGCGACGGCTGCCGACTCGCCGCTCGGCTCTGGCTGCCTGATGGAGCGGAGCGTTCCCCCGTCCCCGCCGTGATCGAGTACATCCCGTACGGCAAGCGCCTCGGCACTCGGGATCGCGACGAAGCGATGCATCGCTGGTTCGCCGGCCACGGCCTGGCGGCCGTGCGCATCGACCTGCGCGGCTCGGGGGAATCCGAGGGAGTGCTTCGCGATGAGTATCTGCCACTCGAGCAGGAGGACGGCGTCGAGGCCATCCGCTGGATCGCGGCACAGCCCTGGTGCACGGGTGCTGTGGGTCTCATCGGCAAGTCGTGGGGCGGTTTCAACGGGCTGCAGATCGCGGCGCGCCGGCCCCCGGAGCTCCGAGGCATCGTAACGGTCTGCTCCACGGATGATCGCTACACGGACGACGTCCATTACATGGGCGGGTGTCTCTTGAACGACAGCCTGTGGTGGGGTGCGACCTTCTTCCAGCTCGTGGTGCAGCCACCCGACCCCGAGCTGGTCGGATCCAACTGGCGCGCCATGTGGCTCGAGCGGCTCGAGGCCGCCGAACCTCATCCCCTGCGCTGGCTCCAGCACCCGCTGGCGGACGCGTACTGGAAGCAAGGCTCCGTCCGCTACGACTACGGTGCAATCGCCTGTCCGGTCTTCGCCGTCGGCGGATGGGCGGATGGTTATACGAGCGCGATCCCCCGGCTCCTATCAGGCCTCCGCGTCCCCAGTCGCGGTCTCGTCGGTCCGTGGGGACATGCGTATCCCCACGACGCCAGCCCGGGTCCGAGCATCGGCTTCTTGCAGGAAGCTCTGCGCTGGTGGCACAACTGCCTTGGAGAAGGAAACGACGACAAGCGTCCTGGCCAGCGCGAGAGCATGGCGCACATACCGCCGAGCGACAGCGAGCCCCGCTACCGCGTCTGGATGTCTGAGAGTGTTCCGGCTGGCTTCCGCGGCGAAGACCGTCCTGGCCGGTGGGTCGCCGAAGCACATTGGCCCTCTCCGCGCATCCGCCATCGAGTGTTCCGACTGGCCCCGGACAGGCTCGGTGACTCGGTCGTCTCGGCGCGTCTCACGATCGCTTCGCCCCAGACGACGGGCCGTGCTTCGGGGAGCTGGCTCATCGCCAATCTGCGCGACCAGCGGGAGGACGACGCGGACTCGCTCTGTTTCGATTCGGAGGTGCTGACGGAACGGCTCGAGATCCTTGGAGCTCCGGAGGTGAGGGTCGTTGTGGCATCGGATCGGCCCGCGGCCTTCCTGGTCGCGCGACTCTGCGACGTCTCGCCGGACGGGAGCTCCACGCGCGTGAGCTATGGCGTCCTCAATCTGACGCACGATGCGGCCCACGAGAACTGGCAACCCCTGGAGCCCGGCCGTCCGATGGACGCCACCATTCGCCTCAAGGACGTAGCCCATGTCTTTCCGCCGGGCCAGCGGGTGCGCCTCGCCCTCTCGAACGCGTGTTGGCCTCTCCTTTGGCCATCTCCCGAACCCGTCCGGCTCACCCTTCTCACCGAGAGCAGCACGTTCTCTCTGCCTGTGCGTCCGCCGGATCCCAAAGATGCCGATCTCCGAGCATTCGAACCTCCGGAGCAGGCCCGCTCCTCGGAGTGGTCGCCGCTCACCAAGGGCTCTCATGACCGACGAGTCGAAATCGATCCTCTATCTCATGACCACATCACCCGCACGCGGTCCGGCTTCGATGAGCACGGCGGCGTGGCTCTCTCGCGCCTCGAAGTCGCCGGGAACATCGAGGGCGGCGACGGTACCGACGTAGAGATTCGAATCCACCCCGACGATCCCTTGCGGGCTCGAGCCGCGATGGCCCAGCGAACCGAGCTGCGACGTGAGGCGTGGCGCGTTGCCGTCGAGACCGAGATCCAGATCACTTGTACGAAAACCGAGTTCGTCGTCATCGCACGGCTCGATGCCTGGGAGGGTGAGACGCGAGTGTTTCACCGCGGTTGGGACGAGCGCGTCCCGCGTCTGGGAGTATGATTGATCCGATGCCACTGACTCCCGGCAAACGGCTCGGCCGGTACCAGATCGTCGCACCGGTCGGGGCCGGGGGAATGGGCGAGGTGTACCGCGCCCACGACCCACGTCTCGGCCGTGACGTGGCGATCAAGGTGTTGCCCCAGCATCTGACCGGCTCCGCCGAGGAGCGAGCTCGCTTCGAGCGCGAGGCGCGCACGATCTCGCAGCTCAACCACCCTCACATCTGTACGCTCTACGATCTCGGCCAGGAGGACGGCGTCGACTACCTGGTGATGGAGCTGGTGGAGGGAGAGACGCTCGCCCATCGGCTGGAGAAGGGCCCGTTCGCTCTGGCCGAGGTGCTCACACTCGGCCGGCAGATCGCCGGGGCGCTGGACTGGGCGCATCGAGCCGGCGTGGTGCACCGCGATCTGAAGCCCGGCAACATCATGCTCGCCCGGAACGGCGCCAAGCTCCTCGACTTCGGCCTCGCCCGGCCCGCCGGACTCGCTCCGGCGCCGGGAGCGGTGAGCCAGTCGGCGACCATGATCCGGCCGCTGACGGCCGAGGGAAAGATCGTCGGGACGTTCCAGTACATGGCGCCAGAGCAGTTGGAGGCAAAGGAAGCGGACGCGCGGAGCGATCTGTGGGCGCTGGGCTGCGTGCTCTACGAAATGGCCACCGGAGCGCGGGCTTTTGCGGGGGAGAGCCACGCGAGCCTGATCGCGGCGATCATGACCGGCGAGCCTCGTGCGATGACGGAGTTGAAGCCGCTGACGCCGCTCGCGCTGGAGTGTGTGGTCCGGCAATGCCTGCGGAAGGACCCTGAGGACCGGTTGCAGTCGGCGCGTGACCTCGCGTTCACGCTGGAACTCGTCGCGAGCGACACCGCGCGCCTCGGTCCGGCCGGCCTTAGCGCCGCGACCGAGCGCGGGCGACGCTCGGCGCCCTGGATCCAGGTGGCGATCGCGGCGGTGATCGTGGCGGTGGCATTCGTCACCGGACGCATGACGAACACGCCATCCGGCGAGAGTTCGATCCGGATCTCGACCCTGTCCCAGGGCAGCCGCGACAGCGAGCCCGCGGTCTCTTCCGATGGCCGCCTCATCGCCTTCAGCGCGGTTCGCCAGAATGGGCAGGGGCTCTGGCTCATGGACATGGTCTCGCGAAGCGAGGTGAAGCTCACGGGTGAGGCCGATCATCTGCCGCGATTCACGCCCGACCGCGGCAGCATTCTCTTCACTCGCCAAGAGGGCACTGGGCAGTCGCTGTGGCGCATTCCGGTCCTGGGTGGCGCACCGCGGCTCCTCCTGGAAGACGCATCGGATGCCGACCCATCTCCCCACGGCGAGCGGATTGCGTACATCTCGGGCTTGGCCGACAGCACCGGCGTGCGCACGCGCCTGATGGTGGCGAATTCGGACGGAACCGGCGGCCGGGAGTTGTGGTCGCGTGGATCCGTCATCCTCGTCTCGCCGCGATGGTCACCCGACGGCCGGCGCATCACGGTGGTCGTCGGCGGAAGCCAGAACGCTGCCTACACCGTGGCCGTCGTGGACGCATCGAGCGGCTCGGCGCGCGTCTATCCCGCGCCCACTGGAGCCGTGCTCTCGAACGCGGCGTGGGACGGCACCGGGAAGGGGCTGATCGTCGCAGAAGGCGTGGGAGTCACGGCGATCCAGCGCGGGTCGTCCGCCCGTCTGTTCCGTCTCGATACGCGCTCCGGACGGTACCAGGCGCTCGGCTGGCTCGAGAACTTCCCCTCCTTGATCGACTTGCTTCCCGACGGGCGTCTGGTGCTGTCGAGCTTGCTGGCGCGGCAGAACCTGATGGAGGTTTCGCTCGAGGCGCGCAACCTGTTCGCCGGTCGCGCCCTCACGAGTGGAATGGCCATCGATCGCCAGCCCGTCTACGCGCCCGACGGAAAGTCGGTCATGTTCTCGTCCAACCGCGGCGGGACCCTGGACCTCTGGGAAGTCTCGGTGGAAACCGGCGAGATGCACCGCGTGACGGACGATCAAGAGGATGACTGGGATCCCGAATATGGCCCGGACGGACAGTCGATCTTCTGGTGTTCCGGCCGCAGCGGCGCCTTCGAGATCTGGGCCGCGCGCCGCGATGGAAGCGCTCCGCGTCAGCTGTCGCGCGACAGCCTCGATGCGGAGAACCCGTCCGTCACTCCCGATAATCGCTGGGTCTTCTACAGCTCCGCCCATCCGACCAAGTCCGGGCTGTGGCGCGTTCCCGTCACCGGTGGCGATGGAGAGCGCCTGCTGCGTGGCGGGACGCTGATCCCCGACCTCTCGCCCGACGGCCGCTACCTGTCCCTCATCACGGATGTCGGAACCTTGTCCTCGAAGCTCGGCGTGTTCGATCTCTCAGAAAGGAGACTCCTGAGCGCTCCGGTTCCTCTCCACGTCACGCCCGGAACGATCCAGAATGGCCGGTCACGGATCACCCCGGACGGCAGCGCCGTCGTCTACATCTACGCGCGAGAGGACGGACAGCCGATGCTGCTGCGGCGGCCTCTCTCGGCCTGGAAGACCGGCGTCGGCAAGATCGACACGCTTTTCGCCGGCTCGACCGAGTCCATCGAGTCCTTCGGCCTCGCGCCGGACGGCAAGCGGACCACGGTCTCGGTGGTGGACTGGCTCTCCGGCCTGACCATCGCGGAGGGCGTGAACGGCATCGTCCCACCGAAGCGAGGCCAGTAGCGCAGCCGTGAAGCTTGCGCCACGAGAAGAACGTTTCTCTCGCTGGCCCGCCCCCTGTCAAAGTGCCGTCGACGCGGAAGGACCGCCTACCAGAAGAACCGCTTGGCACCCTTCCAAGTTCCCGAGGAAAGCACTCCAGAGCCCGCCCAACGCGCACGAAAAGCGTAAGTCACCTCGGTAGCGTCAGTTTCGCTCCGCGCGGAGAGAGTACCGGAGCGGTTGAACGGGACGGCTGCGAAAATCGCTGTCGCGGTCTCGAGGACACCGACTTTCGATCTGACGTCTTCACAACGGATTCGCCAGCAGGAGCCGAACGAGGCCCTCACGCAAGCTGTCCAGGTCTTCCCGTTTGCGATGCGTTTCCACCACGTTGCCAGGGACATGTGGGGAAAGCATGAGGAATGTTGCACGGACCGAAGGCGAACTCACCATTCCTACTCACGTTGAGATGTGAGATCAGGGCATCCCCCACCACAGATATCAGGTGCTGAAAAACCGCGAGGCGCGTAACGATGTGATTTACGCGATTCTCATGTGTGTGGTGACGCACAAGGTACGTGTGGTGGATTCCCCGATTTACACGTCTTTCGCTGCGCTGCTAGTATCGGTGCACTCAAGCATGCGCGGATCCGATGAGGTGAGGAGTTGTGAGTCATGCGTAAGTTCTCGTTGCCTTTGGCTCTGGTCGTCGTTCTTGCTGCCACCGTCGCTCTCGCGGCCAAGCCAGAGGTGAGGTCGTTCACACCGCTTACAGCCCAGGGTGTCTCGGGCGAGGCCCGACTGAATGACATGCCTCAGCAGAGCAGCACGCGGATCCAGGTCCACCTGGACAACCTGGCGCCCAACACCGAGTACATCGGGACCATCTCCTTGGCCGGGTCCATCGACTGCACCGGCGGAGTTGCGTTCGTCACCTTCCAATCCAACAAGCAAGGCAAGGCCGTAGTCAACGAGCTCGTCCCCCAGCAGGTTGTCGACATCGGCCCGATTGGGATCGCGCCCTCGAGCTCGCCACTGGCCCTTGAGGCCTGCGCGCAGTAATCGACAATCGATACGCCGAAGGTGCCGATTGCTCGTTGCAACAGAGCATCGGCATGCCGGTCCTCGGCGGCCCCTCCAAACGTCGGTTCCTTGAGAGCTCGGCTAGGTCGCTTTCGAGCAACCGCGGGGAAGGAGATTGCCGCTCCGTTTCACAAATGGCGACGAGACAGGGGCCGGTCGTCACCTAGGGTCCCACGCATGTCTTGGGTACGGCTCGGCTGAATCGTCGCTACCGGGGACGCGCTCCGGCCTGGGCTGAAGGCAGCCTACGCTGGCGGCGCGTCCCCTTCATTTTCTTACACGGCGTAGGCCAGCTCATCGGGGCCTCGCCCACGTTTGCTGTGCAGCCCGTCTACCGCGCAAGGATCACGGTGGCGCTGGTCCGGCCTTCGCGCGTCGCGAGGCGCGCAAAGTACACGCCGTTCGCGACCTGGCCCTGACTCGTGGCGCCGTCCCATGCCACCTCGTGCTCGCCGGGCCCCATCTCGGTGTCCACCAGGGTCGCGACATGGCGCCCAGCGACGTTGAAGAGATCGAGCCTCACGTGGTCCTCGTGCATGAGCGGGAAACGCAGGTTGGCGCCATGCGGGTTCGGGCGCGCGCTGAGCGTGGCCATGGTCTTGTTCCCGGTTTCCACTCCAGCCACCACAAGAACGGCGGGCCGATAGCGGTTGAAGGAGCAATTCAGGGCGTCGCGGTCGTCGCTCTCCAGGGTCCGGCCGGAGAGGCCGATGTAATTGGCATACATCGTGGGCCGGTTACTTGCTTTCTTCACTTCGGTGTGGTGGATGCCCAGGGTGTGACCGAACTCGTGGGCCGCAATCGCTTGGACATCGTAGTCGCTCCCGTTGGTGTTCCAGGTCGCGGCGTCGTTGAACGAGATGTCCGTTTCGGTGATCACCTGGCCGGATTGCAGGACGAGGGCAGTGATCGCCAGGCAACCCCCGGTGCAACCGTTCCCGACCGACCACATCACGGTGTTGACGCCATCGGTGGTGAACCCGCGGCTGGTCGTTCCGATATAGACCACCGTGTAACTCGCCGGTGTGACCTGATTCCAAGAGGTCATCGCATTCTGGAGCGCTCCCACCACGCCCGCTTTGCTGCCCTGATTGGCGGGGTTGAGCGACCATCCGACCGACGACGTCGTCCAGTGTACGAAACCGCCGGGGTCATTACAGGGCACGGTGGACCCCGAGGAGGTGCGTCCGACACCGGCATTCCGGATCATGCGGAAGGCCTCGGATCTGGATGTGAGCAGAAGTCCGGCGCACGCGCACGCGACCGCGGCCGTTACCTGCTGGTTGGTCATTCTGTGCATGGTGACCCTCCTAGACATCAGCGGTTGGAGTGCGAGCGGACCTGGTCGATCAGTTCATCCAGATCGAGACCATCGTCGCCGCCGGGAACGTCGACTTTCCCGTGCTCGTCGGGGAGCAGGGGGTCGCCGATGGCCTGGCTGAACGCGCGGCTACCCACGATCTCGAAGACGCCCTGCGAGTGGTCGCGGATCGTCAGCCGGTTCGCGGCGCCTGGAAGATCGTCGTGGGCCAGGAACAGCACGTACTCGGAGCCTGGGGCGAGGTCCGCCCCGCCGACGATGAGGGTCGTCACATCCCCGACGGATCCGCCCATGAGGGTACAGATCATGTCGCCGGACGCTTCGCCTTTGAGGATTCGCGAGGGCCGCAGGCGCACGTCGGTGAGGATGAACTGGTGGTCGGCGTTCCAGTAACTGTGGATGTCGAGGACGGTTGCTTGGACGATTGTTTCGTTACCGGTCGTGAGGTGGTCCAGCCCTTGCCGGATCAAGGTCGTGGCGCCGGCCGAGGCGGCAGACAGCGCCAGCGCAGAGGGTAGGAGGGAAAGCTTTACCGCGAAGAGCGAAGCACGCAACGCGCTCCTCCTTCAATTAGGGAACCGTGTCAGCCAAGCGGTGGGTCCCGCCATCGGGCAAGGCGGGATGGGGCCGGCCCGAGGACTGGGCACAGTGCAGACGCCAGGGGCGATATGTTTCGCGGCAGTTCCATGAGACACCCCTGAAACGGAGTGTTAAAGCAGAAACCGGACACGCCAGCAAGTGACTTCTTGGTGGCTGGAAAGGGCCACGCATTGTTGCGATCGCGAGGCTCCGTACTCCTACATAGATTCGAGAGGAGGTGCAGAACCGGCGGCCCGCGCTTTACGTCTCCGACGTCTGGCACTCCGGGCGAGTCAGGCTGATCTGCGCCTGTGTCACCGTGGACTCCGTCCCGGCTTGCCGTCCGCTTAAGCAATTCATGGTCCAGCCTGGTGTGGATACAAGGTGCCGCGCACATGATGATGCGTCTGGAATGCAGGAGGGGACGGGCCCCGCGGGCCGCCAGTTGCTTCCCTCCGCCATGAGCGCCGGAGTCTGAGGCGCTCGTCCGAATCCTCACTAGACGAGGAACGAGCGCTCGAATTGCTCCACGCAGCCGCCGAGCCGGCCGCCGCCGCTTCCAAACATTCCCGACCGGGGCGAGCACGCCGGGGCTTGGCGGAATGGGAACTGATCGAGCGAATCCAGGGTCATGGATGCGGGACATCGTGAGTCTCGTGCTATCGGAAGTTGCTCTGCGCGGCGTCAGGAGCCGATTCAAACCCGGGGAGTGAGCTGATCGAAAAGTTTCCAATAGTAGCGGCCGAGAGCGTTGCCTTTCGGGCTGAGGTCGACAGGGCTCGAGCGCGCCTACGTCGCCGCCTCACGATCGACGATGTTTCGTTCCTGGTCGTGCGATCGGAATCCGTCTACCGACTTGGGACAACCGTCTTTTTTCGAGATCGAGAGCGAGCTGCATGCCGCGGGCTTCACACAAGACGAGCTCGCGCGCGCCCGAGCGATGGGACTTCGGCGAGTTGACGACAGGTTTCGAATTGAGTAAGTTCCAAGTCCACAAAGAGTTGCTCCGTGCGGAGGTCCATAATCCCCTCGGGCTGGAGGAACGGCCATGCGCGCACCCAAGGTCTCCGTCATTCTCCTCGTCGCTTTCGTCGGCCTCGGCGGCGCGTGGGGTGGATGGGCCCTCGCCGACGAGCGGCTCACAGCGGACACGCCGAAGACGACTGTAGCTGGTAACACGTTCGTCGCGCCGGCCGGATGGTCGGTGGTCGTGCGTGGACCAGCGACGATCCTTGAGGCACCCGAGGGCGGATCTTTCATCGCTCTCGTCGATGTGGCCGCGGCGGACGCCACGACCGCTGACGCCGCAGTCGCGGCTGCGTGGGGCGCATACAAGCCCGGCGCGCAGTGGCCGCTCAAGGTCACCACGCCGATAGCCGACAAAGATGGCTGGACCGATCGCAAGGCATACTCGTACCAGACTTCGCCCAACGAGAAACGCGATGTCGGTGTGGACGTGCGGCGGGCCAACGACACGTGGACGGTGGCGATCTACGACATGTCGCAGGCCATCGGCGAGAAGCGCGCGGCCCAAGTGGGTTTGATCCTTGGCAAGCTGTTGCCGAAGGGACGAAGCCGAGAGTCGTTCGCCGGTAAGAAGGCGAACGTACTCGACGATGCGCGCCTGGCGGAGCTCAGGAGGTTCGTCGAGACGTCGATGAAGCTCACCGGTGTGCCCGGCGTGTCGGTGGGTATTTACCAAAATGGCCGCGTGGTGCTCGCCGAAGGCTTCGGCGTGCGCGAGCTCGGCAAGCCCTCCAAGGTCGATGCGGACACCAGGTACATGATCGCGTCGAATACCAAGGCGATGGCAACCCTGATGCTCGCCAAGCTGGTCGACGAAAAAAAGCTCGCCTGGGACACACCGGCGGCGAAGGTGCTGCCGTCGTTCAAGCTCGGGGACGCCGGCGTCACCAGTCAGGTCCAGATCAAGCACCTCATCTGTGCGTGCACTGGCATGCCACGCCAGGATCTCGAGTGGCTACTCGAATTCGATGGCGTCACACCCGAGAAGGTGATGGCCGTGCTCGCGACGATGCAACCGACGAGCAAGTTCGGCGAGCTGTTCCAGTACTCGAACCCCATGGCCGCGGCCGCCGGGTTCCTCGGCGGACATGTCGTATTCCCGAACCTCGAACTTGGTGCGGCGTACGACAAGGCGATGAATCAATTGGTGTTCGATCCGCTCGGTATGAAGGCGACTACGCACGACTATGCTGAGGCGCAGAAGGGCAACGTCGCCACGGCCCATGCTCCCGACATCGACGGCAAGCCGGCCCTGGCGGAGGCTCGCACGAATTTGTCCATCGTGCCGGTGCGCCCAGCGGGTGGCGCATGGAGCTCAGTGAACGACATGATGAAGTACGTCGCCATGGAGCTCGGTGAGGGCAAACTGCCGGATGGCAAGCGCTATATCTCGAAGGAAGCACTGTTGGCGCGGCGCGCGCCACAGGTGGTGGTCGGCACGGACATCACCTACGGCATGGGTCTGTTCGTGAACTCGCAGTATGGTACGCCCGTCGTCCATCACGGCGGCGACATGATCGGGTTTCACAGCGACATGATGTGGTTACCGGAGCACGGCGTTGGCGCGGTGATCCTGACGAATGGGGATCCTGGCTGGCTCGTGCGTTCGGTGTTCCGCCGCAAGCTGCTCGAAGTGCTGTTCGACGGCAACGCAGAGGCCGACGGACAAATCGCGGCAAGCGCGAAAACGTTCTTCGACGAGATGGCCGCCGAGCGCAAACTCCTGACGGTTCCTGCCGACGCCACCGAGGCGGGCAAGCTCGCCGCAAGATATGAGAACCCGGCGGTCGGCGAGATCATCGTGAACAAGACGGGAGCGGCGACGGGTTTCGACTTCGGCGAGTGGTCGAGTGAGGTGGCGTCGCGCCAGAACCCCGATGGCACGATCTCGTTCCTCACCATCGTCCCCGGCTTCAGCGGATTGGAGTTCGTCGTCGGCGGGGAGACGCTGACACTGCGCGACGCACAGCACGAGTACGTTTACAAGGCCGTACCGACGGTGACATCCGTCCCAAGGTAAGAGGGTAAAGAATGGGTGAGGCGTAACACATCGCTCGTCAGCGCGCCGTCGTCACCGGAAACTCTATAAAGCTCGCGTTCTCGGGCGTGTGCCAGATGCGGTGCGTCGCCTTCACGTAATCCTCCGGCTTGGCGAACATGATGTTCGGCACGTACTTCTGCGGGTTGCGGTCGTAGAGCGGGAACCATGTCGATTGAACCTGCACCATGATCCGATGGCCCTTTTGGAACGTGTGGCTCACGTGTGGCAGCGCCAAGCGGTACTCGAGCACCTTGTTCGCTTCGAGCGGCTTGGGGTTCGCAGGGTCCTGCCGGTAACGGCCACGGAGGATATCCGCCGAGATCATCCACTGATAGCCGCCGAGCGTCGGGTGATCGACATCCTCGGACGGCCACACGTCGATGATCTTCACCACCCAGTCCGCGTCGGTACCGGTCGTCGACGCGAAGAGATTCGCGATTGGCTGGCCTGCGAGACGCACGGGCTCCGTGAGCGGCTCGGATTCGTAGACGAGCACGTCCGGCCGCGCGGCGGCATTGCGCTGATCGTCGACGAGCCACTCACCCCACTTGGCATCCGGCGCCGAGGAAGCCAATGTCGGAAGCGTGCGGTAGGGCACAGGCTTGGCGGGATCGGAAATGTACTCGTCGTACTTCGTTGGGGTCGTGGCCGCGGGCTTGTCGAAAGCGACTTTACCGTCCGCGAGAAGGTAAAGATTGCGCGAACGCTCCTGGCAGTTCTCCGTGCAGACGCGCGGCCACGCATCGTAGCGATGCCATTGATCCACGCCGGTCTCGTACACGAGCACACGCGGAGTGTCCGGCTTCGGGCTGTCCTTCAGGTAGTGATCGAGGAACGGCTGCATCACCGTGCGGCGGAACCACGTCGCGGTGTCGCCCTCGAACAGGATCTGCCCAATGCCGCGGCCTTCGCGCCGGCCTTGCCCGTGATTCCACGGGCCGAGCACGAGGTGGATCATCTGGCCTGTCGGATCGTTCCGGGCGAGCGCTTTGAAGAGCGCCGGGCCGCCGTAGATGTCCTCCTGATCGAACAAGCCGGCGACGATCATCATCGGCACTGTAATCGGTTCCTTGGCGAGGATCTTGTCGACGGCCTGGTTCTGCCAGTACGCGTCGTACGCGGGATGTGTCGCGAGTGCGCGCCAGAAGCCGAGCTGATCGAGGCCGCGTGATCGGGCCATCGCGCCGGCCGAGCCGGCGCGGAGGTATTCGTCATAGGTGTCGCGCGTGCTCGACCACCAGGTCTCGCCGCTCTTGCGCGTCCCTTCCTGGCCGTAGATAAACGCGAGCGTTCCGTCCTGCCGAAACGCACCGTTGTGGAACCAGTCATCGCCTACCCAGCCGTCGACCATGGGCGCGAACGGCACGGCGACTTTCAATGCGGGATGCGGATTCACGACCGACATCACGGTCGTGTAGCCCTCGTACGAGCCACCGACCGTACCGACACGCCCGTTGGTTTCGGGGATGTTCTTCACGAGCCAGTCGATGGTGTCGTAGGCGTCGGTCGCGTGATCGACGTCGGTCGGGTTCAGCGGCCCTTTCAGTGGCCGTGTCATCACGTAATCGCCTTCGGAGCCGTGCTTACCGCGTACGTCTTGGTACGCGATGATGTAACCGGCGTCCACGGCGGTGTCGTCCATCTGCGGCACAACAGA
>Ga0075428_100004820_pt1 | contig 14965 bp, 14 predicted proteins | sample RhiMetdeltSRZDD2_FD_75291 | JGI IMG/M metagenome (GOLD analysis project Ga0075428, IMG submission 75291) | Populus rhizosphere microbial communities from Tennessee, USA - Rhizosphere MetaG P. deltoides SRZDD2 | ecosystem: Host-associated > Plants > Roots > Rhizosphere > Soil | place: USA... | reverse complement strand
GATGGGCGGACGAAGCTCTTTGGCAGCTACGGCCGCTACTACGACTGGACCAAGTACGACCTGTCTCGCCTGTCGTTCGGCGGCGACATCTGGAAGGTGTACTACCGTTCACTCGACGATCCCACGCAGGTGTTCAATCTCAGTTTGAACAACATGCCCGGACGCGATCTGTGGGGAAGCGCCGACGGATTTCGCGATCGACGCGTGCCCAACTTCGACTCGGTGGATCCCGCGATCAAGCCGATGAGTCAGGACAGCTTCAACCTTGGCGTCGAGCTGCAAGTGCGCGAGGACGCGGTGGCCACCGTCAACTACGTGCACAACCGCCTGGTACGCACCATCGAGGACATCGGCGTGCTGGTGGACGGCAACGAAGTCTACTTGTACGCCAATCCCGGCGAGGGCAACGCCACCAACGCGTTGGTTTCAACAGCGACGCGACCTTTCACGGTGCCGAAGGCGACGCGGCAGTACGACGCGGTGCAAGTGTCGCTGGTGCGTCGACTCTCGGGCGACTGGTTCATGGGCGGGAGCTACGTTTGGAGCCGCCTCTACGGCAACTATGCTGGTCTTCAGAACTCGGACGAGATCAGGACGCCGACACTCGGCGCCTTCTCCACCGACCAGCAGCAGACCGGCAGCATCTTCCGCCCGGGTGGCAACGTCAACCGCTCGTGGGATCTCGACGAATCGATGTGGGATGCCCGGGGCCATCTCGATCCGCTGGGCCGCCTCGCCACAGATCGGCCGCACGTGCTGAAGCTGTATGGTGCGACCGTCCTGCCATTTGGTACCGAGATCGGCGTCAATTTCTACGCGGGCAGCGGCACGCCCCTTAGCACATACGTGACGACGCTCAACGGTATCGAGGTGATGGTCAACGGGCGGCGGGACATGGGCCGGACACCGGTCTTGTCTACTACTGATTTGCTTGTTTCGCATCAGGTCAACCTGGCTGGACGGAAGCGACTCCGCCTCGAACTCAATGTCCTGAACCTGTTCAACCAGAAAACCGTTCGGCACCGGTTCAATTACGTGAACCGGCCTCGCGCCTCCTCGGAGATCGACCTCTCGCGCACCGATCTCGCCCAGGGCTACGACTACAACGCGATGATCGACGCTCGGACGGATCCAGCCGGCCCGCGCGACCCGCGATACGGCATGGATGACTTGTTCAGCGAAGGCACGAGCGGGCATCTGCTCGTGAGGTGGCTGTTCTAGCGTCAGGAATCGTCTCGACGCCCTCCCGGCTCAGGCGTATACTTCAAACCCACGCGGGGAGTGTTCTGTACCTGGTATCAGTGCGTTTATCAATACAGACTGGCAACCCGACCCATCATCCCCGAGGAGGATCAGTGGCGAAACGAAGTGCGTTTGTGCTCGCGATCGTGATCGCGATTGGCTCGCTTGCTCCCACGCTCGCCGCGGCGCAAGGGCTGCAGACTGGCATGCTCTCGGGGATCGTGAAGGATCCCGACGGCCTGCCGCTTCCCGGCGCCACGGTCACGGTAACTTCGCCCGCGCAACAGGGCGAGCGCACGGTTGTGACTGATGCCATCGGGGCGTACGTCCTCCGGGGCCTCCCACCTGGTATCTACCAGGTGCTGTTTCAGTTCTCCGGGACGCAGGACATCAAGCAGACCATCGAGGTGCCACTCGGCGGCACCGCCGAACTCGATGCAACGCTGAAGCTGTCCGGTCTCGTAGAAACGGTGAATGTCGTCGCCGACGCGACGCCACCTCCGCTCGCGAACACACAGACGTCGCGTAACTTCACTGCGGAGTTGCTCAACACCATTCCGGTCGGCCGGCGGCCGTTCGAGATCGCCGAGTTGGCTCCTGGCGTCACCGACAACACGCCGAACGTCGGACAGATGGCAGTCGGCGGCGCCCTCGCCTTCGACAGCCTCTTCCTGATCGACGGCGTGGACGCCAACGACAATTTGTTCGGTACCTCGAACAACCTCTACATCGAAGACGCCATCCAGGAAACGCAGGTGCTCATCGGCGGCATTTCCGCTGAGTACGGCCGCTTCGGTGGAGGCGTGGTGAACGTCATCACCAAGAGCGGGGGCAATCGGTTCACCGGCTCATACCGACTCAGTCTGACGAACACGAAGTGGTCGGACGAGACGCCCTTCGAGACGACGCCGCGCCTCGACATCCCGGGGAAAGTACACGAAGGCACCATCGGTGGACCAATCGTGGTGGACCGACTCTGGTTCTTCAATGCCAACCGTTACGAGAAGACGACGCAGTCAGGAGTCTTCGCCGAACTCGGCGGCGCCTACAGCCCGAGCACGGACAACAAGCGCTTCGAGTTGAAGCTGACCGGCACGCCTCTGGTTGGCCATAGGGTCAGCGGCAGCTTTACCAACAATCCGCTCACACGCGCCAGCCTGCCCGCGATCAATGCGACGATGTCGATGACCGAGGCCACGTTGATCGATCGGCGCGACGAGAACCGGCTGTGGGTGATCAACTGGAACGGCGCGGTGACCAGCAAACTGTTCGCGACGTTCCAGTGGTCGAGCAAAGATCAAGGCATCCGCGACGCGGGTGGAACGAGTACCGATATCCATGATTCGCCCTTCTTGACTCGTGGACAGATCCCCGGATCGGTGAATAACCGCCACTTCAACGCGCCGTACTTCGACGCGACGGACCCGGAGGATCGCAACAACAGACAGTTCACAGGCAGCGTGTCGCAGTACCTGACAAGCCCGTCTGTGGGTCGCCACGACCTCAAGGTCGGCTTCGAGCATTTCAAGTCGTACCGCACCGGCGGAAACTCGCAGTCGTCAACCGGCTACGTCATCGGTACCGACTACCTCTCGGCCGCCGGCCGGCCGGTCGTCGGCAGCGATGGTGAGCCGATTCCGGTCTGGAACGGCAACGCGGCCAACCCGGTGGCGGCGCCGACGCGTATCACGAACTGGATCCCGTCGCGCGGCGCAACGCTCGACATCAACACGCTCTCACTCTACGCGCAGGACCGCTGGATCGCCGGTAAGCGCGTCACTGCGGATGTTGGCGTGCGCTACGAGCGTGTGCGGAGCGAGGCCACGGGAGGCATCATCGCCGCCGACACCGACACGCTGGTGCCGCGCCTGGGCGTCAGCTTCGATGTGATGGGCAACGGGAAGACCATCGCCCAGGCGACCTATGCCCGCTATTCGGGCCGGTTCACCGAGCGCGCGTTCGCCCGTACGAGCAACGTCGGCAACCCGGCACAGGTGATCTATGGGTATGTCGGCCCGAACGGCCAGGGCTTCGACTTCGAGCCGGGATTCAACCTGGCCAACTACGTCGCTATCGGCGCCAGCATCCCGACGGCGAACATCTTCTTTGAAGACGGACTGACGTCGCCCAAGACCAACGAATTCACGTTGGCACTCGGCCGCGAGTTCGGAGGCGACGGCTACCTCAAAGGCACGTATTCGTGGCGCAAGGCGACCGACTTCATCGAGGACTTCATCGACGATCCAACCGCCTCCGGTAAGGTCGCCGCCTCGATATCTGGCGTCACCCTGAACGTCGATCGCGTGGTGTTCAGGAACACGGACGACCTCAAGCGCGACTATCAGGCGTTCCAGCTCGAATCGCGCGTGCGCTTTACGAGAAAGCTGTTCGTCGAAGGCCACTGGACGGTGCAGATCAAGAACCATGGCAACTTCGAGGGCGAGGCGGCGAATCAGCCCGGCAACCCCTCGGTGTTCGGTGATTACCCGGAGATGTACTCAGCAGATCGGAATTTCCCCTACGGCCGACTGGACGAGTACCAGCGCCACAAGGTCCGTATCTGGACCAGCTACAACCAGGGACTTGGGCGCTTCGGAAGCGTCGACCTCGGCCCGATCTGGCGCGTCAACTCCGGCCTGACCTACAGCCTGTTTGCCCCCACGGTGGCGACGACAGCGCAACAGGCCGCGGCGGCGCCTGGCTACCTGCGTACGGGACGCACGTCCGCCGACCTTTACTTCGGTGGGCGCGGCACGGAGGACTTCAAAGGGTACGGCCTGCTCGACTTCCAGGCCCGCTACGGCGTGCCGGTGTGGAAGACTGTGCAGCCCTGGATTAATTTCCAGGTTTACAACGTGTTCAACAACCAGAAGCTCATTCAGTGGAACACGTCCGTGACGCCGGATCCGAACAGCCCGGTCGACGCCCTCGGTTTGCGCACGGGCTACACGCCGAGCGCTGCGTTCGGTACTGGCACCGCGGCTACTCACTATCCGCGCTGGTCATCAGGCCAGAACGGGAGCCGCACGTTCCAGATGGCGATGGGCATTAGGTTCTGACGCGTGAATTGACGATGGACGATGGACGGTTGACTCATTGAGAATCAGTCAATAAATCCGTCAATCGTCCTTCGTCAATCGTCAATTGCCTTATGTATCGATCTGGGCTCGTTGCAATCTGCCGCTGAAGTCGACATAAATCGACTTCCACTCTGAAAACACGTCGAGGGCCGCGGTCCCCGCTTCGCGGTGGCCGTTGCCCGTCGCTTTCGTCCCGCCAAACGGCAGATGCACTTCCGCGCCAATCGTCGGCGCATTCACGTAAAAGATCCCCGTATACATATCCCGCATCGCCTGGAACGCCTTGTTGATGTCGCGCGTGTAGATCGATGCGGACAAGCCGTAGGCGACGTCGTTGCCAATGGCGATGGCCTCGTCCAGCGACGAGCAGCGCAGCACCGATACGAGGGGGCCGAAAATCTCATCGCGAGCGATGCGCATCGTCGGACTGACGTCGGCGAAGATCGTCGGCTCGTGGAACCAGCCACGTGCATGGGCGCCAGTGTCGAGCCGATGGCCGCCGGTCACGAGGCGCGCGCCTTCGGATTTGCCAATCTCGACGTACTTCATGACCGTCTGCAGCTGCGCCTCGCTCACCGACGGTCCCATCTGTGTGCTCGCGTCGAGGCCGTTACCTACGCGGAGCCCCTTGGCCCGCGCGGCAAACTCCTCGAGGAACGCGTCGTGAACCTTCTCGTGGACGATGACGCGGCTGGCCGCGGTGCAGCGTTGCCCGCTCGTGCCGAAGCCACCCCAGAGACAGCCCTCGACGGCCAGCTCGAGCTGTGCGTCATCCATGATGATGATCACGTTCTTGCCGCCCATCTCGAGGTGGACTCTCTTGAATTCTGAGGCGGCATTCTGATTCACCAGCCGTCCGACGGCTGTCGAGCCAGTGAACGACACCACCTTCACCTCGTCGTGCGTGGTCATGCGGGTGCCGATGTCGGGACCGCCCGTCACCAGATTGACCACACCAGGAGGAACGCCCACCTCCTCGAGGACCTTGACGAAGTTGACGGCCGAGAGCGGGGTCAGTGTCGCAGGCTTGAACACGACGGTGTTCCCGCAGACCAGCGCCGGGGCGATCTTCCACGATGGGATGGCCATCGGGAAGTTCCACGGCGTGATCATCGCGCACACACCGAGCGGCTGGCGGATCGACATCGCGAACTTGTCACGCAGCTCGGACGGCACGGTCTGGCCGTATTGCCGGCGGCCCTCACCGGCCATGAACTGCGTCATGTCGATGGCCTCCTGCACGTCGCCGCGGGTCTCCTCCAGGACCTTACCCATCTCACGCGTCATGTCGCGCGCAAAAACCTCTTTCTGCTGGACGAGGCGCGCTGCCGCCGCGAGTAACAGCTCGGCACGCTTCGGCGCGGGCACCAGACGCCATGTGGCGTAGGCCCTGCTGGCGGCGTCGATCGCGGCGTCAACGTCGGCCACCGTCGAGTCCTGGAATAGACCAATGACCTCGTCGTGGTTCGCCGGGCTTCTGTTTTCGAAGGTCCGACCGGACACGGATGGTGTCCACGCTCCCGCTATGTAGTTGTGGTAGGTGCGCACTGGACGTCACTCCGTCTGCTTTCAATCAACGAGTGCCGGCTGTCCGTCGCAAGGCTACAACGTCCGCTCGAAAGACGTCGAAAACCGCGAAACTCCGACCGGCCGTGATCAATTCTTGACACTCTGTATTTTTAGTGGCAACCGGCTATTGCACAACGGGTTAGCGCCGAAAAACCCCTCAGAGCCAGCCCGCGACGGTGTCCCGCATTGGCGCTTGCGCAGGATGACGTCCACTGGAATGCGCGTTTTGCGCCTGAAATTCCAGTGGCATGGTTCCTGTATAGATAACAAGTCAGAAGGGCTGGTTACCAAAATGCCGAACACCAACCGAATCGCAGCGCCGGTTCAAAAGGTTGTCGTGGTCAATGGCAACACCGAGGTGCTCGGGATGCTCGAGTCCGTCCTCGATGCGGGCCGCTACGACATGGTGTTCGTGGAGCCCGGCGACCGCGCCTATTCGCAGATCCGAAAAGTCATTCCCGACCTGGTGATTCTCTGCACGCGGATCGAAGAGCTCGATGGCTTCCAGCTGCTCACGATGCTGAAGCTCGATCCGGAGACCAGCGAGATCCCAGTGCTCACCTATACCACGGAGCATGAGGGTCAGGACTTTGACGAGGTTCTCTCACCGCCGGCCGAGGATGACGACAGCATGTTCGTCAGCCGTCCAGCGCTGCGGATGAACTGACCCTGCTATAGTCTCCGACCAAATGTCATCGCGTCGTCCCGACGACGACAAGCGCGACTCTGACCGCGTCCCGATGCTCGGCCACCTCCAAGGTGAGGTGATGGTGTTTCAGCCGATGCTGATCAAGGAAATCAGCGTCGGCGGCGCCCTCGTCGAGACCCGCTTCCCGCTGCACCTCAACTCGCTCCACGACCTGCGCCTGACTTTGGGCACTCGCTCGATTATCGTGAAAGGCCGAGTGGTCCATTCACAGATCAGCGATGTCGATCAGGATGTGGTGGTGTATTGGACAGGAATCGAATTCGTGGAGCCGTCAGAACACGTCTCGTCGGCGATCGCAGAATTCATGGAGTCGGTGCGATCACACCGCAGCGGGGTCTAAACGACGCACGCTAAAGCGTGCGCTCTACAGGTCCGCGCAGGTGCTCCAGGTAGTCGCCCGACGCGATGCGCTCGGCGCGGCCTAGCGGCGCGTTGTAGAAGTACGCCGACGCCTGCACGACAGTCCCATCGTCCAACGTCACCGGGGTGAGCCGACGCGTGTACAGACTGTATTCCGGTTCGCTCGGACGGTATCCCTCGATCTCGTCGAGCGCCCGCAGCACAATCACCGGCCGCAGCATCTCGTAGACTTCGCCCCAGACACGGCCATCAGGCGAGGGAACGGCGGCCGGATAGATCCCCAGATCGAAGAGCGCGGCGTTGATCGAGCCGCGGCCTTTGAACTCGAGATGTTGATCGAGACCGTGACGGCCCGTTCGGTTGAAGGGCGTCATGAGTGTCCCGTAGAAAAAGACTAAGTCAGCCACCGTAACCCGATTTACGCCGCCTCGTGGCGGCGTATTTACAGGTCGCGGTTAGAGGGCCGGCGGCGCCGGCTGCGGCGGCTCGGCTCGTTCGGGCGAGGGTGCGGGGCTCGGCTGGGCTTGCCCGGGCCGGCGACCAGCGCGCAACGCGCCGAGCGTGTCGATCATGGCTGAGGGGATCGAGAAGCCGAGGGAGATGGTCTTGCCCTGTCCGGTGAGTTGGAGCGAGTTCAGAAAGTCGGCGATTTCAGGATGACTTGGTCCGGCCTGCATACGGCCGAGGGCGACGAAGCCCTGCACCACCTGACGCAGGTCCTGCGCGGCCTGGTCGTCACGCGCCTCAGCGCTGATAAGCCCATCGATACCGCTGCCGACCACGCCCTTGATTGAGAGCCAGCTGATCGCCGGAAGGCGGTCCTTCACTTCTGCGGGGATGCGCATCCCGGTCAGCGCATCCAATCGGGCAACACCCCAGACAGTGCCGCCATCGACCTGTTTCACCAGCTGCATGAGCTCGTTGTTGCCGGTGACGTTGCCGCTGCCAGCGACCTTGGTGTCGATAGCCCGACGCACGGCGGCAGGGACACCCAGCGCGACAAGGCCGGGCTCGACGAATGCCACGCCGAAGTTATCGTGGGTGATGAGGCGAATGCCCTTGTAATCCTCGACCACTCCGCCCTCTTCGCGGGCAAACCCCTCGAGACGCACCTGATCGAAACGGCCGCGTGCGAGCACCAGTGGCGGCCCCTGGGCGTCGGTGACGTCATGGGTCACTGCCGCGACTACTGAATCGATGTCCTGTGTGATGTTGATGCCCGTGCGCTCCTGGAAGCGGTCGGCGTTGTCGGCGCCCGGGTGAAGCTCCATCAGCTTGCGGCGGACCTCAGAATCCATGACCGCGCGCACGTTGGCAAAGCCGAGCACTTGTGCATCGGCAGGCACGTACGCGAACTCCTCAGGCCCATTGCCGCCAATAAGCGTCAGGGTCTGGATGTTCATGTAGGAGGCCAGAAGGCCCGTGCCGAGCCCGGCCACGAGAATTCCGGCCGCAATCACCATAAACAGGCGTGTTCGCTTGGTCATCGACACTGCTCCCTGCTGGCTATACGAATCGTGGGGTCCATCAGTTCCTACAGTCTAGCCAGGACCGCCCTCTACTGATCCAGCACATATTCTCGCCGTTCGACGGCCTTCCCCGCCAGCGCCAGCGAGACCGCAATGGCGACGGCCAGGGATACCAGACACGTCAATGTTGACGGGGTATTCGTGAAAAACGCCTGCAACAGCGAGGTCACGCCTTCCGTCGGCATCGCATGCGGAACGAGCGACTGAATGTAATACATGAGGGTGAATCGCCTGACATAGCCGGGCATGATGAGCGCGAACTGCTCCCAGCCAAACGCGAACACCAGCCCGACGATGAGCGGCCGCTTCATCACGGCTCCGACCAGCGCGAACAGCCCTCCGTACGCCGCGAGCCCCAGCGCCAGCAGCCCGAGATCGGTCAAAAGCATGGTGAAGCTGGCGCCAATCTGCTGGAACGGGACGATCAGGAAATACACGAGCATCACGCCGGGCAGCACCACCAGCGTCGTGCAGACCAGATACGCCAGGTACTTCCCGAACAACACGGCACCGCGTCGAATCGGACGGGTAAACAGATAGGTAATGGTCTTGTCTTCCACTTCGTCGGCGATGAGCGACGTGCCGTAGAACACGCCGAGCACCGGCACGATGAACCGCAGGAACAGCACCCAGATCATCACGCCGAAGATGGCGGTGAAATCCATTCGTTGGCCGTTGATCCTGAGCGGCGCTACGCCAATCGAGTCCACGATGCGTATCACCGCGGCGACGAGCACCGGACAGCCGACAACGATGGCCAGAAAGACCGTGCGACGCGACCACAGCATCTCGCCCAGCGACAGCTCGAAGACGCGCCACGCGCCGCGCATGAATGACTTCATTGCTTCACCAGGTATTTGAAGACGGCCTGCAGGTTGTCGTCCGGCGACGTGACCTCGTCGATGACGCCGGCTTCACCAGACGCCGCCATCTCCGTGAGACGCGCATAGAACGCATCGGGTCTGGCCGTTTCGACGGACACCGCGCCGGGCTCGAAACGCAGGCTGATCACGCCGTCTTCGACCAGCAGCGCCCGGGCCAGCGCCTTGGGATCTTCGGCGCGAATGAAGACGGAATGTGGATGCGTGTCGATGAGCTCGCGGATCTGATGGACGTTACCCTCAGCGACGATTCGTCCGTTGTTGATCAAGAGGATGTTCGACGTCATCGACTCGATCTCGTGGAGGATGTGGCTCGAGACGAGCACGCTCTTCCCCGAGCGTCCCCACTCGCGAATGAGGCGGATGGTTCGCCGGCGCATCAACGGGTCCATGCCGCTCAGTGGCTCGTCGAGGATTAGCACCTCGGGATCGTGCGCCAGGGCCTGCGCCATCTTGACTCGCTGGCGCATGCCTTTGCTGTAGGCACCGATTTTCTTATCCGCAGCGTCGAGCAGATCGACCGCTTCCAGCGCGCGTCTCGCAGCTGCTTCGGCCTCAGCAGGCTCGAGGCCGTTCAACGCCACGAGCGCGGTGACCCATCCGAGACCCGTCATCCGCTCGTAGAACGCATCCTGCTCGGGACAAAAACCGATACGGTGAAAGAGCGCCGGGTTTCCCCAAATCGGCTCGCCAAGAACCTGGATCGCGCCCTTGCTCGGCTTGAGCTGTCCCGTCACGAGTTTCATGAACGTGGACTTGCCAGCGCCGTTGGGACCGAGCAGACCGGTGATCCCAGGCGGCACCCTGACGCTGACGTCATTGAGCCCCGACACCTGCCCGTACCATTTCGACAGGTGCTCGGCCGCAATCACCGGCGTCACCGCGTTCATCGCTGCCTGCCCTGAGCGAGCGAAGCGAGTCGAATGGGCATCAGGCCACGACCTCGACAGCACGAATCCGCCGCTCGAGAATCACCATCGCGACTCCGACGATCACGAGAAGGACGATCACGGCGACATACACCGGTACCGCCGGCTCGCCCCGGCCGCGAAAGATCGCATTGGCGATGACGTCGAGCATCTCTCCCGGCGAGATCACCGCCCACGTGCGGCTGGCGGTGATGCCACGCAGCACCTGGTACATCGCCGCGGTAAAGAAGATGATGCCGGCGTACATGACCGCCACGAACCGCCGGCTCTTGCTGAGCGAGGAGAGCGCGAGGATCGCACACGCCGACAGCAGGGCCTGGGCCAGCGAGAAGAGCGTAATGGCCGGCAGCAGGAACAGGTTGGCGCGCAGGAAGGTCAGGCTGCCGGAGAACACGATCTGCAGAATGAGCAGCAGCAAGGCCGGGAGCAACGTGACGCCCAGCACGAACGCCACCGGAGGCACGAGCTTGCCAAGCACGTACTCGACGCGGGTCAGAGGCTTCGACAGATACAGTTGCAGCGCGTTGGTGCGGCGGTCATCGGCAATCAGCCCGGACTGCATGATGACCACGAGGAAGACGGACAACCGCTGCTGCGAGAGGAACTCGCGGAACGTGTCAGGAGTGGTGGCGAGGAATTCCGCCACTTGCGCGTTCGTGGACGCGAAGTAGATCTGGACCGCGCGCACCACGAACGGCGCGAAGCTCACCAGCAGCAAGATCTGAAACCACCGGTACATCAGCAACGTCGCCATGTGCGACCGCGCAATGATCCACCAGGCGCCGCCGTGCGGCGCGCGGGTCCCTTCATAGTGCCGATATCCCTGGTCGTGAATAGGCACGTCAGGACTCCCCTACAGCCTTCGCGAACACGTCTTCGAGCGTTGGCACGCTGGCCCGCAGATGACGGACCTGCACCTTGTGCTGCGCGGCGAGCGTGAACAGATAGCGCGGGCCGCGCTCGTCGGGCACGAACACACGCATCACGTCATCGTCAGTGGTATGACACTCCAGACCGGCTCCACGCATCGCGGCCAGGAACTGATCGGCAACGCCCTTCACGCGCAACTCGAACACGCGCCCACCCGGTCCCTTGAGCGTGGCAATCGGACCTGCTGCGGCAATGCCGCCCTTGTCGAGCACGACGACGTGGTCGCACGTGTACTCGACGTCGGGCAGCAGGTGCGACGACAGAATCAAGTTGATCTGCTTGTTATGCGCAATATCCCGAATCAGCTCGAGCATCTCGTCGCGCCCTTTCGGATCCATGCCGTTGGTGGGCTCGTCGAGGAACAACAGGCTGGGATCGTGGACGAGCGCCTGCGCCAGCTTGATGCGCTGCTTCATACCGGTCGAGTACTGCTCGATGTTGCGATAGCGCGCTTCACCGAGACCGACGTAGTAGAGCACTTCGTGCGCGCGCTGCATGGCGTCGGCGGGCGGCAGGCCGCACAACTCGCCGCAGTAGGCGACAAAGGTCACGGCGTTCATCCGCGGAATGTGGGCGTCGTTCTCCGGCATGTAGCCGATGCGTCCGCGAATCTGCAGAGGCGATCGCCGGACGTCGAGCCCCAGCACCCGCATCTCGCCGGTATCCGGAGCCAGCAGCCCAAGCAGGGCCTTGATCATCGTGCTCTTGCCCGCCCCGTTTGGACCGAGCAGGCCGACGGCACCGCCGGGGAACGTCGCGCTCACATCGCGCAACGCCAATTGGGATCCGTAGCGGACACTGACACGCTGAAGATCGACGACCGGGGTCATCGCCTGACTCATACGTTCCTGCGGTTCACAGCGTTCCTCGAAGGCCGAGCGCCTCGGCCCGTTCGCGCAGAAATGTGATCACGTTGGTAACATGCTCATCGAACGGCAGCCCCAGTTCCTCGGCGCCTTGACGCAGGTCGTCTCGGGAGACGCCCTTGGCAAAGGCCTTGTCCTTCATCCGCTTGATCACCGACGAGGCCTCGAGGTCGAGCACGCTCTTGCTCGGCCGCACCAGCGAAGCCGCGGTCACGAAGCCGGCCATTTCGTCGCAGGCGAAGAGCGACTTCTCGAGCGGACTCTCCCGCGGCACGCCGGAGTACTGCGCGTGCGACAGGATCGCGCGCGTCACCCACTCGGGATACCCGCGGCGCTGCAGTTCTTCGCAGCCGCGAAATGGATGGTTGTCGAGCGTGGGATACCTTTCGTAGTCGAAGTCGTGGAGGAGGCCGACGATACCCCACTCGTCTTCATTCGCGCCGAACTTTCGCGCATAGCCCCGCACCGCAGCCTCGACGGCCAGCGCGTGTTTGCGCAGGCTCTCGCTCTTGGTCCACTCGGTGAGCAGCGACCAGGCCGCATCGCGTGACAGCGGATCTGACATCGATTGGGGATTCTACTCTTGCCGCACAGGAGGGGGCATGTCGCGCGCCATTTCGAGGGCGCGTTCGATGACGGCCAAGGCTTTCTCGGTCAGTTGGTAGTGGGCGACTTCCGACGGCTCGGCGAGCACGGCTTCGGCGACATCCGATCCCGCGCGGAGCTCACCGCCGACCGGCCAACACAGGTAGTCGATGAGCACGAAGTGATACAGGACCCGCCCCTCATCGTCGTGCGTGATGCGGTCGAGCACTTCCACGACTGGACCGACTTCTACGACGAAGCCGGTCTCCTCGGCCATCTCACGAATGAGACAGGCCTCGAGCGTCTCGCCAGTCTCCACGGCACCACCAGGAATGCTCCATTGGCCGGCGAGCGGTTCAAAGCGGCGCTTCACGAGCACGACGCGGCCCTCATGCACGATGATGCCGCCAATGCCGACGTACGGCCGATCAGGATACCTGCGGTCGCTCATTCCCCCATCACTTTAACGACGACCCGCTTCTTGCGCTGGCCATCGAACTCGGCATAGAAGACCTGCTCCCACGGGCCGAGGTCCAGCTTTCCTGACGTGATCGGCAGGATCACCTGGTGTCCCATCAGCGTGCGCTTCAAATGCGCGTCGGCGTTGTCTTCTCCCGTCTGATGATGCCTGTAATTCAATCCGGCCGGCGCGAGTTTCTCCAGCCAGACCTGGAAGTCGTGAATGAGACCGTCCTCCCAGTCGTTCACATATACGGCGGAGGTGATGTGCATCGCCGACACGAGCGCCATCCCTTCCTGCACGCCGCTCTTCTTCACGATCGCCGCGACCTCGTCGGTGATGCGCACGAACTCCTGACGCTGTTTGGTGTTGAACCAGAGATAGTCGGTCGCGGTTTTCATGTCTTCATAGTTTCAACGACGCGTCGGCGCTGAGCGCCCAATCCGAGCGCTGGCCAGCGCGCAGTCCGCGCAATCCTGCCGCCGCAATCATCGCGGCATTGTCGGTCGAGAGCGCCAGGCTGGGAACGAACACCGGGATCTCGCGCGACTCCCCGCGCGCCCTGGCGTCCGCGCGCAGCCGGCTGTTGGCCGAGACGCCGCCGGCAATGCCCACGCTTTGAGCGCCAGCATATCGCGCCGCGTCGAAGAGCCGCTCGACCAGCGTCTCGACGACGACCCGCTGGAAGCTGGCGCAGATGTCGGGGATCTCCGCCGTCGGCAGCGGCGCCTCCGCAGCGAGACCGAGCGATTCGCGCCGGGTGGTCACGTATCGGAGCACGGACGTCTTCAAGCCGCTGAAGCTGAAATCGCGGCGTCCGGGCAAATGCGGCTGGTTGCGGTCCGCATGCGTGAGCCGCGTCTTGGGAAACAGGATCGCGCGATCGTTCCCGGCGGCGGCCATCCGATCGATCGCTGGACCGCCGGGATATCCAAGACCGAGCAGCTTCGCCACCTTGTCATAGGCTTCGCCCGCTGCGTCGTCGCGGGTGCGGCCGAGCAGCTCGTACGAACCGGGCTCGGGAACACGGTAAAGACTGGTATGCCCGCCCGAGACGACGAGGACGACCGCCGGCAGCGGCAGTTCGCCGTGCTCCAGCACGAGCGATTCGATGTGCCCGGCGAGGTGATGCACGCCGATGAGCGGCACCGAACGGGACCAGGCCAGCGCTTTCGCGAACGACAGACCGACGAGCAGCGATCCGACGAGGCCGGGCCCACTCGTCACAGCGATGGCGTCGTAACGTGAGGCGCCGTCCGACAGCGCGCGTTCGACGACACCGCAGATGTCGCGAATGTGCTGTCGCGCCGAGAGCTCGGGCACGACGCCGCCCCAGACGCGATGGATCTCCACCTGCGAGGCGACAACGCTCGATCGCAGGCGCCAGGGACGCGCTGCATCGCCGGTCTCTTCGACCACCGCCGCGGCGGTCTCATCACAGGAAGTTTCGATGCCTAGGACGACCATGGCAGTAATTCAAAATGCAAAATGCAAACAGAACGGCGTCGCAGTTACGAGTGCTTTTGCATTTTGACTTTTGCATTTCGCATTACACCGACACACCCATTTCGAACAATTGCGGCAGCGATTCGGCAAACGGTGCCCGCGCGATGCCGCGCTCGGTGATGATCGCCGTCACATACTGCGACGGCGTCACGTCGAAGGCCGGGTTGCGGATCCGCGCCCCTTCGGGCGTCAAACGATTCGCCCCGACATGCGTCACCTCGCGCTCGTTGCGCTCCTCGATCGGAATCCGGCTGCCGTCCGGCGTGTTCAAATCGACCGTGGACAGCGGTGCGGCGACGTAGAACGGAATGCCGTGCTC
>Ga0075428_100004817_pt1 | contig 14969 bp, 9 predicted proteins | sample RhiMetdeltSRZDD2_FD_75291 | JGI IMG/M metagenome (GOLD analysis project Ga0075428, IMG submission 75291) | Populus rhizosphere microbial communities from Tennessee, USA - Rhizosphere MetaG P. deltoides SRZDD2 | ecosystem: Host-associated > Plants > Roots > Rhizosphere > Soil | place: USA... | reverse complement strand
CCCTTTCACGACCAGGTTCTCAATAAAAAACTCCATCATTCGGTCGTTATTGATCCCGCTGTGGCCGCGGTCCGGACCGACCTGCAAATCAAAGCTTTTTCCCGCATTCTGAAGCGCCGCGATGAGCTGCATCATGTTCGAAGGGTGTACGTTGTTGTCGGCGGTTCCGTAATACAGCATCAATCGTCCCTTCAGGTTCTTCGCGTACGTCATCGCGCTTCCGGCGTCGTAACCGGTCTTGTTCTCGTCAGGAATCCACATGTACCGTTCTGTATACACGGTGTCGTAGTGGTTCCAGGCCGTGACAGGGGACGACGCCGAGGCCGCAGCGAAGACATCCGGGTGGCGAAGCAAACACATGACGGCTGAGTATCCGCCATAGGATGTGCCGTAGATCCCCACGCGGGTCTTGTCGAAGTAAGGACGAGCCCAGAGTGCCTTGATCCCCTCCGCCATGTCGTCCATTTCGACCTGTCCGAGTTTCAGGTAGATCTCGTCGAGCGTGCGCTTCCCTTGCCCCGGAGCAGCTCGCGAGTCAAGGTTGATGAGGAGGAACCCGTACTCGGTCAGTGCGCTCGGAACGATGAACGTCTCGCGCGCAGTGTTGCTCGCGGACGCCGGACCGCCGTAGACGCTGACAAGCGCCGGATACTTTTTCGAAGGATCGAATGTCGATGGGAACTGGATTGTTCCGTGCAGCGTCGTTTTTCCGTCCGCCGCCTTGTACGTGAACATCTCCGCTTTCTTCAGATTGAGCTCGGCGAATTTCGTCACGTCGCTTTCAGCGAGTTTCTCGACGACAGTTCCGGTGACCGCATCAACGAGCTGAGTCGACGGCGGTGTGTCGTGTGTCTGGAAGACGTCGACAAAGTACTTGCTGTCCGGAGAAATGCCGCAGCCACCAGCCCCCGCACCAAATTGTCCCCCGCCGCCTCGGCCGCCACTCGGTGCCACGCAGCTGCCCACGCTATGGTGAAACGCCGGATCCGTCAGGCGACGGTCCCCTTTACCATCGAGTCCGACGCGATGCAGTTGCAGCTTCAGAAAATTGTCGCCGTCGCGAGCGGTGTAAAACATGATTCCGCCGGCTTCATCGATCTTGATGACGTTTGCCGCTTCGAACGACGTGTACGACGTCAACGGTGCGATTAGCCTGCCGCCGAGATCGTAGAGATAGAAGTTCGTCCAGCCGTTCCGTGACGATTCCCAGATGAACCGCCTGCCGTCCTTGAGAAAGTAGATTGACGGGCTGTTTTCAATCCAGCCCGTCGACCATTCCTCGCGAACAATAACGCGCGTCGTTCCGGTCGTTGGATTCGCCGCGGTGAACTCGAGAACGTTTTGACGACGGTTGGTACGGTTGAACAGAAGCTCGGTGCCGTCGGGAGACCAGGTGATGCGATAGACATAGTGACCGATCACCGAGTTGTCGAACGGCTTGCCGTCGCGCACATCAATGCGCGTCGTCTTTTTCGTCGCGACGTCGTAGACGAACAAATCGACAACCGGATTGGGTGCGCCTGCCTTCGGATATGCCTCGGTATCGATGGTGCTCTGAATCTTCGTCTGATCGGTCTGTATAAAGTAGTCCGGCACTTTCGATTCGTCGAAGCGGTAGTAGGCAATCTTGGAGCTATCGGGAGACCACCACATCGCCGTCGTTTGAGAGAGCTCTTCACCGTAGACCCAGCTCGCCGTGCCGTACTTGATGCGGGTCTTCTCGCGACCCTCCGTGGTGATCGGCGTCTCGCCGCCGCCGGCGGCATCACTGAGCCACAGATTCCGATCGTGATACGAGGCCTTCCATTTGCCGTCGGGCGACATGGTCGAATCGAACTGACGCCCGCGAGCCGGTCCGCCACGGCCTCCACGTCCTGTCGTCTCTGGCGTCGCGCCGGCCGCTAATTCAGTCGCCGTCCTGGTCTGCAGGTCATACCGATATCGCTTCCCGTTGCGCGAGTAGTCGAACGTGCGAGGGTCAGTCCACGTCACCGCGAGGCTGCCTGACTTCATCGCCGAAGGGATCTCGCGCGACATCTTCTCGTAACGCGCGTATCCAGGCATCGACTTCAATCGATCCTGCGCCTGCACCGCCGCGTGCAGTGCGCCTGCGGCGAGACCAACGATTAGACACAAGCGGACGAGCGCCCTCGGGAGGCGGGGGTTCACAGCGGTTACACTCCTTGCAATGTAACCGTATTGTAAAAGGGAAAAGGGAGAAGGCAAAAGGGAGAAGGGAAAAGGGACAAGGGACAAGACGGCAGACAAAAGGAAGAAAGGAGGATCGATTCTCCTTTCTCCTTTTCTCTCTCTTCCCAGCCCTTACAACGCCGCTAGGATCTGGTTCAGAAGCGTTGCGAGCCCGCCCGGATTGTTCAGCAGGTTCGCCACGGCGCATAGCAAGTTGCCAAGCAGGTTGCCGGCGCCTGACTGTGCGGTGATGTCCAGCACCACACGGCTCAAATCAATTTGCAAACCGAGAATATTCAGCGACAGCGGCCCGAGATCGAGATGCAGGATCTCGCAAGTGGCGTCGGTCACTGCGGCCGGCAAAGCCACGTTTTGGAGCACGCCCGTGACGACGCCAGCGGCGTTGGTGAGCGTCCCGGTCAGATTGCCGATGGCCAGGAGCTGTCCGTTGCGCGCCACAAATCTCTGAAGCGTGAATGTCCCGTTGAACGTCGCTCCTCCGCCACTGCCGACAATTGGAATCGCCAATCTTGGTGTCGTTGGCGTCGTTTGCTGCGCGGACAGTGTAGTCGCCGGAGCGATCATCGTTGTGGTCAAGGCGAGCAAAGTCGCCACGGCTATCTGTTTCATCTTCAACGTCATTAGTTCTATTCCTCTCAAGATACGTCAGCACACTTTCAACTAAGTCAAATCACCTGCCATGTGATGTCGACTAAGGCTGAGGCCTGGATCGGCTTTGGAGGGCAACGCTCGTACGAGCTGCCTACGAGTTGCGGCGGCTCGGTTGTCTTGCGATCATTCGAGGTTTAAACGGTGGGGCTGGAAGTCACGACTTCTGCACAACATCGGCAACGAGGAGCCATCTTCCGGTGGCATCGCGCTGCCACACACGAACATACGCACCCTTCTGCGGTGCCGGTGCTTTCACCTCGTACGTTCCGTAGCTGTAGCCGAGATCAGCCGAGTTCGCCGCGTCTGCAGCTCCTGTCGAGGCTGACATCGAGGAAGCATTTGCCTCGAACCAGGCTCGAATCGCAGCGCTGCCAATGGATGGCATGAAGCCGCTTCTATGTAGTCGCGAGCTGTTGCTCGTGACGGCCGAATACGCGGCGCCGGGGCCGTCAGTTGCGAGTCGCGCGTTCAGCGCTTTGTCGGCCTCGAGTAAGGTGGCGACACCCGCAGGCTTCCGATCAGTACCCGAGTAATGCGACGGCAACGGAAACCGAGTGAAACCCTCCGCAAATGTGACCGCGTTTGGCGGATCAGATCCGATGTCGATGAACACGCGCCACGGCCCATCAGATTGCCGGCGCCATACTGAGAGATAGTTGCCATGGTGCGGCGTTGGTGTCGCGATCGTGTGATCGATGAACGTCGATGGACCCGTCAGCCATCCCAGCTCGCCGCTAGCCGCCACGTCTCCCGTTCGAGGCTCCCAGCGCAACTCGTATTCGCTGAATGGACGTCCAGGCCGGCTGCGCAGGCGCGCCGTCGCCGAGACTGGCGAGGGGTCGAACGCGATCGCATTCTCGTCGAAGAACTCGAGAAACGAATCACGGATCCCCTTCTCCGTGGCGCTCTTCGCAAACGCACGCTCGGCGTTAGCGAGCGAGTCGAGGGCGCTCGGTTTCTGAGCCGGAACGTCAGCGATCGCCGCAATCGAAAGCACCATCACCGCGAAAATAACGAGTGTCTTCATGCGGCCAATCTTTCCGGCGGTTCGGGAGTTCTGTCAATGGTTTGGTGACGAGGCGTTTTTGTCCAATGTCCAATGTTCAATGTCCAATGTTCAATGTTTCAGTTCGAACATTGAGCATTGCACATTGAGCATTGAACATTGGATAGACTCTGCGCGGAGGATTGGCAGTGATTGCATCACGCACGTTCGTGATAAGTGCCCTGGCAGTCGTCGTCTTTGGCGTGTCCCATTTACGCCCCGCTGCCCAGGGCGCACCCATTCAAGGCCCGTTCGACCCGAGCCTGTTCGCCGAATTGCGCTGGCGAAACATCGGTCCGCACCGGGCCGGCCGCACCAAGTCGGCCGCGGGACATCCGAGCCAGCCCTACACCTTCTATATAGGTGTGTGCAACGGCGGAGTCTGGAAGACGACCGATGCCGGTCGAACGTGGAAGCCGATCTTCGATAGTCAGCCGACCGGATCGATCGGTTCACTGGTCGTGGCGCCTTCCGATCCCAATGTGCTGTATGTCGGGAGCGGCGAGGGGCTCGGACGTCCGGATCTGTCGGTCGGTGACGGCGTGTACAAGTCGACGGATGCGGGTAAGACCTGGACGCATCTCGGGCTGCGTGATGGTCAGCAGATCCCAAACATCGCCGTCGATCCTGGCAACGCGAATCGGCTGTTTGTCGCAGTCGCCGGCCACCCGTACGGCCCCAATGAAGAGCGCGGCATCTTTCGCTCTACCGACGGCGGGCAATCCTTCCAAAAGGTGCTGTTCAAGGACGTGAACACTGGAGGCAACGACGTCGATATCGATCCCTCAAATCCCAACATCGTCTACGCGACGCTGTGGGAAGAACGACAAGGTCCGTGGGAGAACGCGGTCTGGCGCGGCACTGGCGGCGGAATCTACAAATCAACAGACGGCGGGTCGACGTGGACGGTACTGACGAACGGACTGCCGCAGAACGGCACATTGACGCAGGCGAATCTGGCGATCGCGCCAAGTAACCCGAAGCGGATCTATGCGGCTGTGGCGGTGAACGCCGCGACATCGTTCTATCGTTCCGACGACGCTGGTGAAACGTGGACGCAGATCACTCAGGACACTCGGCCGATGGGCCGCATCGGCGGCGGGGATCTCCCGGTGCCACTTGTGAATCCAAAAGACGCGGATATGGTGATCAGCGCCAGCACCGTCGCCTACAAGTCGATCGACGGCGGCAAATCGTGGGTGCCTTACAAGGGCGCACCCGGCGGGGATGATTATCAGAACGGATGGATCAACCCGAACGATCCGAACATCATTCTGCTCGTCAGCGATCAGGGAGCGGTCGTCTCGCTCAACGGTGGTGAGTCATGGAGTTCCTGGTACAACCAGCCCACCGCGCAGCTCTATCACGTCAACACCGATAACGATTTTCCATATCGCGTCTGCGGCGGTCAGCAGGAAAGCGGCTCGGCGTGTGTCTCGAGCCGTGGCAACGATGGGCAGATTACGTTTCGCGAGTGGCATCCGGTGGGCGTTGAAGAGTACGGCTACGCCGTTCCCGATCCGCGCAACCCGGACATCGTCTACGGCGGAAAAATCACGCGCTACGATCGGCGCACCACGCAGAACCAGAACATCACCCCTGTTCCGGGCGGCAGAGGCGGGCCGGCGCCGCCGCCGGGCACACCGGCGTATCGCACCGTGCGAACGCTGCCGGTCGTGTTCTCCGGCGTGGACCAGCGCACGCTCTTCTTCGCGAACAACTACCTCTGGAAAACGATCGATGGCGGAGTGACGTGGACGCGGCTCGGCGACGATCCGACGCGAAAGACGTACGAGCTGCCGGCCTCGATCGGCAAGTACACGGATCCGTCATTGGCGATCCAGCGCGGGGTCATTTACACCATCGCGCCGTCGTACGTGGACATCAATCGCATCTGGATTGGCACCGACGACGGGATCATCAAGACGACGATCGACGGTGGTGCGACGTGGAAGGACGTGACGCCGCCGGCGCTGAAACCGTGGATGAAAGTGTTCAATATGGACGCCGGGCGTTTCGACGCGAAGACGGCGTACGCGGCGGTCAACACGCTGCGCCTCGACGACATGCGTCCGCATCTGTGGCGCACGCACGATGGCGGTGCGACATGGACGGAAATCAACACCGGACTCGAGGATAGCGGACCAACGAGCTCGATTCGCGAAGACCCCCAGCGGAAGGGTCTGCTCTACGCGGCCACCGAGCGCCGGGTGTATGTGTCCTTTGACGATGGCGATCACTGGCAGTCGCTGCAGTTGAATATGGCCGCGTCGTCGGTCCGCGACATCATCGTCAAAGACGACGACCTCGTCGCGGCTACGCATGGACGCGGGTTCTGGATTCTCGACAACGTCACGCCGCTTCGACAGATCGATCAGGCGACTTTCAATGCAGACGCGGTTTTGTTCAAACCGCCGATCGCATATCGCGTGAGGTGGAACACCAACACCGACACGCCGCTTCCACCCGATGAACCAGCGGCACCAAATCCGCCCGAAGGCGCGATCGTCGACTACTACTTGAAAACGTCAGCGTCCGGACCCGTGACGCTCGAGGTCACGGATACCGAGGGACGGCTGGTTCGTCAGTACACGAGCGCAGATCCAATCGTTCGCCCGGATCCGGTCAACGGAAACCTGCCGCTGTACTGGTTTAGACCGCCGACCGTTCTCTCAACGTCCCCAGGAATTCATCGCTTCACGTGGGACGTTCACTACCAGCCGCTCGGCGGAGGCGCTGGGCGTGGTGGACTTCCGATCGCGGCCGTGCCTTACAACACGGTTCCTGCTCCGACTGCTCCGTGGGTGTCGCCCGGCACTTACACTGCGAAACTCACCGTCAATGGGAAGGCGTACACACAACCGATCACCGTGAAGCAGGATCCGAGAGTGAAGACACCGCCCATCGTCATGCAGCGCATCTACTCGCTGTCGCGTTCAGCATACCTGGGCGCCGTGGATGCGCAGAAAGCGGCACTGGAGGCGCAGAGTCTTCGTGACGAGATTGCACGACTGAAAGGACAAGCGACCGGAGCCGCGACAACAGCGCTTGAGGAATTCGACAAGAAAATTGAATCCGCTTTCGACGCGGGAACGGCCACCAGGGCGGCCGCGGTGATGAACACGCTACAGTCAGCGGACGCTCAACCAACGGCGCTGCAGGTTAAGACGATCGAAACCGCCTTGACGAACGTACGCGCGGCGCTCGCGCGTTGGAACGCGCTAAAGACAACCGAGCTGACGGCATTGAACGCGCGACTGAAGGCCGCGGGGCTGGCGACGATCGGGCGGGTTCGTTAGAACTGTCGTGATGGACACCCGGAATCCCGACAGGCGAACGCTCACATTACGCTTCAGTGCTGCCGTACGAGACCTGCATGCGACGGACGGCGATCGCGCCGATCCACAGGACGAATGCGGTCAGGATCAGCAACCCGAAAATGGCGCCTGGACGCGAGGAAGGAGCGGCAGGCGCCGCCAGTAACCGGATCAACGTCGGGGCGTCATTGTCCATCGGCGCGGGGACCGGGCATAGGGACTGCAGGTAATAAAGGATGCTCATCTTCTGCAGCACATGCGGAAAGATTCCGTTGGCTCCTTCCCAGGCGAGGAGCACTGCCGCTGGAATTATCGGATTGCGGACGTACAGTCCAACGGCGAGAAAAACACTTCCGTAGCCAACGCAACCGAGCGCAGCTGCCGCGGCGTACCAGAACACGTGGCCCATGCCGCCGGCATTCCAGTACGCCTGGACTTCGACCGGATCGTGCGGCCAGATCATGGCCGCAAACATGAGCAGTGCGCCGGCGCCGAAGATCACGGCCGCCGCAATCAGTCCGGCGGCGTACTTGCCGGCGAGCAGCACGTCGCGCCGTGCCGGCGCGAGAAACCAGAAGTGCAACGTCCGGTTACTCATCTCGCCGCGGAACAGATACATGAAGATGCCGAGACATCCAAAGAAGATTGCGAGACGCAGGTAGAAGTACTGGAAGATTCCAGCGAAAACCGCACGGTCCTCTTCGAAGTCGAGCACTCGGCGGGTGTTCCAGCTCTCCAGCTTGCCGTCAAGGAACGTGAGCTGGGCGAGGCGTCGGCCGTCGAAGTAGCTGATCGTGCGATACTCGGTCCGCTCGTCGACGAACCCGGCGTTCGTCGATGAAGCGACCGTAGTGAACATCTTTCCGTCGTTACTGAGCTGGATGTTGAACTCCCGCGTATCGGAGTCCTCGTTTTCGCCGCCAGCACTGGCGTGCTTCACAATGAAGCGCTTCACCGGAACGACCGCGCCCAAATCCACCTGCAGGAACAAAGGAAAGTCGTCAGCGCACCAGCGATCGGACTGACCTCCTGACACGCTGCCGTTCACGGCCTTCTCCGGTCCCTGATCCTGGCTGCACGGCACGCTTCCAGTAACTGGACGATGAAGCGCGAGGTTCACCTTGCCGTCCGGCCCATAGACCTCGAACTCGTAAATCCTCGCGACCGGTTCGCCGCTGTATGACGGACGGGTAACATTCAGCCGAACCAAACGCGCGTCGACCGCCGGCTCGATCACCTGGGTCGTCGTCCCTGCATTTCCGGTACGCTGCCGGACGCGCCGAACCCGCGTCCCGGAGCGTTCCGCGGCCGGCTTTCCCAGCCGGCTCTTCACGGCCTCGATCGTTTCGCGCTCCCGGATGCTGTCCATCAGCGCCGCGTCGGTCAGGCCGTTCCGGCTAAAGCGTGCGATATCGGACTTCGCGTCGATACCGTGCCCGAAGAAGATCACCGCGGGCAGGAGCGCCAGCGCGTAGACCCAGAGAGAGCGCTTGGCGAAGAAGGCGCGCCGTAGTTCGATTTTCGTGATCGTCCAGGCCTGCCGGGCGCGGCCGAAGAAGGCACTCGGCATCATGACTCACCGCCAATCAGATACTCGTACAACGCATCCACGTTTTCGTCCGCCGGCACGACACTTTCGATCCTGTGGCCGTCGAGGGCGATTCGTCCGAGTGCGCGCGAGAACTGCTCTCGATCGCGAGTCATCACGAGCATCCCGAGCCGGTCGTCGGTCAGTTTGATCTCGGTAATGTGCTCCTCAGCGAAGAGGAGCGCGGCCACCCCGGATGCGTTCCGATCGCGGCACCGGACGATGAACTGGCTGGGATGCTCATCGATCTCGTCACGCACTTTGCGGATCTTCCCTTCGGCGACGATCATCCCGTTGGCGATCAGCACGACCTGGTCGCTGACGAGGTCCACCTCCTGGAGAACATGGCTCGAAATGATGACGTGCTTTCCCTCAGCGGCCCAGGCGCGGAACATGTCGATTGTCTCGGCGCGCACGAGGGGGTCGAGGCCGTTCAACGGCTCGTCGAGCACCAGCAGCTCCGGATCGTGGGCGATTGCCTGTGCCAGCCGAACCCGCTGACGCATGCCCTTGGAGTACGACGCGACCTTGCGATTCGCCGCTTCGGTCAGACTCAGGCGCTCGAGCGCCTTCCACGCCTTCTCCTCTGCTTCCGTTCGCCCATATCCGAAGAGAAGAAGTCCGGTGGTGATGAAGGTGAACCCGGTTGCCCAGCGCGGCGCGGTGTCGTACTGGGTGGCGTATCCGGTCATTCGCATCAGCGCTTCGGGATCGCGCGGCGAGATCCCGCGCATCGAGATGCTACCGTGGTCGGGGAAAATCAGCCCGGTCATCAGGTTCATCAGCGTCGTCTTGCCGGAGCCGTTCGGACCGACCAAACTCGTGATCCCGGGCGGGATGGTCAACGTGACGCGATTCACGCCGAGCACTTCCCCGTAAAACTTGGAGACCTCGTCGAAAATTACACCGGGGGGCTGCGCCCCCGCGGACCCCCCAACACGCTCGCTCGCGGGGGCCCCTTCGCCCCGCTCCGCTCGCGTGGCGCTCTCGCTGCGCTCGTGCGCTGCTGGGCTCATCTCACGACCTCGACCGGCCGCAGCTTGCGCTCGATCACGAGGACGAGCAGGAGAACGAACAGCGCCAGTGACAAGAGCGAGGCCCCGGCGCCCGGCCCCTCAGGCGGATCTACGCTGAGCAACGTGCACCAAACCCGGTTGACGGCCCACGCGGGATCCAGGATGTGCCCCCAATTCACGCGAAAGACTTCATCGATCATCGCGGACACGCCGCTCAGGATGAAGAAGAACGCGAGGCTGACCGCGCCCGCCACGACCCTCCATTTCACGTAAGCGGAACTGGCCATCGCGACCAGGCCCAGGATCAGGAGCCAGAGAAGAAACCCGATCACTACGGCGAGTGCCAGTGTCCAGTTCGCCACGAACCACCAGCCGCCAGCGAGTCCGACCTGCAGGCCAAACAGGAGAAGCCCTGGAATCCACGTCACCACCGAGAGCATGCCGATGATCACCGTCAGGCGCGCGAGCGCGTAGCTCCATCGGGTCAGCGGCCGGCTGAAGTACAGCGGAAGGGCGTTGTTCGACAAATCCGGCGCAATCAAGCTCGGTCCCGCGAGTGCCGCGAGAAACACCGCGAAGCCGGCCTGAACGTACATGAAGATCGAGAAGAACCTGCCGTTGACCTGGATGAACGATCGAAATTCAGGATCGAGCCCTTGGAGCAGTTCCACATGGTTCGTGAGATAGATGAAGCCCGCGCACAGTAGTGGCCAGACGAACGATACCATCGTGAGCAGCAACACCAGCCGCTGCTCGTACAGTCTTCGCCAGGCATAGCGGGGCAGGACCATGAACCGCGTCCAGCGTCCCGTGAGCGGGCCCGTGTATCGCTGATATCCCCGCTTGTAAACCGCCATTAAGTCTCCAACCTCACGTCCATCGTCGCGCTTTCACCGGGCGTGTGCGACAAGTGGCCCATCGCTTTCAGGAAGATCTCTTCGAGCGTGTCTCGACGATGCGTGAGCTTTCTCACTAGCAGATTCTGACGCTCGGCGAGTTCCCAAATCGCTTCGACCTCGACACCAGCCGGCAAAACGATCCGCCAGCGCCCACCGCCTTCAGACACACCATCGGCGCCGATCTCGGGCAGTGCCATGCGCAGATCCCGATCGTCACCAGTCACCTCGAGCTCGACGAAACTCCTGTTCGAGCGCCGCTCTTCTTCGAGATTGCAGTGATGGACGATCGCACCGTCCTTCAAGATCACCGCCTCGTCACAGACCTGCTCGATGTCGCGCAAGAGATGGGAGCAGACGAGCACGTTCATCCCCTGCTCCTCTTTCATATCGATCACGAGCTTGAGCATCCGCCGGCGCGCCGCCGGATCGAGCCCGTTGGTCGGTTCGTCGAGCACGACCAACTCCGGCCCGTGCACGATGGCCTGGGCGAGCTTGGCCATCTGCTTCATGCCGTACGAGTAGGTCCGCAGCTCTCGGTAGCGCGATTCTCCGAGGCCGACGTGGAACAGGACCTCGTGTGCTTTTTCGAGTGCTGCCTTCGGCGGGAGACCAGAGAGCTCCGCCATCTGACGCAGGAAGGTGACCGCCGTCATCTCGCCGACGAACGAGTCGTTCTCCGGCATGTAGCCGATTCTCGAACGGGCCTCGCCCATGTTGTGCCGGCAGTCCATGCCCAGGATTTTCGCCGTCCCGCCGCTGGGCCGCAGAAATCCGAGCAGGGTCAGGATCAGTGTGGACTTGCCCGCGCCGTTCGGCCCGAGCAATCCCACCGCTTTTCCCGTACCCGAAACGCCGAGACGGCAGGTGATCCCGTGCAGGATCTCCCGCCGTCCCAACTTGACCTTCAGGTCCTCGAGTTCGACTACTGGTATAGAGCGATCGTTCATTGCACCGGTTGCGAAGGCGGAGGACCCAGGTTCTGGAGCAGCATCATGTCCATGATCAGACCGGATATACGAGTACGGCTGGCTGCATGGATCTGTTCCGGGGTTCCATCGAACACCACCAGAATCGGATCGCGACCCGCCATGAGTTCGCTCAACGCCGCGTTCGAGGTGAACGTCGAAACAATTCCGAGTGCCCCTTTCGTGTTCAGCCAACCGAAGGCTGATGGATGAAGTCCGGCGGATGACGGGAGCTGGCCGAGAAATTCCGGCGACCACACGAGCTGGGAACCGCCGTTCGCGGTCGCGATAGCACGCTCGGCAGAGGCCCGATCGGAGCCCGCCACCATGTAGCCGCGATCGTACGTCCAAGTGAAGCCAACCGGAACGCCTCCCGGTTTCAGTGTGCTCCACGTCCGTCCGCCCACGCTCTCTTGCGTCAACAGGATCCGCTTGGCCTGTTCGTCAGGCCCCAGTTCAGCGTTGAACGTTTCCACCAGCTTCTGAAGAGAGCCATCAATGACCGACGGATTGTTTACCACGCTCGCCATGATCCACGTCGGTCCGCTGACCGAGAGTCCTGTCAGGCCGACGGCAGCCTCGGTTCCCAATGCCGAAGCGAGATTCTGAACGAAGCCGGCGCCAAGTTTGTCGTCCAGGCTCGCGAGGCCGCGTTCGAAGTCTGGCTCCGCCTTCGTGATCTGCGCGGTGAACTCCTCAAAAAGCTGCAGCGGCTCGCGCGTGGACACGTACCCCGCGACGAGGACATCGACTGGTAGATACTCCGCCGCGCCTCCGGATCCGGCGTCAGCCAACCACGACCCCATCCCGGTTCGTGGGCCCTGGAACGCGAGCGTAACCTCGTTCTCCACCGCACCCGCAGGAGCCCGCTGCTCGAGGAAGATGTACTTCATCCCCATCATGCCGGCGAGCTTGACCGGCGGCGCGTCGTCCCCGGCCGCCATCGTCACTATGGGCTGCGCATCCATCCCGATAAGCCAGCCCACGCCGCGCTGGTATCGCTCCCCGATCGCCACCGCAAACGGCGACCCCGCGCCCTGCCCCAGGTGAGCGAGGGCCCAGGCCAGGTTCGACGGCGAGCTTGAAACGACCATCAGATCGTCGGAAACCGAATACGAGGCAGAAGACTCTCCGGCCGTCGCTGAGAGCCCTGCCAGGGCGGTCGAGAGTTCGTCCCGCTTGCCGGACTGCACCCGCGCGATCACCGCCGGCACGGGCTCGGCAAGTCCCGCCGAGCTCGCGCAGAAGACGATTTCGTCCCCGAGCAGCGGGTTCACCGCCTGGAGGCGGTCCGTCAGCTGTTTCAACTCGCGGCCCGCCTCGGAATTCCACCACGCCGCGAACGCCCCGTTCTGGGCCGACTGCTCTTCCGCGAGGGATAGGGCCCGATCAATCGTGAGGCCCGGATTTGGGATCGCTCCGAAAACCATGGTGCCTGCGGGAAGATACGAGAGCAGCGCCGAGTTCGTCCGCAGCTCGGACGGGAGATTCGCCAGCTCGCGCTCGATCTTCACGAAGGACGCGAGCAGCTCCAGGTAGGACTCCGCGTCCGGACTCCAGGAGACCGCGGTTGCGACCGAGCTCGCGAGCGCCGGGATGGAGGCCGCCTGCTGGCCCGGTTTCAGAAGCACCTCCTTACCGGGCTGGTTCACTGCCACCGATCCCTCGACGACGGAAACCACCGATCCACCCATGCCGCTGGATACCGCGAACACGGTTCCCTTCACCGAGGCGATGGAATCACGTGCCAGAACTTGAAGATGTCCCCGGCGTTGTTTGGCTGCCTTGACGATGATGTCGCCGCGCTGGAGGTGAATCGTCTGGCCGCTCCAGGCAGCCGTCACGTACAGCTCCGTGCGCTCGTTGACATCCACAATCGATCCGTCGGCGAGCCGCAAAACCGCGTGAGCTCCTGGTCCCGTGCGGACGGATTCGTGTTCGCCAATGGCAGCGCCTGCTTCGAGAGAGCCTATGGGCAGTCGGTACAAGCCGCCTCCGGAAACAACCGTTGCCCTCGGGCCACCGGGAGCCAACATGCCGTCGATCGCATCGCGTCCGAGATAAACCACCGCCAAGAGCAGCGCAGCTGCCGCGGCCATGCCCCCCCATCGCATCCAGCGGGAGGACGAGCGTTGTGGCATCGCGACGACCGTCCTCTCGCCCTTCATTTCGGCGATTGTCGCGCGACAGCTGGGGCAGCGACCGAGATGGTCCTCCACGAGCAGCCGTCGGTTGTCGCCCAACTCTTTGGCTAGATACGCGCGGAAGTCCTGTCGGAACTCGACACAGGTGGCGCTGGCGTTCGTCATCTTCGCCCAGACACGCGTCTTCGCAGCGTCGAGCATTGCGACGTCTACATCTTCCTGTTTCATTTCTTGTAGCGCTCGTTCCAGTCTGTCTTCGGACATAGCCGATCTCCTTCTTCCTTCACCGGGGGGCTTCGCCCCGCCGGGCCCCCTTCGCCGTCGCTCGCGGGGACCCCGATGCCCCGCTTCCGCTCCGGCGGGGCGCGCCTCGCGGCGCGCCTTCCGTGCTGGCGAATAAAGGCGCCTAGCGTTCCATTTCCGCTTGCAGCCGTTGCCTAATCCTGTGAAGCCTCACGGTCACGTTGTTCTTCTCTATCTGAAACATCCCCGCCAGCTCCTCGATCGACAAACCCTCGACGTGACGCAGCAGGAACAGGGCTGCGTCATCGCTGTCCAAGGTCGCGATGGCGCGCCGAAGCTGTTCCTTCAGCAGCACAGGCGGCTGGACTGCAGCGTGCGGCGCCGGGATCTGATGAACCGACTCCGCGCGAAGTTCCCGGCGGCGCAGCACATCGACGGCGGCGTTGACGGCTGCGCGCTTGAAGTAGGCGGCCGGCAGCGCAACGTCCTCGACCTCTCCACCGCGGGCCAACGCGCGCAGGAAGACGGTCTGCAAAACGTCCTCGGCGTCGGCGGGATTCCCGGTGACGCGCAGGGCAGCGCGGAATACGACCTCGTAATGCCGCTCGTACAGCTCGGCAAAACCCGCCACCTGGCTCGTGGAAGGCATAAAAATCGGCAACTCGTAGATTTGCGCGCTGGCTGTAGTCACCTCGTCCGCCTTACTAACCTTGACGCACGAGGAGGCCGACTATTACACGGTGTGCGGGAAAATTGTAGCTCGCAACCTCTACGACAGATCGGCGCGCCGACTCGTCAGTCGGACAATCAGTGCCAGGAGAGCGGCAGTGGTGATCGATAGAAATACCCAGAATTGGAGCGGTGAAACCAGTGAACCGCGAGGAGGCTTC
>Ga0075428_100004815_pt1 | contig 14970 bp, 8 predicted proteins | sample RhiMetdeltSRZDD2_FD_75291 | JGI IMG/M metagenome (GOLD analysis project Ga0075428, IMG submission 75291) | Populus rhizosphere microbial communities from Tennessee, USA - Rhizosphere MetaG P. deltoides SRZDD2 | ecosystem: Host-associated > Plants > Roots > Rhizosphere > Soil | place: USA... | reverse complement strand
CGACATAACCCGATTCTGCGGCCGTGACGAGGGAACAGCGACCACGGGCCAGATCATGGATTACATCACAGCCCCAACCCAGCACATCGACCGGCGTGGCGTGAATTAACCACCAGGGTCGTAGCCGGCCCCAAAACACCCCAGAGTTCGGTCAGAATTACCCGTCAGATCCATCGAACTCTGAGCCAGTCATGCACAGCCGGTGTTCTTTCTTCGAGGCCACGGCTTGGAATCCGACCCGGTGCGTCCCCGCCTTCGGAAAGACCCGCGTGGTACGCCGGGTCCTGCCCGGCGGTGCGGTGCTCTCGAAGACACCGTCAAACACCGCACTTTGCGAACCACGAGCGCTGCCCCAGCCAGCCTGCAACAAAGCCGCGTCGCCGCGGGCGATGATCGCGCCCGCCGTGCCGGGCCCTGGCCGGTCACGGTTCCCGCGTCAGCGAACGCGGCTCCCGGCCGCTCAGCAGCCAGCCGGCGGCCGCGGCGACCAGCGGCACCCCGATGACGGTGACCGCGAGCTCGACGACCGGTACCCGTTTGAGCAGGCCGATGTCCTCGTCCAGGATCGCGGCTGCGGCCAGGTACGCGACAGCGACGCCGAGGATCGCGCCGAGCACGGCGAGCCCGAGGGCGGTGGTGGCCGCGAGGGTGCGCCGGATCCGGCGGTTGGCCCCGGTCGCGGTGAGGGTGCGCAGGTCGCGCCGGGCTTCGCCGCGGATGAGACCGACGGTCATGGCGAGCACCCCGAGGGCCAACACCCCTCCGGCCGCCGTCGCCGCCCCGCGGATCGTGGCCTGCGGGGGGCCGGTGTCGCGCGACTCGACGAGCAGATCGTAGTCGAGGGCGAGGTCGCGGGCTGCGGCGAGCTGCGCTGTGGTCAGCGGCCGGTCCGTTTCGATCAGCCAGCCGACCCGCACGGCCGTCAAACCGTGGCGCCGCAAGGCCTCCGGGGTGAGCAGCCCGTCGGGCAGTGACTGGTAGGCCGGACGGGGCAGCGGCGCCGTTGCCGCCCGGGTCTCGCCCCCACCGCCGAAGAGTGACAGATCGTCGGCGCGGTGCGGGGTGAGCACATCGGTGCCCGGGGCTATACCGGTGGGATCGAGCCCGTAGTAGCCCAGGAGTTCAGGGGTGGCGACATAGAGGTTCGCGGACAAGTCAAACGGAAACGGCGCGAATTTGGACGGGGATGTTTGGAACAGGACCGCCGGCCCCCGCCCGGACGGGCCGCCATTGGGGTCGACCATGCCCGTATCGTTCGCGCCCACCGCCGCATCCAGCGGGACCAGCGTGGGGCCGCCCAGCGTGGCGGCGAACCGGCCGACCGACGCGTCGATGGCCGCGATCTCGGCCGGTGTCCGGTCCGGAATGGGGGATCCAACATTTCCGTAGGAGCGGTCGGTCACCGTAATGAGCATCTGCCGGTCCGACAGGTTGCCTTCGGCAGCGGTCGGTGCGCTGGCGGCCATCGCGATAACGACGATGGCGGCGACGGCCAGACCAAGGCTGATCGCGGCCAGAGCCGCCCCCGAGCGGGCTTGATGGCGGGCTAGGTCACGCAGGGCGAGCCGGGAGGCAACCGGCATCCGGGCACCGGCCCCGGCTAGCCAGCGGATCGCCAGCGGCGCCAGCAGCGGCAGCCCGGCGAGCGTGGCGGCGCTACCCGCAATGACGAGTGCCGCATTGTCCGAACCCCACCGCAGGCAGGCCACACCGGCGGCCAGCAGTAGCAGGCCAAGTACGGCCCAGCGATGGGCCGGCCGCGGGCGCGGCGGGCGGCGGGAGAGGGCCTGGGTGATCGGGATGCGGGCGGCCGCCCGCGCGGGCCACCAGGCGGCCGCGGTGGCGGTGACCACGGCCAGCAGCAGGCACCCGCCGATCAGCCGCCAAGGTAGGCTGAGCACCTCGACGCGGTGCCCCACAGCGGGTTCCAGCCGGGGGATCGCCACTGTCCACAATGGAGCCGCGACCACCGTGCCGAACACCGCAGCGGCGATGCCGGCCAAGGCGCCGGCGGCAACCATGACCAGACGGACGTGCCGTTGCGTGGCCCCGATCGCGGCGAGCATGCCGAACTGTCGCATCCGGCGCTGAGCCATCGTGATGAACGCGGATGCGGCGACCAAACAAACCAGGAACATCGCCAGGACTACCAGAGCGAATGCGTACGTCGCGGCGGCGGTCCGTGCGTCGCGTTCGCGGGTCGTGAGGGTCGCGTTGGTGGTCCGCTGATCCACGACGATTCGGGTCGGTGATCCCGTGGCGAGGATCGTCACCGTCTCCGGCGGGTCGGCCCCGGCCGGTGGCACCAAAACGAACTCCGCGTTCAGATCGTGCGGGTTCTCGACCACACCGACCACCGACCACGTCCGGTCGGCCAGCGTCAGTTGCCCGCCGATGCTCAGCCGCATCAGGGCGGCCACCTCATCGGTGACCGCGGCCTCCCCGGCCGCGGCCGGATACCGGCCCGATACCAGGCGCAGCATCGTGGCGCCGTACGGGCCGTGCGGGTCCTGCGTCCGTACCTCGACCGGCCGGGTCAGGCCCGGGATGGTCGCCTTGCGCTGCCCGATCACGTCGATGGTGCCCAGCTGGGTCCGGGCATAGGCGACCTGGGAGTCCAGTTCTTGGGGATCCTGTGCGCCGTACCGGATCAGTATGTCGGCCGTGCCGTACCTGGCATCGAGCGAACCGGGGGTGTTGTACACGATCGCGACTCCCAGCAACGCACCCGCGACGGTCAACGTGAGCAGAGCGATCACCAGAACCTGTTGGCGCCACTCGCGGCGGTACACCCGCCAGGCCCACCGAAGCACCGCCCGGCGGGCGGGCAGGCCCCCGTTGCGTGGCCGGCTCACGGCTTGACCCCAGGCGTGAGCAGCGACTCGGGGCCGGGGCGCGGGTTGGTCTGGTCGACCACCTGGCCATCGCGCAGGAACACCACCCGGTCCGCCCAGGACGCCAGCTGGGCGTCGTGGGTGACCACCACACCGGCCACGCCGTCGCGGCAGGCGGTGCGCAGCAGCCGCATCACCGCCTCGCCGCTGACCGAGTCCAGCGCGCCGGTCGGCTCGTCGGCCAGCAGCAACCGCCGCTCACCGATCACCGCGCGGGCGATCGCGACCCGCTGGCTCTCCCCACCGGACAGCTCGTCCGGGAACCGGGTAGCCCGCTCGGCCAGACCCAGCCGCTCCAGCATTACAAGCGCTGCAGCACGGGCCGCTTTGACCCGTACCCCATCCAGTTCCAGTGGCAGCGCGACGTTTTCCACCGCGGTCAGCCCAGGCAGCAGGTTGAAGTCCTGGAAGACGTAGCCGATCGCGCGGCGCCGCAGCCGAGCGAGCTCGTTGCGGGACAGGCCGGCGAGCTCGCGTTCATCGATGACCACCTGGCCGCTGGTCGGTTCCTCCAGGGTGCCGGCGATTGTGAGCAGCGTGCTCTTGCCGGACCCGCTGGGACCCATCACCGCTACCAGCTCGCCGGCCTGGACCGACAGGTCGACCCCGCGCAGCGCGTGCACCTCGGCCGGGCCCGATCCGTACACTTTGGACACCTGGCGCAGCTCGACGGCGGCGCTCATCGCCGGCTCCCCATCCGGGCCCGGCCAAGACGCGGCACCGGGGCGGGCGTTCGGCGAGGCTGGGCCGGGTATTGCTTCAAACGGGCGTCGGCGGCATCGATCCAGCGCACGACCGCCTCAATCCGGAACAATTCGGAGTCGACGATGAGCCCCAGCTCGACGTCGTCCTCAGCCATATCGCTCTTGATGTGGGTGTACTGCTGCATCGCCTCCACCATGTGCCGGCGGTGCACCTGCAGCAACTCGGACACGTCCACGCCCGGCACGCTGGTCGCTACCAGCACCTTGATCACCAGCTCGTCGCGCGGCGGCGGCATCACCTCCGCCGGAGTACGCAGCCACGCCGCCAGCTCGTCCGCGCCGGCCGACGTGATGGTGAACACGTTCTGCGGGCCACCGGAGCCCTCCGACTCGACGAAGCCGTCACGCTCCAGCCGCTGCAGGGTCGTATACACCTGTCCGACGTTGAGCGGCCACACCTCCCCGGTCCGGGACTCGAACTCCTGCCGCAACTGCAGGCCATACTTCGGACCGTCGCTGAGCAGGGCCAGCAGCGCATGACGAACACTCATACCCAGTATGATACCGAGTATAATACTTGATGTCGACGCCTGCGTCCCCGCTGCGCAGCCGGCTGATGAGGGTGTGGTCGTTCAACGTTTCCGCACCGGACCTTGGGCACGTAGAAATCCTGTCGTCAGAAAGGGCGGTGGGTTGTAGGGTGCTTCGCGGTGCCGGGGGATTACCAGGGGGTACGTCGCGATCCCGGCTGTCGTTGCACTCTGGTTGGCTACGCAAAAGGGAGAAGGACGAGCCACGATGAAGGCATCAGAGGCTGCGCGTGCGGTGGCCGCGGGTGTCTCCACGGTCGCCGCGCTTAACCTGAGGGTCGATGACACGGTCGTTCTTCATGACTCGAACAAGCTCACTTTGCGTCTGCTGCCTTGTGACGTCCTGGCCCGGGTGGCACCCGCAGCGCATCAGGTCGCACAGTTCGAAGTCGAACTTGCTTTACGTCTGGCCGAATCAGAGAGCCCCGTGGCTGCTCTTGAGCCTCGGGTGCAGCCACGGGTCTACGAACGTGATGGCTTCGTGGTCACGCTGTGGACGTACTACGAACCCGCGACACCCGCGACACCTCTAGAGGCCTTACCAGCCGACTACGCCAATGCGCTCGCGCGGCTGCATGCCGGCATGCGCACACTCGATGTCCCTACCCAGCACTTCACGGATCGAGTCGAGCAGGCCCAACAACTGGTGGCAAGCCGCGACCACACTCCGGCGCTGGCCGACGCGGACCGCGACCTGCTGGGCAACACGTTACGAACCCTGCGACGAACGATCAGCGACCGCGGCGGCGTCGAGCAGCTACTGCACGGCGAGCCACACCCGGGCAACGTGCTCAGCACGAACAACGGGCTGCTGTTCATAGACTTCGAGACATGCTGCCGTGGGCCCGTCGAATTCGACCTCGCCCATGCGCCCGAAGAAGTCAGCGACCACTATCCGGGTATCAATCGAGACTTGCTACGCGAGTGCCGAATCCTCGTGCTGGCGATGATCACAACGTGGCGCTGGGATCGAGGCGACCAACTCCCAAACGGGCGCCAGCTCGGCGCAGAATGGCTCAGCCAGATCCGAGCAGCACTCGATCGATACAGACTGGATGTCGGTCGTTGACCGCTCGGACGGGGTCAGCTCGGGGTGACACGTATGCGGTGCGGAACAGCCTGCCCCACCCCGGGATAGCCAGACCTCGATCGTCGTCGCACGCTACCCGCTTCCCCGACCAGATTCGGTGAGACGACACGCCCAGCGCGCCAACTTCAATGGGTGGGCGTGTTGCCCTATCGGGGCGGCTGATTAGTCTCTGAGAGACCTTGGTGATCCTGTAGTCGGGGTGTGGTAGCGCCGGTTCCCCGGGCTGTCGTGCGGGGTGGGCGCCGGTTCCACGGGCCGGTCGCGGCGTGGTGCCCGGCCGGGTACCATCAGGCGAAATCAGTTGGCGGGCTTGCCGAACCAGCGGGAGAGGTGGTCGTCCAGGTCCTGCTGATCGTCGCCGATCCAGGCGACGTGGCCGTCGGGGCGTAGCAGGACGCACGGAACATCCAGTACCGCAGTGGGATCGGCTAGGTAATCGACCCGGTCTGACCAGCCGCCGACGGTCAGGCGTTCGGTGCGGTCCAGCAGCAGGCCTCGGGCGCGATGCAGCAGACCGTAGAGGTGGCCCAGTTTCACGTCGATGTCGCGCAGGCGGCGGCCGAGCAGGTCGGGGCCTTCGCCGAAGTCGTAGCGGATGCCGATCGCGGTGATCTTCTCGATCAGATAGCGGTTCACCTCGTCGAAGTCCATCAGTTCGGTGAGCAGCCTGCGCACGGCCTGCGGGCCCGGTTCGCTGGACAGCAGTTGCATCTGGGCGCGGGTGTTGTCCAGCACGTCCTCGGCGACCGGATGACGTTCGGCCTGGTAGGTGTCCAGCAGCGTTTCCGGCGCCCAGCCGCGGATCTGTGCGGCCAGTTTCCAGCCGAGGTTGAATGCGTCCTGAACGCCCAGGTTGAGGCCCTGTCCGCCGATGGGTGGATGGATGTGTGCCGCATCGCCGGCCAGCAGCACCCGCCCGACCCGATAACGTTCGGCCAGCCGTGTGGCATCCCCGAAGCGGGACAACCAGCGCGGGGAATGCACGCCGAAATCGGTTCCGGCGATGGTACGCAACTGTTGTTTGAAATCCTCGAGAGTGGGCGGTTGGGCACGATCGCTGACTCCCGCGGCCGGGACTATGACTTGATAGACCCCTTCGCCGAAGGACCTGAGGCTGAATCGCTTATCGGTCTGGCCGATTTCGGCCACCTTGGCGGCGATCTCCTCCTGCGGCACACCCACTTGCATCTCGCCCATCAGCGTCTCGGTCCGCGAGGGCTCGCCGGGGAAGCCAACGCCGAGCAGTTTGCGCACCCTACTGCGCCCGCCGTCACAGCCGACGAGATAGCGGCAACGCAGCTGTTGTCCGTCGGCCAGCTCGACGGTCACACCCTCGTCGTCCTGCTCGAAATCGGCCACCGCACAACCGCGCCGGACCTGCGCACCCAGTTCGATCGCATGTTCTTCAAGCAGGTCAACGATGGCCGGCTGCGGGATGCCCAGCAGATAGGCGTGCGCGGAATCCAGGCCCTCGGGCGCGGGTTTGTTGATGGCGGCGAAGAAGCCGGCGGCCGGACGCTGCCTTCCGCGTTCGAGAATGCGCTCCAGCAGCCCGCGCATTGCCATCAACTCGATACTGCGAATATGCAGACCGACTATGCGGACGAACGACACGGGCTCGGTTTCCTTCTCCAGAACGAGTACCCGCACATCGTGCAGCCGCAGTTCGGCGGCCAGCATCGCACCAGTCGGCCCGCACCCGGCAATGATCACGTCGAACATGAGGGGCGCGCGATCGGTGCCGGAGGCCGGCGATGGGAGCCTGGGGACGTCGACCACGGTGAAGTCGCGCTCGACCGTATCGTTCGATGACGGCTTGGCGGTGAACGGCAGAGAGTGCATAGATGTTGCCTTTCGGGAGTGCCTTGTTGGCCAGGCGCTCCCGGCGACACCTACGTCAATCGCCCGACCGTGACGGGAAGGGGCAGCACCCACATCGATACAGCGTTCATGGGTCTCACCTCCTCGGGCGGTGTCACGGTCAACTGCAAGCTACAAGCCCGAGCATCATCGCGTCCAGTCCTTTCCCAGCCACGTGATCACGACTCCAAACTGGCCCGTGCGGTTGCAGGGCGAATCCGGCGTGGCGGCCCGGCTGGTCCCGGTCGACGGTCTGATCTGGCTGCCCCCGAGGCGGACCGGATCTCGGTAGGCGCTGCCCTGATGAGGTTCGCTCGTTGCCGGAGCCACCGATGACGGCGAACCTGTCAAGACCCAAAGCGTCAGCAACCGCCAGTACATCGTCCGCCTCGTCAGCCACCGACCGGCCACGATGCCGTGTGGACAAACCGTATCCGGCTCGGTCGGTGGTGACATACCGCGCACCGGCGTACCTCACATCCGCGGACCTACACAGGGCACACGAACTCGCCGCGGAGATCCACCTATAGCTGTAGGCATCCGCCGCCATCGCAGTCCAATGTGGACCTGGTCGAGCACGTCACCAAGCTGAAGGGCCGTAGATGCTTTGCGGCGTCACATCCGGCCCGTCGTCCTCGTCATCATCCGGGGCCTCTTCCAGCCAGCCCCGGGCCAGCGTCTGGACCGTCTTGATCGCCTCATCCTCGTAGCGGAAGCGTTGCCACCGCAACGACGGACGATGCAATACGTACCAATGGTTGTTGGCCAGCCGACCCAACTCTACGTACTCACAGCCGGGCGACTGCGGATCCTCACGATTCCAATAACGGCGAACCAGGCGGGAGCCTGGATCCCACGGCGCGAGCTTGCCCATCGCCGCACCTTATCGAACATCCGTTCTAGGCTGTCAAGAACACGAAGGCGTGTCGCGTGCACGTAACCGCCGCACGCGAACAGGTCGCCCGGGCGGGCGTGGCAATGTCCATGTCGGCCAAGGGTTGCGGCGGCCCGGCGCCCGCAGGTGGCGACGGTCGTGGTGGCCGCATGTCTGGAGCTGCCAATGCCACAGCACGGATTCACCGAGGTGACTATCCGGCTCGTCGCTCCGCTGACCTGGTCGGATAGTCCGCAAAACGTAAACTTTTAGGCTAACTGACACAGCTGTCACGCCAATAGATGAGTTGGATCCATCTACTACTTTGTACGCATCCGGGTCTAACCTTCCCGTGACGCCTCTTGGCGGGCGCCTTGACGAGGGAGGGCGACGACGTCTGAGACGACGCGGCCGATGATGCCTGGCAATGCGCGCCTGCAGGGCCGGATGCGCATCGATGTCCATGTCGTTGATGCCCATAGGCTTTTCCGCAGTGCTCTGGTGCACGCCTTGAACGGCACGCCGGACCTGCGGGTGGGAGTCGCGGCCGGCTCGGTCGACGAGTTCGTGGCCAGCCCGAGGCGGGCCGCCGGTGCTGTGGTGATTGTCAATCTCCGCTTACCCGGGACCGGCGGGACGGATGCGGTCGCGGCGGTCAACCGGATGGGTTTTCGTGTCCTGGCCATCTGTGTTGCCGGTGGGCAGGCGGAGTTGCTGTCGGCTTTGGCCGCGGGGTCGCGTGGCTGTCTGGGCCGCGACGCCGACATCGAGGAGGTCCGCAACGCTGTGCGGCAAGTGGCGGCCGGAAGGCGTTACCTGTCACCGGCTTTGGCCACGGGCCAGGAGTTGCGCTCGCGTCACCAGCGCGTCATCCGTTCACTGTCCGAGCGGGAGCGTCAGGTGCTGGCCTTGCTGGCCGCCGGCGAGCGCGACCGCGACATCGCCGAGCGTCTGTCGATTAGCGTGCACACCGTGCGTTCCCACATCGACCACATCCGGCGCAAGACGGGGCACCGGCGCCGTCCCGACCTGACCAGGTTGGCGATAGAGAACGACATACTCACCATGGGCCGAAGTGACGAATCAATGTAGTGCCATTTATCTAACATCCGCATACTCCGCGCATGAGCACTGGGATCAAGCTGGCGGCCGCTGCCATTTCAATCACTCTGACGATCTCCGGCGTGCCGGCCTCGGTCCCCGTGGCGGCGCCGAGCCACACCGCACCGGCAAGCAACACCACCTCCGCCCAGACGCAGGAACTCGTCTGCGCCACCGTCCCGCAGCTGGAAATCTCCAGCGCCAACTTCAAGCTGCCCGACCAGCAGGTGGTGGTCAGCCCGACCGACACCGGGCCCAAGGTGGTCTCGGTGGGCAAGGCGAGTGTGAAGGTGGCGCCCAGCGCGGTGAAGCTGCCCGTCGGCATCGGCATCACCGCCCTGAGCGCCCGGGAGCTGCCCCCGCTTGATCCCGGCCTGACCAACGTGACCGGCAAGCAGCCGGCCGGCTACCAGTTCACGCCGCATCCCATGCAGTTCACCGAACCGATCGCGGTCATGCTGCCCTACGACCCGGCGATGATCACCGAGGGTTTCACCGCGCAGGACATCTACACCTACTTCTTCGACGAGGCCAGCGCCTGCTGGAAACCCCTGTACCGGGTCGAGGTCGACGAGGTGGAGCATGTGGTGACCTCGCTGATCGACCACTTCACGACGATGATCAACGCGACCATGATGGCTCCGGAGCATCCCGAGGGCGCCGACTTCAACCCCAATGAAATCAAGGGGATCCAGGTCGCGGACCCGGGGGAGAAGGTGAACCTGATCGCCGCGCCGATGGCGAGCAACTCCGGCGACAACAGGCTCAGCTACCCGATCGAGGTCCCACCCGGGCGCGAGGGCATGCAGCCGGACCTGGCCCTGATGTACGACTCGGCCAAAGGCAACGGCTGGGTGGGGGTGGGCTGGGACCTGCCCACACCGTCCATCACCATCGACACCCGGTGGGGTGTGCCGCGCTACGACGCCGCGGCCGAGACCGAGACCTACCTGCTCAACGGGGAACAGCTCACCCCGGTCGCGCACCGGGCCACACCACCGCCACGGTCGGCGGAAAAGGTGTTTCACACCCGCCGCGAGGGAGCGTTTGCCCGCATCGTGCGCCACGGCACCGCACCGGGCAACTACACCTGGGAGGTCGTCGACCGCAACGGCGGCAAGTGGCTCTACGGCTCCAGTACCGACGGGCGGCTGAGCGACGGCGCCGGCAACATCTATCTGTGGGCGTTGCAGGAGGCCCGCGACACCAACGGCAACCTGATGCGTTTCCGGTACTCCAAAGTGGACGATACCGGGATCCAGGGCGGCACCGAGCCGGGCACCAACCTGTATCCGCAAAGCATCTCCTACACCGGCCGGGCGGCCACCGAGGGCCGCTACACCGTCACCTTCGTGCGCGACCGGCAGCTGGGTGAGCCGCTGCGCGCCGACAAGCAGATCGACGCGCGGGGCGGGTTCAAGCGGGTCACCGCCGACCTGCTGCGCAAGGTCGAGGTGGCCATCGACGGGTCGCTGATCCGCCGCTACGAGTTCGGCTACACCACCGGCGCCTTCCACAAGAAGCTGCTGGCCTCGGTCACCCAGTTCGACGCCGGCGGGGCCGCGTTCAACACCCACCGGTTCGACTACTTCGACGACATCCGAGACGCATCCGGTGCCTACCAAGCGTTCCAGCCGCTGCCCTGGACCTCGCCCGACGACGGCCTGAGCAAGGGCGAGCTGAACCTGACCGGCACCGACGCCGGCCGGGCGAGCGCCATCAACGCCAACACCAGTGTGGGCGGTGGCGGCCACCTCTACACCGGGGTCGGCACGATACCGAGCAAGGCCGAATCGATCGGGCTCAAGACCGGGTTCAGCTTCAGCGACGAGGACGGGCTGCTGGCGCTGGTCGACGTCGACGGGGACTCGCTGCCGGACAAGGTGTTTCGCACCGGCGGGCAGGTGTTCTACCGCAAGAACCTCTCCGGGCCTAAAGGCCAGCCCCGCTTTGACGCCACCGCGAAACGGCTGACCCTGCCCGGTCTGCTGGATGAGAACGCCAGCACCGTCACGCTCGGCCTGGAAAGCTATCTGGGCGGGATCGCCGCCCAGCTGGATTTCGTGAACACGTTCACCACCACGAGCCAGTACTTCACCGACGTCAACGGCGACGAGATCATGGACCTGGTCAACGGTTCGACTGTCCTGTTCGGACGGATCGGCGCCGATGGGGTACCCGTGTATGGCATAAGCGCGGACACACCCGTGCCGATCGGATCGGGAACCGTCGACGGGTCCGGGTTGTTCGGTGACTTCGCCGCCGACCGGGAACGGTTCATCGACTCCTTCCCGCTGCTGGACACCGTACGGCGCTGGATCGCGCCCTTCGACGGGCAGGTCGAAGTGCAAGGCGCGGTAAGGCTTTCCACCCCGTCGGCCACCGGTGACGGGGTCCGCGTGGCGATCCAGCACGAGGACACCGAGCTGTGGAGCGCCCAGATCGGGGCGCAGGACACGGGCCCGCGCACCCCGACCGGCGTGTCGGCGATCAACGTCACCCGCGGGCAACACCTCTACTTCCGGGTGCAGTCCAATTTCGACGGCGCCAACGATGTTGTCGCCTGGGACCCGATCGTGCAATACCGCAACGTATCAAGCACTTTGGACGTCAACGGGCTCGACGCCTACCGGTACCAGCAATCACGCGAGTTCACCCTGGGCGGCCGCACCGCTCAGGTGGAGATGCCGCTCAACGGTACGGTGCGCCACACCGGCAATCTGACCAAGCTCGGCGCGACCACCGACGATGTCACCGTCGTCATCCTCGCCGACGGCCAGCCGGTCTACCAGCGCACCCTGCCCGCGGGTGGGCCGGGCCTCGCCCAGATCGACTTCACCCAGCAGGTCCACAAGAGCCAGGTGCTCAAGTGGCGGGTGCAGGCCGACTCGCCCATCGACCTTGGGCAGATTTCCTGGGTACCACGTGTGGCCTACACCGCCGCCGACGGGGTCGAGCGGGTCAACGATCCGGCTGGCAATCCACTGATCACCTTCAACCCGCCCTATGAAGTCGACATGTACCCGGTCAACGACCTCACCGCGGCGCAGGAATCCTTCGGCGTACCCGCCACCGCCACGATCCCGGTCCAACCCGAGCTGACCTTCGACTTCCGGGGACAGCAGGTGTTCTCCAAGGTCGTGTTCACGGTCAAGGCACGCGGCGCGTTGCGGGGCAAGGCGGAGTACACCATCGGCGACGGCATGGTCATCGGCCCGAGCACCATCGATGTGCCGGTCCAGGCCGGCGACGAGTTGTTCTTCGACTTCAGCACCACCGACCCGACGCTTCGCTCCTACCTGACCGGGCACACCGTGCGGGCCGGCACCGTGACCGTGCCCAGCGCCTTCCACAGCGCCGCGGCCGAGGACGCCTTCCCGCAGCCCTACCGCGGCTGGGCAGCGGTGGGCTACAACGGAAACCGGGCCCGGGCCAATGCGCCCATCGCGCAGGCCGATCTGGTCATCGACGAAAACTTCTTCACCCAGTTCCCCACCGGCGTCGACCCGCAGGCCCAACGCGACGCGTTTGCCGCCAACCCGCGGATCAACCCGCCCAAGGTCGCGCCGTTCCTGCCGGACCCGCTGCACGACCGGTGGGCCGCGGGCGAACGCTCGTGGGCCTCACGCGACTCGGCCAGCAGCAGCCGACTGGGTACCCCGTCAATAAACACACCACGCACCGCGGACCTGGCCGGTACCGCAGTGCCCCGAATGTCACGCTCCCAGCAGATCTCGCTGACCGGGGGAGTGGGCTTCCCCGGCGGGTCGGTCGGTGGCAGTGTTGCCACAGGCGACAGCACCGGCCAATTGGACTATCTGGACCTCAACGGCGACATGTTCCCCGATGCCGTGGGCGCCAACGCGATCCAGTACAGCGACATGTTCGGCGGCTTGGGCGCCAAACGCGGCGCGCTGCCCGACGGCGCGGTCCGCAAGAGCAGCAACGTTTCCGGCAATGCCAGCGCGGGCAGCGCGGCGCGCACCATCGTCACCGGACGCGGGCAGGCCGCGCCGACCGGGCCGCTGCCGGCCAACACCTCCCGCGCGGGCAACGACATGCCACCGCTGGGGGTGGGCGGCAGCCTCGGCGGTAGTACGTCGGACGGCGCCTTCGACCTGCTCGACGTCAACGGTGACACGCTTCCCGACCGGGTCTACGCCGACGGGCGTGTGGCGCTCAACCTGGGCTACCGGTTCGGCGCCGCCGAACCGTGGCGCAACGGCGGCGAGATAAACGACGGTGCGGGCAGCAACTTCGGCATCAACATCGGATTCAACACCGACTTCTACGGATTCGCCGGTGGCGCCTCCTACAGCGAGGGCAACACTTCGACGGCGACCTCGCTCATGGATGTCAACGGCGACGGGCTGCTCGACCGGGTCTTCGCCGGCACCCCGATCCGGGTGGGCCTGAACACCGGCAACGGTTTCGAGCCGCCGGTGCCGTTCAACGGCAGCCTGGGCACGATCGCCACCGACCGCAATGCCACACTCGGCGGTGGAGCCTACTTCACCATCCCGATCTGCTTCCTGCTCGTCACCTTCTGCGTCATCATCAACCCGGGTGGGGATTTCTCGACCGGCGCCAGCCGCAGCGAGTTCACCCTGCGCGACATCAACGGCGACGGCTACGCCGACCATCTGTCGTCCAACCGCGACAGTGAGCTGACCGTGGCCAGCAACAAGACCGGGCGCACCAACCTGTTGCGCGGCATCAGCCGGCCGCTGGGCGCCAGCATGCAGTTCGATTACGGCCGCGACGGCAACGATTACGGCCAGCCGCAGTCGCACTGGGTCCTGACCCGTTACACCGTCCACGATGGACACACCGGCGACGGTGTCGACACCCAGGCCACCACCTACGAGTACGACGGCGGGGTCTACGACCGGCTGGAACGCGAGTTCTTCGGCTACGGCAAGGTCACCGAGCGGCATCTGGACGGCCAAACCGCCTACCGCAGTGTCGTACGTGAATACCTGACCGACAGCCACTACACGATGGGGTTGCTGCGCCTGGAGACCAGCCTCGACGGCGCGGGCCGCCCGTTCATCCAGACCCAGCAGACCTACACGCTCACCGACGTGTTCTCCGGTACCACCGCCGATCCCAAGAGCACCACGGCAACCGTGTTCCCCGCGCTGACCCGCGCCGAGCGGCGCTACTTCGAGGGCCAGGCCAACCCGGCCAAGTCCGACTCGGTGACGATGGAGTACGACGCCTTCGGCAACACGGTGCGCACCGTCGACACCGCCGATGTGGGACCGCAGGACGACCTCGACACCCGGATGACCTATACCGTAAGCGATCCGGACTGCGTGGCCAATAACATCGTCGGCACCGCGCGCACGCTCAAGGTGTTCGGCAACGGCACCCTTATGCGCGACAGCGAGTCCATAGTGGACTGTGTCACCGGCAACGTGACCCAGGCCCGGGCCAAGCTGGCCGGCGGCGAAGTCGCCATCACCGACCTGGAATACTTCGACAACGGCAACCTTAAAGTGGTGACCGGCCCACCGAACCGGACCGGCCAGCGCTACCGGCTCGACTACCTCTACGACAACGTCGTCGAAACGCACATCCAATCCATCACCGACTCTTTCGGGTACCGGTCGACCGCCACCCACGACCTGCGGTTCGGTTCCGTCCAGTCGGCCACCGACTTCAACAACCAGACCACCCGCAAGACCTATGACGCCGCCGGCCGCCTGGTCCGGGTGGTCGGGCCCTACGAGGTGCCGCTCAACCAGGTGACCATCGACTTCGAATACCACCCGGAGGCGACGGTCCCGTACGCCATCACCCGGCACATCGACAAGGAGGCCAACGGCACGGTCCGCTCCGACACCATCGACAC
>Ga0075428_100004812_pt1 | contig 14972 bp, 3 predicted proteins | sample RhiMetdeltSRZDD2_FD_75291 | JGI IMG/M metagenome (GOLD analysis project Ga0075428, IMG submission 75291) | Populus rhizosphere microbial communities from Tennessee, USA - Rhizosphere MetaG P. deltoides SRZDD2 | ecosystem: Host-associated > Plants > Roots > Rhizosphere > Soil | place: USA... | reverse complement strand
CTGGAGGCTTATTCCCTCGCCCTCGACGAGCACGGCTGGCTCCTCGCGGGGACGAGCGGCGGCCTCCTCGTCGAGGGGAAAGGTGGTTTCGCGCTGGATCGTGCGTCGCCTCGCGGTGTGGTCGAGTGCGTAGCCGCTCGCGCCGGGGAAATCTTTTTCACCCACGCGGGAGCGCTCCACCGCCTCGCTGCTGGTCGCGTGGAGAGCCTCGCGCCGCTTCCCTGGACGCCGGTGGCGCTGATCGCGCCGAGGAACGGCTCGGCGCCCCTCATCGCCGGACCTTCGGGACTTTTTGTCCTCGGAGAAGGTCGCTTCGAGCCGGTCAACAGCCTTCAGGTCCTCCTCGGGGATCGCCGTGAGGTCCGAGCCGTCGCCGAAAGCGCCGCAGGCGAGATCGCCGTTGCCGCGGAGGCGGGCTTGTTCGTCGAGCGCGATGGTGCCTGGCGAGGGCTTGACCCCCGCGACGACAGGCACAAATGGCGCTCGGAGAATACGCGAGCTGTCGCGTTCGACGCGGGGGGCAGGCTGTGGATCGGCGGTTCGGGAGGCGCGGCGTACGAGATCCAGCGCGGCGGATCCTGGCGGCTCCTCGGCGGCGCGGAAGGTCTGCCTCGCGAGAACGTGACGTGCGTGAGCGGCGCCCGCGACGGCAGCGTCTGGCTCGGCACGCGCCACGGCATGATCCGCTACCACGGCGGCGCTTGGGAATATCGGCAAGGCCGCCGCTGGCTGCCGGGCGACGAAGTCACCGCGGTTGTGGCCCGCGACAACGGAGGCGTCGCGGCGGCAACCCCCGGAGGCATCGGCATCGTCGCGCGTATCCGTTACACGCTGGCCGAGAAAGCCCGCCACTTCGAGGAGGAGATCGACCACCGCCACCGCCGCACGCCGTACGGCTTCGTCAATGAGGTCTACCTCGAGCGCTCTGAAGACCTCTCCGTTGGGCGCCAAAGCGACAGCGACAACGACGGCCTCTGGACCTCCATGTACGGCGCCGGCGAGTGTTTCGCGTACGCCGTGACGAAGGATCCCCAAGCCAAGAGCCGAGCGCGTCGCGCTTTCTGGGCCCTCCGCTTCCTCGGAGCCGTCACGCAAGGCGGCGAGCACCCAGCGCCTCCCGGCTTCCCGGCAAGGACCGTCCTGCCGGCCGACGGGCCCGACCCGAACGCCGGCCGACTCGAGCGAGACCGGGAGGAGAAAGCCCACCGCGACTCGCTCTGGAAAGTCATCGACCCGCGCTGGCCGCGGAGCGCGGACGGCAAGTGGTACTGGAAGTGCGACACCAGCTCGGACGAGCTCGATGGCCACTATTTTTTCTACGCGCTCTACCACGACCTCGTCGCGGAGTCAGAGTCGGAGAAAGACGAAGTGCGGCGCGTCGTGGCGGCGATGACCGACCACCTCATCACGCACGGGTTCCGCCTCGTGGACCACGACGGCCAACCGACGCGCTGGGGCCGGTTCGCCCCCTCGGACCTGAACCACGATCCGTTGTGGTGGCGCGAGCGGGGCCTGAACTCGCTCAGCATGCTCTCCTACCTCAAAGTGGCAGAGCATGTGACCGGCGACGCGAAGTACGCGGCCGCGGCCAGGGACCTCATCGAGAACCACGGGTACGCCATGAACCTGCTCTACCCCAAAGTCCAGGCGGGGCCGGGCACCGGAAATCAGTCGGACGACGAGATGGCCTTCATGAGCTTCTACAACCTCGTCCGGTTGGAGAAGGACCCCGCGCTGCGTTCGCTCTACACCGGGGCCTTCCGCCGCTACTGGATTCTCGAGAAGGCGGAGAGAAACCCCTTTTTCGACTTTTTGTACGCTGCCGCTAGCACGGGAAAGCATGCGACCGACGCCTGGGGTACGAGAGATCTCTCGCCGCCGGCCGGGTGGCACGAAGACCCTCTCGACTCCCTGCACCGCTTCCCGCTCGACCTGCAGGACTGGAAGCTCGAGAACAGTCACCGCCTGGACGTCGTCCCACTCGACGACCTCACGGGCGAGGGGCGCTCGAGCGGCCGCGGCAGGATGCGCGACGGCCGCGCGCTGCCGATCGATGAGCGCTACGTCAACCACTGGAACCATGATCCGTGGGACCTCGATCAGGGAGGCGGGGGTAGAGAGCTCTCGGACGGCGCGAGTTTCCTCCTCGCCTACTACCTCGGGCTCCACCACGGTTTCGTAGCCTACGACGGGCCGCCGCGCGCGGGAGAGGCCACCCAGCGGAAGACGGGCGCGCTGGGAGTGAGCGGCACGCGCTTCACAGTCGACGGGACACCGACTTTCCTCGCCGGGGTGAGCTATTACGGAGGGTTGGCCGCGAGCGTCGAGTCGATCGTCCGGGACCTCGACGATCTCCAACCGCTGGGCTTCAACTGGATCCGAGTCTGGGCTACGTGGCAGGGCTTTGGCGCGGAGGCCTCCGCGGTCAATCCGAACGGTGACGCGCTGCCGGTCCAGCTCGAGCGGCTACGGTGGCTCGTGTCCGAGTGCAGCGGACGGGGCATTGTAGTCGACGTGACATTGTCGCGAGGCAACGGCGTGGCCGGTGCCGAACCCCTGGCCACGCTCCCGACGCACCTCGCCGCGGTAAAGAACCTGGTCGAAGCGCTCCGGGACCTGCCGAACTGGTACCTGGACCTGTCGAACGAGCGAAACATCGGCGACGCTCGCTTCACGAGCTTCGAAGACCTGAGCGCGCTCCGCGAGGCCGTGCGACGGCTGGATCCTCCCCGCCTCGTGACAGCCTCCCACGGCGGCGACATCAGCGCTGAGGACGCCCGCAAGTACCTTCTCGAGGCCGGAGTCGACTTCCTCACCCCGCACCGCCCGCGGCACGAAAAGACCGCGGCGGAGACTCTCGAGACGACCCGGAGGCTCCTTGCCGAGGCGCAGAAGCTCGGACGCAGCGTTCCGGTCCACTATCAAGAGCCTTTCCGCCGCGGCTACGACCGGGGCTGGGAGCCCTCGAGCGACGATTTCGTGGCGGACCTTCGCGGCGCCCTCGAAGGGGGGGCGGCTGGCTGGTGCTTCCACAACGGCTCGCAGCGCTCCGGGCCGGAGAGCCGCCCGCGCCGGTCGTTCGACCTCCGCTCCGCTCGGCTCCTCGACCAGCTCGACACTGAGGAGCGCCGGGCCCTCGAAGCAATCGGCGAGGTGCTCCAGGCGTACCCCACGCCGGCCAAGTAGGAAGAGCAGATCGCCGCGCTGAATTCACTACCGGCCTGGCGGGATGGTCCGCCTCGCCGCTTCACAGCGACCTGAAGAAATCGAGCTCCTCAAGGTCGACTCCTTCTGTCTCTTCCTCCTTCTCCTTCTCGGCGGGGGCAGGAGGTGGATCACTTCGCTTCCAGGAATCCACATTGCGAGCGGGCACCGCGCTCCGCGGGCTTGCCTCCTCGCGAAGCCCCACGTCGACGGCAGCGAGAGCCTCCAGCGTCGTGAACTGCCCATCGGCGTCCGGGACTCCGGAGAAGTGCCGAGCGATTTCCGCGGGAGTCTTGGATGCCAGTGCCTGCCACTCCTCCTCGCCGAGCTTCTGCGCAAAGCGCAATGCGCCGCGAGCGACAAGCGTCCTGAAGTCGTCCGGCACGAGCACTCGCGCATCCGGATGACCATTCGCTCGAAGGCCGCTTTCTATGCCGACGGGGAGGTTGCGGATCCGCGACCCTCCCCCCGTGAGGACGATACTTCTCGAAATGGCCTTCGCGTCCCCATCGCAGCGCGCGAGAATCTTCGAGCACGCCTCCACGATCGCCTGGAGGAGGGAGTCGCAAGCCCTGCGGATCACATCGGTGAATTCGATGAGGTCCGACCGCTCTCGGGCGCCGCCGACGGGCGAGCCTCCGACGAATGCCTGCTCCTCTTTGATATCCCTCGCCATCCGCCGCGAGAGGAACAGTGTGGGCGTGTGCACCAGCGCGTTCATGAAGATCTTGTTGTCGATCGTGTTTCCCGCGACCTCGAGGCGGACCTGATCCTCCGGCCGGGGAAAACCTCCCCGAATGAGGCAGATGTCCGTCGTGCCGCCGCCCACGTCGATCACGAGGCAGCCCTCCGTCAAGTCCTGCCCCATGCGCTCGAGCTGGACCGTACGCTCGGAGCGCATCCCTTCGGCCGCAAGGTAGGGCTCCGGCACCACTACGACGCGCTCCAGCGGACCCCTCAGGCTGCGATACGCCTTTTCGAGCTCCTCGGGGCCTGCCATCGCTGGGATGCTGGCCACTCCCCAGAGCCGACGGTTGGCGGTGGCATCCACTGCGGAGCAGACATGCGTCAGAAACTGCCGGCAGACTCTGACATCGTTCACGAGGCCCGAGACGATAGGCTTCCTAAGATCGATTTGCTGGAGAAACTTCGTCGCCTGATCGGCGCAGAGGACCTCAGATTTCCCGGCGCCCTTGGCAACGGCGGCCTTGAGCCTGAGGAATCCCACGACGTTCGGGAACTCATCCTTCTTGAGACGGAGAGGATCCCCCTCTTCGGATGCGGCAATCCGCGTCCTCGAATCGCCGAAGTGCAGACCCACGAGTACGATCTTCCGCAGATCCCTGCGAGACGCGGGAGCCCCCGCCCCACGGGAGCCGACGCGCGACTTCGTGCGCTGATTCGATCGATTTTGGCGGCCGGCCGCTGGGCTTCCCTTGCCAGCGGACGTCCTGCGTCCTGTGCTTGTCCGCTGTTTCATGCGCCGCAGCCTCCTCCTTCCCACGGTGACTGCCTTCTCTTCACTCGTCCGCTCGGGCGGACGATCGACCTCTTCTTTCGGAATATAGCATCGCCGCGCCGGGCGGGCGCCCGCCCGGAGATCCGAGACCGTTTCCGGAATCAACCGGAACGGGGCCCGGCCCTACGTTCTCGTAATTTCAAAGTTGGCGCGCCGGGTCATGCGTCGCATCCCAGGCCGTCCGGCGTTGCGTCGACCTGTGGCTGGCCCGGCGTAGTACCCGGGGGCAGTGGCGCGCCGAGGAAGAGGTATCCGAGGATCTCGAGCGGGTCCGAAATGTCCACAGAACCGTCGTCGTTGGCGTCGGCTGCGTCGGGGCAGCGGACGTTACCCTGACCGAGGAAAAGCACACCGAGGATGAAGCGCGCATCGCTAATGTCGATCGACCCGTCCTGGTTCGCGTCGCCGCGGATCAGCCTCTCTTCCCCGCCGCTCGTTACCTCGACCTCCTGTTGGAAGGGAAGGAAGCCCGGGCTGGTCACCGTCAAGAGGAGCACGTCCCCCACTTCAAGCTTGTCCGTGGAGACCTCGGTGCGATCCGCCTCCCCGGTGTGGCGGATCTCCATCCAGCCCCTGGGACCGAGGACGCAGATGCGGCTCGACGGTACTCCGTGCGTCCAGATCGGAATCGGCAGCCCTTTTTCGATGGCCACCGGGATGTCGATGTCGAGGCGCGGTGGCGCGTCGACCCATACCTCCATCTCGGGATCCCCGAGCAGGTTCAAAGAGAAGTTCGTCCAGCGCCCGTTGGTTGAGTCCACCAGCAACGCCTTTGAATTGTGGAGTCGGCCCAGGTGGCGGTCCTGCGCCAGCGTCTTCCAGAAGGTGTTTTCGAAGGCTCCGCCCGCCTTCACCCAGCCGAACCGAGAGCAGCCGATATATGCCACGGCTCCGCCGGTCGAATTCTTGAGGAATTCCTCGCCGACCGAGTCGCTCGCATCGAACTTGGCCGTGAGGCAGCTGTTGGCGTAGACGATGCCGGCACGCGCCCCGTTCTGAAGGTTCTGCACGTAGCTCTTGGTGACGCCGCAGCAGCCGCTAGGGTTCCCGTGGCCGCTGAGGCTGACCAGGTTGTAGCCCGCGTTGAGCTCGCTCTGCATGAGCGTGGACGTGAGCTCGAAGAGGTCCGGCGCAGGATAGTCGGGAACGTCAAGCAGGTCTTGATAAAGGCGCTTCCGCGTATCGAGGCTCGGAAAGTCGCTTTCGAACTGGAGCTTCAGGTCCTCCTTCTCCTTCGCGGAGCGGTCCATCCCCTCCCTGTCGAAGAAGTATTTGACGGGATGGATCTGATTCGCCGGACCGCGCACTCTGACATACTCGGTCGCCACCGGCAGGTAGAGCTGCAGGTCGTTCAGGGAGTAGGGCTGCTCCGAGACGGTGTTGTAGGTAGCGCTGGTGCAGTAGTGCCAGCCCAGATTCTCGGCGCTGGCGCTGCGGTTGAACGGCACGATCCACCAGTCGCCGGCCTCGTCGTAGGCAATGAGGCGCCAGGAGAACTCCGGGTCCGGGGGCCCGTCGAAGTGCAGATGGGCAGTCGTCGACCCATCCGCGCTGTAATACTTCCCGACCGGAGGCTGGGCGTCGCTCCCCGACGTCACCGACGGGCTGGAGCTCCAGTTGGAGCTGCCGAGGAGAAGCGTGTGCGCAAACGTCTGCGGCAGATCCGTGTGCAGCTCATAGCCAATGACTTTGTCGACGAAGATCTTGGCCTCGGCGCCGGTCTGGACGGGCGCGCGGCCCACGGCCAGGTCGGGCTGGTAATCGACGCCGTCGATGGAAGTGTCACCGTGGTACTGCCCGTACACTTCGTTGTTGTTCTTGTCCCAGTCGTGCAGGCCGGGGATGTCGTAGTCCGGGCCGACGAGGCTCGCGTAGTAGAGGTCCGTGGGGATCGAGTTGGTGCTGGCAGCGGCGTAGAAGTCCTGGTCCCGGGTATGGGAGAGGGGCCCCCGGAGGATGAGGAAATCCGTCGCCGACATAGTCGTGGTCGCGTAGCTGTCGCTGGTGGCGAAAGCCCAGCCGGGCGTGGCGAGGCTTGGGTTGCTCACCTGGGCGAAGGCGCGGCCGGTCGCTGCGGTGGAGATTACGGTATTCGCGAGGACGTTGCCCAGGGTATGGATCCTCACGGTGTCCGTCGCCTCGTCCCAGTAGCATTTCCCGGCTTCGGGCTTGGTCTGGGGCTCACGGGCGAAGTAGCTGTCGTCGCTCGTGTGCTCCGCGACGATGTACCGCGCCGGCAGCACCGCGACATCGCCTCCCAGGAGGACCCAGTACGTGCCAAACTCCGTGTACGCGTGCTTGAGAAACTTGCGCAGCACCTCTTGGAGGTCGCGCGAGCCCGTTAGGAAGTCGCCGTAGCGGCCGTCGACGATGTCCGTGATGGTCACGACTTCGGCCTTGACGCCTTTCTGGGTCTTCCAGTCGGCGAGGCGCTGGAGCTCTGCGACCATGTCGCCCGGGATCGCTGCCCCGCGCTCGATGGCCTCGGCGGCCCATTCGTAATTGTCGGTGATGATGAGGTACCAGGCATCCAAGGCGGTAGGGAACCTTGGGTACGAATCTATCGAGTGCGGCAGCACCTCAGGGTTGGCGACCAGAGTCGACAGGTCCTCGAGCTCTGCGGACTGGCGGTAGGAATTCCTCCCGGCGAATGTGCGGCCGCCCTCGTAAAGAAGCGCCACCTCGATGGTCGGCGTGTAGCGCAGGAGCTCGGAGGCGGGATACCACTGGACGGGGTGGATGAGCAGCTTCGCGACTTGAAACCCGCCCTTCTCCTCCACGCCAGCGAGCACCACCTGCTCGCGGGCCGGCCAGACCGAGGCGCGCGCGAAGGACAGGTCGAGCGGCGTGGCGGTGCGATGAGGATAGTAGATAGGCTGCCGCGTGTCGGGGTCGAGAAGGAGATCCGGCGGCAAAGGATCGCGAGTGACGCTGGGCTGATCCGATTGGGCCCAGCCGATGAGGCTCACGCCCTCTCTCGTGATGGGGTCACCGGTCCTCACCTCGAGCCCGGTGATCCGGGCGCCAAGGGGAAGCGCGACGTAGCGGTAGGTGTAGGGCAGGTTGGGAAGACCTGGTTGGGTCTGCCAATGCTTGGGATCTAGGCCGGCAATATCGACGTGGGTGACGACAGTGCGCCCGACGATGGGCTCTTGCCGCAGCACGAGCCCTCGAGCGGGTAGTCGCACCTGGATGCGGAGGGCAGTGGATTGGGCGCCGAGCGGGCGGATTAGGGAGACGGCGAGAAACGTCGAGAGGCCGAGCGCAAGGACCGGGGAGGATTTCATGGCTGTCTCTTTGCCTCGCAAGAGAGGAGGGTGACGGCACAGACCGCTGCGGGGGCGCCTGGCGCCCCTCCTAATACGGGGGGGTTCTGGACTCCCAGGCTCAGATCGCGGGCTTCGCTGCGGCGGTCTCCCGAGGTGGCCGCTGGGTCGAGCCCGCGCTCCGATGGGGTAGTGACGGCGGGCTCGGGTGTGAATACAATCCAGCCTTACCCCAGCGTGTGTCGTGCCATGCAGCCATGGGTGTACGGGTGCTGCGCAAAACGTCGTGCGAGTTCTCCTCCCGCGCTGGAAACACGCTTGCCCCGGAGAGTCCTCGATGCATTTCCATCGGTGTTGCGCCGCTTCGTTGTCCGCCCGGCTCGCTCGCCTTCCTTCCACGCCCGCCATCGTGCTCGCGTCGTTCGCCGGAGCTCTTGGCTCAAGCGCGCCGGCTCGTGCAGTGGTCATCCAGGAAATCCACTATCACCCCGCGGGCGAAGCGCAGGGTCTCGAATTCGTCGAGATCGCGAACGACGTCAGCACACCGCAGGACATCTCGGGCTACTTCTTCTCGGAGGGGATCGATTTCACGTTTCCCGAGGGCACGATTCTTGGCCCGATCGGCACGCCGACGTCCTATGCGGTCGTGGCCGCCGACCCCGCGGCCCTCCGCTCCGCGTACGGGCTCGAGAGCGCATTCGGGCCGTTCGCCGGCCGGCTCGACAACTCCGGCGAGCGGATCACGCTCGCGAACCAGGCGGGCATCGAGATCCAGAGCGTTCGCTACCAGCACGATGGCAAATGGCCCGTGGCGCCCGATGGGACAGGGCACTCGCTCGTCCTCAAGAACCCTTACCTCGACCCGGGCGAGCCGGAAAGCTGGACGCAGAGCCCCGAGCTCGGTGGCAGCCCGGGCCGCCCGAACCTGCCGAGCGACGAGCCGCAATACCGCGTGGAGGTGCACATCGCGAAGGGGGCATCGTGGCGCTACGCGAAAGGCACGCAGGATTTCTCGACGCCTTCCGAGGCCTGGCGAAACCTCGCTTTCGATGACTCCGCGTGGCCCGAGGGGCCGTCGGGCTTCGGCTTCGCCGACAACGACGACGCGACGCCCATCGACGACATGTTGAACGGCTACACATCGCTCGCCGTGCGGACGCGATTCACCGTGGGGCCCAGCGACCTCGATGACGACGCCGATTTCTTCCTCGCGATCGACTACGACGACGGCTTCTGCGCCTATATCGATGGCAAAGAAGTCGCGCGCGCGAACTGCGGGCCCCCGGATATCGACCCTGCCTGGAGCAACGTGGCTTCCCTCCGCCACGAAGCCGGTAAAGAGGAGACCTTCAAGCTGTCTCGCGAGGCGCTGACGCCGGGTGAGCACGTCCTGGCGATCATCGGGCTCAATTTCCGCATCACGGACAACGACTTCAGCCTGACGCCGCGGCTCATCCGGCAGATCCCGATCGACACGGGGAAAACGGCCCTGCCGAGCATCGTTTTCAACGAGCTTGGCCGCGGCGCGCAGGCGGGCGAGGGCTGGATCGAGCTCTACAACCTGAGCAGTCAGGAGGCCGATCTTTCGAGTTTCATTCTGACCGACGACCCAGGCCGTGCCGACCCACTCCGCTTACCGGAGGGGACGAAAGTGGCGCCGCGCGCCTTCTTTCTCGTCGGCGCAGGGCAGCATCCGTTGGACCTGTCCGCGCCCGAGTTGGAGCTTTTCTTGCTCGCGCCCGACGGCCGCGCCGCCGCCTCGACGACGTTTCGGCGCCAACCACCGGCGACGATCGCCGATCCGCCCGGCTGGTCGGAATGCCGCTACCCGGACGGAGCCGAAGGCAGCTGGATCACGCGGACCCCCACACCTGGAGCTGCCAACCAGGTCGAGCGCGTCACGAGCATCGTGTTGAACGAGATTTTCTACCATCCTCCCGAGGAGCGGGGCGGCGAGTTCATCGAGCTCTACAACCGAGGCTCGGAGCGAGTCGACCTCAGCGGCTTCTCATTCACGCGCGGCATCGACTTTCGCTTCGCGGAGGGGACGGCCATCGGCCCCGGGGAATACCGCGTGCTCGCCGATGACCCCGAAATCCTTCGCCAGGACTACGGCGTCGAGGCGCTCGGGCCATACGAAGGGCGCCTCGCCGACGATGGAGAGAGCATCCGCCTCGTTGACGCCTTGGAAAACGTCGCCGCCGAGGTCCGCTACCACGACGGCGGCACTTGGTCGCCGTGGGCAGACGGCGGCGGGTCGAGCCTCGAGCTCATCGACCCTGCGCAGGACCCATCGTTCGGGGCGTCCTGGGACTCGAGCGACGAGACGGCGAAAGCCCCCTGGGAGCAGCTCACGTTCCACGTCGCCGATTACGTTCCGACGGCATCATCCGAGCTCCACCTTTACCTCGTCGAGCGCGGAGTCTGCCGGATCGACGACGTCAGCATCACGCGGGCCGGCGGCGCCAACATGATCGCGAATCCGAGCTTCGAGGTCGACACGCGGCCCTGGGTGATCCAGGGCACTCACGTGGATTCCGCGCGGCTCGAAGGAGATGCTCACTCGGGCCAGGCGTGCCTCGAGATCCGGGCGACGGGCAAAGGCGACACGCTCGTGAATCGCATCGAGACGGACACACAGCCCGCGATGACCCGTGGCCAGTATGACGTCTCGCTCTGGGCGCGCTGGCAGCGCGGCGCCAGCGTGATCGTCGCGCACGGAGAGTTCACTCCGGGCGCATTCGGCGGCAGGCCATCCCCTGCCGTCAACCTCTCCGGCAACAGCTTGTCCGCCGGGCTGCGCATGACGGTGCCTCGAAACAACGGCACGCCGGGGGCCGAGAACAGCGCGCGGCGGCTGCTGCGCGAAGCCACGGGCTCGGACAACCTCGGGCCCGTGATCGACAGCGTCGTGCATTCGCCCCCGTCGCCTCCCGCGAACCAGCCCGTCCACATCACGGCGCGCGTCGCCGACTCCGACGGCATCGGGAGCGTCGAAGTCCACTACGCGCTGAACAGCGCGGCGAGCGCGTTCACGGTGGCGCCTCTCGCCGACGACGGCGCGCACGGCGACGGCGAAGCGGGCGACGGCCTGTATGGCGGCGAGCTGCCCGGATTCGCAGCCCGAGCGAAAGTGGTCTTCTTCGTCGAGGCCAAGGACTCGAGCGGCGCGGTCGGCCGCTTCCCCGCGAGTGCGCCGGAGCGGACGTGCCTTTTCATGGCGCAAGGCCCGCTTGCCGACAAGCGCCCGGATACGTTCCGCGTGGTTCTCGACTCCGCCCGGACTGTCGAGCTCCAGCAGCGGCCGCTCCACTCGAACGACCTTGTCGACGCCGCGCTCGTCTTCCGCGACTCAGAAGTCTATTACAACGTCGGGGTTCGCTACCGCGGCAGCCCGTGGGGCCGGCCCGCGCGGGCGAACTATCGCGTGCGCCTCCAGGACGATCAGGTTTTCCACCGCGGAAGGAAAGCCGTCAACTTCTCGAGCCGAGGCGGCGCTGCCAACGAGGGCTCCGCGTACTGGCTCTGCGGCAGGAACGGAGTGCCCGGGTCGCCGTCGCCCACGCCGGATTACTTCTACGTGAAATTCGGCTTCAACGGCGCCGGGGCGAGCAACTATGGCTTGATCCAGCCCGTCGACCGGGACTACCTCTCCAAGTGGTTCCCCGGCGGATCGGACGGCGCGGCGCTGAAGTGTGAAGGCCGGAGGCAGTTCCAGGACGGCGGAGACCTCGCGGGCTGGGACGGCTGCTCCTACACCTACAGGAATGAACTGCCCGAGAACTACCGCGCCTATTTCATCCCGCAGATCCGCCGCAGCGTGGACGACTGGCAGCCTTTCATGGATCTCTGCCAGACAATGGACCGCAGGAAGACGAAGGACGCGGATTTCGACGCGAACATCGCCAAAGTGCTCGACGTCGAATCCTTCCTGCGCGTCCTCTCGGTCCGCATCTTGACCGCAGACTGGGATGCTTTCGGCGTCGGCAACGGGCACAACGGCGTCCTCGTCCACTCATCCGCGGACAAGCTCTGGAAGCTTCTGCCGTTCGACGTGGACAACACTTTCTCCAGCGCCGCGCCGTCCCTTTTCCCGACGGCCGACCCGGAGGTGGCCCGCTTCCTTGCTCGCCCCTGGGCGCGGCGTCTCTACTTCCAGATCCTCGAGCAGTATTTGGCGGGCTACTGGTCCCAGGAGCGTGCGCGGCCGTATCTCAACGCGGTGCAGGCGAGCACGGGCGTCAACACGCAGGCGATCCAGAACCATCTCAACTCCAGCGGCCGCGTCGTCCAGAACGCGACGAAGGCGGCATCCTCGGCGGCTTTCCAGGTCATCACCGGCGGCGGTGCAGAAATTGTGGTGGATGGACCTACGGTCGAGCTCGAAGGCGACGCGCCTCTCAAGGTCGACAGCATCCTCGTGAGCGTGAACGGCGGGCAGCCGCGGCCTTTCGAGATGCTCTGGACGACTCCGTCCCGCTGGAAGGCGGCGATTTCGCTCGAGCGAGCGGTGACCGACTTGCAGTTCCTGGGGCTGGACCGAGATGGCATGCTCGTCGGGCAAGTGGACGTGCGCGTGCGGTCGACGGCCCTCGTGGGAGCGTTCCTGCGCGGCGACGCGAACAACGACGGGCGGTTCAACGTGACGGACGCGATCGGAATCCTCAGCCGGCTCTTCCGCGGAGGGCAGATCGCGTGCGAGGACGCCGCGGACATCGACGACAACGGTGAGCTCAACCTGACGGACGCGCTCGACGCGCTCCTCTACCTCTTCCAGCGCGGCTCGGCGCCGGCGGCGCCGTTCCCCGCGGCAGGCATGGATCCGACCGAGGACGCTCTCGGCTGCGGTTCGTAGATCTTGCGGCGTCTGTCGCCCCGTTGCGGCACGTCCCCGCCGACTCAGCGGCGGATCTCGATCGGCCCGAACACCGGAGCGGCCATGTCCTCCGCGTCGACGAGATTGCAGATCGGGTCGAGGCCCCAGCCGTAGTAGAGCACGGCGCCTTCCGGGGGCGGATTCTGGAGCTTGAGGACCACGGTGTTGTGCGCGGAGCGGTCGACCGAGGCGTTGTAGATCGTGCGCACCTCCGAGCCATCTTTCTTCCGGATGCTGAACCCCTCCACGCGAAGCTCCGGCAGGAGGCGGCCATTGACCTCGCTGTAATGCACGCGCAGCGTCCGGCCGTCGGGACTCGCCTCGACTTTGGACAGACGCGGCCCACGCTCGATGCCTTTCGCGCCGAAAAGCTCGCGGTGGGCGATTTTCGCGAGACGGCGCCCCACTCGCTTGAGGCCCGGCGTGCCGACGTGGATGAGGTCGTCCAGCGCGAGGTCGATTACGGGCACGACGGCAGTGCCGGGAATCTCCTTCTCCAGCGTGCGCTGGAGCTCCTGCACGCGGTTCCAGTGCTCGCCGCTTCCTCCGTCCAAGACGAATCGCCCGATCTGGACGTAGTAGAAAGGCAGCGCCGGGTTTTTCAGGTCGCTCCGGAACGCGGCGACCAGCTCCTGGAACTTGGCGCCGAAGACCGAGGACGAGTCCGGGTTGGCGTCGGATTCGCCCTGGTACCAGAGCACGCCTTTCACTTTGCCGCCGCCGTTCCGGACCTGTTTCAGCATCGAGCCGTAGAGCGATGCGCCGTCTTGCTCGCGCAGCGAAGGACTCCACTGCGCCATGGATGTGCCGCCGTGGGCGGATGCGATGAGGCCAATCGGCACACCAGTCCGCGCCGCAAGCTCCTTCGCGAAAGAAAGGCCGAGGCCCGCACCTTTTTTCCGCGAGGCGCGCGCCTGCGCGCGGCGTTCCCGCCGGCCACCCTCGTCGAGGCCCTTCAGCTGGTCGCCGAGGTGCACCGGATCGGGCGAGTCGATGAGCCAGTGGAGCGGTTCGGCGGCCAGCTCCCAGCGATGCGCCATGGTGAAGCAATGGACGAGCGGGCTCGGCGTCTCGACGTCCTCGAGGTCCCCCACCCCTTCCATGTTCGACTGCCCCGCGAGGATCCAGACGTCGCCCACGAGCACTCCGCCCACTTCCGCGACCTCGGCCACGTTCCCGAGCGCGTCGCGGCGGCGGATTTCCAAGGTGTACTCGCCGCCCGCGGGCACTGCGGGAATCGCTCCCTGAAACCGGCCTCCTTCGGCCTTGCCCAAGACTTTCCAGTCGAAGCCGGCAACGGTGCGCCGGCCGAGGAGGAGCCGCGCCTCCATCGGACCGCTTTCGCGCGAGATGCCCGAGAACTCAATCTGCGCCGTGCCGTCCGGTCCGCGCTGGAGCACGGCGTAAGGCTCGACTCCACCGGTCACGAGGAGGCGGCGCGAGGAAGGTGCAACGGTGAAGTCGAGGACGAGGGGCTCGGCGAGGATCGGTAGGGCTTTCGAGACGAACGCTTTGTGCGCGGGGTGAACGACGTAGTCGTCACGTGCACGCTCGTTCGCGAAGGTGAGGAGATAGCCGTGCGTGAAGCCTTTCGAGAGCTTCTCGGGAGAAGTGTCGGGGCCGCTTTGGAAGTGGATGAGGCCAGAGACCTGGCGCGGCAGCTCAGCAAAGGCGACGTTCAGCGAGTCCACGTCGGCTTTCGAGGTGCCGTCCTTGAACTTGAAAAAGACCAGATGCTGCACGCGGCCGGGCTCTGCGGCCGGAGGAGCTTTCGGCACGGCGAAATCGAGCACGAAGACGTCTTTTAAGTGCGGGCGCAGGATGGCGCCGAAGCGTTTGTGCTCCTCGTGCGGCAAATAGGCGTCCCGGGCTGCAGCGCTTTCGAAGGTGACGACGAAGCCATGCGTCAATCCTTTGGCGAGACCCTCGGGGCTGTTGTTCTGGCCCCACTGGAACCCGACGATCCCGGGGATCTTCGCGGGCAGCTGCTCGAACGCCTCGAGGATCTCGCGGAGGTCCTGATCGCTTGTGCCGTCCTGGAACTCGAAAAGGACGAGGTGCTGGACCTGCTCGGCTCGGATGTCCGAGCTCGGAGCACCTGCAGCGA
>Ga0075428_100004810_pt1 | contig 14974 bp, 12 predicted proteins | sample RhiMetdeltSRZDD2_FD_75291 | JGI IMG/M metagenome (GOLD analysis project Ga0075428, IMG submission 75291) | Populus rhizosphere microbial communities from Tennessee, USA - Rhizosphere MetaG P. deltoides SRZDD2 | ecosystem: Host-associated > Plants > Roots > Rhizosphere > Soil | place: USA... | reverse complement strand
TCTTATCCTTCCACCAGATGGATTACAGCGAACGTATGCGTCCAATCAATTTATTGACTAACGATTTCTGTTCTTCCTTATCCTGGGTTGGGAACGTGCTTGGGTGTTGCTGTACCACCATGCCCTCAGGACGGACGATTTCAACCAAACCTGCCTGTAATAAACCATAAACGATTCGGCGGATCTCTATATCGTTCATTTTGTTCGTTTGCGCGATCTGTTTCATCGTATTCTTCGGGTTGATGTACGAAACCACGCGCCATTCTTCCACGCTCAGGTTCACATTCTTGAGCGGTCGGTCAGTAAACTTCAGTGCCATTTCAAGGCTGGGAATTTCATCCTGTAACTGCTCCCACTCTCGCAGTTGCCGGGAACCCTCAATAATGATATTTTCAAGATCGAGCCGCACATTGATGCGATCAGGTGGCGGCATCATTTCGGCTTCAAAGCGGAAGAATCCCTCCACCCATGTGAAGAGTCGCCGCACCACATCCGTAAAATACCCTTGCAGGTTCGAGAGAATCTCCTCCTGGCTCAAATACCCAGCATTGATCAGCAACAAACCAAGCTCTTTATCATTGATTTTCCCAGCGCGTTCCACAATGGCGCGATATTGATTCACGGTCAGACGATTGGCCCTATGTAGAACGGTTGCCAACGTACCGTCCTCCTGCCCCACGCGAGCATATGCCAACTTTCCTTCACGGAACGAAACATATGCCTGTTCACTCGGGCCATCTATTACCAGAGTGCCGGTTTTGTGGGCAAGATTGATCAGATTCAGCAATTGTGTAATTGTGAAGTCGCGTAAATTTCCACGCAAAGCCATGGTAACCTCAATAAATTCTCCCACGCGGGAGAATGGAAAAGATTATACTTGCAAGGGATACATGCGTCAAACAACTATCCTTTGTTGATAATAAACTGGAAGGTAACCGAAATTATGATGAAAAATCAGGTCAGCCCCACAGGAATGCAGCGGATTCTCGGACTGCTGGTGTTTCTACTAAGCTTAGACCTGCTCACTGTACCGACGGCCTTCGCCGCGCCCCTGGCAGATATTACGAATAATCAGATTCGGCTTGAATTCCCAGAAAGCGCCACATTTCGCGCAACGATCACTAGCGACTCCGAAATTCAATCTGTTGTGCTGGAGTATGGTAATGACCAACAAACCTGCGGTGAAGTGATCGCCAAAGCCTTCCCGCGATTCACACCCTCAAAAACCGTGGATGTGGAATGGACCTGGGACATGCGGCAGAGTGGTTCACAGCCTCCGGGCGCCCAACTCTGGTGGCGCTGGCGGGTTGTAGATGCCAACGGCCAAGAGACGGTCGGCGAAACCCAGACCACCACCTGGCTCGATGATGTGCACTCCTGGCAGACTCTCACAAGCGGACAACTACGCTTACATTATTATGGAATCGATAAATCCTTTGCACAGAGGATGTTGGACGCGGGGCTGGAAGGCCTGACTCGGAATGCCCAAGATGCCGGGCTGACCACAGAAGACCCCGTGGATATCTATGTGTATCCAAACTATGATGACCTGAAGGACGCGATCCTCTATGAGCCGTCATGGACGGGTGGCCAGGCCTTTTCGGATCAGAATATTGTCATTATGGGTACATCCGGCTCAAACTCTGGTTGGGATGAAAGCACTGTCATCCATGAACTTACGCACGTGCTCGTCGGCCACTTTACTTTTTCCTGCCTTGGTGATGTGCCTCAATGGCTCAACGAAGGTTTGGCAGTGTACTCCGAAGGTCCACTGGATGCACAATTTCAAAACTCGCTCAATAGGGCAATTGAGAATGATACACTTTTAAGTGTTCAATCGATCAGCGGTTCGTTCTCAGAGGTTTCGGATAAAGCCAACCTCTCCTATGCTGAATCTTATAGTATTGTCAATTTCCTCATCGCTACCTATGGGCAGCCAAAGATGACGGAATTGCTCAGTGGCTTGCGCGATGGTTTGACGCTCGATCAAGCATTGCAGCAAACCTATGGGTTCGACGTGGACGGACTCGAAGATGCGTGGAGAGAGTCGATCGGCGCCCGGCCACGTCCTGTTTCTGCTGAACCCACGGCCCATCCATCGCCGACCTATGTGCCAACCATTGTGCCTATTTCTGGTTCCCCGTTGATGCTTCAAGTCACAACAACGCCGGTTCCAACATCGTCGGTGGGTCAGCAACCCACCCAGGTAACGGGTGGTTCGCGGACAGCTCCACCCTTGTGGCTGACGCTCACTTTGCTCGGATTCTGCTGCCTCTTCCTTTTGGTCATTGGAGTTGTCGTTTTGGGTTTTGTTGCCCGTTCTCAGAACCAAAAAGGAGGCAATAATGGTTAGGAAGAATATTCTTGCGCCTGTGATCGTGTCTGCCATCCTGTTATCGGCGCTACTATCCACCAGCACAACACCAGCGTCCGCGTGGCAAATTGATGTTCCATTGAATCAAGCCCTGGTGCTCGAAGGAGGCGAATCCACCAATCCCAGAGAGTATGATCCGGCAACCACACATGGCTCAGGTGACAAACGTGTCTTCAGCGGCCTTGTGTCGTTTGATCCACAATTGAATCTGACGCCTGATCTGGCCGAGACCTGGGAGGTGAACGCGGATGGCACAGTGTATACATTCCATTTGCGTGCGAACGCAAAATTCCATAACGGCCGTGCCGTCACGGCGCAGGATGTCATTTACTCATGGGAACGCGCCGCCAGCCCGGAACTGGCATCTGACACGGTCCTTACCTATCTGGGTGATATCGCAGGCGTACGTGCAATGGTGTCTGGGCAGGCAGATTCCATTTCAGGGTTAACGGCGATGGATGAACACACGCTGCAAGTGACCCTGGATGCACCCAAACCGTATTTCGTTTATAAACTGACCTATCCAACTACGTTCATCGTGGACCAGGAAAACGTGGAAAGTGATGACGAATGGTTCCGCCAGCCAAATGGCACGGGACCTTATCGTATGCAAGAGTGGAAGAGTTTCGAGTACATCATTTATGCAGCCAATCCCGATTTTTATCTTGGCGCGCCCTCCATTCCATACATCGTGGTCGAGCTCTATTCAGGCGTTGGAATTCGGCTCTATGAGTCGAATGAAATCGACATTACAGGCATTAGCCGCTATGACGCAGACCGTTTCCTGGACCCGACCGAGCCTCTGCATGACGAGCTCCTCACCGGCGTTAATTTGTGCACCAGCTATATCACATTTGATGCCAGCCGCGCGCCCTTCGACGATGCGAATGTGCGCAAGGCCTTCAGCATGGCATTCGACCGGCAGAAATACATGGATGTCGTCCTGAACGGACACGCTTTGCCAGCCAACGGCCCGTATCCGCCGGCTCTTCCAGGCTTCGATCTTACATTCAAAGGTTTGCCATATGACCCCGCGCAGGCGCGTCAGCTGCTGGCGGCCTCAAAATACGGCGGATCCGGTGGCCTGCCTCCTATTGTTTTCACCGACTCCGGAATTGGCAGTTATGTTGCAGCTGACGTCGCAGCGATGGCCCAGATGTGGGAACAGAATCTCGGTGTGACGATCACAGTGGAAAACATCGAATCTGATTATTTCTACGATCAGATCTACTCTGGCAATCATGGCCAGCTCTTCAGCGGCGGCTGGTGTGCAGATTATCCTGACCCCGAGAACTTTGCCGATGTACTCTTCCACTCCGGCTCCAATCAGAATAATGGCAGCTATTCCAACCCTGAACTCGACGCGCTGCTCGAGGCTGCCCGCGTAGAACGCGACGTAACCAAACGGATTCAGATGTATCAACAGGCCGAACGTATCATCGTAGATGACGCGGCCGTCCTATTCACTGTACATTCGCTTTCGTATCAATTGGCGAAGCCCTACGTGAAAGGCTATGTTTTCACGCCAATCGATATACCAATCGAACGTTATATGTGGATGGATGGAAAGTAAGTCGGACACTTGCACCGTCCCAGCGGGACACGTGCAGGTGTTGGCAATCCGACCTACGGGCGCGCTTCCACCGCAAACTCAACCCGAGCAATTTTCGCACCAATACTGGATATCATAAGCTCAAACGGGAGACTCTCTCCTGTGTTGAGACCCGCATTGGATTCCCACCGGCGGACTCCCACCACGCGTCCCGCGTCGTCGTAGGCTGTTGCGGCCACCCAGACTTGATTCGCCACGGACGTTTGACCCGGCGGCGATAAGATCAGCCCACTGACCTGCGCGCTATGACCATCGGCATTGATTTGCACCAATGTGTTGTTAACCGCCGCAGGGATGTAACGTGCATCGTTCGGAAGCAGTCGAATTGCGGTCAATACCTGTACTTGCGGTTTTGCGTCCAGCGGAATTTCAGGTGGAAAATAAACGGCTAATGGCAAAGACGTGTTTGGCGGAAGAATGTTCAACGGCAACAACGCCGTTTGACTTGCCAACACCACATCGTTTGAATCGACCAGTGTCACCTGCGCGCTTAGATTCTCCATGAAGTCCGGCGAGTCGTTGAACGCCAACACAAAGCACCACAAGCCGCGATTGGCTGTGGGATAACATTCAATTTGTGGAATCATAACGGGCGCCGGGGTTGGTGTTGGTTCGCCGCTAGGGTTATCGGGATTGCTGGGAATGCGGAGAACCTGTCCTACTGACATGGCGTTCGATGAGACTTCCGGATTTGCGGCTTGCAAATCATCCAGCGAAACGGCAAATTTTTCTGCGATCACACTCATCGAGTCTCCAGATTGTACAGTGTAGGTAAAAGGCGTCGGCGAGGGCCGAGGCGTGGTCAACGGGACCAGGCCTTCGGGACTCCCAGCGGGAAGCGAGGCCCGCGTGGAGGTGAGGTAGGGGATCAGTTCACCCGGGTGGGGCGCAGGTGAAGTCGATTGAGGGCCGCAAGCAATCAGTATCAATAAAAGAAGGAGGAAGGCAGCAGGTAGCAGGCTTGCCCTAAGCAGGCTCGAAGGGATGAAACGCATGAGAGGATTATAATGGTTGGAACAATATCATCGGAGGCTTTCAATGAACTATCGTCATTTGGGTCGGACTGGGATTCGGGTCAGTGAATTATCGCTGGGGTCATGGATCACATTCAAGAATCAGGTGGAGGTCGATGCAGCTACGGAGATTATGGCTGCAGCCTTTGATCTGGGTGTGAATTTTTTTGATAACGCCGAGGCCTACGCCCGGGGCAAATCCGAAGAGGTGATGGGCGCGGCGCTTAAGAAACTGGGTTGGCGCAGGGGCAGTTATCTCATCACAACCAAAATCTATTGGGGCTTGTATGAGGGCGTGAATGAAAAGAACACCCTGAACCGTAAGAGACTCATTGAAGGTATCAACGGTTCCTTGGAAAGGCTGCAATTGGATTACGTGGATGTATTGTATTGTCATCGCCCAGACAGGACCACGCCTATCGAAGAGACAGTGTGGGCCATGCACAACATCATCGAGTGGGGCAAGGCCATGTACTGGGGCACTTCGGAATGGTCGGCAGCAGAGATCGTGGAAGCCATTCAAGTGGCTGAACGACATCATCTACATAAGCCTGTGGTGGAGCAGCCTGTATACAATCTGTTTGAACGTCATCGTTTTTCGGGTGAGTATGTGCGTTTTTATAAAGAATATGGCTATGGAGCTACAACGTTTAGCCCCCTGGCTTCAGGATTGCTGAGCGGAAAATATAACACAGGCATTCCGCAGGACAGCCGGGCGGTAGTATCGAAAATGGATTGGTTGACTGCTGCCGTTACAGATAAAAATAATCTCACTAAAGTGCAGGCGTTGGAATCCATTGCCAGGGAAATAGAGTGCACTGTGGCACAGTTGTCACTGGCATGGTGCTTAAAGAATCTTTTTGTGAGTTCAGTCATCACCGGCGCCAGCCGCGTGGAACAAGTGCAAGAGAATATGAAAGCCGTTGAAATTGCCCCGAAGTTGACGCATGATGTGATGAAGCGCATTGACGAGATTTTTGGCGTGACGGAAGAAGAGGAAGCATAACCATTCTTTAGTAATGAACAATCTGACCGCAGACCACAGACGGCGAACGATGAAATGCGTTAAATGGGCTGCGGTCTGTGGTCGATGTCTGCGCAGAAGTATAATCATCCACATCGAAACATCATGAGGAGAAACCATGCAATCGTTTGACTACGTCGCGCCTGCAAGCGTGGATGAGGTAATTTCACTGCTTGCCAGCAAAAACGGGGATGCCAAAATTCTGGCTGGCGGCACGGACTTGCTCGTGCAATTGCGTGAGGGTCGTCGAAAAGCCAGTCTGGTAATTGACATCAAAATTATCCCTGAACTCACCCAGATTACATTCGATCCACAGACTGGTCTGCGCATCGGCGCCGCGGCAGCGTGCCATGAGATTTGCCGCGACCCGAACGTAAGCCGGCTCTACCCTGGCCTGGTGGACGGGATTCAACTCATCGGTGGTGTACAGATTCAAAGCCGCGCCAGCGTCGGCGGAAACCTGTGCAATGCCTCACCTGCTGCGGATGCAATTCCCGCGTTGGTCGTCCACGAAGCGATATGTAACATCGTGGGTCCCAGTGGTTCCCGCGCATTGCCCGTTGAGGAGTTTTGTCTCGCGCCGGGGAGAAATGCGTTGCAAGCAGGCGAGATTCTCAGCTCGGTCAGCGCCCCCACACCCAAAGATAAATTCGGCGCGGCGTATCTGCGCTTCATCCCCCGCAATGAAATGGATATCGCCGTGGTTGGCGCGGGGGTATCCGTGGTTTTGGATGAGGATGGAAAGGGCTTCGTCTCTGCGCGGATTGCCCTCGGAGCGGTCGCTCCTACCCCGCTGCTCGCTTCCGAAGCTGGGGCCTTTCTCACCGGGAAACCGGTCACGCGTGAAAACATCAGGGAAGCTGCGCGCATGGCACAATCCATTGCACGCCCTATCACCGACCTGCGCGGCACAGCCGAACATCGCAAACATCTCTGCGCAGTATTAGTAGAACGCGCTCTCAACCTCGCGATCGAACGTGCAGGAGGAAAATATGCCGAATAAAGTTCACGTCGCAACGACCATCAACAGCGAAGAGACAGAATTCCTGTGCGAGCCGCATCAGAGTCTGCTGGAGGTTCTGCGCGAGACGGTTGGTCTCATGGGCGCGAAGGAAGGTTGCAACAACGGCAACTGCGGAGCGTGCAACGTCATCCTCGACGGCGCGTTGGTCAATTCCTGCCTCGTACTGGCGGTCGAAATTCAAGGGCGCTCCATCACAACCATCGAAGGCATCGCTACGCCCGAAGGGCTGCATCCCTTGCAGCAAAAATTCCTCGAGCACGCTGCCCTGCAATGCGGATTCTGCACCCCGGGCTTTATCGTCGCAGGCAAGGCATTGCTCGATCGGAATTCAAACCCGAGCGAACAGGAAGTGCGTGAATGGCTGGCGGGGAATCTTTGTAGATGCACGGGTTATGATCGAATCGTGAAAGCCGTGTTGGATGCGGCAAAGGTATGACTGACGATAGACCCTAGACCTTTGACCATTTTATCGTCCATTCTCCATGGTCGATGGTCAATAGCGAACTGACATAACCAGTTAGGAGCCTACACAATGGCAACTCTAGATAAACCAAACGAATATAAAGTGATTGGCACGTCCCCACTGCGCCATGACGGCGTGGACAAGGTCACGGGGCGTGCGGCCTATGGTGCGGATATTCGCCTGCCCGGCATGTTGTATGGGGCGGTGTTGCGCAGTCCACATGCACACGCGCGCATTCTTTCGATTGACACGACCAAAGCGGAAAAGTTTCACGGCGTCCATGCGGTGGTGACAGCCAGCGATTTACCCGACCTTGAAAGCAAAGTCGTCGAATTGGGTGAAGGTGTCGTCAACCGTAAATATCAAAGCAACAACGTGTTGGCGCGTGACAAAGTCCTTTATTTTGGGCACGCGATTGCCGCGATTTCAGCGAACAGCCTGAACATAGCGCAGGAAGCGTTGGGATTGATCCAGATTGAGTATGAAGTCCTGCCTCCCATCATGGATGTCCGCCAGGCGGCGGAGCCGAACGCGCCGATTCTGTTGGACGAAGTCCGCACCGAGGAGTTCGGCAAAAAGGGCGATGTTCCCTCGAATGTCGCCGGACATTATCAGGATAAATGTGGCGACATCGAAAAAGGATTCAAGGACGCGACCGTGATCGTCGAGCGCGAGTTCACGACCACGATGGTGCATCAGGGCTACATCGAGCCGCAGAACGGGACCGCGCAATACAACCCGGATGGACAAGTCACTATCTGGTGCAGTACACAAGACCCTTTCGGTGTGCGTCAACAGGTTGCGGAAATTCTTGAGATTCCCGTCTCGAACATCCGCGTATTTCCAATGGAGATCGGCGGTGGGTTCGGCGGCAAGATCGGTGTGTATCTCGAACCACTCGCCGTCCTGCTATCGCGCAAAAGCGGATACCGCCCCGTCAAGTTGACGATGAGTCGCGCAGATGTGTTGACATCCACCGGACCCACCTCCGGTTCCTACATCAAACTGAAAATGGGCGCGGATGCTTCGGGCAAGCTCACTGCCGCGCAAGCGACATTGATGTACGAGTTGGGCGCATATCCAGGTGGTTCAGTGGGCGGCGGCATGGGTGTATTGCTGGCGCCGTATCGCATCGAGAACGCGGTCATTGACGGCTACGATGTCTTGGTCAATAAGCCCAAGATCGCCGCGTACCGCGCCCCCGGCGGGACGAATGCCGCCTTCGCCGCGGAAACTGTCATCGATGAACTTTCCGAAAAACTTGGCATCGACCCCATTGAGTTCCGGCTCATCAACGGCTCAAAAGAAGGCGACCGCCGCGTGGATGGCTTCACGTATAAGCGCATCGGCTATTTGGAGACTCTGCAAGCCGCGAAAGAATCCGAGCATTATCGCTCGACTCTTTCTGGACCTCATAGAGGGCGCGGCGTGGCTACGGGCTTTTGGTTCAACTATGGGGGAAAATCCTCCGCGTCTGCCAGCGTTAACAATGATGGGACCGTGAGTCTGCTCGAGGGCTCGGTGGACATCGGCGGGACTCGCACCTCGCTCGCGATGCAACTTGCGGAGACGTTGGGCATCCCTGCCGAGAATGTACGCCCCGTGGTCGCGGACACCGGCTCGATTGGCTATACCGAAGGGACGTATGGTAGCCGCACTACGTTCGCCACCGGGTGGGCGGTCTATGAAACAGCCAATAGTTTGATAGAAAAACTGAAGGAACGCGCGGCAATTCTATGGGAGGTCGAAGCGGGACAAATCCAGTTCGAGAACGGAGTCTTTTCATCCGGTGATAAAGCCCTGACCTTCAAAGAACTGGCTTCCAAACTCGATGAAACCGGCGGACCCATCATGGCGAGCGCATCTGTGCAACCGAAAGGGGCAGGACCCACCTTTGCAGCACACATCGTGGATGTGGAAGTTGACCCCGACACTGGCAAGGTGCAGATTTTGCGCTACACCGCCATACAGGATGCGGGTAAGGCGATCTACCCGGCGTATGTGGCGAGCCAGATCCAGGGCGGCGTGGCACAGGGCGTTGGCTGGGCGTTGAACGAGGAATATCTTTACGACGAACACGGACGTTTGCTCAATGCCAGCCTGCTTGATTACCGTATGCCCGTCGCGCTCGACCTGCCAATGATCGACGCTGTCATCGTTGAAGTTCCCAATCCCGGGCATCCTTATGGTGCCAGAGGCGTCGGCGAAGTTCCCATCGTTCCGCCGCCGGCTGCGATTGCCAATGCGATTTATCGTGCAGTGGGCGTGAGGATGAGCAAGTTGCCAATGTCACCGGCGCGAGTGGTGGAGGCCATGAAAAAATAAGTGTTCTGCCAATCATCGCTAATCCAGCGAATAACTGAATATGATTAGCACAGATTGGCGAGGATCAGCGGAGAAAAATTGCCCACCCTCTGGATTCCGGCTCCCTTGCGCGACCTCACACAGGGAAAATCATCGGTCACAGTATCAGGCTCAACGGTGCGCGAGGCGATTGAGAATCTCGAAGTCCAATGCCCCGGCATCAAAGAACGCTTATGCGAAGGCGATAGAATCCGCCCTAATATTTCTGTTCTTGTGGACGGCCATGTCACTCATCTTAAGATCCGCGAACGGCTGGAGGAAACCAGTGAAGTGCATTTTGTCATCGCCATCAGCGGCGGGTAATAAAAGGACAAATTCTGGCAAATTATGTGACATTTATCGAGGGGGCTAATCAAGCAATACAAGTACAATTGCGGTAGGGAGGGATAACATCCCATCCCACTTCACCAATCAACCCAAAGGAAGGATGAGACGGAGCCACACATGGATGCGACGTTCATCGTCCTTGTATACTTTTTCTACGGCCTGGCTTTTTTCAGCATGGGGTTGCTTGTCGCGTTGGAAGGCGGCCGTTCCTCCGATATTCGTCTACGCAAAGCCTTGCGTCCACTGGCGGGATTTGGCATCGTGCATGCGGCCCATGAATGGCTCATCATGTTTGAACTTATGGGACACGCGCGAAACGATCCCATTTTTGCGGCCGTGGGCTTATCTATTCTCGCGTTCTCCTTCATCTCGCTCGCGGCCTTTGGCAGTTTTTTACTCGCCTATACCGAAGTCTCGCGTCGCTTAATTCTGCTCATTCCGATTGCACTCGAAGCCATCTGGGTCTTTGGGCTGTATGGCTTTCGCGGACACTACACTGGGGAGATACTTTGGAATATAGCGGATGCCTGGACGCGCTACACACTCGCCATCCCCGCCGCGCTTCTGACGTCGATTGGGCTGGTTGCCCAACAACGAGCTTTTCGCCGCTCAGGCCTGACCCGCTTCGGGCGCGACGCATTGTGGGCCGCCGTTGCATTTGGCTGGTATGGATTGTTTGGTCAGGCATTTGCCCAGTCCACTCCACTCCCTATTTCAACACTTATCAACCAGGATCTTTTCCTGGAAATATTTGGATTTCCGATCCAATTATTCCGAGCCATGACTGCCTGCGCGGCGGCAATATTCGTCATCCGCTTCTTGCGCGCTTTTCAAGTGGAGATCGACGCAAAGATCATCGAATTGCAGCAGGAACAGCTTCATGAAGCGCACCAACGAGAATCCCTGCGCGGAGAACTTTTCCGTCGGGTGGTGGCCGCGCAGGAATCCGAGCGTCAGCGCATTGCGCGCGATCTACACGATGAAACCGGACAGGCGTTGACTGCGATAGGCATGGGCCTGCGCGGATTGGCCGGAAAAATCGGCCCACGCCACAAGGATGCACTCGGCACCTTGCACAAGCTGGAGGGGCTGACCGCTGATTCACTCAGCGAGTTGCAGCGCCTGATTTCCGACTTACGCCCTTCGCACCTGGATGATCTGGGCCTCTCGGCTGCATTGCGCTGGTATTCCGGCCGGATTCAGGAACACTCATCCATCAGCATCCGAATGGATATTCACGGCGAGGAAAAAGAGCTGGATGAAGCCATGAAGATCGCTGTGTTTCGCATCATCCAGGAAGCTTTGAACAACATCATCAAGCATGCCCGGGCTAGTCATGTAAATATTCACCTGGCCTTTGAGGAAAGGAATGTCAAGATACACGTATTCGACAACGGAATTGGCTTCGATCCTGATCAGGTCAAACAGCGGCAGACCTCCCGCCCATCGCTGGGGCTGGCCGGCATGGAGGAGCGAGCCGCGTTATTGGGTGGGATGGTCTCAATTCAGTCGCGCCCAGGATACGGGACGGAGGTGGAAGCGATGATTCCTTATCAGCGAATAAGCTTTGGAAAGCAGGGATTCCCAACCACAAATTCCGCTCACACCCTGTCGGAATCGAAAGGAGTTGGCAATGAGCACTCGCCTGTTATTGGTGGATGATCACGCGGTGGTGCGTTCGGGGCTAAGGATGTTATTGGAAAATGAACGCGATATGGAGATCATTGGGGAGGCCTCCAGCGCCAGGCAGGCCATTGAGATGGCGACGCAGCTTAAACCGAATGTGATTCTCATGGATATTGGCCTTCCAGATCTTTCAGGTATTGATGCCACCCGTGAAATCAAGAAACTTCTACCCGAAGCGGCAATTGTCGCGCTTACAATACATGAAGATGAGGAATATTTCTTCAAAATGCTTGAAGTGGGGGCCACAGGCTACGTACCAAAGCGTGCCGCACCTGAAGAATTGCTCACTGCTCTCCGCGCCGCGGCGACCGGACAGGTCTACCTGTATCCTTCGCTTGCGAAATTGCTAGTACGTGATTTTCTCAGCGGAGACCGGCCCAATGCAGAAATTGCACAACCTCGAACCGACCTCACCGAACGCGAGCAGGAAATTCTCACTTATTTGGCTGAGGGCGCCAACAATGCAGAAATTGCCCAATCCCTCGTCATCAGTCCCAAGACCGTGGCACGACATCGTGAGAACATTATGCACAAGTTGAACCTGCATTCCCGTGCAGAACTCGTCCGCTATGCAATTCGTAAGGGTATCATCAAAGCCTGATCTATCTTCGCGAACCTGTGCCAGCCGGTAAGGCATTCAAACCGGACCTCTTTTGAGGTCACAGACCTCGCAATGAGCGTGAAAATAAAGAGACGGCGGGCGCAGTGCGCCCGCCATCATGTTTTTCCCCTTTGCTGCGTTGTTAGTCCTGACGGACAATAATTGACTTATTCCAGAACTGCGAGGGCGGCATCTACCAGAGCATTGAAGTAGTTCGGGTTGTGGACGCTGTTGCTGGCGTCTTCTTCGATCAGATGGTAGACAAAGAGCGCTGCCGCCTGGGGCGGATCCAACTGAACCGGGGATCCATCAGCATTCTTGAGGACATTGGAGCCGTCCTCGTTCATCAAGCCCGCAGTCACCAAAGCGTCGTGTAACTGGACAACTTTCTCCTCGAAAGCAGTCACAGCGCCGTTAATGTCGGTGCTTTCAGCATCGGTATGGCAGGCAACACAAGCGGTGACTTCCGGTAAGAAGCGATGGTTGCGACCCTCGCCCATGTGGCAGCCTACGCAGGTGTTTTCAACCATGGAGTAGTGCGCACCAGGTTTGCCTTCCACACCAAGAGCCTCGTTGACATCCACAGTACCCATCAGGGTATCCACCTGGACGCTATAGTGGGTGTTGAAACGGGCGGTGGGAGTGAACTTGTCGGCGATCACATTGCCATTCGCATCTTTGGAGGCAAAGTTGGCCAGGTAGCGGCGAGCCTGGTGGCAGTTGGCACACAGGTTGCCAGAGCCGCCATCAAACGTCGCGCCACTGGTGACTGTGGTCACCGGGGCATTGGTCTCAAGGGCCCAGTCCGCACTGGTGTAGGTAGTATGGATCTGATGGCAGGTTCGGCAATCCTGGTGGGTCGGGTTGGCATCACCGGATTCGACCTGGCTAAAGTTCTTGCCCTCGGCGATGCTGGCACTGAACGTAGCGCCGGAGTGGCAGAAAGCACAGTTTTGGTTGCCACCTTCTTCAAGGAAGGCAGTGCCTTGACCATGCAGGGATTCCTGCCAGTTGGCTTTCTTACCGGTGATAATAGAGGTATCGTTGTGACATTCCGTACACGTTAAGTTTTCTGCTAAAGCAGATTCACCGGCAGGACCAGCGGGACCGGCAGGGCCTGCGGGGCCAGCAGGACCGGCGGGACCGGCTTCGCCTTGAGGGCCAGCACAGGCTGTAAATAGCACGGTGGCAGCGATAAGGACACCTATTAGTATGAGCATTTTCTTGATTGACATTGTTTGCAAATTCTCCTTTCAGTGGGTCTCAAGCAAATGGACTTTGATAAGATTCTCCGGAAGGCACCTCCTGAAACTAGAGGTTTTTTGGGGTTTTTAATCTCCGCCTTATCTTAATCTAAAGTAATTTTTAAGTGAATACACGGATGTCACGGCCCTATTGGATGAATGTAATCGGTTTTACATGATAAGTCGGATTAGCAAATTATATCTAGAAATGAGGTCTATACATTAAAAACGGCATCCCACGCCGCATCTTCGCGTGGGATGCCGCTGACCTTTCGTTCGTTTCAGTACTATTTTTCAGGCGCTCCGGCATCGATCCATTGTTTGACAAGCTCCAGCTCTTCAGCGGTGAGATTGGCAAAGTGGCTGCCTGTGCTTTGCACCTGGAAGAGCACACTGTTCAACGCGTCACCAGGCAGGATAATGGGTCCATTTGCATTTCCTTTCATGACATCTGCATAGGTCAGTAGTTTGAGCCCTCCGGTGGCAAGTTCACCGTGACAGCCCGTGCACTTCGCTGAAAATAACGCCCCTACATAATTGTCGAAGGTTGGCGCACCTGTGAAAGGAGTTTTTTCCAGTGTTGGCTCAGGTATAGGGAGTTGCGATTGCAAAATCTCGCGTAGTTGGGGGGCATCGAAACCAGCATACGTATACACGTTGCCATGACAGGCTGAATTTGAACAGAACGAGGTGTTCGTCGTTCCGCCTGGATCAGATATCGTATGACAGGCCGAACAGGTATCACTAAAAACCTGATTATGTAGAGAGATCCAGTTCGGATTCAAATGCGACTCAGGCTCGGGCCCGCGGCTGATCTCGATGGTGGTGACGAAATCTTCGCTCCCGGCAACTACCGGGATCGAATGGCAAACATTACACTCCAGACGGATCGCTGCATTCTCCGCGTTGAGATGCTTCCCGTCATGGCAGCGGAAACAACCTGGCGATTTGATATGCCCAAGGTTATTCGGATGTGTTGTCCAATCCACCTCTTGCTCATGAAATACTGTGCGGTCGTAAATATCCTTGATTGCCTGCACAGCAGCAGTGATCTGATCGCTGTGACCAGCATAATACTCGCTGGTCTTATAAGATTCACCCAGTGCATCAAATGCGGCGAAAGCTTCTTCTCGCGATTCATATTTCCGGAAGAGTACTTCCACAGCCTTTTGATGGATGAATGGAATACCATGGTCAATCCATCCGCGCGACATGGCCGCATCTACGGAATCTTCCGGCATA
>Ga0075428_100004809_pt1 | contig 14977 bp, 12 predicted proteins | sample RhiMetdeltSRZDD2_FD_75291 | JGI IMG/M metagenome (GOLD analysis project Ga0075428, IMG submission 75291) | Populus rhizosphere microbial communities from Tennessee, USA - Rhizosphere MetaG P. deltoides SRZDD2 | ecosystem: Host-associated > Plants > Roots > Rhizosphere > Soil | place: USA... | reverse complement strand
CAGAAGATGGTTCTGACCTGCTGGGAAACGTCCGACGGCAAACTCGTGCGGTTCACATGGGAGCAGGATCGGACCGCCACGGCGGAAGGCGGCGTCGAAAACGGTCAATTGACCGTGACGCGTGCGACTCGCGGCCGCACGGAGACGGAGACGCATCCCTGGCGTGACTGGGGAGGCTATTTCGCCCCGCAGGACTCCTTGCGACGCGACCGCTTGCAGCCGGGCGAGAAACGCGTCGTGCGCTCGCTTTCGCCGATCACAAATACCGCAGCCAACACCAGACTGGATGCGATTGGCTGGGAAGACGTCGAGATCGACGGCAGCAAACAGAAGCTTCTGAAAATCCGCGGGCTGCACGGCGTGGGGCAGCAGGAGATCGAAACGCTGATGTGGGTCGATCGAGCCGGCCAGCCGCTGCGAACGGTAGTCCCGTTCCTGAGACAAGAGTCGATCCGCACGACCAAGGCGGATGCCTTGCGACCGGCCGAAACGAAGGAATTCGATCTGCTGCGCGACACCGTGGTAAAGCTCCCCGGGCCGCCGCCGGACTTTGCCCTTGTCGAGCGAGTCGTCTACCTGGCACGCTTGAAATCTGGCACGATCGACGGTGTGTTCAGCAGCGGAGCGTCGCAGCGCGCGATGAAGCAGGACGAGCATTCGACTCGGCTGGAAGTCATCGCTCTGCGGCCCGATACGCCGCTGTCCAAGGCGACCGGAAGCGAAGAAGCAGCGGGACCGGACGACCTGGCCCCCACGACGTTTTTGCAAAGCGATGATGCGGAAGTCCAGACCATCGCCTCCTCAGTGGCTGCCGACGAAACCAATCCATGGCAGGTCGCCGTGGCACTCGAGAAACACATCCGCCAGGCGATTCGAACGAAGGGTTATAGCCAGGCGTTCCTCAGTGCGGCCGACGTGGCTCGCTCACTGGAAGGGGACTGCACCGAGCATGCTGTGCTTTTGGCCGCGTGCCTTAAGGCGCGAAAGATCCCGGCCCGTGTGGCATTTGGCCTCGTGTACGTACCGTCGCTGGAGGGCTTTGCCTATCACATGTGGACCGAAGCCTGGATCGACGATCGCTGGCTGCCCCTGGATGCCACGCAGGCCCGCGGCGGCATTGGCTGCGACCACATCAAGGTGGGACACAGCCGGCTGCAAGGTGGAGAAGCCAATGCCGACATCCTGCGCGTGATTGCCGTATTTGGGCAGCTCGAGTTGACGATCGTGGAGGCAGAGTAATCATGTCCTTAGCCGGGAACAGCGTCCTCCGGTACTAAGCGTCCATTCCGGAGGTTGTTGACCTTCGGCTAACAATATCTCTATGCTCGCCCAGCCTTTCCACGACGGCAAAATCCAGCTCCCGAAAAACCAGCCGGTCGTCAAGACCGAGCGGCTGGTCTTGCGCTCATTCGAGCTGGCCGATGCGCCGATCGTGCAGATTCTCGCGGGGGACAAGGAGGTTGCCAGCACGACCCGCCTGATTCCGCATCCCTATCCCGACGGTTTGGCCGAGTCCTGGATTGCGTCGCTGAAAGGAACGTACGAACGGGGGGACGGCGTGAGCTTTGCCATCACGCTCAAGGAGGGGGCGCTGATCGGCAGCATCGGCCTGCTCCTGTCGCTGGCCGACCATCATGGCGAGATGGGGTACTGGATCGGCAAGCCCTACTGGAATAGTGGCTACTGCACCGAGGCGGCCGCCGCCGTCCTCCAGTTTGCCTTCGACGCGCTCGACCTGGAGCGCGTGTTTGCCAAGTACATGGGCCGCAATCCGGCCTCCGGCCGCGTGATGGCCAAGCTCGGCATGACCCAGGAAGGCATCCTCCGCCACCATCGCTGTAAATGGGGGCAGTTTGAGGACCTCGTCGTCTGCGGCATTTTGCGGAGCGAATGGCAGACGCTCACCAAGGCGCGGGCCAAGCGCAGGACGCGGACGAAGAGCTGAGACAGCGACTTCGCGCTGCCTTAGGTCAGCAATTCTTTGACCACCTCGCCGCCATTGGTGAGCTTGATCGGTCGGCCTTCGGGGGTTGTGTACTGCCTGGCCGGATCGAGGCCCAAGGCCGCGGCCAGCGTGGCGAACAGGTCGGGGATCTTGACGGGCCGGTCCTTGACCTTGGCCCCTTCTTCGTCAGACGCGCCGACGACAGCGCCCGCTTTCAGTCCGCCGCCGGCCAGTACCACGCTGAAGACGTCGTTCCAGTGGTCGCGGCCGTTGTCGCCGTTGATCTGCGGCGTACGGCCAAATTCACCCAGGCAGACGATCAGCGTCTGGTCGAGCAGGCCGCGGCCGGCCAGATCCTCGATCAACCCCGCCATGCCGGCATCGAGTGGGCCGGAGAGATTTTTGACCTGATTGAAGTTGTCGGAATGGGTATCCCAACCATCCAGCCGGACTTCGACAAAGCGCACGCCGTGCTCGATCATGCGGCGGGCCAGCAGGCAGGAGCGGGCGAAATTGCCGTCCCCGATCTCACCGCCATACGTTTTGAAAAGCTCGGGCTCTTTCTCGGCGAAATTGTACGCCTGAAGCGCGGGACTTTTGCGGAGCCGGTCGGCCCGCTGCGAAAGCCGCGTCTGGCTGGCCGGCCGCGTGCTGGCCGTCTTGCGGCCGAAGCCATCGTTGAGCTTTGCCAGCGCGCCGACACGGCGAGACATCCGCTCTTCGGTGAAACCTTCCTGGAGCGTCAGGTTGGGGCCGGGATTGTTGACATCGTCAATCACGTACGGTCCGAACTCGGGGCCGAGGTAGCCAGGCCCGGAAGTGCCGCCGAACGACACAAACGGGGGTGCTTCGCTGTCTGGAGCCGCCCGCTCGCGGGCCAGAACCGATCCCAGGGCCGGATAGGTCAGAGCCATGCTCGGCGAATAGCCAGTGTGCACGAGCGTGAACGCGCGGTCGTGATCCCCCTCGGTGGAAGTCAGCGAGCGAATCACGGCCAGCTTGTCGGAAACGGCGGCCAGCCGCGGAAAATTCTCGGCAAACTTCACGCCGGCGATCTTCGTGTCGATCGCGGCAAAGGGCCCGCCGGTCTTCGCACCCGGCTTGGGATCGAACGTGTCGATGTGGCTCGGGCCCCCTTGCAGGTAGATGAAAATGCACGCTTTCGCCTTGGCTGCCTCATCGACGGCAAATGCCTGCCGGCCCCAGGGGGAAAGGGCGAGGCCGAGCGAGCCGGCCAGTCCCAACTGGAGGAAATCGCGGCGATCGAGAAAAGACGATGCCATGTGTGACTCCAATCTTCGTGCGAACTTGTCCTAGTGATTGAGATTGAATTCCGCGCAATTGAGCAGCGTCCAGGAGACGTCGGCCAGGCCGCCCTCCTGATGCGCGGCCAGGTCGAGCATCAATTCCATTTCCTCGGCCGATGGCGAGCGGCCAAGTGCCGACAGGAACATCCACTGCACATGCCTGGCGCCGGGCGTATTGCCGTAGATCCGCGTGGTCGATGTGGCCATCGCGTCGGCCGCGCCGCGAATGTAGTCTCCATTGAGCAGCGCGACACTCCGCGGCAGCGACTGCGGCTGGGAGCTGAAGTAATTCGCGGGAAGGTCGGTCGCGAAATCTTCGTCGGTGACCGCCCCCAGCCGCACGCTCTGGTCGTCGCCATAGAAACCGGTCGCCTGCGCGATCGAGAGATAGAGCTGGTCCCCCGTCAGCGGCCGCATGGGGAACCGTGCCAGGTGTTTAAGCTCTTCCGCTTCGCGCCTGGCCAACTGCTCCGGCGAAACAGCCGACTCGACGGCGCTTCCCGTGCTCCGCTGATAGGCGTCGCTTTCCAGAATGACCGACAGCAGCCGCCGCACGTCGTAGTCATGTGCGGCAAAGTCGGCGGCCAGATGATCGAGCACTTTGCGGCGTGTCAGGACCGAGGTATCGCCCGAGGAGGAGGTTGGTTTCGTCTCATCCAGCGTCGGCACAAGCTGATCGCCGAAGAACTGCTTCCAGGTCTGGTTAACTAAGTGTTTGGCGAAGTATGGATTCTGCTGGCCGGTCAGCCAGTCGATCAGCGCGTCGCGGCGGCTGGCCGAAATATCGATCGGGCCGCTGGGAGTGCGGGGATAGACGATCCGCGTCGGCCGCGTGCCATCCTCCTTGGGCATCGCCTTGTAATCGGGGATCGACAGCTCGCCGCGGCTCCGCTCCAGCACGACGGCGAACGTGTCCCCCTCAGGTTCCTCCGTCGGATTCATCCGCCGCAGCCGGGCGAAGAATGCGGCCAATCCCCAGAAATCGTCCTGCTTCCAGGCGACGTGCGGGTGATCGTGGCACTCGGCACACTGGAGCGTCACGCCGAGGAACTTTCGGCTGACCGCGCCGGCGAGCATTTGCGGGTTGGCTTCGTACCGCAGCAGGAAGTTGGCCGGGCCACTGACGTCGCTGGTGCCATCTCCTGCGAGAATTTCCCGGGCGACCTGGCGATACGACTTGTTCTGCCGGAAAGCGTCGTACAAATAGCGCTGAAGGAGTCGGCCGTTGTACGTCTGCTGATCGAATGGGCGGGCATCGAGATAGTATTCGGCCCACAGGCGGGCCCAATTGTTGGCCGCCTCGCGCGACGAGAGCAGTTCGTTAATCAACTCCGAGCGTTTCTGCTGGCTCGGACTGGCCAGATACTTCTCCACGGCCTGCGCCGGGGGAATTCTCCCCGCCACATCGAGCCACACCCGCCGCACGAACGTCGCGTCGTCTGCGCGCGGAGCGGGTGCAAGCTGCACCTCGCTCATCCCGGCAGTCAGAATGGCATCAAGCTGCTGGCTGGCTGCCGCCGCATCCGGGGTCACCTCCGCCGCCGGCAATGCCAAAGCCACCACCAACCAGGCCACTGTCCCAGTCATGGACTCCTCCTCGCGTGGGCGGTGCAATCACCGCCAGTGTATAGGAGTTTGCGCCAGACCGCGAATTGTTACCGATTGCCCGAGGGTTTTTTCTCGCTCTGAACCAGCCAGGTGTCAACCATGCTCCCCAGCCGGTCTCGCAACAGGGCCTTGGCCCGGTGGACCCGCACCCGCAGCGTCCCTTCCGCGACGCCGCTCATGGCGGCCATATCCGGGTAATCAAACTCTTCGACCTCGTGCAACACAAACGCTTCCCGCAGTGGAATCGGCAGCTCGGCAATCGCCAGACGCATCAGCTCCTGCTGCTCGCGGCTGACCAGGCTCGATAGCACGCCGCGGCGCTTGAGCGTGCCGGCCGCTTCGACTTGCAGCACGGCCGGATCGGTCACTTCGGCTCGCCGGCTCCGCGTTCGCAAATAGTGCCGGGCCAGATTCAGTGCGATGCCGTTGAGCCAGGCGGCAAATGATAGCTCGGGGCGAAAGTTGGCGATTTGGGCCAGAGCACGTGCTAGTGCCTCTTGCGCCAGGTTTTCCGCTTCGTCCGCATCCCACACCAGCGACGATAGCCAGCGTACCAACCGAGGCCGGTGGCGGAGCGTCAGCTCGTCAAACGCGGCCGCTTCCCCCTGCTGCGCCTGTCGCGCCAAGTCGGCGTCGCTGGCATCGCGGCCATCCTCCGACTGCGTCACGGCGCGGTCCCTTCCGACTCGGGCTCGAACTGCTTGTAGAGCGCGACGAAGTCGGCGTCCTCATTCCAAGCACCGATTTCGCCATGCTCGCGGAATGACTGGGAAGTCAAATCCGGTTGCCGCAGCTCCAAGGCCAGGCGAGCCTGATCGAGAACGGCGGCCTTGTTCTGCTCGCCGGCGTACACCTCGGCCAGCGCGAAATGCGCCCAGGCGGATAGCGACTTGACTTGCTGGGGGGATAGCCCCTCCGCCATCACCATGGCGTTATCTCCCAGCCGGCCGAGCAATAGGGTCAGAAGCTGGACGCGCCGCTCCTGCGGGACTGGAAGCTCGTTGAGGATGTGCCGCGTTTGGTCAAAAAACAGAGTCAGCGGCCCGGATGCGGCCGCCATCCACTGGCGATACGTGTCAGAAATGTCGGGAATGCTCTGGCCGCCGAGCAAGCGCTGGGTCTGCTTCAAATCGCGACGTGCGTCATCCCAGCGACCGGCGGACGTGTGGACCAGGGCCCGAACCAAGAGCGGGTTGTATTCTTCCGGCGCCGACTCAAACGCGGGCTCCAGATCGCGCATGATCTGAGCCAGCGTTTCGGGCGTGTGCGTGCCATCTTCCGGAGAAAACAGACGCAGCCACGCCTTGACGCAGTACAGGTGCGGCACGGTCGGGCGGCAGCTCAAAGCCTCCTGAACCTGATCGAGGGCCTGCGCGTCCCAGCCGATGTTCGTCAGGAGCACCGCCCGGGCCAGGGACGTGTCGCAGCCGGCGCGGAGCGTCGCCAGACGCAGACGGTCGCAGGCGGCATCGAACTGCGCCCGGTTGCGGCGCACGAGCGCATCGCGCCCTTCCCCTTCGGTGTCCTCCCAGTCGGCCCGCTGCTGAATGGAGTTCGCCTTGAGAAACAACAGGCCGACGTGATTGGGATCGGCATCGAGCCCTATCCGCAGCGCGCGATTGGCCAGCCCTCCCAGCCGCTGCGAGGGCGTGACCATCGGCTGCGACTCGTCCGCCGGCTCGCCAGCGCGGCGGCGAGCCGCGCGGAGGAGCAGATCGGCCTCCAGCATTTGCAAATCGGGAAGATAGACAATGGCGCTGGTCGTCGCCGGTCGGCGGTCGAGCCTGGCTTCGGAGTCTTCCAGTTCCTGCCGGGCCAAGGCGTCGATCAACTCCGCCACGTACCGCTGCTGCGGACTACCTCTGCGCTTGAGGGCGCTGGCGTCCGCGTTGACCTGCGCCGCGGGGAGCAGACGCAGATGGGCAGCATTAAGATTCCCGAGGTACAGGACGTAAAGCTGATAATTGGCCAGCAGCCGCTCGAGAACTGTATCGAGGTCGTCAGGCCGCCGCTCGATCACGCGCGAGAAATCATCAACTGCCGCCAGGCACTCCCCGACGCGCCGATAGGCGCGGCCGCGCAGCTTGCGGACTTCGTGATCGTCGGGCGATTGCTTGAGGAGCACCGTCAGGTCTTCGATGACCGTCTTGAGACCGTCGCGGGGGGAGCTGGTTTGCGAAACGCGCACCGGACCGGCCAGTTGTTCCTGGGCCTCGCCCAACAGCTTCGTCCGCAGTGTCTTGTAATCCACCCGCGGCGCTGCGGAACTGCCGTCGTCGGCCGTTTTCGCGCCTCCCGCCAGCCACGATCGCGATGCCAGAGCGGCGCCCGAAAGCAGAATCAATGCCGCGGCCGCCACAAGCCACGGCCAGCGCTGTGCCATGCGGCGCGGCGGGCGGAGAGCAGTTGCCGGCGGCGTGAAGGCGGCCAGCACGTCATCGTCTTGCACCGTGGCCAGCGACCGCTCGACCGAGGGAAGGGCCAAGAGCGCCTGGCGGAGGTCGCTGGCCATCTCGGCCGCCGACGCATAACGCCCCTCCCGGTCCTTGGCCAGCGCCCGCTCGCAGATGGCCGTCACCTGCCGCGGCAGGTTCGGGCGAATCTCCGCCAGCGGCTGACAGGGCTCGTCCACAACCTTGCGGAGGATCGCCAGCACGTGGTCGCCATCAAAGGGGGGCTTGCCGGCAAGCATTTCGTACATCACGGCCCCCAGGGAAAACAGGTCGCTCCGCCCGTCGAGTTCGTCGCACGACGAGAGCACCTGTTCGGGCGACATGTAGCGGGGCGTGCCGATCAAATCGCCGTCGCCGCTGAGCGACAGCTCGCCGCTAACCGACTTGGCCAGGCCGAAGTCGGCGATCCGCGGCCGGCCACCGCGATCGACGAGGATGTTCGACGGCTTGAGGTCGCGGTGGATGATCCCTTGCTCGTGCGCGGCGGCCAGCGCCTGCGCTACGTGGTAGAGCAGTCGCAGGGACGTTTCGAGCGAAACGTACGGCGTGCCGATGAGCTGATCGAGCGCCACGCCTTCCACGAGTTCCATGACGATGAACCGCCGGCCACCGTCGAACCCGACATCGAAGACTTGCACCACATTGGGATGTGACAGCCGCGCCGCGGCCCGCGCCTCCCGTTCAAAGCGGCGAATTTGCTCCGCGGTTGTCGGCCCTGGCAGACTCAGCACCTTGAGCGCCACGCGGCGGTCGAGGTCGCCCTGCAAGCACTCGTAGACTACCCCCATCGCCCCCTGGCCAATCTGCCGCAGGACGCGGTACTTGCCGATGGCGGCTGGTAGCCCTTGATTGTCTTCTGACTCAGTTGACCTGTCAGATATCGCGGCCGGGCTAGAAACGGACATGCATTCACCAGACGCGGAATTCCGTGCCCTGAACCTTGATTATAGCCGTGACGCGAGCGCCTAGTCGATTTCGGCAAGCCGCGAAATTCGCTTGCGGCCAAGTCGTTTATCCTGAGCCATTTGCGCCGAACCCCCGCCGCTAGGATTTCGTACCACATTCGGCTAAGATCGAACCGGGGGCAGCGAATACCCTCTGAAGAGTTGCGCTGCCGGTCTCTTTTCGGTTGCTCCTCGGCAGCCAAGGGCCGGGCCAGGAGAGCGCCATAGAGCGAGTGGAATCTAAGCAGGTGAGGAGTCAGAGATGTCCGCTGCCAATGAAGAACGCAAAGGGACGCGGGTCACTTTTCTCGATCAGACGGGCGCCAAAAGCGTCGAGGCGGTGATTGCCGACACCGTCACCGTCAAGCGAATCCTTCCTAACATTATCACCAAGATGAACCTGCCGGTGATGGGCCCGGATGGGCAGCCGATGAGCTACTCCCTCGATCACAAAGAGGGGGGCAAGCGGCTCCGCGAGGAGCAGACGCTTCCCGATGCTACTGTGCAGGACGGACATCACCTGATCGTGTATCCTGAGATCGTGGCGGGATAGTCGGAAAGGTGTGAGGGTGAGCGGGTATGCGGGTGTGAGGGTATGAAGAATGGCAGTTCACTCTCATACCCGCATACTCTCCCACCTCGTCACCTTCCCTCTTTGCAAGTAAAGGTTCATTCATGCGCGAGTCGCCTCGCCTTCGACGACTTCGCAACGACTTGAAAGCCCTCGAGCAACTCGCGGCTGACAGCTCGATCTTTTCCTTCAAGTCCTACGGTGAGCCGGCGGACTTTTACGTCATCCGCTTTCGCGGCCGCGGCCTGTTCAAGCCCGATGCAAGCGAGCCGCAGACGGTCGATCACCACGAAGTGCACATCCGGCTGGGAGCGTCGTACCCCCGCATGATGCCCGAGCTGGCGTGGAAGAGTCCCATCTTCCATCCCAACATCTCGGCTAGCGGCGTGGTCTGCCTCGGCGGGTATGGTACGTACTGGGTGCCGAGCCTGACGCTGGACGAATTGTGCACGATGCTCTGGGATATGGTCCGCTACGAGAACTACGACGAGAAGAGCCCGTACAACCGCGAGGCGGCACTGTGGATCAAAGTCCAGAACCGTTATCGGATGCCGCTCGATCATCGTCCGCTGCGGGACAACGTGGCCAGAATCGCTGCCGCGGACCGGCAGCCGGAGGTCGTGCATGCCAATGGTCGGCCGCCAACCTTCGCGCCGCCGTCATCATTCGGGGGCGTATCGACACTTCCGCAGCAGCGCAGCGAGATTCCGCCGATGCTGGTCCCTGTTCCGCACGCTCGTCACGAAGACAACGGCGTGACATTCATCGATCCGCCGCACGAGCGGGTCATCCCGGCGGAATTGGTCGAGGATGAAGACAGCGGGATTGTGTTCATCAACTAGACAGATTGTGATTCATGCACGCGTGGCAATGGGGAGCGATGATCCTGGTTGTCCTGACGTTGCCCGTGGCCGTGTATGGCATGCACCGCTTCGCCCTCAGACTAGAACGGCTGGGTTATATCGACTATACGAAAGTGTCGCCGCGGAGCGTGGGCAGTTGCCTGACTCCGTTTCAGACGGCGATCGAGCCGCCGGCCAAGCACGTGCTGGAGATCCAGGATCAGAGGCGAGGCCTCGAAACCGATAGCGACGGCACTTGTCCGAAACCGTAATGCATCCTCTCCCCATGTCCCTCCCCGCCGAACTGCGCAACTTCTCCCAGGCGGACCTGGACCGGGCCAAAGCGATCGGGGCGATCTATCGCGGGGCGGCGGTCATCGTCGTCCACGAGGCGGTGCTGGACGAGATCATCGAGTACTCCGAGCAGGGCCGCCGCTGCGAAGTGGGCGGTTTTCTGCTCGGCGGCGTTTATAACGACGACCCGCCGTTCACTGTCATTCGCCATTTCCATCCGGCGCTCCAGGCGGTGTCCGGCGCTGCATCGCTTACGTTTACGCACGACGTCTGGGCAGATCTCCACCGCCAGGCCGAGCAAAAGTATCCAGGGGAAACGGTCGTCGGCTGGCACCACACGCATCCTGGCTTCGGCGTCTTCCTGTCTGGTTACGATCTGTTCATCCACCGCAACTTCTTCCCCGAGATCTGGCAGGTGGCGATGGTCGTTGATCCGCGGCGGCAGGAATTCGGTTTCTTCCAGTGGCGGGAAGGGGAGGTGAAGGATTGCGGATTTCTGTGCGCCAAAGCGTGAGGAGGATTGCAAATTGACAATTGCAAATTGATCATGGCAAATTGACGACTGCGAAGTCTCCATTTGCAATTTGCAATAATCAATTCTCAATTTGCAATTGCCGCATACGCAGAACTACTCATGCCCGACCAGCCCTTTGTCATCTCCGACGACGACCGCTACTCGCGCCTGCGGCTGATCGCCTGGTGGGATCAGCAGAAGCTGCGCCAGGCCAAAGTCCTGGTCGTCGGCGCAGGCGCGCTGGGCAACGAGGTCCTCAAGAACCTGACCCTCGTCGGCATTGGCCATATCGTCGTCATCGACATGGACGAGATCGAGGACAGCAATCTCACGCGCTCGGTCCTGTTCCGTGCCCGCGACCGCGGCAAGAGCAAGGCGATTGCCGCGGCCGAAGCCTGCCGCGACATCAATCCCGATACCCAGATCACAGCGATCCACGGCAACGTGCTGACCGACCTGGGCTTGGGCGAGTTTCGCGACGCGGACGTGGTCATTGGCTGCCTGGACAACCGGGAAGCGCGGCTGTGGGTCAACCGCTCGTGCTGGAAGGTCGGCACGCCGTGGGTAGACGGCGGCATTCAGGAGATCAACGGCGTGGCGAAGGTCTTTGTCCCCCCTGACGGCGCGTGCTACGAATGCGCGATGACGGAGAACGACTACCGGCTGATCAACCTGCGATATAGCTGCCCGCTACTCTCGCGCGAGGATATGCAGTCGGGCAAAGTGCCAACGGCGCCGACCATCGCCTCGATGATCGGCGCGCTACAGACACAGGAGGCCCTGAAGCTGATCCACGGAATGCCGACGGCCAGCGGCGAGGCCATGGTGTTCAACGGGCTGGCGAACAATTTTTACAAGACGAAGTACCAGCACCGCGAGGATTGCCTGAGCCACGAGACGTATCCGGTGCCAGTGGAACTTGCGCTGTCGGCCAAAAAGGCGACCGCGCGCGAATTGTTCGCCGCCGCCGAGTCTCATTTTCCCGGCAATGATACGCTGACACTGGAGCTCGACCGCGACCTGGTGGAGTCGCTCGACTGCGGCCATTGCGGCCACGTCCGCCGCGTGATGCGTCCGCAGCCGCTGGTAGGGATGGAGGAATCGCGCTGCCCTGAGTGCCACACGCATGCCAAGCCGGTGCTCCAGCATGCTGTTGGCTCGCACGATGAGCTGGCCGGTCAGACCTTGTCCGCGCTAGGCATTCCGCCCTACGACATCGTGCGGATCAATGACGGCCAGCAAGCAGCCGTGTTTTTGCTGGCGGGGGATCGGAATCAGTAGCAGGCACACTCCGTGTGCCGTTCCTTCATGTCACAACGATGACCACTCTGAATTGATGACCAACGGCACACGGAGCGTGCCTACTAGCCATTGTGAACGACGACATCCAATTCGGCGAAGTCGAAACGGCCCGGCCGCAGAAGCAACTGCGCCCCGACCAAAACAAGCACTTCGCCGTCGTCGCCTACGGCGCGCCGCGTGACGGAGAGCTGCCGATCTTTGTCGATTTGGACGTCGTCGCCGACATGGAGCTGCACGCGGAAAGCGACACCAGCGTCGAGCTGGGCGGCGTGCTGCTCGGCGCCCACTGTGAGGATGAGGACGGAAATCCATTCGTCCTGATCACCGACAGCCTGCGGGCGGAGCATTACCACAGCACCAAGGGGAGCTTCACGTTCACGCACGACACATGGGCGGCGATCACCCGCCGGCGGGACGAATTTCCCGCCGAGCTGGCGATGGCCGGCTGGTACCACACGCACCCCGACTGGGGCGTGTTCCTGTCGGGCATGGACATGTTCATTTGCGACAACTTCTTCAACAAGCGGCTTGATGTGGCCTACGTCATCGACCCGTGCCGCGGCGACCGGGCCTTTTTTCAGTGGACCGGCGACTCGCGGCATCGCAAAAAGCGCGTCGGCGGCTTTTACGTCGTCGCTTCGCGCTTCCGCCAGCAGGAACTGGAACTGTACGTTCAGCAATTGGAAGGAAAGGGAATTGCCATGCCCGCCACCACCTCCGGCTATCCTGGTCCGATCATTCATGTGCCGCAGCCGCCGCCGCAGCCCGCCTGGCAACCGCTGGCCGTCATTGGGATGCTCGCGCTCCAGTTCTGCTTTTTGGCGCTGATCGCCTGGAAGATGATCGGGCCACCAATTGGCGACGACAAGGTCTCCGATACGGCTGCTCTGGTCCAGAAACTTGATGCCTACCTGGAAACTCGCGACGCCGAGGTGCGAGAAGCGGCCCAGCAGCGAGTCTACGACCGGATTCTCCGTGAGCTGAAGGGAGCGCCCGATGGAACCGCCGCGCAGATTGCCGCCCAGGAGGAGCTGCTGGAGCGGGCCCGCACCGAGGGTCCGCTGTTTCGCGCCCGAGAGCAGGAGCTGGTCGCGGCCGTGGAAGATGGCCAGAAGGACATCGATGCGCTTAAAAACAAGCTTGACGAGATGACCACTACCGCCAAATCGTGGCAGGACAAGCACGAGAGGCTGCTGGTGACGGCCAAGGAACAGCAAACACGGCTGAAGTCCCTGGAAAACAAGCCCGAAGATGAGAAGGGGGAGGCCGCGGGTACGTTTTTGGGGATCCGCACCCTGTGGTGGGTGATCGGCGGGAGCATCGTGGTGCTGGGGGCGGTGGCCTGGGGCCTGACCTATGTGGCAGGGAAAAAACCAGATTCTTCGCTGGCGGATGACGAATTGGTGCCGCCCCCTCCACCGCGAGCCAAGAACGAGACCGAGGCGGCGAATTAGAATGTGGTTAGGTATTGTCAAGTCCGGCTGAGAAACCACAAAGGCACGAATTCACAGAGCAGTCACAAAAAGCGTTCGGATGACAATCCATTAATTGGTTCGGCGTTGAAGTTATCCGTTCTCGGCTTGGTGTATCCCTTGTGTCTTTGTGCCTTGGTGGTAACAGCCCATAGGACCAATTGATGGACCCCGAGTCTCGAACTGTCCGACTCAAGAGCGACCTGGCTGCCCTCGAGGCGCTCCGCGGCGAAAGCACGATCCTCGCGCTGGAGCCGGCCGGCGATCCCCCCGATCGCTACACCCTGACATTTCGCGGCAAAGGGCTCGGTCGCGAGGGGATGAGCACTGACGTCTCGGTGATCGAGCTGCACCAGGTCGATCTGCGAATGCCGTATTCGTATCCCGAGCGGCCGCCGGACGTGCGCTGGCTGACGCCGATCGTGCACCCAAATGTGTCTTTCAGCGGCTTTCTGAACCTGGCGGAGATCGGCCTGCCGTGGTCGCCCGAACTGACGCTCGACATCCTTTGCGAGCGATTGTGGGATGTGGCCCGCGGCGCGTACATCAACGTGGAGAAAGCGGCCAACTACGCGGCCAAGAATTGGTACGAGCAGGAGTGCGGCTTCGAGTTGCCCGTCGATCTCCGTCCCCTGCGGGACAAAGTGCAAATTTCGCTCCCCAATGTCGTCAAATACCAGCGTCGCGGTGGGACAGTGCAACTGGCCGCCGGCACGCCCATGGAAGTCATGTACATCGACGAGAACACGCCTGTTCCGCCGCTGCCGCCGCGGGCCCGCCGGCGGGGCAAGGGAGGAGAGGACGTGCTGTATATCGGGCCGGAAAACTAACGCGGCGGTGTTCAAGGTTCAAAGTTCAAGGTTGCCGGCTACGACTTTGAACTTTGAAGCTTGAACTCGGAACGCTTCGACTGCATTGCAGACTTTGGGCTACTCATAGTCCCATTTCAAAATCCACGGATCCTCCGTCCGCTTCTGAAAAGCCTTGAGCTTCTCTTTCAGCTCGGCCAGCAGCTTCGCATGCTGCGGATCGTCGGCCAGGTTTTTCGTTTCGTCTGGATCGGCGGCCAGGTCGTACAGTTCGAACTGCGGCCGGTGGATGTACTGGCGGACGCTTCGTTTGCCGTAGGCTGTATCGGGGCCGTGCTGGAAAACGTCCTGCCAGGTCGAGGCTTCCCACAGGTCGGAGGCGAAGGGGAAGGGGAGGGGGTACGCGATATTCCAGATCAGCTTGTGCGTCCGCATGCGGACCACTTTCATCGGGTAGTACATCGTGATCTCATGGAACGTGTGCGAGGCGTTCACTTCGTCCCAGCCCTTGGGATTCTCCTCGGTCACCGCGTTCTTCCACGATCGGCCGTGGAACTTGTGATCCTTCGGCAGCGCGCCCGCGAAATCGAGCAGCGTCGGCGTGAGATCGGCGTGGTTCACCATCGCGTGACAGACTCTGTCCCCTGGCTCCTGTCCCCTGCGTTGTTGTGGCCGGTCTCCTGACCGTGCCACGGCCCCGACCGTAGGTCTTTTGGATTCGTTGCCAGGCGGAGACCTTTGGTCAGTGCTTTCGGCGGGGTCCGGAGACCCACGCCGAACCGCCGGCAGCCGTACTACCATCGGCACTCGCATTCCGGCGTCATACAAATTCGTCTTCGCCCCTGGAAACGCAATGCCGTGGTCGCTGGTGAAGATGACCAGCGTGTCGTCGTCGTGGCCGGTCTCCTTGAGGATC
>Ga0075428_100004808_pt1 | contig 14977 bp, 9 predicted proteins | sample RhiMetdeltSRZDD2_FD_75291 | JGI IMG/M metagenome (GOLD analysis project Ga0075428, IMG submission 75291) | Populus rhizosphere microbial communities from Tennessee, USA - Rhizosphere MetaG P. deltoides SRZDD2 | ecosystem: Host-associated > Plants > Roots > Rhizosphere > Soil | place: USA... | reverse complement strand
TCCTTCCAGGAAGTGCCGGAATCGCACCGACGAGGACGCCAGTCAACGTCGCGACCGCCAGCGTAAAGAGGAGCACCATGCCGTTCAGCGAGATCTCGTGCGAGCGCGTCGTGAAACGACTGGCCAGCGTCACCAGCAGATCCATCGTGATCCATGCGAGCGCGAGACCGACGATGGCGCCTGCGACCGCGAGCAATGTGCTCTCAGTCAACAGTTGGCGAACCAGTCGCCAACGGCCGGCACCGAGCGACATGCGGATAGCCAGTTCTCGTTCGCGCTTCAGCAGTCGCGCGAGCATCAGGTTTGCCACGCTCGCACAGACAATAACCAGCAGAAACCCGGCAGCGCCGAGAAGAATGCCGAGCGTCGGCCTGAATCCCCGAGTCAGCTCATCACGGAGCGAGAGCGCCGTGGCCGTGAAGCCCGCGCTGGTCGGATAGCTCTGGGGGTACGACTGCTGCAGACTCGACGCAACGACCGCAAGGTCGCTCTGCACCGCCTCGATCGACCCGCCATGATGCATCCGTCCGAATGCCTGCACCATCCGGGCGTCGCGGCTCGTACGGACGCCTTCCGACGATCGAAACGGGCACGCCGACACCGGCATGTAAACGTCGTTCTCGTCAGGAAACTGCGGGATCGGTGGCAGGACACCGATGACGGTGTGCGGCCGGTCGTTCATCTCGAACACCTGGCCCACTACTCTCGGATCGCCGCCGAACCGGCGCTGCCAATAGTGGTGGCTCAACACCAGAACGGCGTCCGCGCCCACCTTGTCATCGTCAGCCCGAAACGTGCGCCCGGCGACGGGAATCACGCCGAACAACTCGAAGTAGTTCCACGACACCACGCCGGTTTGCACGCGTTCTGGCTCGCCGCGACCCAAGAGGACGAACCACATGTTGTGGTACTCGACAATTGACTCGAGCGTCTTCGACTGCGTGCGGTAGTCGTCCATCTCGAGCGCTGAGAATGGCTGCGCCTGAACGCCGGCGTGGGGCCGCTGCTGGCGAAGAATGAGGAGATTGTCGCCGTCCTTGTACGGCAGCGGGCTCAACAGGACGGCGTGGACGACGCTGAAGATGGCCGAATTGGCGCCAATCCCCAGCGCCATCGTCATGACCACCGCCGCCGTAAACCCACGATTGCGCGCGAATCCTCGCAGCGCCGATCGCACGTCCTGCAGCAAGGTCTCCATAGGGCTCCTGTTACACGATTCCGGAGTTCTGTCGGTGTGACGATAGTCTTGTCGACATTCGACAAGAGCCTATCGCGGCTTCTTGTCGACTGTCAACAGATCGCTCCTCTTGACAATCGACAAGACGCCCACGCAGAATTACATCTTTCGCAAGGAGGTTGCATTGGCCCGTCCGAAGCAGGACCTGCTGCAGGGAACGCTGGATCTGTTGATTCTTCAAACGCTGGCACTCGAGCCGATGCACGGCTGGGGCATTTCTCAGCGCATCCAGCAAATCTCCAGGGACGTGCTGCGCGTCAACCAGGGGTCACTCTATCCCGCGCTGCACCGGCTCGAACAGCAGGGCTGGATTGATTCGGAGTGGGATGCCTCCGAAAACAACCGGCAGGCCAAGTATTACCGGCTCACTCGCACCGGGCGTAAGCAACTGCTCGAGGAACGCGAGAACTGGGCGCGCATGGCGGACGCGGTCACGAGAATCTTGCAGACGCAGGAGTAATGGTCTCGCCACTCATTCGGCTTCGCACGCTGTTCCGGCGCAAGCGCCTGGAGCAAGAGCTCGACGCGGAGCTGCAGTTTCACCTCGACATGCAGGTGGCGGAGTACGTCCGGCAAGGGATGTCCCCTGAGCGCGCTCGTGTCGCGGCGCGCCAGCTGTTTGGCGGCGTCGAAGGCATCAAGGATGACGTGCGCGACACCTGGCTGACCCGCCTTGTCGAAACCGGCGTGCAGGACGCGCGCTACAGCCTGCGCGGTCTGCGCAAGCACGCCGGCTACACGCTCGCCGTGATCGTCACCATGGCTCTCGGCATCGGTGCTAATAGCGCGATCTTCAGCGTCGTGAACGCGGTGCTGCTCCAGCCACTCCCCTATACACGCGGCGACGACATGGTCCTGCTCCGCCAGGAACGGACCGGCGTCGAATCGGTCGGTTTCTCGCTGAAGGACATCGACGATCTGAGAACGATGTCGAAGACGCTCGACGCCGTCGTCGAGTACCACAGCATGTACTTCATCCTGCTCGGCGGCGCCGAGCCGGCACGCGTGACCACCGGCGTCGTGTCATGGGACTATTTTGACGTGCTGGGCGTCGAGCCGCTGCTCGGCCGCACGTTCCGTGCCGGGGATGACGCGCACGATGCGAAGCCGGTGCTGGTTCTGAGCCACGAGTATTGGCAGCGGGTATTCAAGGGCGATCCCGCCATCGTCGGCCGCGTGTTCGACATGAACGATCGGCCTCACGTTGTCGTCGGTGTGCTCCCTGAGCTGCCGATGTTTCCCAAAGCCAACGACGTGTACATGCCGCGCACGGCGTGCCCGTTCCGCATGTTGTCTCAGACCTTGGATCGCCGTGGTGGTGGGATGGCCGCTGCGTTTGGACGACGCGCTCCGGGCACGACGGTGGACGCAACCACCACCGAACTCGACACCATAGGGCAGCAGCTGACCGCCACCTATCCGCGTGCATATCCGGTTAATCGTGGCCACCGCCTGACGGCCACGCCGCTGCGGCGCGAGTTCACGCGCGGGTTCGAGTCAACGCTCCTGTTTCTGCTCGGTACCGCTGGCTTCGTTCTGTTGATCGTGTGTGCCAGCGTGGCCAACCTGGCGATCGCGCGCGCTCTGCGGCGGGACCGCGAGTTCGCGCTGCGAGCCGCGCTGGGCGCCAGCCGATCGCGTCTGCTACGCCAGCTGGTGACCGAGAGCGTCATCCTGTCGTTCGCTGGTGGCGCGGCTGGGCTCCTGCTCGCGTTCGTTGGCCGCAATGTGCTCGTGAGCTACGTCGAACGGTTTACGACGCGGGCCGTCGAGATCAGAATCGACGGCACGGTTTTGCTGTTCACGCTGGTCGTCTCCCTCGTTACCGGGCTCGTAGCTGGAATGCTGCCTGCGATCTCGCGACGGCTGAACCGCAGGCCTGTCACAATTCCCGGCCCAACCCCAGTCGCGCGGCGGGATATTCGGCGCGCGCTGATCGTCGCGCAAGTCGCTGCGTCGTTCATGCTGCTGATCGGCGCGGGCCTGATGCTCCGCAGTCTCATGAAGCTGGCTGGCGTCGATCCTGGCTTCAATGCCGAGAGCGTGCTCACGCTTCAGATCGACATGAATTTTTCGAAGTACCGCGACGCCGCCGAGCGAGCGGCGTATCTCGACCGCATCCTCACGAGCCTTCGCGAGATTCCCGAGGTGTCAGAGGTCGGCGCAAGCGGCACCATCCCCTTCCTCGAAGGCGCGGGCCAAGCGCTCTCGAGTTTTGTCGTCCAGGGACGCCAAGTTGAACGGGGGCACGACGTGCCCCGGGCCACGGTGCTCTTCGCCAGCGATGGCTACTTCGGGGCGATGGGGATACCGCTTGTGAGCGGGCGGTTCTTTACCCGTCACGACACGCTCGACGAGCCGCTTGTTGCCATCGTCAACCGATCGCTAGCCGAGCGGTACTGGCCGGACACCGATCCCGTCGGTCAACGGATCTCGGGAGAGGGTGTGGAGTGGCACACGATCGTCGGCGTGGTCGAGAACGTCCGGCAACAACTGTCGTTGGATCCGCGTGACGAAATCTACGCGCCGATGGGCCAGATGCCATATCTCACGTCGAACTGGGCGATTCGTTCGACGCGTGATTTGAGCGAGCTCGGCCCGCTCGTCCGGGCGGCCGTGCAGCGCGTGGAGCCCGATCAACCGATCTACCGCATGCGTCCACTGACGGAGCTCCGCTCCGCCTCTCTTGCCCCGCCACGCCTCACTGCGGCCTTGCTCGGCATTTTTGCGCTGCTCGCGCTCGTCATTACAGCAACGGGCATCGCCGGTGTGATCGCTTTCTCGGTGACGCAGCGCACTCAGGAATTTGGAGTCCGCGTCGCGCTCGGGGCCAATCGTCGCGATGTCGTGTCGATGGTCGTAGCCGAAGGGCTTCGGCTAACGCTGACGGGGCTTGCGATTGGAGCCGCTGCGGCCCTGCTCTTGAGCGGTGGACTGTCGACGATGCTGTTCAGAATCGAACCGACCGACACCGTGACGTATGTCGCAGTCTCGTCGGTGCTGCTGTTGGTGGCTAGCGCCGCATGCCTGCTTCCTGCCCTACGTGCCGCGTCAGTGAATCCGATCGACGCGCTGCGCGCCGCGTGATCTGGTCCGTCCAGCCGGACGCTACTTCAACGACACACAGTCGGGGCTGACCACCGCAGCGCGCCCGTTCCGATCCCAAGCGGGCCCGTGGTTGACGACGGGTCCACGTCGGGGTTGCGGTTACCGACCGGCCGCTGGAATGCGATCATCGCGCCGCCACGATCGAAGTCGTTCGGCTCCGGGCCGACCGCCGGATTCATGATCGAGATTCGGCTCTCAACGTGCTGATATCCGAGCGAGTGCCCCAACTCGTGGATGCGCAGAAGCCGCCGCCGCGAGTCGTTCTTGTCAAAATCGCGATCGAGAAAGTTCGCACCGCTGGCAATCGTGCCGTCCGGCTGCTCTGCCCATTGACCGTAGCCAATCGTTTTGGCATAGGTCGTGATGCCGATGTACCGCCCGGTCACGATCTTGCCCGCGCGGAACGGGCTGACCCGCGAGCCGCCCGCCGGGCGTTCGACCTGAACGTCCGCAAACGTCGCGTAGGTATTGCCGGTCAGCAGCGCCAGGCCCTCGGTGTAATGCTGAACCATCTGCGTCACTTCCTCGTCGGACATCTGTTCGCCCGTGGCTTCGAAGGTGTCAGACGAGCCGCGATAGTCCATGACGGTTGCCAACACGACCAGCGACGGCCTGGACGTCCATCGCGCCAGCCGTGAGTTGAGCGACCGGAACATCTCGTCGAAGGCTACGAGGTCGAAGCTTTGAGGAATCAAAGAGAGCCGCGCCCGCGACCCATTCGTACCGGTAACATACGTCTCACGCTCAACGATGTTGTTGCCGCGCACGGTCGCCCGATAGGTGCCGGTGCCGCCGAGGTCGACTTCAAACAAACCCTGACCATCGCTGGTTGCGGTCTGGTTGCCGATGCGAAGCGACAGGTTCGGCGTGGGTGAACCGTCGATGGCGTTGACGGTCTGGCCCTGGAACATCGTCGACCCGCCGCCGGATGGATCGGTCGGAGATTTCGTGCACCCGACCGTCACCGACACGAGCAGGGCAAGGGCAAAAGCTGTAAGACGCATGCGCCCGGCTGTGCAATCCGTATGCACCTGTTAAGTGGTTGTTATCACAGAATTTGGGCCAAAGTGGGATTACCGATTTGCAGGGCGTTGACAGTTTTGCAAGCGACAGAGGGCCCCAATGATGCTGCAAAGGCCTCTCAGGATTACGATAGGCACGTGCCCCCGATGAGGATCCCGGTTGCCCTCGCAAGCCTGCTCGTCGCGTTGGGCACGACCCTGAGCCCTGCCGCAAGCTCGTCATCTCAGCTCGTCCGTAGCGAGCAGGTGGTCCGGTCCGGCGTCGACATCGTCACCGTCACTGCCACGGTGCTGGACGCGGACGGGCGCCTTGCGTCGGGCCTTCCTCGGGAGGCCTTCGAGATATTCGAGGACGGCGAGCCACAGACAATCACCCAGTTCACCAACGAACGCGTTCCCGTCGGTCTTGGCCTGTTGCTCGACACGAGCGACAGCATGTACGGCCAGCGCATTCTGGATGCGCGCACGGTCGTCGAGCGTTTCCTCTTCGAGTTGCTCGACGATGAGGATGAATGCTTCGTGCTGGCGTTCAATCACTATCCGCACATCGTCAGCCGCTGGACCAGCACTCCCGAGGAGGTCAAAGAAGCGCTGGCCTCGCTGAAGCCTTCGGGCGGGACGGCAATTTACGATGCAATACTGGGTGCGCTACCGATGATCGCGCGACGCACGCGCGAGCGCGCCGCGGTGCTGGTCATCTCGGACGGCGCCGATACCGCCAGCGATGCCACTGTCAGCGAAGTGCGCAAATCACTCCTGCGCAGCGACGCGTTCGTCTACGCGATTGCCATCGACTCGCCTCAGCGGCAGATCATCAACACTCGGGTGAACGAGACAGCGCTGAACGAAATCACCGGCCAGAGCGGCGGTCGTACCGAAGTCGTGCGCGATATGGAAGGACTGCAGGTGGCTACGGCGCGCATTGCCGAAGAGCTCAACCATCAATACGTGATGGCCTACGCGTCACCGCGCGCGACCGACGGCAAGTACCACAGCATCCGCGTCCGAGTGACGGCGCCCGGCCACAAGGTGCGCGCACGAAACGGCTACGTGGGTGTGTCGAAGACGAAAAGCAATTAGTCGTGCGTCGCTAGTCGTTAGTTGGTCGTCGTAGTCGCTAGCCGGTACAGCAGCAGGGCGGCGCGCTTCGTTTGTGACGGCAGGGTCCGGAGATCGGCTGTTTCGTTGACGGTGTGCCCTCCGTCTCCCATCAATCCGATTCCGTCAAGAATCATCGGCACCTGATCGGCCACGAACGATACGTCCGCGGCGCCGGCGCGCTGCGGATCGACGGCGGTTACTGGCCCGGCGTTGATGTCCTGGCTGGCGCGATCGTACATCGCCAGTAGCCTCCTGTTCCCATCGGTTGGCGCAAGCGGCGGGTATCCCTCATCGAACGTGATCTCTGCCTTCGTGTGCGGCAGAGACGATGAATTGACGATCTCGGTCATGCGCTTCCGGGCGCTTTCGAACTGCTCACGGGAGAGCGCGCGAAGATCGCCCGAGACGACGACATGTTCGGGAATGACGTTGTCCTTGCCGAACGCCGTCCCACGCGCCTGCACGATGTCGAACTCGACCGACGTCCCGCCCAGGACGAGCGACGGATTGAAAGTCAGATAGCGTTCGCCAGCCAGCTTCTCCCGGAACTGATTCAGTATCCGGGCTGCTTCGAAGATCGCGCCATAGCCGATATCGTCCCGGAAGATCTGCGACGAGTGCGCCGGCTTGCCGGTCACCTTCAACGTCCACGCCGTCGTGCCACGGCGGCCGATGACGGCGGTCCGTGGATCGCCGGCCCCATCCTCGAATCCAATCGCGACAGCGGCACCCTTCGCCGCTTCGACCAGCGCGGCGCGGGCAAGATCCTGTGGCTCGCCTGCTGATTCTTCATCACCGTTGAGCACAACGGTGACGTTCATGTTCTTCAGCGCACCAACCGCCTCGAGCGCCTCGAGCGCGTGCAGCATGATGACGATGCCGCCTTTCATGTCGATCGCGCCGGGTCCACGCGCCTTGGTTTCGTCGATCCGCTCGAACTTCTGGAATGGGCTGCTCGGCTCGAAGACGGTGTCCAGATGTCCGATCAGCAGAAATTTTCGGCCCGGCCCGGGCCGCTCGGCGATCAAGTGGCCGGCCCGTTTGAACGGGGCGCCGTCCACCCAACGGGTGCGAAAGCCCAGGCGTTCGAACTCCGCAGCAAAGAGCTTCCCGACGTCGCCCACACCCGCGAAGTTCTGCGTCCCGCTGTTGATGTTCACCGCTCGCTCGAGCAGCGCGATCGCCGCGGAGTTGCGCTTGTCGATGTGCTCCACGATGGAGCGCTCTCGTGGCGTGAGCGATGCGGGTTGCCCGCTGACGAACGTCGAGAGGACGACAATTGTAAAGATGGACAGCAGCAGGAGCGAATGGCGCATGAACTAATACTAGTTCGCCTCGAATCGTTCGTCCCATTCTTGTGGTCTGCTGTTGAGACTGGTGATAGGCTGAACGCGGTTTCACCAATGTCTTGGTGGAGACGAGGCAAAGCTGAAAGCGGCGGCGCGGCGACAGCCGATTTGCCGGACACACCGGACAAACCGCTGATCCGCCTCGAGGGCATCACCAAGATCTTCAAGGGAGACGCCGACGACGAAACCCGGGCGCTGGCGGATGTCACGGTCGACATCGGCCGCGGCCGCTACATCTCCGTCTCCGGCCCATCGGGCTGCGGCAAATCGACCTTCCTCGCCATCCTCGCGCTGCTGGAGTCGCCGACGAGCGGCCGGTATTGGCTGAACGGCCGCGCGACGGATCGCCTCACGCCGGCGGAGCGGGCACGAACACGCAACGTGGACGTCGGGTTGATCTTTCAGAGCTTCAACTTGATTGGCGACATGACGGTCTACGAGAACGTCGAGTATCCGCTGACGCTTCGAGGTGCGTCAGCCTCGGACCGGCATGCACGCGTCCAAGCAGCTCTCGATCGCGTCGGGCTGACGAGCCGCGCCAAGCAGCGTCCGGGATCGCTGTCGGGTGGGCATCAGCAGCTCGTCGCCATCGCGCGGGCCTTTGCGGGACGACCGCCGATTCTGCTTGCCGACGAGCCGACCGGCAACTTGGATTCGAAGAGCGGCGAAGGGGTAATGAAGATGCTCGACGAGTTGCACGCGGACGGCGCCACCGTCTGCCTCGCGACGCATAACCCGCAGTACATCGCCCGCGCGGAACAGCACATCTATCTCTTCGACGGCATGATCGTCGCCGAGCCAGTTGCATAGCCGGGGCAGCCAACGGCGCCGCGCCGCTGCCCCACCACGATCTCTCCGAACCGCGCCATCACGTCGATCTCCTCGCGGACTTCGCGCGGCGTGACCGTCAGATCCGCGATCGCGAACGGATGGCTGTCGTCCATCAACCAGCGGACGATCGCTTGCGTGAAATCGAACACCGGCGGCGTGGCTCCGCGCGGTGTCTGCATGCCGTTCCGCAGCACGGCGAGATGCAGCCAATACGATGTCGCATCCTTGGGCACGAGATACTCGATGCACGAGACGGGAACGTGATCCCGCGCCCACTTTCCAGCACGAAATGCGTCCTCGGTGATTGCTGGCGAAGGTCGTTCCATCGTCGCGAACCGCACCGTAGTGGCGAGAAGACCAGCGGCGACGACGACCCACGCCGCGCGCCCAGCAAACGACGCGTGCAGCCGCATGCCAGCCGAGCGCACCATGATGGCGAACGCCGCGGCGGCCAGAACACTCAACGGGTAAATCGCCAAGTGCATCATCTTCAGCGCCAGATAAGGCGACTCGGCCCCGCCTGAACGCGCGACGATCAATAACCCTACCGCTTGAAGCACGATGGCCCCGAGCAGAAGCGCGGTGACGCGTAGATCTCGTTTGGGTAGGGCCAGTACGATACCAGCGGCGCTCAGGAGAATGAACGGCCAGCCGAGCCGATCGAGCGTCGGGCGGAACGCCGAGCCGCCTGTCTGCAGGATCGCCACAGCGTCCGCGCGGCCATACGCGTGGATCGCGGCGGCGATCGCGATAGGAACGAGCGCAATCGCACAATGCCGCAGCCGTGTCGACAACCTGACGTCGCGCAGTCTCGCGACGAGAATCAGAAAGGCCAGCACCGGCGGACCCGTCCAGACGGGCCAGGTCAGCACGACTCCGACTCCAAATAGCGCGAACAGAACCGTCGGCTCAAATGACGACTCGCCACCTTCGACCACGGACGTCCGCTCGTGCCAGACGACGAGCGCCCACCACATCCCGACGGCGAACAGCTCCGCGACCGCCTGAGCAAAAAATGACGCGCGCTCGAACGAACCGACGAAGTAGTCGTAGGGCACGAAGAGCAGCAGCACCGCGACGATTGCCGCCGGAACGCTGAGCGCGCGGTCGATGGGCATCCGCCGCACGATGAGGAACACGAGGCCAGCCTTCAGTGCAACCGTCATGGCGAGCACGGAGTACAGCGCGTGCAGTCCGTCGCGGCCGGTCCACGCACCCATCAACGACGCCAGCAGGTGACTCCCAGGCGTGTAGTTGACCATACCGCCGATGAGCGCAGTGACTTCTACGTCTCTCGACAGGATCCAATGGCGATCGATGAAGTCAATCAGCTGCAAGTGATGCGCGAGGTCGCTGCCGCCGCCGCGCGGGAGCAGCTCTGGCCAGCCAGCCCACAGCAGCGGGACGAACACCGTGCCGACGATCGTCAGCAGCGGAACGACGTCCGCATGCGTGATCGCCCGACGCCGCAGCCACACGGCAGCGGCCCCTGCGCATACGACTGACAGGATCAGGACAACGGCAGGGACGATCAGCCGTCCAGTGCGTGCGAAGAGGTAGGAAATAATGATGGCGGAGGCGACTGCGACAACGATGGATGCGGCAGCGACCTCCGCGGACGTGAACCGGCCGTCCGGCCGGTCTATGGCGCCATTCCTCGGCCCTGCATCCGGGCGATCCCCTCGCGCAAGGCCTGGAGAGTCGCGTCGCTGCCGGTAAAGAGTCCTTCAGGATACTTGGCGTGCACCAGCATGTCGGAATAGATCCGATCGCTCTGGTACAAGTTCAACCCAAGGCCTGCCAGGTACTGCAGCTTCAGGTTGCGATCGCGGTTGATGATCGCGTCGCGGGTCCAGGCTGTGAGATCCGGTCCGCGGCCTGCATAGGTGGAGAACAAATCTACGGCGGAGTACAGCCCAACCTCGCCCAGGGAGCGCGCCACGGGCGCATATTCGGGGCGACTCAACTTGGCTTGGATCTCGTCGACGTTGATCTGCAGCGGCTCGACCGTGCCCATCAGCACGAGATCGTAGCCGCGGCCATCTTGAGTGTTCCCCCAGACCACGCCGTTCGGGAACGCCTCCATGAACGTCGCGATCTCGCTCTTCACCGCTGCGGTGTTGCTCTCGTAAAGCTGAACGAACAGCGTCACCACGCCGCCGGGGTTCAGGTGGGCCTTGACCATCTCGAAGAACTCGCGCGTATACAGCATCGCGGCGCCCTTGACCCACGGATCCAGAGGATCCGACGTAATCGCGTCGAACTTCTCCCTCGTCGTCATCAAATAATGCCTGGCGTCGTCCACCTGCACGCGCACTTTGGGATTGGCGATGACGTTGAAGTTGTGCGCGGCGAAATAGGTTGAAACGACTTTGGGGACGAGCGGTTCGATCTCGGCGATGGTTTCCTGCTCGAGATATGGATCGATCGAGACCGCGCCGGCGGTGACGCCCGCGCCGCAGCCGATGACCAGAACCTTCTTGGGACTCTTCGGAATCAGCGTGGTCAAGTGGCCGAGCATGCGCTGCAGCCGCATGTCCTGGGGCTCGCTCGAGGCCTGAACTTTGCCGGCGTTGTGATAGTTCAGAACGCCGCCAGGCAATCGCGTGACAGCAACGGATGCGTTCCAACCCTCGCCCATGTAGATAACGTCGATGTCCTGGTGCGCTCTGGTCGCGGCGTAGCGTCCGTAGGCCACCAGCAGCTTCGGCAGTGCCGGCACGTTGCGAGCCAGCAGTGCAGCAACAACAGCGGCAACAACGATCGGAAGTGTCCCGGCCCACGCCGAGCGCTGACGCCCGGCTTCCGCCGACGGCTGCAGTGGCTCGAGCACGAGGAGTGCGGCAAGGCCGCACAAGATGATCAGCGCTTGCTGCGAGTGCTGCGTTCCGAGCACGGTGACCATCAACAGGCTGCCGCCGATCGCGCCAACGATCGCGCCGACGGTGTTGGCCGCGTAAACGCCGCCGACCAGACGGCCAGGGTCCTGCCCTTTGGCCGCGACCGACGCGAGCGCGAGCGGAAAGCTGGCGCCCCACAACATCGCTGCGGGCAGCACGACCCAGAACGCACGCGCCAGGTCGAGCGGGAAGTTGTACCAGGGACTCATCGCGATCGACGGATCGATCGGCCAGTATGGCAGCGACAACGCCAGCGTGTAGGCGGCCCAGGCGATCGCGCCGCAGAGCATCATTTGGACCCAGCCAAGCGCAATCCGCGGCCGCTCGAGGCTGCGCGCCATCACCGACCCAATGCTGCTGCCGATGCCGATCCCGAACAGGAACACCGCGAGAATGAGCGAGAACGTATAGACCGTCGCGCCGAACAACAGCGAGAGCGTGCGGGTCCAGATCACCTGCGACGCGAGCGCGGTCATACCCGAAATCGCGATCGCAACGTAGACGGCCCATGACCCCGGCGCAGGCGCAACCTTTTCACGCGCTGCCGCTGCGGCTTCGTACGCCGTACCGCGCGCGAGCAACAGCGCCAGGCTGCCCACCAGCGCGTTGAGCAGGACCGCTACGTAGGTTGCCGTAGCCATGTCGTGCACACGCAGAAGGTAGAAGCCCGCCAGCAAGCTTCCGATCACTGCGCCTCCGGTGTTGCCGCCGTAAAAGTAACCGAGCCACGCGACGCCTTGAGGGCTCGTCTCCACCCAGCGCGACATCGCGGGCAAGGTGGCCCCCATCAGAATCGTCGGCGGCAGCAGGCAGATGCTCGCCGCAACAGCGCGGAAGAAAATCCCAAAGGGTCCCGAGCCGCCCCACGCCGTGTAGATGCTGGACAGCACCGGCATACCGAACAGAATCAGCAGCCCAAACAGGCCGATTCCCAGTTCGAGGAAGGCGTAAATGCGCAGCGGATGCTCGCGTGAAGAGATGTAACGCGGCAGAAGGAAGCTTCCCAGGCACATCCCGCCCATGAAGGTGCCAAGCAGAACCGCCAGCGACACCGCGGAAGAACCAATAACCAGCTGGAGTAATTGAAACCAGACGACTTCGTAAATCAGGGCGGCGCAGCCGCTGAGGACAAACAGCAGCAACAGCGCGGGCATGGAGCGTCGCGGGGTCATCAAGGGCACCTTGTTGATTGTTACCGTAAAGCGTGATGCTATCACGCTTCCCTCGACTGTATGATCTCGCGGATGCCTCTTCGTGCCTTGACGTTCCTTGCCGCGGCCACCTTGGTTGTTGCCTCGGTTGATGCCACCACCTCCCCGGCACCACTTCAACAAACGCCCCGAATTGTGGCGGTTGGCGACGTCCACGGCGCGTTCGATGCGTTCGTGGGCATCCTGCAAACCGCGGGCGTGATCGACGCGAACCGGCAATGGTCCGGTGGCACCACCGTCCTCGTCCAAACCGGCGACGTCTTCGACCGCGGCCCTGGGGTCCGCGACGCACTCGACCTCCTGATCCGCCTCGAGGGCGACGCCCGTCGCGCCGGTGGGCGCGTCGAGGTGCTGCTCGGCAACCACGAGATGATGAACATCCTGAGCGAGTTCAAGGATGTTGCTCCCGCCGGGTTTGCGGCATTTGCCGACGCGCGTTCGGAAAACCGGCAGCGGCGCGGCTACGACGAGTACGCGCGGCTGGCGCGGCAACGCGGGTCCAAGGACAAACCCGCACAGTCCCAAGCTGACTGGTTGGCGGCGCATCCGCCAGGGTTCATCGAGTACGTCGAAGCGCTTGGTCCGCGTGGAAAGTACGGACGTTGGCTGCGCGCGCGTAAAGTCGTCACGACCGTCGGCGGATCCGCCTTCATGCACGCTGGCGTCCACCCGGACTGGAGCGGCAGCCTCGACGATGTGAATCGAACGGCGGCGAGCGACGTCACGTCGTGGGATCGCGCACGAGAGCTGATGGTGCAGGCTCGCCTTGTGCCAGAGTTCTGCACGTTGGACGAAGCGATCGATGCGGCGGCCGTGGAACTGCAACGCATTGCCGAAGCGTTGAAGACCGGCGCGCCGCCAGGGGATCACGTCACGCGTGAGTTCGTCGATCGGATTCAGGGCCTGCTGCAGATCGGCAAATCATCGTTGCTCGATCCGGATGGCCCGCTGTGGTTCCGTGGTTACGCACAATGGCCTGACACCGACGAGCCAAAGATGACGGCGCTCGTTCAGCGCTTCAACGTCCAGCGTTTCGTGACCGGCCACACGCCGTCACTGCCCGGGCGCGTCCGCATGCGCTTCGGCGGCCGCTCGTTTCTGATCGATACCGGTATGCTGTCCACGTATTTCAAAGGCGGACGCGCGTCGGCACTCGAGATCCAGGACGGGCGAATCACGGCGATTTACACCGACGCGCGCGAAGTGCTGCAGCCGCCGGCCGGCGCCTACTTCGTGCCGGCGCCTTTCTTCCGCGGCGCGGCGCCCTTGTCGGCCGCGCGTGCCGCAGACGCCGCCTCGGCGGCCGTCAGGTACTGAGCCATTCGCCGCTGCATCCGCTCGAGGAACGCGGCGTGACGCCGGAACGGCTCGAGGAAGCCGATCTCCGGAACCACAGGTCCAAAATACTCGCCCCAATCGGGCCGGCGGCCGTCCGCATCCGTGAAACCATAGTCGCGCGACAGCTCCCAGGACGTGAGGATGTCGCCGGAACGATCGAGTATTTTCGGGTCCGCCGCGAGCGCCGCAACTGCCCTCCCGACGAACAGCGGCGACTCGGATTGCAGGAAGTGCTTGTCCTTCTTGCCGCCATCGCGCCAGTTTGCCTCCGTCACGCCGAAGTGCTCGAGCATCGTTTCCGATCGCAGAAAGCCGGGCGTGATGGATACCGCCGCCACGCCGCGGCCCTGCAGCTCACCCGCCATGCGTGCCGCAAACGATTTGAGCGCGCTCTTCACGACATCCGTCAGGGGATTGCCACCGCCGCCAAACACGGTATCGCCTTCGGTGACTTCCACGATCAGCCCGCGCTTCCGCTTCATCATGATGGGCGCCGCGTGCTTGGCGGTGATCAGGTGCGAGACGAGCGACTGCTGCAGCGCGTCGCTGCCGCGCTCGAGATCGGCCTGCCAGAACGAGGTCCAGCCACCGAGCAGCGGGTTCTCGCCGCCAATGCTGTTGACCAGCACGTCGAGGCGCTGCTGTTCCTTGACGACGCGGGCAAAAAGCGCTTTCACGTCGGCTTCGACGCTGTGGTCGACGCGCACCGCGATGCCGCGGCCCCCGATCGCCGTCACCATGTCCGCGGTTTCGTCGATCGTTTCGGGCCGGTTGTACGACGAGGGCTGGCCGCGGCTGCTGCGGCCGGTGCAATACACAGTCGCGCCGGCTTCGCCGAGGGCGCGGGCAATGCCGCGGCCGGCGCCGCGCGTGGCGCCGG
>Ga0075428_100004803_pt1 | contig 14985 bp, 13 predicted proteins | sample RhiMetdeltSRZDD2_FD_75291 | JGI IMG/M metagenome (GOLD analysis project Ga0075428, IMG submission 75291) | Populus rhizosphere microbial communities from Tennessee, USA - Rhizosphere MetaG P. deltoides SRZDD2 | ecosystem: Host-associated > Plants > Roots > Rhizosphere > Soil | place: USA... | reverse complement strand
TCCTGGATGCCGATATGATGCGGCACGAGCGGCTCAACTTCCATCCGCTGGAGAATACGGCGACAACCAACATTGCGCGCGAGGACCTCGCCCGCTTCATCCGTTCCTGTGGCCATCAGCCAAGTGTGGTGGCCGTGGCGCAGTCGGACTGAACGGACCGGGACCTCGCCGGAGGCTGCCCCCCGGTGGGGGACGTGGAGAGCGACATGGTTTTCGGATTGGGCAACAAGTCGGGCGCAGCAGCGGCACCGGCGGGCGACATCATCAAGGATGCCACCACGGCGACCTTCGCCAAGGATGTGCTGGAGCCGTCCCGCAGCACCCCGGTGATCGTCGACTTCTGGGCACCCTGGTGCGAGCCATGCAAGCAGCTGACCCCCATCCTCGAGAAGGTGGTGCGCTCCCACGCGGGCAAGGTCAAGTTGGTGAAGGTCAATGTCGACCAGAACCAGGCGCTGGCCGGACAGCTGCGCGTGCAGTCACTGCCGACGGTATATGCCTTCCGCGACGGCCGCCCGCTCGACGGCTTCATGGGCGTGCAGCCGGAAAGCGCGGTCAAGGCGTTCGTCGATCGCCTGCTGGGCGATGAAGGCGCCGAAGATCTGGCGGCCGCACTGGCAGCCGGTGAGAAGGCGCTGGAGGCCAAGGACCTGCAGGGCGCCGCCGAGATCTATGCCGCCATCCTGCAGGAGGACCCCCAGAACGCCGCCGCGCTCGCGGGCCTCGCGCAATGCTACATCAAGAGCGGCGACACGGCACGCGCCGAGCAGACCATCGCCCTGGTGCCGCCCGACAAGCGCGATGCGGCCCCGGTCGCGAGTGTGCGTGCGGCGCTTGAGTTGGCCCGCACCGCCGCCACGGCAGGCGACGTCGGCAAGCTGGAAGCAAAGGTGCAGGCCGCCCCCGGCGACCATCAGGCCCGGCTCGACCTGGCCATTGCCCTGGCGGCGACCGGCAAGAAGTCGGAGGCGCTCGACCAGCTGCTTGAGATCTTCCGCCGCGATCGCAAGTGGAACGAGGAGGCCGCGCGCAAGCAGCTTGTGCAGTTCTTCGACGCCTGGGGACCGAAGGACCCAGCCACCCTGGAAGGCCGGCGGCGCCTGTCCTCCTTGATGTTTTCCTGAACGGGCGGGGGTAGGGCGTTGCAGACCTTCTCGGAGCGGTATGCCGGACCGGCGGACCTACCGCAGCGCCTGCCCGTGTTTCCGTTGCAGGGCGCGATCCTGCTGCCGCGCGCGACGCTACCGCTCAACATTTTCGAGCCGCGCTATCTGCAGATGCTGGAGGACGTCATGTCGACGGCGCGCGTGCTGTGCATCGTGCAGCCACAGGCGGGCGCGGAGGAATCGCCCGCCGGCAAGGCTTTTGCCCTGCGGCGCGTGGGCTGCGTCGGCCGGGTCACCTCCTATCAGGAACTGGACGACGGGCGCATGCTGATCACGCTGACCGGCGTGGCGCGCTGCGCAATCGTGAGCGAGGTGGACATCGCCAAGCCCTATCGCGTCTGCACGGTCGGCTATGACGAATTCCTCACCGATTTCGCGGCGGGCGCGGGCGAAGCGGAGGTCGATCGTCAGGCCCTGCTGAAGGCCCTGAAAACCTACCTGGAGGCCCGCAACATGCGCGCCGACTGGGGGGCGGTGTCGAAGTCATCCAATGAGATGCTGGTCAACTCGCTAGCGATCGCCGCCCCCTACGGCGCGCAGGAGAAGCAAGCCCTGCTCGAGGCGCGCGACCTGAAGACTCGGGCCGAGACCCTGGTGGCGCTGGCTGAGATGGAGCTGGCAGCCGGGGCCGGCGGCTCGGGCTCCACCCTGCAATGAGGCTGGCATGGCCGATCAAAAACCAAAGCCCGCGGCCGAGGAGCAGATAGATCCGCGCCTGCTCGAACTTCTGGTGTGCCCGCGCACCAAGACTTCGCTGATCTACGACGAGACGCGCAAGGAGCTGGTAAGCCGCGCCGCCCGCCTCGCCTATCCGATCCGCGAAGGCATCCCGATCATGCTTGAGGACGAGGCGCGTCCCGTCGAGGAGGAAGAGCTGCGCGCGCTTTCCAAGAAGTAAAGCGCGCGCCGCTCCCCTTCAAGCAGGCGCATCAACCGTGCTGTCTTGCATGATGCATTTGGCCGGTACGCGAATGCTCGGGTTGATCACACTTCCAGATAGGTTTGGGGTTTTGCCCGGTGTCGATCCACCCATTGACGTGGCAGGCGGCGCTGGCAGGCGCCGCCGCGGCGACGATGAGGAAGGCGGCAACCAAGGCTGACATGATGTGCTGCATGACCTTGCTCCACTAAGGTTTCCTCGGATGCGGGCGACGTGCGCCCTTACGCATCAGATGGGCAACACGCGTCGTTGCGGGAATGCGAGCTCACGCACCCGTGTCAGGCCGCGCCCCGGAAGTGATTGTGCGCAGCGCTAAAGCTTGAACGACTCGAAGGTGGTCGGATGGAACAGCTCATCGACCGCGAGGCGGCGCGATGACAAGCCTTGCGCATGGTGATGATGCAGGAAGACGTCGAGCACCTTGCGGTTGGCGGCGACGCCATAGGACCAGTAGTCCGATCCCATAAGGTCATGCACGCGCTTCAGCTGCTCCTCGACGAACGGCATCGTCACTTTGGTGGCCGACGTATCGCGAAGCCGCGCAAGCGCCACAGCCTTGGCCTGCTCGAAGGCCTTAAGCGTGGCGCCGGGCAGCCAGGGATGCTGGTCGACCAATGCGCGGCGGACGCCAACGATGTGCATGACAGGGAAGATGCCGGTGCGCACGTAGTAGGCGGACGCGGCGGCAGTCGGGTCGGGGAACAGCCAGCCGACGTTGGCATGGCCGCGCTCGAAGCAGGAGGGGACGCGCGGCCCGATGAAGGCATCGATCTCCCCAGCCGCGAGCATCGCCGAAAGAGTGGCACCCGCGGGCGCGTCTTGCAGCCGCACATCGGCGGGCAGCTTGATCGCAATCTTCTCGAGCCGCCCGGCCTCCTCAAGCCCACCGCGGATCCAGTGGATGTCGCACGGCTTTACGCCGTAATCGTCCTCGAGCAGGGCCCGCGCCCACACGTTGGCGGTGAGCTGGTACTCGGAGACGCCGACCCGCCTGCCCTTGAGGTCCGCGGGCGCCTTGATGCGGTCGGTGCGCACGTAGATGGCCGTATGCCGGAAGGCGCGTGACAAGAAGGCCGGCACGCCGACGTACGGGCAGTTGCCGGCCGCCGTCTTCACACAAAAGCTCGACAGAGACAGCTCGCATATATCGAACTCGGCGGCCCGGAAGGCGCGGAAGAAGATCTCCTCCGGACTCAAGTTCATGACCACCGGCGCAACGCCATCGATCGGCACGGTGCCGTCCGTCAGAGCACGCGTGCGGTCGTACTCGCCTACGGCGAGCGAAAGCGCGAGCCTCGTCATGTCTGCCTCTGTTGTGCCTGCGGCCTGAGCTTGATGTGGATGTTCTTCTCGGCGGTGAAGAGCAACATCTCCTCGAAGCACTCCTCGCGGCCGATGCCTGACTGCTTGACGCCGCCGAACGGGGCGCCGAGGAAATGCTTGCCCACCTCATTGATCCACACGAAGCCGGCCTGCACGGCCATCGCCGTACGGTGCGCGGTGGAAATGTCGTTGGTCCAAATCGAGCAGGTGAGACCGTACTCGACCGCGTTGACCTCGGCCAGCATGTCCGCCTCGCTGTTCCATTCGAGTACGGCGAGCACCGGGCCGAAGATTTCCTCGCGCGCGACTTTCATGCGCGCAGTGACTCCGGTGAACACGGTCGGCTCGATGTAGAGCCCGTTGGCGAGCCGGGCATCCGCGGGACGCTTGCCGCCATGCACAAGCTGTGCGCCCTCGGCCCTGGCGGCGTCGATATGGCCCAGCACCCGATCGTACTGCGCGCGCGACACGATGGCGCCCATGGTGGTCGCAGGGTCGGTGGGAATGCCCGGCTTGAAGTGACCGATACGCGCCTTGATGCGCTCGAGCACGGCAGCGTGCATATCGCGGTGGATGAAGGCGCGGCTGGTCGAGCCGCACGACTGCCCGCACCAGGTGAAGTTCATGCCGGCGATGGCCGCCGCAGCCACCGCGTCGGGATCGGCGTCGGGATAGGCAATGAGCGCGTTCTTGCCGCCCAGCTCGAGCATCAGCGGCTTGACGGTCTCGGCCGCGGCCCGCATCACCGCGCGCCCGGTCGGCACGCTGCCGATCAATGCCACCTTGGCGATGCCGGGATGCGCAGCGAGCGCCTGGCCGACCCCGCGTCCTCCCGGTACGACGTTGAACACGCCCGCTGGCAGCACGCCGTGCAAAAGTTCGGCAAGACGCAGCGAGGACAGCGGCGCCTGGTCCGGCGGCTTGACGATGACGCTGTTGCCGGCGGCCAGCGGTGCCGCCGATTTGCCGGCGCAAAACATGAATGGATGGTTGAAGGGGATGATGCGGGCAACGACGCCGAGCGGCTCACGCACGGAGAAGTTCACGACATCGGGGCCCATGGGGATGGAGGCGCCCTTCATCTCGGTGACGAAACCGGCGAAGAACTCCATCTGGGCGGCGGCAACCATCGCATCGCCGACCATCTCCTTGACGGGATTGCCGCAGTCGGCGGCATCAAGCATGGCGAGTTCGCCCGCATGCTCGCGCAGGATCGCCGCCACACGCCGCAGCAGGCGTGCGCGCTCGAGCGGCGCGATCCGACGCCAGGTCTCGAAGCCAGCCCGGGCGGCGGCGATCGCCGCCTCGACGTCCTCGGCGGTGCCGTCGGCGACGGCGGCCAACACCTCGCCGGTGCCAGGATTGATGGTGTCGGCATAGCGCCCGCTCCTGGCGCGGTGCCACGCCCCGCCATAGTAGATGTCGCGATGCTCGGGCAGCCTCAAACTGCTCGGTATGGTCACGCCTGGCTGCGCTGCGCTCATGCCTAAGTCTCCGTGACCCGCGTTGGACATAACCTGCGGCCACGCGCGCAACGCGTGGCCGCAGGGCCCGGCTCAGTTCTTGCGCGCCGGCACCTGGATCAGCTGGGCGAGCTGGTCCTTGTTGAGCGGCTCCTTGAGGAAGCCATGCTCGACGCCGTCGGCCATCACGCTGTCGAGCCCCTCGATGCGGTAGGGGTCGAGCGCGGCGCGCGGATAGAATTCGGCCATGGCCTTCTTGGCCAGCGTCTCGTCGATGCCGGAGAACTCTTTGTAGATCTTGAGCGCCTCGGGATCGTTGTACATGTAGTCGAGGGCTTCGCTGTAAGCCGTCATGAAGCGCTCGATTAAGGCCTTGTCCTTGGTCAGCTTGTCGGCGTGCACGCAGATCGTTCGCACCATCTGGTTGCGCGAAGAGGGCACTTCGCTGCCGCGCGCGATGATACGGATCTTGCCCTCCTCGATCTCCTTCAGTCCGAACGGGGGTGCGGCCCAGCCCACATCGACCTGTCCTGACATCACGGCGGTCAGCGTGGTCGGCGGATTGCCGATCTTGGCCGGCTGGGCTTTCAGGTTGTAGGTCTTGAGGAACCCCAGCACGAGCACGTTGGTGGAGGAGCCCGCCGTCGAGTAGGCGATCGTGGTCTTGTCCGTGGCCTCCTTGATGCTCTTGAGCGGGCTGTCGGCCTTCACGTACCAGTAGAGGTCGTTGGAGCCGACGGTGGCCGAGCCGACGATGCGGATCGGCGCGCCCTTGGCGAACGCCGACATGGCGCCGCTCGTGCCGACGGCAACGCCGACGTCGACGGCGCCGGAAATCACCGCCTGCATGGTCTCGCCGCCACCGGACGTATAGGTCCGCTCGATGTTGAGGTTGTGCTTCTTGAAAATGCCGGCGCGGCTGCCGATCTCGGCCATCGCCGTTTCCCAGTTGCCGCGCTGGCCGATGGCGAGCTTCAGCGTGTCCTGGGCGGTGGCCACCGCAGGCAGAGCCAGCGGCAGCAGCGCGACGAGGGCGCCGATCCAATGTGATGCAGGCTTCATGGTCTTCCTCCCTGTTATTGCTCGTTGCTGGTTCTTGGCTAACTCCGTCTCGCAGCTGCCGGGCCGGCCAGTCGACCCACCAGCGCGTTGGCACCGATCGCGAGCGTGAACAGGACGATCAGCATGGCGTACATGCGCGGCATGTCGAACACCGAGTAGGCCTGCATGATCAGGTAGCCGACACCGACGTTCGACAGCTTGGTCTCGGCCAGCAGCGTGCCAATGATGGCGACGCCGAGCCCGAGGCGCACTCCGTTCAGGATCGGTGCACGCATGGCCGGAAGATGGATCTTGATCGCCGTCTGCCAGCGGCTGGCCTTGAAGCTGCGGCCGACGCGGATCAGCACCGGATCGATCTGGCGCATGCCGCTCGCCACACTGAGCACGATCGGGAAGAAGCAGGACAGCGTACCCATCGCCACCTTCGAGGCGGGGCCGACCCCGAACCACATAATCATGATCGGGAAGAAGATGATCTTGGGCGTTGGTCCGAGATAGTAGAGATAGTGCTCGAAGGCCTGGGACAGGAAGCGGCTGCCACCCAGCGCGAAACCGACGAGCAAGCCCAGCGTGCCGCCGATTGCCAATGCCGCGCCGACCTCCAGCAGCGTAACGCCGAGGTGGTGATAGAACTCCGGATTGGCTAACACCTTGACCAGCGCGGTGCCGATGGCCAGCAGCGAGGGCACCACATCGCGATAGAACAGACCGGAGGCCGATGCCAGTTCCCAGACCACCACCAGCAGCGCAATGATTGCCACGCGGATGGCCACCACATCCGCTTGGCCGCCAACTGCGCGCGCCGGCCGCGCTGCCAAGCCTACGTTTGCGGTCGAAGCCATCGCTCGATCCGTTCGGTGACGATAAAGAACAGCACACTGGTCAAAATGACGAAGCCGATCGCGGCATAGGTGCCAGCCAGATCGTAGCGTTCGGCGCGGTCGTTTATGACCTGCCCCAGGCCTCCGTAGTTGATCAGGAATTCAACGCCAACGATGTTGATCAGGCAGAAGATGAGGCCAAGCCGCAGGCCAACGAACACGGTGGGCAGCGCCGCCGGCAGCAGTATCTTGGCAAACATCTGCCAGGCGCCGAGTTTGAGGCTGCGGCCGACGTCGACCAGCACCCGGCGCGTGCCGGCGAGGCCTTCCAAGGTCTTCAGGATGACGGGCGGCAACCCGGCGATGAAGCCGATCATGACGATGGTCGTCATGGTGCGCCCGAACACGACGAGAAAGAGCGGATACGCCAGCACGATCGGGGCCGAGGCAGCGGCGGCGACCCAGGTCTCGGTGGCGGCCCGCAACGCGGTGAAGCGATAGAGAAGGATGCCGGTGAGAATGCCGACCACCGTCACCAGCAGCATGGCGTAGAAGCATTCCAGGAAGGTGGTGGCGAAGGCGCCGGCAATTTTCTCCTCGATGACGATGCGCGGCAGGCTCAGCATCACCTCCGACGGCAGCGGCACGATGTAGCGGTTGAGAAGGCCCAAGCGCAGCATCCATTCGACCACGCACGTCGCCGCCACGAGCACGGCGAAGCCGAACAGGGCGGCTGCCCATGACGACTGCGTGCTGTGCTGCGTGGCCATGCTCGATCAACCTTTGCCGCCGCGTGCGCTTGCCTCGCTCTCCTGCATGCCGCGCGTGGCTTCTTCCCGCAGATCGCCCCAGATCTCGGCCACGTAGCGTCCGAACGCGGTCGAGCTGACGATCTCGGAGGTGCGCGGACGCGGCAGGTCGATCTCGACGATGCGCTTCACGCGGCCCGGCCGGAAGGTCATCACCAGGATACGGTCGGAGAGCTGCACGGCCTCCGTGATGTTGTGCGTGATGAGCAGGGTGGTCTGACTGAGCTGCTGCTGGATTTGCAGCACCTTATCGCCAAGCAGCAGGCGGGTCTGCTCATCGAGGCTGGCGAACGGCTCGTCCATCAGCAGGATGGTTGGCTCCGAAGCCAGCGTGCGCGCGATGGCAACGCGCTGGCGCATGCCGCCCGACAACTCCGCGGGGTAGCGGTTCTCAAAGCCGGCGAGGCCGACCAATGCAATAAAGTGGCGCGCCTTGTCGTGCCGCTTGGCCTTCGCCATGCCGGCGATCTCGAGGGGGAAGCACACGTTGTCGAGCACCGTGCGCCAGGGGAAAGTCGATTCCTCCTGGAACACCATGCCGATCGACTTGTGCGGGCCGCTGATCGGCTGGCCTTGGATGGTGACGCGCCCCTCGAACTCTGCCTGCAGGCCGCCGATAATATTAAAGACCGTCGACTTGCCACAGCCGGACGGGCCGATCACGGACAGGAATTCGCCCCGGCGCACGGCAAACGACACGTCGTCGACCGCCTTGAGGGGACCCTCGGGCGTATCGAACTGCTTGGCGAGATTGTCGATCTCGAGGACGCGCTCGGTCGGCGCGGCAGCGAGGCGGGTCAGGCGTGTCGCGTCCTGTTGCGCCATACCCATGCCCCCTAGTTGCCCGGCTTGAGCATGGTGGCGCTCATGGCTGGCGTGTAGCCCGGCTCAACGCGCACATCGACGACGGCAACACCACCCTGCTCGACCGCGGCGATGGCGTGCGCATAGGCGGGCGCCAGCTCATCGTGGGAGGTGATCGGTCCGAGGCCGAGGGCACCTTGGGCACGCGCCAGTGCGGCCAGATCGATGTCGGGTTCCGTCATGCGCTGGCCGATCCACTTGTTCTCGACCGGACGATTGCGCATGCGGGCGACACGCTCCTGGTGCACCTCGTCATTGTAGAACGAGCGGTTGTTGGCGATCACCAGCAGCAGGGGGATGGCGTAGTGGACGGCAGTCCAAAGGGCCGTCACGCCCATCAGGAAATCGCCGTCCCCGCAGATGGAGACGGGCAGACGGCCGCTGCCTTGCAATGCCAGCGCGGCACCGACGGAAATGCCGGGGCCGCCGCCGACGCCGCCGCCGCCATCGCTGCCGATGAAGTCGAGCGGATGCCGGAACGGCCACCAGGCGCCGTTCCAGGACAGCGGCAGGTGCAGCAGCGAGACGTCGCGGCCGGCAACCGCGGCGCGGAGCCCGCAGGCCAGATGCTCGACGGTCAGCGGGCCAGCCACGCTCGGGGGCGTCGGTTTGCGCGAGGCGGCTATTTCGACCGATGCGCGTGCAGCCACCGATTTTGCGAGCGCTAGCACGACGGCGTCGGGATCGGCAGCCACATACAGATCAACGGGGGCCAGGCCCTGATGGTCCATGCTCCAGCCGTTGTGCACGGTATGGTCGAGCGAGACGTGGATCACCTCGGCTTGGGGCGGGCTTGGCAGGCTGCGCAAGGTCCCGGCCAGGTCCACCCAGTCGAGAGACAGGATCACATCGGCATCGGCAAGGGCTGCCTGCGCTTGCGCGGTTGGCGCAAGTATGGCCGGCGCGCCGACATGCAGAGGGTGATCGGTCGGGAAGCAAGCGCCGACCTTGAGATCGGTGACGACGCGCGCGCCGAGCCGTTCGGCGAGCGCGACGCGGGCCGACCAGGCCTCGGTGCTGCGCGAGGCCCGCCCGGCCAGGATCACGACCCGCCGCGCCTTGTCGAGCATTGCCCGTAGGCGATCGAGGGCATCGGCTGCTGCTCCCGCCGCAACGGGCGGCGTCGAGCGGCGCACGTCGAACGAGGCAAGAGGTGCCGCCAGCCTCTCTTCCTGCAGACCGGCATCCAGCACCACGTAGGTTGGTCCCTGGGGCGGCGTGTTGGCGATCCAGAAGGCGCGGGCCACCGCCTCGCGTGCGGCCTCGGCGCTGCCTGGCTGGTCGTCCCATTTGGTGTAGCCGCGCACGATCGCACCCTGATCGCGCGCGGTGTGGATCCAATCGATCCACGGCCGGCGCTTGGCGGCGTCGACCGGACCGGTGGCGCCGATCACCAGCATCGGCATGCGATCGCACCAGGCGTTGAACATGGCCATGGTAGCGTGGAACAGGCCGACGTTGGAGTGCACGGCGGCAGCCATCGCCCGTCCCGTCACCTTGGCGTACCCGTGCGCGATGGCGATGGCCGCCTCCTCGTGCAGGCACAGCAGAAGCTGCGGTGTGTCGTTGCCGAGGTGGTTGACCAACGAGTCGTGCAGCCCGCGGAAGCTGGCGCCGGGATTGATGGCTATATAGGGAACGTCGAGGGCACGCAGCGTCTCGGCTACGACATCGCTGCCGAACTCGGCCATGTTGTGGGCGGGTCCGCCAACTTGCGGGCGCTCGATGGCCGCCGCGCCGCGCACCTGCGTTGCATGCCTTTGCGAACTCAAAGGCCGATCCTCCCAGACCGATCATGCCTGCGTTGCCGTGCCGTTAGACGCGGCCGGCCGCAGCGCTGCTCTGCGGCAGCTGGCAGGAGGCTACTCTTTGACATTTGCCAGCGGAAGATCCTAAATCCATGCGTCTTTATTGCAGAATATGCACCAATCCCATGGATCGCTTCCGCACGATGCAGAGCTTTGTTCGCGTGGTGCGCGCTGGCAGCTTCACGCTGGCGGCGCAGCAGCTCGGCATGTCGCGCGCGCTGATCTCGCGCCACGTCAGCGATCTCGAGGTGCGTCTTGGCGTACGCCTGCTGAACCGCTCGACGCGCACCCTCGACCTAACCGAGGAGGGCAGCAGGTATCTCGAGTTCTGCGAGCAGATGTTCCGCGACCTTGAGAAGAAGGAGGACGAGATCGGCAAGGTGCGTGCCCAGCCGGCCGGAACCTTGCGCATCCTTGCGCCGAATTCGTTCGGCGCCCTGCACGTCGCCGACGCGGTCATTGCGTTCGCCAAGCAGCAGCCGCGGCTGAAGCTCTCCTTATTGCTTGAGAATACCTGGTTCCGGCAGGATGACTTCTCGCACCGCGGGCTCGACATCGCGCTCAGGTTCGCGCCGATCCGCAAGACGGCGCTGACGGCGGAGCCGATCACCGAGATCGACTGGGTGGTGTGCGCGGCGCCCGACTACGTGGCGCGGCACGGGCGCCCGGCCAAGCCCGGCGATCTCGCATCGCATGTCTGCCTGCTGCATGCCAACGCGCTGCCGGACGACCACATCTGGCGCTTCCAGACGCCCAAGGGTGTGGTTGCGGTTCGCGTCAATGCCGCGATCTATTCCAACAGCGCCATCGCGCTGCGCAAGGCCGCGGTTGCCGGCCTCGGCCTGGCGCTCCTGCCTCGCTATGCGGTAGCCGACGAACTCGAGGAGGCGCAACTTGTGACGGTTCTGCCGCGCAACAGGGTACCGGCGCGCACCCTGTTCGCGCTCTATCCTGCCAGCGGCGCAGCTCCAACCAAGGTACGTATCTTCGTCGATTTTCTAAGCAAATGGCTCACCACGCGCGGCATCGGGGCTGCACCGCAAACACAGGTCAGAGTAACCGCCGGCAGCCGCTGATGCCGGCGATCCTCTATGAGGTGCGAGCTACTCGCCTACCAAGTCGTGCCCGCCTTGACCATGAAGGTGCGGCCCGGCAGCGGATAGGCGTTGTAGACGCCAACGTTGGCCGGGTTGGCGCTTGCGACCGAGTAGTCGAAATAGTCGACGTCGAAGAGATTGGCCACGCCGGCGGACCAGTTGAACTGATTGATCTGGCCGCCGAACTGGAGGTCCACCGTGGTGGTGGCGGGAATCAGCGGCTGGAAATTGGCCTGATCGTTGTCCATGCGGCGCTCGCCGACATAGCGGACGATGGTATCGAAGGTCAGCGCCTTATTGATGATGTTCCAAGACACTCCAACATTGCCGGTCCAGTGCGAGACCAACGGCACATCGTTGCCGGCATTCGGTCCATCCCGAAACATGGCGTCGGTGTAGGTGAGGTTTCCGTACAAGCGCACGTTTCTCATCATCTGCCAGCTGGCGATGGTCTCGACGCCCCGGCGCCGAGTGGGGTCGAGGTTGATGTTGGTGAAAGTGACCGGATTGAACTGGAGCTCGTCGGTGAGCCTCATATCGTAGTAGGTCGATTGCAGTCTGAACGGCCCGTATTGAAACCGCATGCCGACTTCCCAGTCGCGCGACTTCTGCGTGCGCAAATCGAAGTCGTTCGGGACGCCAAACGGCGAAGCTCCGATCCGTTCGTCGATGGTGGCGACGCGAAAGCTGTGCGCCATGCGCCCGAGCAATGTCACACCGGGTACGAGCTTGTGTTCGACGCCGAGGTGCCAGGCATTGTTGGTCTCGCTCTGGTCGAGAGGCAGGCCTTCATCACCGAATGCGCCCGGGGCGAGCGGATCATACTTGTCGCGCGCCGTGGTCTTGTTCCGTTGAATGCGTCCGCCAGCCGATAGATCAGTGGTCGGCAGGACACTCACCGTCTGCTGCCAGTAGGCCGCAAGCGATTCCTGCCCGCCGTTGTAGATATGGATCGGAGCGAGACCTTTGAACTGACTGCGGTGCGACTCGTAGTCGGTGTCGTAGAGATCGATGCCGGCGAGAACGCGTGACGGCAAACCGAAGAAGGGTTTGGTGATGCTGACGCGTGGCGTCAGCGACAAGGTCGTCAGGTCGGTATCAACGTAGGACTCTAGAAAGGGGGCGAAGAAGCCCGCCTGCTGCGCCTTGGTGCGGATGCCGCCGTCAATGATCAGTTCAAGGTCCGACGCCAGCATATAGGTGAGGCCTGTGGTGGCACGGGCGCCTTGCTTTTGGCCATAGTCGAACGGTGTGTCCGCGCCACGCCGATCATCGCGAAGCTGATCGATGTCTACCAAGGGGTTGACCCTTCGCACCCCGGGAAAACCCAACTTCTGGTCGTCGGCGGCGAGATTGAGATAGACGCTGCCTCGGTTGAACGTCCATCGGAAGTCACCGACAACAGACCCCTGCCGCACTTCATTGTTGTCTCGATAGCCATCGGACGCGAACGCATTGCCGTTGACGAAATAAGAGAAGTTACCTAGCGAGCCGCTCGCCGACGCGTTGCCTTCTCTGGCGGCGAACGAGCCCACACCGCCTTGAACGCGCACCTGATTTGGCAAGTCCGCGCCACTGCGCGTTACGATATTGATGACCCCGCCGACGGCGCCGTCGCCGTAGAGCACGGCGGCCGAGTTGCCGCGCGTGATCTCGACGCGGTCGACCGCGTCTTTCGCGATCGTCGACAAATCAAAGCCCTGCAGATCCCAGTCATTCAACCTGCGGCCGTTGATAAGAATGAGCGTGTTGGAGGGCGCCGTGGCACCGAAGCCGCGCAAATCGACGCTCGTGCCGACGCCATTGACCCCGCCATAGAGGCTCTGCGTCTGTACGCCAGCTTCGCGCCCGATGATGTCGGCGAGCGAGGACTGCGGGGCCCGCTCGATCTGGTCGCGCGTGATGACCGTCGTAGATGCCCCGGTGATGCCGCCACCAGCAGCCGATAGCGAAGCATCGACGTTGCCGGTTGCCGGCACGTCGGATGCTACGCCACTTGGTGTGGACGTGCCGCCGGATTCGAGCCGGGTGGTGGTGGAGCGAACCTGCTTCTTCTTGCCTTCGACGACGACCTCGGGCAGGTCGGTCGTCTGCTGGGCCTGCGCGTACGATGCCAGCGCAGGCAAAGAAACCGAAGCAATGACAACGAGATATAGATTTCCGGCTATTGAGCGGGAACGCATGACAGACCTCGGGCGCGACGCTACTGACACGTCACAGCGAACGAAGTCTTCCCGACGCGCATGTCCAGCGTCAGTCAGTCCACTGCCAATTCACCCCGATCGGCATGCTCGCGTGTGACCACGTCCGACGGCAGGTCTCCTGGCTCGCGGATCACCACTCCCCTTCGCCTTCCCAGGACCCGAGATCCCAGTGGCCTTCTGATGGGGAGTTCACCGCTTACAGTTGCGGGGGCAGCTGCGGGCTCGAGGCAAGTCACCCTCTCACCGCATTCCCTTTTTCGTCCCGTAAAGGAACCGTCGCGATCACGGTATGAGCCGCGCCAGATGGCTGTCAATTGCGCGACGTCCAATGTTGCATAGTCCGGATCCGGATGTTGTCGATCCGCCACGCCCTGAGGACATGTTCCTCGGCAGATCGAAGAATGGTTGGCTTGGCGGCGTGCAGGTCCCACAGCCCGACAACAGCGATGACCTTTCGCGTTCGCGTCAGCAGCCAGGTAGTCTTGCGGTCCGAGCCGCGCGTCGCAGTGACGGTGTTGTGAATTTGCTTTCGGTTAGCGCTGCATCTGCTTCATGCTGGCTACGACCCATTGCGCCCCCGCGCAGAATCACCACCTAGATGTGGGTGTCGTCGGTTCTCGGGGCCTGTTCGGTCCTGGGCTAAGAGACAATCCGGTGAGCTCGTTTTCGGGCAACTCCGGGGCTGCCCCCGCAACTGTAAGCGGTGAGTTCTTGTCCACTCTCGTGTCACTGAGATCGCAAGATTTCGGGAAGGCCGGACAGGAGCGCTGACCCGCAAGCCAGAAGACCTGCCGCGACATCGATATTCGTCCTCGGGCGGGGTGTCCCGGTGGTCGCTTGCAGGCCGCCGGCGCTGTTCCCGCGCCTATTTCCCGCACGCGTCCGCTCGGCCCATGCCCCCAACAAAAAGGGGTCATGCCGATGTCTGTCACTCTCGAAGCACGGTCGGGAATACCCGGCCGCACCGGTGGCGCGAAGGCCGTCGCTCCGCAGCCGGCTGTTGCCAGCACGCCACCCTTTCACGTCATCCGCCGCACCGGATCGGTCACACCGTTCGACGCCAGCAAGATCAGCGTCGCCGTCACGAAAGCATTTCTTGCCGTCGAAGGCGGACGGGCCGCCGCATCGCGGCGCGTGCACGAGGTCGTCGAAGCGCTGACGCAGCAGATCGTTGCTGCTTTGCGGCGTCGCGGCGAAGCGAGCCGCACGTTGCATGTCGAGGAGATCCAGGATCAGGTCGAGCTGGCGCTGATGCGCGGCGAGCATCACAAGGTGGCGCGCGCCTATGTGCTTTACCGCGAAGAGCGCGCCAGGCAGCGCGCTGCGTCGAAACCTGCAACCGCCGCGTCGGCGCCGGCAGGGGTTGTGCACGTGACGCTGCCGGGTGGTTCGCTGGTTCTGCTTGACGACGCGCGGCTTACGAACATC
>Ga0075428_100004802_pt1 | contig 14985 bp, 15 predicted proteins | sample RhiMetdeltSRZDD2_FD_75291 | JGI IMG/M metagenome (GOLD analysis project Ga0075428, IMG submission 75291) | Populus rhizosphere microbial communities from Tennessee, USA - Rhizosphere MetaG P. deltoides SRZDD2 | ecosystem: Host-associated > Plants > Roots > Rhizosphere > Soil | place: USA... | reverse complement strand
ATGCTCGGTCTTCGTCATTGCTTCTCCGCTCTAGGCGCAGCTGCGCCGTGAGAAGAGAGCTTGACCTGTTACCCATGTCCCCGGAATTCACAGAGGAAAGTTTGGTGGGCGCGGGTGGAATCGAACCACCGACCCCTCGCGTGTGAAGCGAATGCTCTACCGCTGAGCCACGCGCCCTTGGGGAAAGGATTGATCATCAAGCTTACCCGGACTCGCGGCCGTGGAGCAATACGCGCTGGAGTATCTAACCGTATGGCAGCACCAGTCACGACAGACAACCGCGCCAGAATCCACGCTGGTTCACGAGCGATGGTCAGCGTGTCTTTGCCGGAGACGACAGAATGCCCATTAGCTGGTCAAGTTGCGCCTGTATCTGCGCGATGCGGTGGAACTGGATCTCCAGCTCTTTTTGAACATGCGCCAGATGGCCCCGTAGTTCGCCAATCTCGTCAATGTGTTTCAGGGCGCCCTCCACCCGCTGTTGAAGCTCTCTGACAGGTTCGGCCTCCTTCAGTGCGTCGCGGAGTTGTTCGCGAAGTTCGCTGATGCGGTCGATATGATCCAATGACAGCCCGCCAGGAGCACCGCGCTCACCCACAGGACCACGAGAGCCGGTTCGACCCCGTGGACCAGTTCGACCGCGTGGACCGGCAGACCGACTCGTCTTCTTCATCGGAGTTTGGATTGCGGGCGACACACAGGATGGCATTCTACGCAACCAGGGAGCAACCCTCGCAAGCCTGCCCCCGTTCGCCCCTCGGGGCTAGTGTGACGGCTGCCCGTCTTTCGTTTCTGGGTCGGTGGCTCCAGCCTTTTCCTCGACAATGATTTCGACAGCTTTACGACGATCCTCGTTCAGCAGGTCATAAACCGTTCCTACCGCTGCCGCTCCAACCCGTCCACGCCGGAGACGTTTGTAGACCACGGCGTAGACCATCAGCAGGGCGAGAGAGACGAAGAAGATTGACATCATGGCTAGTGGACTGTGCCCGGGGGCCGTTGGCTCCGTCGCTAGACCGTCCCGTACAGCCGATCGCCGAAATCGCCGAGGCCGGGGACGATGTACTTGTGCGCGTCCAGGTGGCTGTCGACGACCGGCGTGTAGACCGGAACGTCGGGGTGATGGCGCTCGACCAGCGCGATGCCCTCGGGCGCGGCAACGATGCAGATCATGCGGATGGTGCGGGCGCCGGCGGCTTTCATGAGATCGATCGCGGCGACGGCGCTGCCGCCTGTCGCCAGCATCGGGTCAATCATCAGAACGTAGCTCTCCCGCAGATTCCCCGGCAGCTTCGAGTAGTACTGCGAAGCAATCGCCGTCGCCTCGTCTCGCTGCAGGCCGATGTGACCGACGCGCGCGGCGGGGAGCAGCTCGAGGACGGCATCCAGCATGCCCAGCCCCGCGCGCAGCACCGGCACCACGACGACGTCGCCGCGAACGGCGTTGCCGGCGGCGTCCCCCAGAGGTGTCGTCACCATGCGGGCCGTCGACGGCACGTCACGGAGCGCCTCGGCCGCCAGCAGCACGCTGATGCGATTGGCGGCGCGGCGGAACGCCGGCGGCGCGGTGCGTTTGTCGCGAAGCTCCATCAATGCGTCTTGCACGAGCGGGTGATTGACGAGGTGCAGCGGCACGGCCCATATCATAATGGCAAGTGCAAAGTTGAAACTCGCTCTCGCCGTCATCGCGCTGGCGATCGTCATCGCCTTCGTTATCGTCTCGACGCAGACCGGCGAGCGCCAGGTCTCCCTCGTCGTCGTCAACGGAACGGTCGTGACGATGGATGGGACGGGCCGCGTGATCCCGAACGGCGCCGTTGCGATTGACGGTCCGGGCATCGTCGCGGTCGACACGTCCGACGCCATTCAGCGCCAGTACCGCGGCGCCGAAACGATCGACGCGGCCGGGCAGGTGGTGTTGCCGGGCCTGATCAACACCCACACGCACGCCCCGATGGTGCTGTTCCGAGGGCTGGCCGACGATCTGGCGCTGATGGAGTGGCTCACGAAGTACATCTTTCCAGCGGAGGCGAAAACGGTGTCGCCGGAGTTCGTGCGCGCCGGCACCCGCCTGGCCGCGCTCGAAATGATCCAGTCGGGGACGACCACGTACACCGACATGTATTACTTCGAGGAGGAGATTGCGAAGGAAACGAAAGCCGCCGGCCTGCGGGGCGTCCTCGGCCAGACGGTGATCCAGTTTCCGGTGCCCGACGCGAAGACGCCGGCGGATGCGCTCGCTCGCGCCGAGACCTTCATCAACATGTTCAAAGGGGATCCGCTGATCACTCCGGCCGTGGCGCCGCACGCGATGTACACGCTCGACGGCCCGACGCTGATGGCGGCGCGCGCCCTGTCGATGCGGCATGGCGTACCGACGCTGATCCACCTCGCCGAGACGCGCGACGAGATGAAGGTCGCACAGGATCAGTACAAATCGTCGCCGGTGGGATACCTCGATCGTCTGGGGTTCCTCGGCCCTGGCGTCGTGGCTGCGCACGGCGTCTGGGTGTCGGAGCCCGAGATTGCGGTTCTGCGCCAGCGCGACGTCGGCGTGTCGCACAACCCTGAAAGCAACATGAAGCTGGCGAGCGGCACCGCGCCGGTGCCGGGATACCTGGCGGCCGGCGTGGCGATTGGTCTGGGCACCGACGGCGCCGCAAGCAACAACGATCTCGACATGTTCGATGCGATGCGGACCGCGTCGCTCCTTCACAAGCTCCAGACCGGCGATCCCCGCGCCGTGGGTGCACGCACGGCACTGGAGATGGCGACGATCGGCGGTGCGCGCGCGCTCGGGATGGCCGACCGCCTCGGGTCGCTCGAACCGGGCAAGCGCGCGGACGTCATCGTCGTGGGAATGGCCTCGGCGAGGCAGACGCCCATGTACGACCCGATCTCGCACCTGGTCTACACGACCCGCGGCGACGACGTGCGGACGACGATCGTTCACGGTAAGGTGTTAATGAGAAACCGGCAGGTCTTGACGTTGAACGAAGCGTCGGTGCTCGCCGAGGCTCGCGGCTGGGCCGAGAAGGTTCGCGCGGCGGTTAGATGACCTCCGCTTTGTCCATCACGGCGATGTAGGGCAGGTTGCGGTACTGCTCGGCGAAATCGAGTCCGTAGCCGATCACGAACTTGTCCTCGATCGTGAAGCCGACATATTCCACGTTCACATCGGTCTGACGGCGCGACGGCTTGCTGAGGAGGCACGCCGTGCGCAGGCTGCGAGGCGATCGCGCCCGCAGAATCTCCTGGAGATAGGAGAGGGTCAGACCGGTGTCGACGATGTCTTCGACGATGACGACCTCGCGCCCCTCGAGGCCGGAGTCGAGATCCTTGAGGAGCTGTACCTGTCCCGATGACGAGGTGCTCTTCCCATAGCTCGATACCGCCATGAAGTCGAGCGAGCACGGCACCGTCAGTGCGCGCGCGAGATCGGAGAGAAAGACGAACGCGCCTTTGAGCACCGCGATGAGGTGGACACCGCGCGGATGATCGCGGGCGATGTCAGCGGCGATGTCGCGGACGCGCCGCTGGATGTCTTCGGTGGTGATGAGAACGTTCATTTGCTGCTGGTTAAACCACGACGGCCACGACGGTCACGAGCAATATGGGGCGTCGTGGTCGTCGTGTCGTCGTGGTTCATTCTTGAGCACGTATCGAACGCGAGAGTAACATAGCGCTCTCACTCGCATGAAACGCTTTCAGATGATCACGGAGGCCGATGCCCGCACGCTCGAGTACGGCAGCACTGTGCTGCTGGTCGCGGGTGGACACGTCACGCCGCTGGCGCAGGACACGCTGAAGGAAAGGCGCGTCTCGCTCGTGCATGAGGGGTACGACGGCGACCTTGAGTCGCTCGCACCGAAGGCCGAGATCAGAACCGTGGCGATCGCCGCCGACCACACCGGCGTGGCCTTGAAGAAGAGGATCCTGGAGCATCTCCGCAGCCGAGGCGTGGCAGTTCACGACCTGGGCACGAGCACCAGCGAGCCGGTCGATTATCCGGACACGGCAGCCTCGGTGGCCGTACAGGTGGCCCGCGGCGAGGCCGACGCCGGTATCGTCATCGACGGCGCGGGTCTCGGGTCGACGATCGCGGCCAACAAGGTGGCTGGCATTCGAGCCGCGATGTGCCTGAACCAGACACTGGCGCGCTATTCGCGACAGCACAACGGCGCGAACGTGCTTGCACTCGGATCGACGCTGGTAACGGCGGAAGAGGCGTTGACGATCGTCGATACGTTCATCGGCACACCGATGCGGGAGCCGCGCTACATCAGAAGGCTGGCGAAGATCCGGGCCATCGAAGGCCGCCGGGTCTGACGACCCGGCGCGACGTGATGGACGTCCAGCGGCTCATCCAGATCATCCTCGAGGAACTCGCGGCAGCCGGGCAGGTGCCCGTGCCCGAGCGATGCGGCTGTCACTCGGTGCTGTACGAATGCTGCCCCGATCGCCTGCGAAGCATCCTCGACGCCGGCGCCACGCGCATCGGCCTGCACGCCTCGGGAGGCGCAGCCGGCGATGTCGCCGCCATGATCGATCACACGCTGCTGAAGCCGGACGCTACCCGCCAGGAGATCGAGACGCTCTGCCGCGAAGCGGCCCAGTACGAGTTCGCCAGCGTCTGCGTGAACGCGACATGGGTCGCCGCCTGCGCGCGGATCCTGCAGGGAAGCCGCGTCAAGGTCTGCTCGGTCGTCGGATTTCCACTGGGCGCCACGACCGCCGATACCAAGCACTTCGAGACGCGGCGTGCCATCTTCGACGGCGCCTGCGAAATCGACATGGTCATCAATGTCGGCGCGCTGAAGTCGGGCGATCTTCGCGTGGTCGAGCGCGATATCCAGGCCGTGACCGGCCCATGCCGCGAGTCGGGAGCACTCAGCAAGGTGATCATCGAAGCGGCGCTCCTGACGGACGAAGAAAAAGTCACCGCCTGCACGCTGGCGAAGGCGGCGGGCGCCGACTTCGTGAAGACCTCGACGGGGTTCGGGCCCGGCGGGGCGACCGCGCACGATGTAGCCCTCATGCGGCGTGTGGTGGGTGAGGAGATGGGCGTGAAGGCCGCCGGCGGCGTCCGCGATCTGGAGAGCCTCAAGGCGATGGTGGCTGCGGGCGCCACGCGCATCGGCGCCAGCGCCGGCGTTCGCATCGTCCAGGAGTCGCGCGGGCAACAGGCCTCCGCACCTGCCAGGGGGTACTGACGCGGATGCGGCGTGCGGCGATCGCGGGAGTCCTGTGGCTGTGTCTCGGCGCATCCATGGGGGCGCAGGCTACGGTGGGGCAGACGGCAGCACCCGATCGCCCTGGACCGTGGGTGGTGGATCTCAGGGGCGCTACTGTCTCACTGCCGCAAGACGCCGCGTTCTTTCCTGACATCCCTTCGTCAACAGCCGTGCCGTCGCGCGGGTATGGCCTCGACGTCGGCGCACACATCTACGTGCTGCAGCTTGGACCTGCCCGGGTCGGGATCGGCGGCATGCTGCTGCGCGCCCGCGGCACGGCATCGCCCGGAGAGCCGGATGAGGACGAAAAACCGTCGCCGACCGGTCTGGCGACCACGCCCGATGTCGCTGCATTGCTGACAACGGTCGGCCCGCAGATTTCCATGAATTTCGGATCGCGCGCGGGGTGGAGCTATCTCAGCGCGGGAATCGGCCGGGCGCGGATGTCGACGAGGGCATCGAGGTTCGTCGACGAAGACGACGAAGATGACGTGACGGCGGCGCAGCTGATCGAGCACGGGAGCCGATCGAGCCTCAACTTCGGCGGCGGCGCGCGCTGGTTCACCCGGGAGCGCCTCGCCGTGTCATTCGACGTGCGGTTTCACATCATCGGCGCCGGCGGCGAAGAGCCGGCAACGCCTGGTTCGACGTTGTTGGCCGCGTCGGTCGGCGTCTCGCTGAGATAGGATTCAGCGCCAGCCTTTCGCGCGTCGCAGCTTCTGAAGCTGCATCACATTCGACCCCAGCGCAGACGTGCGCGTTCGATCGATCGCAAGACCCGCGGCGATTGCCTGCTCCTCGGTAATGCCCGCCCGTTCGAGTTCCAGTGCGCTGTAGCCGGCGGCGAACGCTACCTCCCGGCCGGACGTCGCTCGCGGCTCCAGCCGCACCTGCGTGCGATCGAACCAGCGGCGGATGGCGCGAATCACTGGCCAAGCTCCGTCAACGCGCTGCGCACGAGCGTCTTGACCAGCGCGACCTTGTATTCGTTCTGCGCCAGGGGATGAGCCTCCGCAATGGCGGCCTGCGCGGCCGCCTCGATCGTCGAGCCGGTGAGTTGATCGCCTTCAAGTGTTCCTTCTGCCGCCAGGCTCCGCCAGGGAACCGGCGCAACGCCGCCGAGGACGATTCGGACGTCGCGCACACGCCCCGACTCGACGCGCAGCGCGGCGCCGACGCTGGCGAGGGCGAAATCCCAGGAGTTCCGCATTGCGTACTTGATGAAGGTCGATCGGGTTCCGGGACGCAGGGGCACCATGACGTGTGACAACACCTCGCCAGGGGCGACGCGATGCATGATCGTGATGTTTTCGGCCGGCGGCACGAACAGCTCTTCCAGCGGTATCTCGCGCGGAGCGGCGCCATGAATCCGCACGGTGGCGCCGAGCGCGATCAACGCCGGGGCCGTATCGGACGGAGACACGGTGTAGCAACGGTTGCCGCCGAAGATGGCGTGCTCCTGGTTCATGCCGTGATGCGCATCGCACTGAATGCCGCCTGCGCGATAGCAGTACCAGGGTCCGCGATAGTAAGGACACCTCGAGTCCTGCAGGAGATTGCCGCCGAGAGTTCCGACATTCCGAATCTGAGGCGTTGCCACGCGCGACGCGGCAGAGGCAAGGGCCGGGCATAGACGTTTCAGCTCAGGACTTCGTTCGAGCTCGCCAACCGTTGTGAGCGCGCCGATTGAGACGCGGTCAGTGGTCACGTCCAGCGAGCGGAGTCCAGGAATCGTCTTCAAGTTGATGACATAGCCTGGCGTTCGCTTGTGCTGCTTCAACTGATCGAGGAGATCGGTTCCCCCAGCCAGCAGCACGCAATCGCCGTCATGACGCGCGGCGAGCTCGCCGGCCTCGTCGAGCGAACGTGGCGACAGCAGCTCGAACGGCGCCGGCTCGTCAACGGCGATCTGCCACATGCCTCAGACCAGTTTTCCCGCGCGCTTCAATTCGCCCCAGGCGCGCGCCCATGTGAACGGAATCTCGCGCATGCGTACCTGAGTAGCGTTGTAGATGGCGTTGGCGACCGCGGCGCCGGCGTTGAACATCGGGTTTTCGCCGAGCCCCTTCGCGCCATACGGACCGGCCTCCACGGGCGCCTCGACCAGAATCGATGTCAGCTCCGGCAGATCGAGAATCGTCGGCGGCCGATACTCGTAGAGTGACTGCGTGACCGGAATTCCCGTATGCGGGTCGATCAGCAGCTCCTCCGTCATCGTGTAGCCGAGACCCATGACGCTGCCGCCGTCGACTTGAGCGACCGCTCCCGGAGTGTGAATCACCCGGCCGCAGTCGTGAACGCCAACCAGCTTCAACACCGAGACGCGCCCCGTCTCCATGTCGACTTCCACCTCGGCGAAACTGGCGCCCCAGCTCTCGGCGGACGGATTCCAGACGTACCAGCCGAGACCGACGATGCCTCCGTCGGCGACAATCCGTCGCGCAAGCGCTTCGGTGTGCGGGTGGAGCGTCGCCGGCGGGTTCTTCATGACCTGGCCGGTGTTTTCGTCGAGATAGGGATTCACGTCGGTCGCCGGGTCGTAATACGGCGTGAAATCAGTGCGCGGCTCGGCCCGCCCCCGTCTGCGCCCATCCAGCTGCCGCTTCAGATCAATCGCGGCGTTGTACATCGCCTTTCCGTGGCAATGCACGGCGCGGCTGGCGTCGCTTACGAAATCCCATGCGCATGTCGCGGTGTCGCCCCACGTGCAGTCGAGCTCGTCGACCGGCACGCCCAGCGCGTTAGCCACGATCACCGCAATGCCGGTGTGGGAGTTCGTTCCGAGATTGCCTGCCCCGATCGGGACGTGGATCCGGCCGGCCTTGTCCATCCACACGAGGCCGTTGGACGCGTTGCGTCCGCTGTGCTCCTGGCTGAACCGGACGCCGATACCCCGGCGTTTCACGCCGGACTTGGCCGAGGGATGCTGCCAGCTGCTCCACCCAATCGCTTCGGCGCCCGCACGAAGGCACTCATCTGCGCCGATGTTCATGAGCCGCACGTTGGGCACCACGTCGGTGTCGATCAGGTCGCCGGTATGAAGGCTGTTCCGGCGGCGGAACTCCAGCGGATTCATGCCAATGGCGTCGGCCACTTCGTCGATGTGCGTTTCGCGCGCGAACACCGCCTGCGGATGTCCAAACCCCCGCATCTCGCCGCCGACCGGTGAACTCGTGTAGACGCAATAGCCGTGATACCAGTAGTTCGGGATCCGGTAGGTGGCAACCATGCCCTGACCCGCGACGCTGACCACGGCCGGACCGCTGGACCCGTATCCTCCGGTCCGCGCGATCGCCTTGCACTCGAACGCGGTCATCGTCCCGTCCTTCTTCACCCCGGTACGCAGGTAGAACACGAACGGGTTGCGCGTGTCCTCGGCGAAGAGCAGCTCCTTGAGGGTGTACTCGAGGCGGACGGGGCGGCCGGTCTTGCGGGCGAGCAGCGCGGCAATGCCCTGGTACAGCGTCTTGCCGAGCGTGTCGGTGCATTTGCCGCCGAAGCCGCCGCCCACATAGCCGGAGATCACTCGAACGTTCTGGCGTTCCACGCCGAGCGCGCTCGCCAGCATCTCCTGCGCGGCAAAGACGCTCTGCTGCGAATCCCAGAAGGTCACCATCTCGCCGCTCCACGAGGCAACAACTGCATGGGGCTCGATCGGCGCGTGACACTGGATCGGTGTGAGGTAGCGGCCCTCGACGATCATGTCCGCCCCGGCGAAGCCCTGCTCGACGTTGCCGCGTTTGTACTCGACCGTCGGCATGTTCGCCGGCTGCGGACCGGCGAAGCCGGCCACGGTGCCGTCATGAATGGCGCGGATGTCATCGGCGAGGTTGCGCTCAGCGTCGGGAAACGCTTCCTTCACGTCGTAGACGACGCGAATCAGATCCAGCGCGCGCTGGGCGGTGTATTCGTCGTCGGCCGCGACAGCCGCGATCGCGTCGCCGACATAGCGGGCGCGGTCGTTCATGAACAGGCGATCGCTGCGGGCAGGGGCACGCTCGCTGGCCTCGTCGATCCCCTGGTAGCCGCGCACGTCGCGGAACGTGACCATGCCGCGGTAGCCGGGCAGCGACCGTGCGGCGGTATCGTCGACCTCCAGGACGTCGGCAAGGCCATGGGGTGAACGAACCACTTTGGCGTGGAGCAGGCCCGTGAGCCGATCGTCCGCGTGGAAGCCGATGTCGCCCGCGAAGCGGGCCTCGCCCGTGGCTTTATTGCGAGCATCGAGCGCGGGGATCGAGGATCTGAGACCTGCGCTGGTCACGCCTTCATTGCTTTCGACAATGCGTGCGGCCGCGGCATCGGGCGAGCCCGCGGCGAAGAGTATCCCGGCAATTTCGTTGCGGTAGTTCCCGCACCGGCACAGGTTGCCGCTGAGCGCCATGCGCACCTCGTCGGCGGTGGGCCTGGGGTTCTGCTGGAGCAACGCGACGCCGGACATGATCATTCCGGGCGTACAGTGTCCACACTGGCTGCCCATGTGGCGGACGAAGCCTTCCTGAATCGGATGGAGCGTGCCGTTCGGGCTTACCCCTTCGATCGTGGCGATCTCACGCCCGGCAGCGTCGAGGGCGAGCAGCAGGCAGGAGTACACGGGCTGCCCGTCCATCAGCACCGTGCAGGCTCCACACTGACCGAGATTGCAGGATTTCTTTGTCCCGGTAAGGCCGAGATCCTCGCGGAGCGCGAGCAGCAGCGTGCGCTGATGCGGGACCCGCAGGGCGCGTGCGTTTCCGTTGACGCGCAGCTCGATGTCCGCGTATGTGGACCGGTAATCGCGTGCTGACAGGCGAGCGCGTTCCTCGTCCGCCGCACGCAGTACCCGCAGCTGGCGGCCCGCACCGACCAGCGCCGCGGTACCCACCAAGACGCCCGCGCCTGCCTGGATGAACGATCGGCGGGTTGGATCGGGCGGTTCGGGCGCGTCCACGGCTCAGTCCTCGCGCGGCCGCCAGCGGGCGGCGTCGTGATAGAGGTTGAAACTCGAGCCACGAAGTCGTCCGATCACCATCGCCACCAGCTCCGGCCAGTTCACGCGAATCACACCGAAGTAGATGTGTCCCACCAGAATCGCGAGGAAGGCGAACCCGGCGAGGTCGTGCACGACGCGCATGAACCGCATCCATGAATGGCTGAACGTAGCCCACGCTTCCGCACTGAGCAGGAGGTACGCGCCCGTGAAAATGGTCCCGGTCGCCAGCACGGTCAGGAACGCGTGATAGAGCTTCTGGAACGGGTCGTATTTGCCAAATGCCGGGTAGCTCCGCGTGCGCCCCAGAAAGTTCGCCGCGATCAGCCGCAGGTCGCGGAGGTCCCGGCGGTCGAACCACATCGATCGACCTTCGCCGCGGCGAGGCGCGACGATGATGTGCAGCACGAGGAGAGCAATAAAGGCAACAGCCGATAGTTCGTGGATCACGAGCCACGGGCCGCCGCCGAGTGAGCCGGGGGCGAACAGCGCCACACCGCTCACCGCCAGTCCGACCAGAAGGAGGGCATTGCCCCAGTGGTACAGCCGCGCGCCGATCTCGTACTTCATCACACGGACATGCGGCGGAAGCGTGGCAACTGCGGTGTTCGCGATCGGATGGCCGGTCGAGCGTCGCAGCAGATGAATGCCGATGAAGATGCCGACCAGAGCGACGAACAACCACGCGCCGGCCGCCAGCAACTGTTCGGCGGTGGCATCGGTGTAGTAATCGCGCCCGTAGCGGAAGAACGACATGGGCGGTGAACGGGACCGATCCTACGCCATTCCGCGGCGATGTCATTCATCAGCTGACTCATCCTGGTGAAGCCATTGAATCGCTTCGTCATACGACTTGAAGACACGGAACGGCAGACGCTCGGCGTCGGCGACGGCGACGGCAACGAGTGCCGCGGCATCAACATCGATCGGCGTCAGGATCGCCGCGCGCGACGGCTGCAGGTGCGGCCAGAACTTGCGGACTACAGCCATGATTTGAATGACGGTCGCGGTGTCGACCGGAGTGGTCGCCCCCCGCAGGTCGCGAAGGAAGGCAAATCCCGGCTGGCGTCTTGGATCAGACAGGACGCGCGCGAGGAGGTCGATCCATTCGCTTGCCTCAGCGTACTCGCCGGTAATCACGACGAGTCGCTGGTCCCGATCGATGACGTACGCCAGCGGCATGCGTCTATTGTGTTGCAGACCGCTGTGTGCCCATGTGAAGAGGGACACCAACGCACACAAGCCGCCATCATCGACCCCTGCCTGATCCGTCAGTTGGGCTGCTGAGACACAGCGTAGATCTTCACGCCATCGACCGATGCGATCGCCGGCCGGTCGAGCGTTCCCAGCGGGTTCACGCCGGAGAAACGAGCGACGAAATCTTGTGCCTCTGTCTCGTCGAGCAGAATGAACGGCGAGTAGTCCAGGCGCTGAAGGTGCTCGATGGCGACGTCGAGGAGTTCAGGTGGAATGAGGTCCCACCGAATCGTCGGGCGGCTGGAGTAGTACGTGGCGCTTCCGCTGTGGAGCATTGCAAGAAAGACCGCGTGCTGGGGCAGCCGCTCGGCAATATAGCGGCCGACGGTGGCGAAACGAAGTTCGTGGCTGGAGTCGAAAGCGCCGTGCTCGCGACCAAACCGGGTGCTGTGCGAGATCACGACCGCGACGAGCACCACCGGCAGCACCCAGTGTGCGCGCCCACGCAGGCGGGCAGAGAGAAGGAGAATGGCTGCGCTCATCAGCACGAAGATCACTGGAAACGCCGGCAGTAAGAATCGCAGAAACGACCAATGGTCGAACGGCATGTAGAACGCGTAGCATGCGTAGACGACAAGGACAAAACCAGAACAAACGACCAGCATCGCCCGCGTGCGAGGCTGGCCATTTTCGACCGTCCGATCTCGCCACAAGAGGAAGGGCGCCGCGACAGCCACCAGAATGATGGGGCTTTGGCTGTCCACGGCCCATCGCAGATAGTACCCAGCGTTCGGCCCAAAGTAACCCCACTGGTACCAACCGGCAAGCGTGCCATAACCCCAGGCGAACGGCGACCCATACCAGTAGTCGTTCAGGTAAGCGACGAAGAGACAAGCCGGTATCGATGCGGCCGCGAAAAGAAGCAGCCGGTGCACCGCGACGCGGCGACCCATCCGCTTCCCCTGAAGGTCCCAAATGAGAAGTCCTCCGGGAACGAGTGCCAGCGGCACAAGGTTCGGCCTCGTGAGGATGGCCGCCGCGGCAGCGATACCTGCAAAGAGCGCGGAGGACCGGGAGGGCCGAAGCACCAGAATCAGGACACTGGCCCACCATGCCGTGGCTGGAATATCGCTCATGGGCGGATGGGTCAGCTGGAATACGAATGCAGGACTGGTGGCCATGAGCAGGGCGGCCAGTACGCCCACAAGGGGCCCAGCGATCATCGTCCCAAGAACGTAGGTGGCCGACACTGCGACACCGGCAAGGAGAGGCATCACATAGAACACTGCCTGTGGGCCGCCGAATCGTTCGAACATCGCCATGAGGATTGGCAAGCCGGGGGAGTACACAGGCACCAGGGAGGTCCGATCCGTGCTGAGCCGGTAGCCAAGGGGAACCACGGCTTCGGCCGCAATCCCCTCAGGAAGTTTGCCGATGAGCGGATGTTCGACGCGCAGCATCCCTGTCGCCCAGAGGTGCGCCTGGCTGACGTAGCCATAGGAGTCGGATCCCTCGACGACAGGAGCCCCGCGCAGAACCCCGAGTACCACTACGGCGAGCGCGATGAGGCCGGCACATCCAGACGCCGCAGCTCGAGTTCTGACCACCGGAAACAGAGCGACCAGAGTCTCGAGCGAACGTGCGAGCCAGTTCCACTCGACAAGCACTGCGCGGCGTCGCTGACCTGCCGGTGAACACGCCCACGCAGCGGCTACAGCGAGCAGTGCGACCAGTAGCGGATTGCGAGGATTTCGCGACGAGACACGCAGGAAGCTCAGGTCAAGGACGAACCCGCCGGTCACTGAGACCGCGAACGACCACACGAGCCCCGACACCGCGAGTATCACGCACGCGCGACGCAGTGCAGGTCGTTCCATGGCCAGGCTCGGCCGACATCGCAGTCTAGCGCATACTCAATTGAGGAGTAGCCCTGGGGGTTCGCAGCCGTACGGCAACATCGAGGAAGGAGGAGAACGCTACGTGGTGGTCGATGCAGGGGGTGCAGCGACAAGGTACGGTTCGACGAGCCCGACCAGCGTATCCGGCAAGCAGGGTTTCGGAATAACGCCGTCGAAACCATCAAGAATTGCGTTATCGCGCTCGGCGACCATTGCGTGAGCGGTGAACGCCAAAATGGGGACACCCGCGAGCGCCGGGTTGCGCCGGAGTTCTTTCATTGCTTCTTTGCCGGAGAGAGCGCCTCGCATTTCAAGGTCCATCAGGATTACGACCGGACGATCAGGGCCGTTGGCGACGGCCACCGCTTCAGCGCCTGACGCAGGCCGTCGCGACCCGGAGCCCTCGAAACGTCAGGTATTCCGCATACATCTGCAGCGTCGCTGAAGTCATCGACAAGTAGGACCAGTGGCGACGCTGGAACTGTCATGGGGCGGGATCGGAACGGAAGGGAGCGAAGAAATGCTAGTTCAGTTGTCCGGACATGTGCACGAGGGTACGCCCATCAGCCGCGCAATGCTGGCACTGGTAGCGGCCACCGTGAAGGTGGCCAGACGACATAGGGACCGCCGCCCAGCCTTCAATAGTCCAGCGCGGGTCGTTGGGAGCAGGGGTGTGTTCAGCGCAAGCCACTTCACCGCGAATGGACCAATACAACATCGTCGCTGAGGGTGGCAGCATGGGAACGCTCATAAGGTCTTCCGATTAATACGAAAACCGGCACTGACCGCTGTGACCAGTCCGAAAGGGGTTGTGTGAAGAAGAAGGTTATCGAGGTCGGAGGACTGAGTCTGTGCAAAAGAGCACATGCCACGCATGCGTTCTAAAACGACATAATCACGAATGACTTTATGGTTCGGGGAAGGCGAGTGGATAGAACGACGCTGTGAGCAACTGGCGGTGTGGGAAAATCCCGAAGCGGATTCAGCGTGACCTACGACGCCTGAGACACGTCATCTTCGGAATGGTGGCCCCGATCCGTATCGCGGCGGAACGCCAACACCCGCGAGGGTCCTCCGCCGACGCGTCGTTCCTCAGCCGCCCAGCCCTCCGCTACGAGCATCCGACCCTTGCGCCCGGGCAGGTCGATGATGTCTCCAACGCCATGATTTGAGAGATCCACGCCGTTCAACACTTGAGCTAATTTTCGGGTAAGGCGGACCTTCATACCAAAACCAGTCAGCAACAGCCATACCTGAGTCAGCATGGCCGAGCTAGGGACGGAATGTCGGCTGTGTTGGTGGTCGAAGATGATCCGGCGTTGCGCGAACTCTACCGCTCGACGTTAACGCTCGCGGGATACTTCAGTCGTTGCCGTCGAAGATGGGATCGACGCGTTACGCCGCGTGGAACGTAGTCGCCCAGACGCGCTCGTGCTTGATATCGCGCTGCCACGAGTGAGCGGTCGTGATGTCGAACGCGAACTGCGGTCGAACTCAGAGACGCGGGATATTCCCATCGTGATCGTCAGCGGTCAGGATGTCAGCGACTTGAATCCAGATGACTTCGCGTGCGTTATACGAAGGCCGATTAGCCCAGAATGACTCACAATCGCCGTAAGAGACCCTTTACGTCGCTCGCCGCGGCTCTAGCCGTTGATCGTCCGCACCCTTTGGGATAGCCTTCGGA
>Ga0075428_100004800_pt1 | contig 14991 bp, 12 predicted proteins | sample RhiMetdeltSRZDD2_FD_75291 | JGI IMG/M metagenome (GOLD analysis project Ga0075428, IMG submission 75291) | Populus rhizosphere microbial communities from Tennessee, USA - Rhizosphere MetaG P. deltoides SRZDD2 | ecosystem: Host-associated > Plants > Roots > Rhizosphere > Soil | place: USA... | reverse complement strand
ATTTGTTTCAAGTACAGGCAATGCTCCCGAAAGTTGGCGCCTCCGCGTTCTAGCGCAGGCGGCCAGGAAGTTGCTCGCATAGCGTGCCTCACCCCCAAGCGAGCGATCTATCCGTAGAGGTACGGAGGATCGCGATGTAACCGTGACAACTTTGTTGGAGTCGGTCCGCCGAATGGGGAGAACTTGGTCAGCGCGGCGGCCGATCGATCAGGACGAGGTCGGAGCTTCCGCGGTAGCGGTCGAAGAGGATCTGCTTGCCGTCAGGCGAAACATCGAAGCTCTTCATGACGAATTGTTGGGTCAGATGCGTCAGAGGGCGCAGTTTGCCAGTGGCAAGATCCAGCAGCGAGAAGTTCTGCAGCCACAACACACCCTGCGTAACGACCAGACTCCTCCCGTCGGGCAGAAACCGGTACCGATCGCCCGTGGCTCCGACCAAGACCTCCGGTAGCGGGAAAGGCTGCTTGTCTGGCGTGACGCCCTGGATCCGGACTGTCGCGCCGCCTCGACCTTCAGAGTAGAGGATGACGCGCCCGTCGGGCGACCAGACCGGATTCGAAATGACCGAGTTCACTCCGTCGACCAAGCGAACCGGCGCTCCGCCATCCAGCGGCACTTTGAAGAGCGGGTTTGCCTTGTCGTCGCTGCCGGCGACGGCGATCCATTTTCCGTCGTGGGACCAGGATGGCGCACCGCGGACTTCGAGTGACTCCGCGACGTGACGCGCACCGGTTCCGTCCGAGGCCATCAGGTAAAGGCGCCCACGTCCTTCACTGCGAACGACGAAGCAGATCTGGCTCCCGTCGGGTGAGGCAGCCGGTGCAGATACCACGCCGCCCTCGCTTCCCTTCCACAGCTCAGTCTCTGACCCGCCCTCCCACTTCCAGAGTCCGTCCGCCGCCCCCTTGGAGCCCAGATATAAAATGCAGTCGCGCCCGAAGCGGGGAGCGGAGGCGCGCACCGTTTGCAGTTTGAAGTGCTTCACGCTGGACTCATCGACGACATGGTCCGTGATCGGTACGGTCCATAGATCCCGAACGGGATTCGCCACCGTCGCGACCAGTCGCTGGCCGTCGCCGCTGGCATCGACCGAAACGTACTCCTCCAGACCCGCGGTCACCGGGTGCGGAATCCGCCTTTCGACATCCATCGCGTAGAGGCATGAACCGGAGCCGTCCTCTCGCATCGCGGTGTAGATCAGCGTCCGATCGTCGAGCAAACGCGGATACGCGACTCTCGAACTGTGATGGGTCAGTCGCTCGGCGACCCCTCCCGCCGGAGAGACACGCCAGACGTCCATTTCGTCCGGTATCCCGCGGACAAAGTAGATGAAGCGCCCGTCCGGCGACCAACTGACGTAGTGCTGGTGGATCCCGGGCTTGTCGACACAAATCTGCCTGGCGTTTCCCCCATTTTTATCGGCGACGAAGATTGGATCCCCGGGTTCCGGAGTGAAATAGACGACGCGATCCTGGTCGGGCGACCAGGCTGCCTCAACGGCGTTCGGCAGGAATACCCGTGGCGTCCCACCGATGGTTGTCACGAGCCAGATGCTGTAGAGCTTAGTGTCAAGGGGCAATTGGTTGCCGCGGATGAGGACGTCGCCGTAGTCGTTACGGAACCACACGTGGGCTCCGTCGCCGGAAAACCCGACGTTATTCACGAACGTGTTGGCGAGGGCCGGGAACCGGCCCTTGGTGAGATTCAGGAACTCGCCGCTGCCTACCTGTCCTACCCAGGCGTCGAACGACCCTTCGTGGTCCGCGAGAAACGCCACGAACTTGCCATCGGAGGAGATGCTCGCATCCAGCTCGGAGCCTTCCCAGGACGTGAAACGGCTGAAGCGAGCACCGGCGAGGGGGTTCTGCCAGACAGGGCGGAGAAGTCGCCAAACCGTGGCGCCTAGCGCCACGACAACTGCAGCCGCGATCACCGTGGGAATCCAAGCGCGGCGGCGCGACGGCGCTGAAACAGTGAGAGGCTCCGCACCGCTTGTGGCATCGGAAAGGTGGTTCCTTACCGACAGAAGATCTCGGGCCAAATCTTTGGTCGAGGCGTAGCGCTCTTCCGGATCCTTGGCGATGCACCGCTCGACGATCCACCGCAGCGGCACCGGCACCTGCGGGTTCACAGTGCCGATCTGCTCCGGCTCATCGCGGATGATCGCCGTGAGTATCTCGGGCGTGGTCTTCCCCTCGAACGGCCGCTTGCCAGCCGCCATCTCGTAAAGCACCGAACCGAACGAGAACTGGTCGGAGCGATAGTCCATCGCCTGCGCGCTCGCCTGCTCCGGCGACATGTAGCCCACGCTTCCCAAAATGACGCCGGGCTCGGTGGCGTGTGTCTTGGTCGGCGCGAAGCTCCCCGCAGCGTCGACCTCCGACTGCGAGAGCTTCGCCAGGCCGAAGTCCAGGATCTTCACGAGCCCGTCCTTGGTCACCATCACGTTCGCGGGCTTCAGATCCCGGTGAACGATCCCCGCCTCGTGCGCCTTCGCCAGCCCGTCGGTGATTTGAACAGCCGTCTGGAGCAGGCGCTTGATCGGAAGCGCGCCGTCAGCGAGGATCTCCTGCAACGTCCTGCCCTGAACGAGCTCCATCGCCATCCACGAGACCGAGTCCGTCGTACCAAAGTCGTAGATCGTGACGATGTTGGGGTGATTGAGCGCCGAGGCCGACCGCGCTTCCTTCTCGAAGCGCTTCAGGCGAGACGGGTCGTCGGCCACCTCGGGCAGCAGGACCTTGATCGCGACCTCGCGTCCGAGCCGCGTGTCCTGGGCCCGCCAAACCTCGCCCATGCCCCCCGACCCGATTCGTTCGAGGACGCGATACTGGGCAAGTATCTGGCCGCGCTCGAGTGCCACGAGACTCTCCGTTCCATCCAGAAGCTGCCGTCCGTTTTTGGGCAGAATCCTAGCCCTGTCGGCTTGCGGTCGGCAACCCGCACCTCAGGCGAGCACCCAGAGGATGCGGTAGGGCCGAATGATGCGGACGCAAGAGGTACGTGAACGGCCGGCGAAAACGCCGTGGTATCGCACGAGGTTGGCATAGACGGAGCGCGCAGACCCTATCGGCAGCGCCTGCATCCGGTCAGCGCTCTTGCAACGCGCGGTCGAAGAGCGCGCGCGCCCGCGCAAAGTTCTTTTTCGTGGACGGCGAGCCGACATTCCATTTCGCGCGCGATGGCCAGGATCGGCTGCGGCCTCACGCCTGCTCAGCGACCGAGCTGCTGCGCCAGGATTTCGACGCCACGCTCGACGACGTCGGGGGCCGCGGCCGTGAAGCAGATGCGCACATGGGTGGGATAGGGACCGAAGCTCGGTCCCGGCGCGACGAAGAGGCCGCGCGCGGCGCAGTCTTCCAAGAATCCGCCGAGACCGCGGTCGTCGAGTCGCTCGGCCACGTCGAGGAAGAGGAACGTGCTGCCCTCCGGTGCGGGAACGCCGAGGCGCGCGGCCGCGCTGCGTCCCATTTGCTCGTACTGTGGCTTCACCTGCGCGATCCAGGCATCGCCTCGACCGTCGAGCGCTCTGCATGCAGCGAGCTGCGATGCGGTCGGCGTCGAATAGAAGGCATGCGTGCTCACCTTGCACAACTCGTTCACGATGGCTCGAGGTCCGAGCACGTAGCCGCAGCGATTCCCTGCCATCCCGAATGCCTTGGAGAACGAGTGCACGGAGAGCGTGCGTTCGGGAGCGAGCTGCCGGCAGTAGATGTGCTCACCCTCGTAGACGTAGTCCTCGTAGACCTCGTCGGACAGAATCCACAGATTCTCTCGCGACGCCCACTGCACCAGTGCCTCGACCCATGCGGGTGGCAGCACGCGACTCGTCGGGTTGTTCGGAGTACTGATGTAGAGCGCCGCGGTGCGCGCCGTGAGCTTCCGGCGCGCGGCCTCGACCGCGGCCGCCGCCGAATCGACTTCGCCGATGCAGGGCACGGCGACCGGCACTCCGCGGGCGCAATGCACGATGCCGTGGATCAACGGCCAGTAGGGTGCGAGCACGAGAACTTCGTCGCCTGGCTCCAAGAGCGCGCCGACCACCGCACCGAGGCCGCCAGTCGCGCCCGCGCTCACCAGCACCTCGGCACGTTCGGTGGCGACGCCCATGCGCCGGGCCGTGCGCTCGATGATGGCGTCCTGCAATGCGGGCAAGCCTTGCGGCGACGCGTAGCGATGCATCCCCGGGTGATCCTCGACGCGGAGGTCCTGCATGCGGCATCCGGCGGCCGGCTCGAGCCAGGTGTCGCCGACATGTAAGGGATAGATTTCGCCTTGGAACGTCGCCATTCGATGCGCGAGCCCGGAGTATACTGAGCCGCCGATGTTCGCGATCGATGGCGCAACGAGCGGATGACGCGGCACCGGGGCCTCCTCGGGCAATGCAACGCTGGAGCTTAGCATGCAGAATGCGTCAGCCAAGATCCTCGCCCTCGTGCCGGCGTACAACGAAGGTGCGCGCGTGCGCGGCGTGGTCGAAGGCGCGCGCCGGCACTTGCCCGTCCTCGTCGTCGACGATGGCAGCACCGACGACACGACGGCGCACGCAGAAGGCGCCGGCGCCGAGCTGCTGCGCCGCCCCAAGAACGGCGGCAAGGGCATGGCGCTGCGCGATGGCTTTCGCCACGCGCTCACCGGCGGCTACGATGCGGTGCTCACCCTCGATGCCGACGGCCAGCACGACCCTGCTGAAATCCCCGCATTCTTGCAACGCTTCGCCGAGAGCGGCGCCGATCTCATCATCGGCAGCCGCGACTTCCACCACATGCCGCCGGTGCGGCGTTTCGCCAACTCGCTCGGGCGTCACTTGTTTTCATGGGCCATCGGCCAGCCCGTGGCCGACAACCAATCGGGCTACCGCTTCGTCCACCGCCGCCTGATGCAGTCGATGCTCGAAAGCGACGAGCACGGTTTCGAGTTCGAGGTGGAAATGATCGTCGTCTGCGTCCGCAACGGCTACAAGCTCGATTGGGTCCCGATCCGCACCATCTACGCCGGTGAGAAGAGTCACATCCGCCGCGGCCACCACGTGAAGCACTTCTTCCGCGTCGTCTGGCAAACCCGCCGCGCCATGCAAGGCGCCCGCAAGCCCGGCTGATCGTAAACCAGCATTCACATCAAAGCGTGTCGAGTGGGACGTCGTGATCCGGGACTGGGTAGGCGCGGTCGAGCGCCGCGAGATCCTGTGCATCCAGAATCAGCTCGGCGGCGGCGGCGTTCTGGCGCAAGTGCTCCGGCTTCGCGGCCTTGACGATGGTGACGACGCCGGGGCTGCGCAACGTCCAGGCTAACGCCACTTGCGCTGTCGTCACTCCGTGCCGACTCGCGACTTCACGCAGCGCCTCCGCTTGGCGCAGCTTGCCCTGTTCGAGCGGCGTGTATGCCATGAGCGCGACTCCGTGAGCGACACACCAAGGCAGGAGATTGCGTTCGATGCCGCGGCGACCCAAGTTGTAGAACACCTGATTGGCGCACACGTGACTGCCATGCGGCATCTCGTCCACACCACGCATGGCATCGAGGTCGAAATTGCTGACGCCATAATGGCGGACCTTGCCTTGCTCCCGCAGGATTGCGAAGGCTTCGAGAGTCTCCGCGAGAGGGTGCCGGCCCTCCCAGTGCAGGAGATACAGATCGATCGAGTCGCTGCGGAGCCGGCGCAGGCTGCGTTCCGCTGCCGCGATCGTCCCCTTACGGGACGCGTTCTTTGGCAACACTTTGGTCACGACGAAGACCTGATCGCGCCGGCCGCGGATCGCTTCCCCCACCACCTCCTCGGCACCGCCATCGGCATACAATTCCGCCGTGTCCACCAGCACGAGTCCAAGATCGAATCCGACCTGCAGCGCAGCCACCTCGCGCGCGCGAGCGTGGCGGTCGACACCCATGTCCCACGTTCCCTGTCCGAGAACCGGGAGCTTCGCCTCCGTCCGGGTTTCAAACACTCGCATTCGATTCCTCGCGGGAACTCACGGAGGGGATAGATCGAGCTTCAGCACCACGATGTCCTTCAGTTTATCCCATGGCAGGAGCTTGCCGTCCTGATCGATGCTTCCCAGCTGCGTCGTCGCGATGTAGATCAATGAATTGCCGACGATGACGCCCGTGGTCGGCACGTCGTAGCTTGGGTGCGCCGATTCGAGGACGCGAAAGCGCGTGATGCGATCGTGCTGTGGGCTCAGAAATCCCTGGACGACGCGTTCGGGCCGCACGCCGTTCTGAATGCCGACCAGGCTCTCGCCGTGGACATAGAGACCGTCCACGCCGTTGAACACCACGCCGGCAGGAAGCGACAGCAGCCGCCGCGCCTTCGTGCGCAAGTTGACGACCTCGATGCCAAAGCCGCTGTTGGCGAAGTAGAGCGACTCCCCGTCGGGCGCGATCGCGATGCCGTTGATCCAGGCTCCGGGGACCGGTAGGAACGGCGCGAGAACATCCGCTTGGCGATCGATGCGGTACACGCCGTCCGGCCCGGCGGAGATGTAGACATCGCCGTTCGATGCGAGCGTCAAATCGTTGAATGCGACCGGCTCGGATCGGTTGCCGGCGAGATACTTTTGGATCAATGCACCGCTTTTGAGATCGTAGCGGAAGACGCCGCACTGGCCGACTGTCTCCGTATCCGGGATGGCCATCGCCATCTCCGCACCCAAGTTGCTGGCGTTGACCCATAGCTCGCGGCGTGCCGGATCCAGCTTGATGCCGAGCACACCCCACAGCCCATCTCGCGCCTCGGGCACGAAGTCCTGCGCCTGGCCCTTGCGGTCGACTCTCACGACTTTGCGCCGGTAGATGCTTCCCAGGTAATACACGTCGTCGACCGGATCGTAGGCGACGCTTTCCGGCATGAGGTCGCGCTGCGGCAGAGTGAACGCCACCGTGCTCCGCACCATCGGCTCGAGATTGCGCCGAAAACGCTCTTGCACCGCCGCGAAGTCCGGGTGGGTGCGAACCGGATCCAGCTCTTTGGCGGTATCGATCTCGTACGCCGTTCCGAATTCGGCCACACGGCTCAGCCATTGCAGCCCCTTCTCGTGGTTCCCGGCTCGCACATGCGCCAAGGCCGCGTTCCAAGCACATCGGGACAAGTGTGGCCAGAGCGCGAAGGCTTCCTCGTACGCCCTTGCGGCTGAGGCAAAGTCTCCCGCGCCGGATGCCTTCGACGCATGCGCCAACAATTCGGACACCATGTCTTGCCGTGGCTGCGCCCAACCTGCTGGCGACACCAAGCAGACGAGAATCACGACCAAGAGCGGGATCATCCGCATGCTCTCCTCTCGAGTGTCAGGACTGGATCTTCTGTCATCCGCGTCCGCACGTCGAGACCCCAAATTCGCCGCGTGCACTTCAATGGACCTGCTGTAGAATCCGGCCGGGACGAAACTTCGATCGGAGGTCGCAATGCAAGCCCTGGCAAACTTGAGCGAGCTCGTCGTCGCGCAGAGAAAGGACTGGGGCGAGATCCTCGTCGATCTCGAGCAGGGCAATCGGTATCGAGTTTTCGGTCCAGATGGCCAGGAGATGCTACGTGCTGGAGAAACAGGCGGCTCTTGGATCGCCCGGATGTTCTTGCGTTCGTGGCGCCCGTTCGAAATGTCGCTCGTGACGCCCGAGGGCAAACAAGTCCTGCACCTGCAGCGACCTTTCAAGTTCTACTTCACCGAGATTTATGTCGCCGATGCCAACGGCCGCACGCTCGGGCACGTGCGTCGACGCTTCTCCATCCTGCGCCGTCTGTATGCCGTCTTCGACGCCGGCGGTCGCGAGGTGTTCCAGCTCTACGCCCCGCTGCTCCACCCATGGACCTTCGAGGTGCGACAGAACGATCGCGCCCTCGGCAAGATCGCCAAGCGCTGGAGCGGCTTGCTGCGCGAAGGCTTCACCGACGCCGATACCTTCGGCGTCGCCTTCCCACCCGGTGTCGATGCCGGCATGAAGGCGGTCCTTCTTGGCGCCACCTTCTTGATCGACTTCGCCCACTTCGAAAGCTCGAAGTAAGATCGTCAGGCGCGTGCGGGAGGTTCGTGCCAGCGCTCGCGCGGCACCCATTTCTTGTCGGCGGGATCGGACTCGTAGTGCGGCGACATGATCTGCACGCTATGCTCGTTGAAGACATCCTGGATGTTCGCATGCAGCGCGGCCAGCGTCTTGATGCGTTCTTCGGGCTTCTCGATCATCGCGATGACTTGGTACTCGACGTAGAAGTCCGAGAGCGCGGTCTGGAAGACGAACGGCGGCGGATCCTTGCGCAAGCCCGGCGTGCGGTCGGCCGCCATGCACAGCATCGCATGCACCTGCCGCCATGGCTCCGTGTAGCCGATGGTGAGGGTGGTGGAGACGTAAACGCCTTCGCTGCCGGCGAGTCGCGTGAAGTTCTTCGACGCCTTGGACACCAGCAACCCATTCGGAATGTTCACGACCTCGCGCTTGTTGGTGCGGATCTTGGTCGACAGCGCGCCGATCCCGAGCACCACGCCCTCGTCGTCATCGATGCGCACGTAGTCGCCTGGCTTGAGGGCGCGGCTGTACAGGATGACCAGACCTCCGAGCAGCTGTCCCACGACGCCGGACGCCCCGAGCGAGAACATGAGGCCGACGAAGACGCTCACGCCCTTGAACGCCTCGGAGCCGCTCCCGGGAATGTAGGGGTAGGCCATGACCAGGGCGAGAAGCCACACCAGCACGGCGAGGATCCGGCGCGTGGGCTGGATCGTCTCGCGCACGCCTTCCGGCGCGTCAATTTTCCCGGTTTCGATGGCAATCATGAAAAGAGCGAGCAAGCGCAAGAAGAAACGGGTCACCACGAAGATGAGAACGATGATGACGAGGTCCGGCAGCACGGAGAGGAACCCGCTCACGACGGACCGCAAGCCAGCGAGCGAGTTGCCGCGCAACGTCTCTCCCCATGGGCGGGTGAATGGAAAGCGGCGCAGCATGAACGTCAGCCAATTGAACAGCAGCAGGAGTCCCACGACCCAGGCGGCGAGGCGCGTGCACCCGCGCAATACCGCCACCCACTGCTCCGGACCGAAGACTCGGAACCCCCGTACCGCGACGATGCCCGAGGCCCGATCCGCCATGGCGTCGAATCGGCTGGCCAGCAAGCGATAGATGCGCCGCAGCGCCCAGATCAGGACGATGAACACCGCCGTACCGATCAACGCCTGCAAGATGCCGCGCAGCAGCTGCCTGGGCGTCCGGGCCTCGTGCAGCTCGCGCAGCGCCAGCGCCAAGCTCTGCACTGCACCATCGCGCAGAGCCTCGAGCGTGGGGCCGATGCTGGTGTCTGCGTCCGCTGGAACGAGGACGAACGCGCCGCGATTGTCGATCGTGATCAGGAGGCCCTCGGGGCACTTGCGCCAACCGACATCCAGATCACTGGCATGCGCGACCAGATGCCCAATGCGCTCGACGGCGGCGGTGACGCGAGCATCCGGTTGCTGCCCCAAGAACTCGCCGCGCAGAACCGCAATCTCGCGATTGAAGAACACCAGTTTTGCCGGCTTCGCGACGGCGAGCGAATCTTGAATCTGGGCCAGAGCCGGCCGGGGGGCGAAAACCGCCCAGCACATCAGAAGGAGTCCGAGCACGAAGATTCCACGACACGGTCGTCGATCTCGAGCGAAGCTCAGCGACCGGTGTTCCCGGCTCTTGCTTGGACTTGCTTCCATCCCTGTCGGTCCTTCCTGTGCCTGACTCCAAAATCCACGCGCAGATTACACCGCATCGATCGTCCGCTCGCTCCCTCAGATCGAGAAACCGAAGATCAAGCGCAGGTTGCGATAGATCAGCTTGGCATCCTGGACTTGGCCGCCGATGTCGGCGAGCGGCAACCTGTCGGTGTCGCCGAAACCGTAACCGGCGCCGAGGGTGAACTCGGACTTCCCGACCGTGAAGCTCGATCCCACGGTCACGAGATAGGTATCCCAGCTTGAAAACGACGTGTTGGAGTTCGAGCCTTTGAAGTTGGCGCTGTAGTCGGTGGCGAAGGCGGCGAATCCCACCGTGCGCGGCGAGATCTGGTACTCCAATGCCACTCCCCAGTTCACCACCGATTCCAGGTTCTGCAGCACTGGTGCGGGAATCGTGGCCCCCGAACCCTGCGCCACGAAGCTCGAAGTTTTCAGGACGTCATAGGGACCGATGGCCTCGAACCACTCGACGCTCGCGTGCACCGTCGCCGCTGCGATCGAGTACGAGGCGCCGAACCCCGCCGAGACCGGCGAGCGATAATCACTCGACGCCTCCTGCAGAGTCACCGCGTACTCGTTCGTCCCCGGGGATCCGGTGGTGTCGACATTCAGGATGTCGATGCCACCCTTGCCGCTGCCGGCGATGTGCAAGCTCGGCGAGGTGATGTTGGCGCCGAAACTGAACCCCACCACATGCCAGGCGACGCCCGCCTTCCACAGCAACCGGTAGTCGGTGTAGTCGAAGCCGCGCAGATCCAGGCCGACGGTGGCCTCCCCCGCCGGGTCCATCGTTTGGCTGGTGACGCGCGTGCTGGCGAATTGCGATCGCACCGCCAGGTACTGGCTCACGCCGATGCCGAGCCTTTCCGTCACGCGGTACGACCACGTGAGACCCGCCCAGGACTCGTCGAGGTCGATTCGAGATACGAACTCGTCGAAGGCTTCCGTGCCGCTTGCGGCCGTTTGCTGGCGCGCGTCCACCTCGGCGCCGAAGACGAAGCGCGGAAAGAACGAGTAGTAGAGCGTGTGCCCTTCCGGCAAGAAGCGCGGAAACGTGCCGCTGACGAATGTCGGGACGAGACCCGACTGGGACGTCTCGAGATCGATCCCAGGCCCGGCGCCGTTTTCGAGCCGCAACGTGGAGTGCTCGAATGCCTTGGCGGTGAGGATCAACGGCGCGTCGAGCAGCGCCACACCGCCTGGGTTGTAATACGTGCCGCTCAAGTCGACGACGCTACCGATCACGACACCGCCCAAGAGCAGAGAGCGCGATCCATATTTCTGCGACCAGTAATGCGTGTCCTGAGCCGACGCGTTCGCCGCCAATGCGAGGACGAGTGCGGCGCAGGCAAGACCTCGGCGCATGCGAACCTCCTGCGTCCAGCTGCACCAGCCAGCCGACGTCGGTTGGGGAAGGCCGCAGTCTAGCACCGAGAATCCGGGCTTGGCTCAGGAGAATGAGGCAGCCCACCGTTTTCGCGGGACTCCGTCATGGCGATGGGAAGGAGGTGAACCTGCGAGACTCAGGGCTCGAGCTGCTGACGAATGCGCGCGCGGAACACGGCCACGCACTCGTCGTTGACACCGGCTTCTTGCAGCCAGTAGGTCAGCGCCGCGTCGCTCAGCCCGGCGAGCTCGTCGGCCGTGGGCTGCATGGGTTCTTGCTGCTCGGTGGTGGTGCTGATGCAGGGAGAGCTGCCCATACCGTTCTGGCGCATCGCCAGCACGTAGAAGGCCAGATCCCAACGTTCGTTCTCGTCGAGGATGTCGTACGCCGGCATCGCCGTGCCGGGAATTCCGAAGGTCACGGCATTGAACACACGCGCGGGGGACAACGTTTCATCGAAGCGCGCGTCGAGGAGATCGCCTGGTGGCGGTGTGAGTCGAAGGCCCACTTCCGTCTGCCCGCGTCCGTCGTTGCCATGGCAGGCAGCGCATGCCTGAGTGTACAAGGCAGCCCCCTGGTCCAGACTGGGCATCTCGGCGGGCGTCAAGCGCAGCTCGTGCACTTCGACGACGTCACGCCACAGCGCTCGTAGAATCTCCTGGACCTCCGGGGCCGGCGCATGCCGGGAAACCAAGCGCTGCGCGCTCGCCATGTTGCGCAGCAGCATGAGATCCACCGGTTGGCGCACCGTGCTCGCCCCGCGCAGAGCCGAGACGGCGCGTCGCGGCTCCGGCGCCAAGATGTCGCGCACTTCCGACAGGATGGCTCGTTGTTCCTCGTACTCTGTGCTGTCGAGGATCTCGCCATCGCTGCCCACGGCATCGGGATAGTCGCCGATGACATACTCGATCAGCCCGAGTGCACGATGGATCTCCGCCAGCCGTTGCGACTCTTCCGTGGCTGTCTCGACGCCTGCTCCGGCCGGAGTGACCGCGGCGATGATCAGGCTCGCGCAGGCGAGACCCAATGCGACCGTGAGGAAAACCCACGCGATCACCTTGTCCCACGCCGGCCGGGATCCAGACGGAGTCCCCGATTCCCTTGCAAGTCGCATGATCCCCCGAAGCTGCATGCACGATCCAACGCGCTCGCGCAGTACCGACTCGCGCCCTGTCTCGACGCCATCATCGCGCGCGAGGCATTGCGCGCCCGTATCCACAACTCGCAGAAGTCAAATCGCGGGGGAAATTGCATCGCACGTGCCACGGCGGCGCAACGTGTCCGCACGCGCATCAACGCGGTCGCGGCTCGCTGTAGAAAGCGCGGAGGAAGGTGTCCCAGAGGCGGTCGGTCGTGGCGGCGCGGAGCGCCAGCAACAGATGCGACATCAGCAGCACCTTGTAGCGCGGGCGAGGGTGGCGGGCGGCGACGGCGCGAGCGATGACCCGCGCCGCGTGCTCGGGATCACCGGCCAGCTTGCCGAGCAGCCCGCGTGTGTAGGCTTCGTGCGTCAGGCGCGCCACCGATTCATTGAGCGCGGCGTACGGACTGGAGGGTGCATTGGCCGTCATGCTGCCGACCGCCGTGGCGCTGAAATGTGTGCGAATCAGCCCCGGTTGGATGTGGACGACGTCGATGCCGAAGGCACGCACCTCGAAGCGCAACGCATCGCTCACCGCTTCGAGTGCGTGTTTGGTGGCGTGGTAGATGCCGCCGCCGGGGAACGTCAATCGTCCAGCGATCGAGCCGACGTTGACGATCCTGCCCCAGCGCTGGCGCCGCATCGCGGGAAGCACGAGCTGGGTCAAACGCACGGTGCCGAAGACATTGGTCTCGAACTGCTGGCGCAGCCGCTGCGGACTCACCTCTTCCACGGCACCGGATTGGCTGTAGCCCGCGTTGTTGATCAGGACGCCGACCGCGCCCTCGCGTTCTTCGACGGCGCGCACGGCAGCGCGCATGGATTCTTCCGATGTGACGTCGAGCGTCATCGTGTCGCAACCAGCGGCGGCGAGGTCCTCCAGCTTCTCGAGCCTCCGTGCGGTGGCGTACACCTTCCATCCACGCGTCACCAAGTGCCGCGCCGTGGCAGCGCCGATGCCGGTCGAGCAACCGGTGATGAGCACCGCGCGAGAAACGTCGTGCACCGCTCCCTCCGATCGCATCGCGAGGACAGCCGGAATGCACCATGGCTGCCCGCCGCGGGCGAGACTCTAGCATCCACGCCCATCCATTGACACGGCCTCGCAGCGTTGCCTAGCATGCACACCATGAGCATCGATACACGCCCGTACGAACAGCGAGCGGCACGACTGCGCGGTTTCATCGTCGATCTCACGCTCGAGATTTGTCGCCGCCGCACCGTCGACTACCTGCTGCAGGACTACCCGCAGGGCGGACCCGACGACATGCCGGCACCGGGAATGGAAGGCCGAGTCACCGAAGTGCTCGCCGCGCATCTCGACGCGTGGAAGGTGCCCTATGCGACGCACGTGCGCACACCGGGGCGCGACAATCTGCTCGCACGCATCGGACGCGGCGAGCCGGGCTACCGCAAACTGTTCCTGCTGCTGCACACCGACACCGTGCCGGCCGGGGATCGCGATGCGTGGAAATTCGATCCGTTCGATCCCTTCGAGAAGGACGGCAAGCTCTATGGCCGCGGCGTGCTCGACAACAAAGGGCCGCTGGCCGCCACCTTCGCCGCATTCAAGCTCTTGCACGAAGACGAGACGGAGATTCCCGGCCAGGTGGTCTTCGGTGCCGTGGGCGACGAGGAAGTTGGCGTCGGCGACGGCATCGAGTTCCTGTTGCGTGAAGGCCTCATCGATGCCACGGATGCCATCGTCCCCGATGTGGCCGGTGAGATGCGCGAGATCAACGTCGCCGAGAAGGGCCGCCTGGTGGTGAAGGTGCGCGCCAAGGGCAAGCAGGCCCACGCCATGGACCCGTCCAAAGGCGTGAACGCCATTCACGCTGCCGCGCGCTTCCTGCACGAGCTCGAAGGCTTCCGTTTCGCCTACGAGCCGCACGTTCTCCTCGATCCGCCGACGATCAACACCGGCATCATCCGCGGCGGCTCGGCACCGAACAGCGTCGCCGCCGATTGCGAGGTCACGCTCGACATTCGCTACCTGCCGTCGCAAAACGCCGAGCGCATCCTCGCCGATCTCGAAGGCATCGCCGCCAAGGTGCAGATGCCGGGAGCCAGGTTCCTGATCGAGAAGGTGCAGAACGCGCGTCCCTGCGAGGTCGCGCCCGACGCTCCGATCGTCAAGCTCATCCAGCAGGTCGCGCCCGACGCACGTCCCATGGGCTCTGGAGGCGGCACCTTCTCCAAGCCGCTCGTGCATGCCGGGATCCAAGCCGTCGGCTGGGCGCCGGGTCACGAAGCCACCTACCACCAAGCGAACGAAGAGATCGAAGTCGCGCAGCTGGTCACTTTCGCCGGCCGCATGGCCGCTCTCGCCCGCGCCATCGCCTCGATGCGCATCTGAGCCGAATCTCCGACCCCACGCATGAGGCGTGGCCACCGCTTCCAGCGACCTGCCCCATGCCAGATCCGTAGATCTACTGATTCCTTCCTCGGCTTCCCGTTGTGCGGTGACGTCGCATGACCTCGTTGGAGGGGGCACAGGAGGGTCTACTCCCTTCTCTGAACCAAGGCGCGGTCGAAAACCAGGCTCGAGGAACTCGTGGCGCGAGCGACCCGACAAAGTCCGTGGGTTAGAGCCAGGAGGGCCGAGCGCCGGCACCCCAGATTCCCCGGCGTCGGCGGGAGTGCTACTCTTGAACGCTCGACCACATCGACCCGGCTGGATGAGCTCCCCAGGCCAGTCCGAGGAACTCACCCTCGGGAGGCGGCAGTGGCAGCAGCTCGCTCCCCTCGGGAGGCAGAAGAGGCGGCGGCCC
>Ga0075428_100004798_pt1 | contig 14992 bp, 10 predicted proteins | sample RhiMetdeltSRZDD2_FD_75291 | JGI IMG/M metagenome (GOLD analysis project Ga0075428, IMG submission 75291) | Populus rhizosphere microbial communities from Tennessee, USA - Rhizosphere MetaG P. deltoides SRZDD2 | ecosystem: Host-associated > Plants > Roots > Rhizosphere > Soil | place: USA... | reverse complement strand
TGATCCCGTTCGCCGCCGCCGTGACGGCCGCCCACGCCGATCCCGTTGCGGCGTCGACCAACGAGTGCGACCGCCCGTTGTACATCGTGCCGTCCCAGAAGATGTGGCACGGCGAGTCGATGTGGGTGATGGTGTTGCCGTGGAACGTGATGCCGAGCCGCTCGGACGAAAAGCCCCAGCGCCGGTCGGCGTGGAAGGCGGGCACCGGCATGTCCTGGGCACCTGGCATGTCGGCGGCGCACGGGCACGTCGTCGTCGACCGCTCCATGTCTTGCGGTACGGCAACCTCCCAGGCGCACGACACGCTCCTGCCGTGGCGCACGGCCCGCGCCGCCGCCAGCCGGACGTCGTCGGTGATGTGGTTCAGAGTGCCGAGCTCGTCGTCGTCGCCCCACCGTCCCCAGTTCGACAGCGTGTTGAAGTACCCGAGCACGTCGTCCTGTGTGGGCATCGGTCGCCCTGCCGTCATCCCAGCATCAACTCCTGCGGTCACGCGGTTCGAGGCACGCGGGTAGGGTATCCCGCCTCTCCGTTGACCTGCCAAGGCGCGCTGAACTGGCATGACACTACATCAGCGGGCCAGCAGTCGGCCAGGACCGCGCTCGAGGACCGGCGTCATAGCCGCTCCAGCTAACGCGCCCGCCAGCCGTGCAAGTCCCGCCGTGGCGCCGGCAACGCCCGCAGCGACACGGACGGCAAGATCTCCACTGCCCTCTCTATCATCTCCACCGCGATGTCGGCGGAGGTCGACGCATTGACTGGATCCTGTGATCTGTGATCAAGCCCATCTGAATCCGGCTTGCGGGGGAGTACCCCCAACTTGAGGGTCAGGCAGCCGGTGGTTCGGTGTTGGGGTTCTGTCGCTACCGAGGCGAACCCCAACAGGACTCCATATAACTCGTTGACCTCGGTGTTGGGGTTTGGTGTGTGTCCGGATCGACACAACCCAATACCCAACGCGGTCCGGCGCTGTCGGCCACGATTGCGTTGATCGGCTGATACTTGGCGGCATTCCACTCTCGACACCGTTACGGCAGACGCAGTTTTGGAGTGCCGCCTTACAAGCCTATGGCGGACCATGTCTCGGCGAACCTCAGGCGTCGCCATCGTCGCATTCGCTTGCGCCACATTAACGTCATCGTCGAGATTCTCGGCCCTACGAAATGCGGAGGCCTTTCCGCTCTACTGTGGACGTGCAACAGCGGATACACCCGGCCTTCTAACGATCCCGGTGCCCGCCAGGCTACCGATCGGAGCTACGGCGAGCAGAACGTGGTGATCGTGGATGAGTCCGGAGATGATTTTCCCCGCTGAGAGCGTCGCTGAGCAGGTAGCGCGCGGCGTCGGGCAGTGCGCTTTTCGGAAAGGCCGCAATGTCGGAGTGTTCGGTGAGCGTGTAGTCGTGCAGGCTCAGCAGCTGGAAGAGGTTGATGGCGAAGAGCATCAAAGCGCCCAGCGTGGCCGAGCGCGTGCCGGAGCGCACCGCGCGCCTGCGGGGAAAGATCGTCCGGCGGCCGACGGTTTGATCGGGCGAACCGGCGAACACATCGGCCGCTGCCGGCGCCACATTCCGTCGCTCGACAGATCACTGAGTCCTAGTCGGTCCGGCGGCGCCGAGCAGCTCTGCGCGCCAAAGGGCGAACCGGTGACGCAGACCGTCGAGGTCCGCGCCGACGAGGCCGTACTGCGCGAAGTCGTCGGCGTCGAGCAGTTGCGCCTGCGCGAGCGCGTCGGCGAAGACGCTTTTGTCGAAGGTGATGTCCGAGCGCTCGCCGAGCTGCAGGAGCGTCGATCTGTCGTAGCGACCCGACCGCAGCGCCGCGTCGATGTCTATGAAGTCAGACGCGTGGGCACGTTCGTAGAGTGCGCGGATCTTGTTGGCGGCCGCGTCGTCGGGGTGCAGGACCGGCCCGATCGAAGTCCGGACTGGTTCGTTGCGGCGCAGGTCCACGCCGAGTTCGACCTTCGCGGTCTGTACGCCATCGGAGACGGTTAGCCGGGTGAAGGTGTCGTGGCGGCGTTCGGCCTGCACGCTTAGACCGGCGGCGAGGTATGCGTCGATGATTGCCCGGGCCGCGGTGTCGAACTCGTCCCGCCGTTCCCAGGCAGTGAACAGGTCGATGTCCTTAGTGGGTCGTTTTAGGAAGCCCGCGGCCTGCACAGCGTAACCGCCGGCCAGGGCAAACCCGTAGCGCTGCCCGGCGTCGAGGCCGATCCGGGCCAGACCTTGGTGGAAGGCGCCCACGCTGGCCCGCTTGTGCCCGCGGCCAAGCCAGCTCCGAAGGCTCTTGAGTGCACCCACGAGCGTCGCGAGCAGCCCACCCACCGCGAGCACGATGAGCGCGTGGCGCAGCCGGGCCGAATCGGAGAGCTCGACTAGCGCTGGCGATTGTGTGCGAAAGCCGTGAACCAGCTGGGCCACCGCGGAGCCGCCAGTGCGGGTGAGCCACTCGGCGCCCAGCAGCACCAGGCCTGGCAGCGCGCCGCCGACCAGGTACCACAGCACGCGGTTGCGCTGCGCTCGCAGGAACTGCAGCGTGTACAACGCGGCGGCCAGACCGGTCACCAGCGACTGACCCAGCACGAACCGGGTGTTGGCGGCCTCGTCGCTGCCCAGGAGCCTGACCAGGCTGGGCTGCAAAACGCCGAACATCACGCCGGCCAAGAACACCCACGTGGCGCCCCACAGCCCCGCCTTCAACACCTCACCGGGCAGCACGGCCAGGGCACCGCCGACGACGCTCGCCGCGCCGACGGTGATCGCGAGCACCATGATGGACGCCCCATCGCCGTACGCCCCATCGCCGTACGCCAACCGGATGCCGACCGCGGCGGCCAGACCGAAAAGCGCACCCAGGGCAAGGCCGGCGAGCAGCCGCCCGCCCACGCTCCGGAAGCGCGGTCCGGCCGCTGCGCCGATGGACGCGCCGGTGACCAGCGTCGCGGCGACCACGCCGGGCAGGGCCGCGGCCGCAGCGCCGAGCACCCCGGAAACGGTCTCCCCGCTGCCGGTGATCGTGGCGTGGACGGTGTACATCGTGGTGCCGAGCCAGACCAGCCCGAGGTACAGCGGGGTGAGGATGTCCGTGGTGACGGGTTCGGTAGCCGTGTCGGTGGTGTCCTTGGCCATGCATCCAACCTCGTCGACGCGGCGGGATAGAGCAAGGATCGTATGCCCAATCTGGTCCGCGCGGGCATGCTCCTCGATGCCTTTCTCGAGCGATTCGAGAGGCTGGACGATCGAACGGTCAGCCTCCCACGACTGGCGGACATCATCATTTGGGAGCACCAGGTCACCCATTGCGACGGGCTGCCGACGCCCTGAGATTGATCAACGTAGTCGCGGCGCACGGAATCTAACCCGCAATACTCAATTGCTTCTGCTGCAGTGCGGTGTCTGAGGTGGTGTCCAATCAGGGGGTTGCGGGCCGAGGCGTCGGCCAATGAACCTTGACTCGAAGAGCGAGCTTTCGGTTCTCAATTGGCCAGCCCTCTCGAAAGGAGCCTGTGCCGACCGAAAGTGATCACGCGGGCGAAGCAGCACGCCGATCAACGTCCGAGGGCCAACCGTTTCCGGACGACTCAATCTCGGCGTCACTTCGTATGAGCTACTCGTGCTGCGTGCTGGTCAGGCGTGTTCGAGTTCATGAACCAAGGCGACGTTGGCGGTGCCGCCGCGGCCGCAATCGGCGAGTGTGTTGATGGCGTGTCCATCTGGACGAGTCGGGCCTACCGGCTCAGGTTGTGGACGGGGCAGGTCGGCCACCGGTGAGAGCATCGCGGCGACTGCCAGGGCGGCACCGACGACGGAAAGACGTCGGCGTCCACGGCCCGACATCGTCGGTGGTTGCCGCAAGGATGGCGGTGTGCTCGCCGCCACGCGGGGTGCGGGTCGCCTGCGACAACGGCTGGCTGTGACGCCCGTTATGGCGCGAGGGCCGCGGCGAAGCGTTGGGCGACCGCCGCGACCGCGCCGCGCAGCTCGTCGCCCTCCTCGACGCGGAACGGGAACGGCACCACGGCAAGGAACTCCTGTGCGTACATGAGTGGATTGCTGGTGCTGCCGACGAGGACGCAGACATCGCCCAGGGGTGCCAGCTTGCCCATCGCGGGCCGGATCCACGGCGTCACGTCGTCCAAGGGAGCGTCGAAGACGACGCGGGTCTCGTACTCCCATCCGGTGCCCAGGTTCGTCTCCAGCGCCGCGACCGGGTCGAGGCCCTCGGGCGGGGTGAACTCGTGCGGCGTCTGCGTGACGGCGCTGATCCGGTCGATGCGATAGGTGCGCACGGCGTTGGCCAGGTGCGAGTGGCAGAGCAGGTACCAGCGACCATGCCGGACGACGACCGCCCACGGGTCGACCTCGGCGTCCCATTGCTTTCCCGACTCGCTGTGGTACGTGACCAGCACCCGCCGCCGGGCGGCGACGGCGGCGACGAGGGCGTTGGTGGTGCTGGGATCGGGCCGGGTCCTGGACCGGTTGGGCGCGCCCGACGCGTGCTCGCGCAACGCCGCCGCATGCTTGCCGACGGCCTCGGGCAGGGCCTGGATCACCTTGCCGAGGGCCGAGCCGACGCTGTCGGCGGCGTCGGTAGCGGCCGGGTGCCCGTCGAGCACGGCCATGACCAGGCCCAGCGCCTCGGCCTGGGTGAAGACGATCGGCGGCAGCCGGGTCCCACGGCGCAGCCGGTATCCGCCGCCCGGGCCGCGGGCCGAATCCACCGGGATGCCGGCCTCGCGGAGGATCCCGACATAGCGGCGGGCCGCCCGCTCCGTGACGCCGAGCCGCTCCGCCAGCTCGTCGGCGGTCGCGCCGGGCCGGTTCTGCAGGATCTCGAGGGTGCGTAGCGCTCGGGCGGTCGGGCTGATCTCGGACACGCACCAATTCTCAACCGGAAGCCGATCGTCCGGAACTGGCGCTACGGTCCTGTCCCATGACCGAGTTTCGCGAGCAGGACCTGAACGGGGCGCGCTTCGAGCGCGTGAGCCTGCGGGGTGCCACCTTCAACGACGTCTACCTCAACGACGCCCTCATCCGCGACGTCGACCTCACCGGGGCGCAGTTTCGCCTCGTCCGGCTGCAGAACGTACGGATGCGCGGCGTCGAACTGCGCGACGTCGACATCTATGGCGAGTTCCGCAATCTCGTGATCAACGGCGTCGATGTCGTCCCGTTCATCGAGGCCGAGCTCAACCGGCGTATGCCCGAGCGGGCGAAGATGCGCCCCGACACCGCCGACGGCTTCCGCGAGGCGTGGGCGGTGCTCGAGCGGCTGTGGAAGGACACCGTCGCGCGGGCCCGCACCCTTCCCGAGTCGGCGTTGCACCAGAGTGTCGATGGCGAGTGGTCCTTCATCCAGACCCTGCGGCACCTCGCCTTCGCCAGCGCCTGCTGGGTCGACCGGATGGTCCTCGGCGACCCCTCGCCCTGGCGACCGCTGGAGCTGCCGTGGGACGAGGCGCCCATGGGCGACTGGTTCTCGTGGGACCGCGACGCGCGCCCATCGCTCGACGAGGCATTGGCGCTGCGCCGCGCGCGCCAGGAGACGGTCCGCGAGGTAATGGCGAAGCTGACCGACGAGAAGCTCGCCGAGACGGTGACCCGCACCGAGCCGGGCCACCCCAAGGAGGTGGACATTCCGGTCAAACAGTGCCTGCTCGTCCTACTCAACGAGGAGTGGGAGCACCGCCTCTACGCCGACCGTGACCTCGCGGCGCTGGCGGCAAACTCGAAATAGGGGAACACCATGTTCGTACCCGGCTGGTCGTCCAGCGCCTAGTACGACTGTGCTCGCGCAACGATGAGCGGACAGTAAACGGCGGCTACATGTAGCCAATGCACGGATACCTCCTGGACCAGCCGCCCGATCCCGTGTGACGCACCGCGGCCGAACTTGCACCTACTTGCCGCAGGGCCACCGCAGGCACATCGACCTCAGTTCCCTCCTCGCCACCACCGGAGGCACAAGTTGCTACGACACATGACCGCCAGCGAGCCGCGATCTCTTCGCGTCTCAACCACCAATCCGCATCGGACGGTTTCGCGCGGGATGCCTTCGCCCGCGTGATCTTCCTCCGCTGCTTCGTTTTGGCCAACCGTCATCGAACGGCCGGAGGTCAGAGACGCTGGTTCTGCGTCCCGAAACGGCGACTTTCGGGTCAGCGTCGCCGAGGGGTTGCGCCGAGGGCTTGTAAGGCTGCAGCGTAGCGGTCGGTTGACGGCGTGCCAGGATCACCTGGGATGGCGGCCGGAATGTCCAGGTGATGACGACGCCAGGTCTCGGTGAGCTCTTTGAGGATGCGTTGCCGCGGGAGCCGGGAGGCGGCCAGGCGTCGGGCGGCCCGCCACACTTCGCGGGGCTCGTCGTTCCAGATCTGTTCGGTGATGGCGGCGTAGGCGGCAACCCGTTCCTGATGCGTGCCGTAGGAGCTCTGTTCGATCGTGGTGATGAGGTGGCGGTGTGCGGGGTCGGCGGCGTCGAGGTCATCGACGTGCGTCTGGCCGGCGGGCAGCCCGTTCGCGGCCCGCGGGAGTTCGATCATTCCGTCTCCTCGCCGGCCTGGATACGGGACCGCGAATGTGCGGCGATCCAGGGTCTCCTGGAGTTCGGCGCCACCGGCCCGTTCCGCCGGCAGGTCAGCTACATATGGGTAGTACGGGTTGACGCGCCTGTCGCGGCACTGCCGGGGCAGGCGCGTCAGCACGGCGAGTGCGGTGCGCCGTAGCTTGCGATGCGCGCTTCCCGGTAGTTTCCGGGACTCGTTGAGCCACTGCACCCAGGTCTCGCTCACCTGCGCCACCTGACGCAAGATGATCTCCGGGGCGACCAGGGCAGCCGGCAGGATCTCGCCGAACAAGCGGGCCACGCTCACCGGCCCGATGCGGTCCGGCGGCCAGCCGAGCACGTCCACGCTCAGGTCAACTATCCGGGCGGTGACCATCCGGGCGACCGGCGGGTCGGCCCATCCGTCCGGGCAAGCCGCGAAGAACTCGTCGATCAGCGCCGTGCGTCGATTCGGGGTCCACATGTCGGCGACCGATTGGCGCACCGATGCCGATCGATCCCCGCCCGGCATCGCCGCCACGCGGAGCACCGCAGACGGCAGGGCCGCATAGAACGCCTCCTCGAATCGCGGCCCGGTCGCCAGTTTCGGCAACGTCGGATCGGTGAACGCGTCGAGCGCCGCCCGGATCAAGCCAGCTGCCTGCGCCGGTGTGATCACCTGGAAGTGGCCATCGTCACGGCGGGCATCGCGTTCCATATCCTTAGCAACCTGGTCGACGTCCCTTTCGAGGGTGACCAGGTCGACATTTGTGAGGGCGCCTCGGTAGGCGAGGTCCACAGTGGCCAGCAGCCCGTGACGGCGGTCGCCGTCGCGATGGGTGAACTGGCAGTACACCTGCGCATACTCGCCAAAGACGTCGGTCCACAGGTAGCAGTCGCCGACCGACGTCGCGCCGAGCAGATCGACCCAGTGCGGCAGTACCACCGCGTCGTCGGGCAGGCGTGCGGCCAACCGACCCCCCGCGCGCCGAGCGGACTCCATGAGCCCCTGTGGGCCGACCGCGGCCATCGTGCGCAGCAGAACGAGACAGTCCCGACGCCCCATCTGTGCCGCCTGCTCGATCAGATCCAGCATCGCAAGGTGGAACACTTCGCCGGTCGGTGCCTTCGCCCGCAGCACGTTGATGTTCGCCGCGAGCCACAACTCGGCATCCAGCGCGTTGGTGACACCTGCCAGCTCGCCACAGGCGCCGATCACCGCGTCGTAGACGCTGCGCAACCCGGGCAGGCGCAGCGCAGTGGGCGCCGCATGCGTCTGCCTGCGTGCCGATGGCATCGGGTCCCTGCGGGCCTTACGCGGACGGCTCCGCCCGCTCATGCCGGCACCTGCCGAGCCTGGTTCGCCTGGTTCGCCTGGTTCGCCTGGTTCGCCTGCAACAGCATCCCGCTCCACTGGGGACACTCGCCGGCGAGCCATTCACCGTCCAGGTCGAGCCGTGCCTGGCTCACTACCGTGATCGCCTTTACTCCGAGATAGTCCACCGCATCGGGCAGCCCGGCATGGGTGAGGACGAGATCGTCGTCATTCTTGTCGCGGCAGGCGTACAGGCCTAGCAGTACGCCGTACGCGATCTCGGCTGCTGCCTGTGGGGCACCGATTCCCGCCCGCCGCCGGAGGTCGTCGAGATAAGGCTGGACGACATCGGCCAGCATCTCGTCGGCGGCATCGTACGGATCGATGTAGCCGCCACCCCGCTGCGGTCCGGCGCGGCCGGCCAACTGCTCCAGGGTCAGGGCGCAGAGCTCATCCTTGACGTCACCGGCGATGACATGCCGATCCTGCGAACCGAGCATGTCTATGGCGAGAGCCTCGACCTCGGCCGCCAGCTCGGGATGCCTACCCATCAGCGTGGCCAGGATGTCGGACCGCTGCGGCACCGTCATCGAGTCCAGTGTCGGGGTCTTGGACCGCCTCACTTGACCGCCCTCCATCTCCAGGGTTGCTGTCATCCGGTGACTGCTCATGATGTGCACGACTGTTCTTGCGCAAGGCTGCTCCCTTCGCAAGCAACGCCAGAGTTTACCGGCTGCCCGGTGCGAAAGCGGGGGTGGCTCACCCGAGCCCTCGGGCGCACCCACCCACGACGGCCCCGAGGTTTCTGCTTCGGTACGCTGGCTGACCTCATCCCGACAATCGTCCTAGACCGCGGATTGAACCGTCTCGTTGAGGGGTCGCTGACGGAGGCATTTGGACACCGAATGTCGGCTTCGATGAGCAAGCGGTCCGTTTTCTCAGTTGGCGGGACCTAATTGAACCCGGCTGACCTCGTCTCACAACGAGACTGTTTCGGCAAAGGGATCTTGATCCGTCAGCCTCATCGTAGCGGGGAGAGGTGGACGTTGCGGACGGTGGCGGCGATCCTTGCCAACCCGCGGTACACCGGCCGGCAGGTATGGAACCGGCAACGCACCGACCGTGAGTCTCTCGACACGGCCGACGATCTATTGGGGGAGAGCGAGGTGCATCGCTGGAATGCGGTGCAGCAGTGGGTCATCTCCCAACAGCCTGCGCATCCGGCGCTGGTCAGCGAGGAAGACTTCGTTGCGGTACAGGGCATGCACACCGCGCCGATCGCAGCCGATGGGACCACACGAGCGTTCCTACTCACCGGGATCCTGGTGTGCCAGCCGTGCGGGCGGCCCTTGGACGCGCACTGGGTGCACGGCCGGCCCGCCTACCGCTGCCGCCACGGGCGCACCAGTACCAAGTCGCAGTGGCAGCAGCCGGTCAAGACCGTCTACGTCCGCCAGGACCGAGCCCTGGCTTTCTTGACCACCCACCTGCCCGAGCTCGGCGGTGTGCCCGACCCGGGGCTGACACAGCATCTACTCGACTGTGACGTCACCCTGACTTGTGATCACTACACATGGCGGCAAGAAGTCAACTCAGCTGTCTTGGCCGAGGGATGGCCGTCGCATGTGGCTCGTGTTCCGGTCCAACGCCGACCCAGGAAAGCACAAACGCCGCCATCAAATCAAACGACGTCGATACATTCCGTGGGAAATAACGTGCCCGAGCCGCACAGGCCAGCCGAAAGGCCGGGATTCCGTGGGCGCGCCGGGTTCCGGATGGTGTGCGGTTCGCTTTTACGGCCGGTGTCTACGGAGGACTATCAGGATCCGGTGACGTTGCGGCAGTGGCAGTGGGCCAATGCCACCGAGCTGATTACCGGCAAGGGGACAGTGGTGGCCGAGTACTTCGATGTCGGGTTCACCCGGCGGCTGGCGTGGTCGCGCCGCCCGCGGGCCGCCGCTTTGCTGGAGGCAGTCGCGGACGCGCGGCGGGGTTTGGTGCGGTGGTGATCGGCGAGTATGAGTGGGCGTTCTACGGCGAGCAGTTCACCCAGATCTCCTCGGTGTTGCGTGCGCATGGGGTGCAGTTGTGGATGCCGGAGGTGGACGGGCCGGTCGACTTCGACGATGCGGATCATCAGGCGTTGATGCGGCGGTGGGCATGAGGGCCAAGCAGGAGGTGCGGCGGGCCAAACGCGGGTGATCGCGGCGATGCAGGAACAAGCCCAAGAGCAGGGCCGGTTTCTGGGTGGCCGGCCACCGTATGGGTACCGGTTGGCCGATGCCGGGCCGCATCCGAACAAGGCCCACGCCCAGTGGGGACACCGGTTGCACCGCCTCGAGCCCGACCCGGACACCGCCGGGGATGTGCAGTGGATGTTGGCCTTTCGGTCGGCGGGCACGCGCTCGCTCGCGTGATCTTCTTCTGACCGGGGAATAGGGCGCGACCACGTCGCCGTCGGCAGAACCTGCCGCCCATTCCCACGCCTGCGTGGCGTCCGAAGAGACGGGATGACTCGGTGCGGGTTGGGGTGGTGGCGGTCCAGGCCGGTGTGGCCAACAGCCCGGCAGGGTCCTGCTTCCACGTTGACCGGCAGGTGTCATCCTCGAACGGCCAGCCCGCATCCTATTTGCATGCGGGTTGCACGCCTGTTCGACCCACTCGGCCGGGGTCAGGCCGCCGCTTTCTGCGGCGTCCTAGCCGAAAGCGCCGTTGCAGATCGAAGAGTTGAGCCCTTGCCGCATGAGCTTCGGCACTGTCAAAACCGAAAGTCTTGTTGCTGCGGACCACGGCGCTGAAGACGAGCTTGCGCGCACCGCGGCGCCGTCCGGCGAGCTTGAGACGTTCGGCAAGCTCCAATGCCGCCTCAATCGACTTGGGGTCATTTGCTCCCAGGACTTCGCTGTAGATCGTGTGTACCTCGTTGCCCAATTGGATGGCCCGCGGCAAGTTGGGGCCTTGCGCGAGGATGTCTGCGAGGCACCGCTCAGTTTTCAGAGAAAACAAGTACGCCTTGCCTCGAGTTTTGATCGCCCGTGCCCAGGTATCCTCCATCAGCTCGGCAGCCGCCGTCAGCTGCCCGAATCTCTCCAGTCTGTGTGCGTGGTGGTGAGCACTCCTGAGCGTCCACCGGTGATCTGGTCCGACCACTCGCCTCTGCCGGGCAAGTGTGTCTGCTCCCGTGGCAAAAGCCCCGTCGCCTTCCAGCATGTCGAGGCAGAGCGCCATGTCGGTCGCGGCGTCCAACGCTGCCGGGTCATCCAGGCCCTGCCCGCCTGCACGTTGACAGTATACATGGGAGGCGAGTTCCAGTCCCCTGTCATAGTCACCAACCAGGCGAAACGCGAAAGCGAGATTTCGAACGTAGCGCAATTTCTCGAGCTCTGTCGCATTGGTCATACTGTCAAGTTGGGCGTGCAAGACCGTGGCCATGTCGAGGCTTGCCTTGTGGTCGCCCCTTACTTGGAGGTACCGGCAGAGCACCAACATGAGTCTTCGATACCTGGACTCCCGGTAGTCGGGGGGAACAGCGCGGGCGTGGGGCAATAGCGAGGCCAACAGCGGCCAGGTGCCGAGATCGTTGACATCAAGCGTTCCGTCGATGTCGTCATTGGGTTCCGGTTCGTACTCGCTAGCCGTTAAGCCGGCCACCCAGCTTAGGAGCGCCCGTGCATGGCTGGACACCTCGGCCGAATGCGAGGCGGACATCGAGTTTTTGAGAACCTGTCGGACTTGCTCATGTAACCGGAGAGAGCCCTTATCCACTCGCGCCAACCCGTAGCTGTTGATCATCTGTGTGATGGTTTCGAGCCGCGGCGTGTTGCCTGAGATCTCCTCTAGTGGGTGCGGCAGGGACGGGCTTGCAGTCTTGAACCAGCCAAGCGGAATCGGCTCCGAGGCCAGCAACGCGACGATCTCAAGTAGTTCAACGGCTGCCGGTTCAACGCTTTGCAGCCTTTCTATGTTCTGGCGGAACGTCGGAAGGCTCAGGCGGTCTGCCGCGTCTCGCGCCGCATCACGGTGGCCAGAGTCGACAGCTCGCTGATAGAACACCCGCGCCGCTGCGGCATCACCTTGCCATTCCAGGAGCAAGCCAAGACGAACCGCCGCTGTCGGGGCGGCATGACGGTGGCCAGAGTCGACGGCCCGCTGATAGAACACCCGCGCCGCTGCGAGATCGCCTTGCCGCTCCAGAAGCGCGCCAAGATTGACCGCCGCATTCGCGGCCGCGTCATGGTCGTCGGAGTCGACAGCTCGCTGATAGAACACCCGCGCCGCTGCGGCATCACCTTGCCGCTCCAGGAGCAAGCCAAGATTGACCGCCGCATTCGCGGCCGATGACCCGCTCGTGCCTCGGCGTACTTGGTGTCGCAGGTGAAGCCAGATGCCCATTGCAAAAGCGCCGAACGCCGCGGCTACGATCCCCCCGCCTAAGTTGCCATACGGATCGCCTTCGTCCGGTGGCCCAAAAGAGTTGCTTGCTCCCAACACTCCAGAGAGAAGAAACAACCCTGCAAAGATAGGAAGTGCGGGGGACCGCGCCCATTTGCGCGTATGCTCCAAACTCAGCAGAGCGATAATGTTGGGTGGAAGCAGGCGTCGATTTTGTTGTATGTGCGAATAGTCCAGGACGGTACGGATTAGCACGATGATAGCTGCAAGTGGGTTGCCCAGCGCGACTATTCGCCACAGTGTCCAGCCCGGGTGGATTCCCGTAGCTTGCAGGGAAATGCGGACAGCTTGCACCCTGGCAACCTGATCGGTCGGGTCAAGCTGAAGGATCCAGTCGTAGATGTTAACCGCATCCAGGTATGCCCCCTTCAGATAGGTTGCCTTGGCAAGATAGCCAAGGGCCACAGTGGAATTGGAATCCAAGCCAACGGCCGCCTGGGCGTGCTGGAGCGCCTCATCGACCCTTGCCGGGCCTGAGGTAGCCAACGCCACCCGACATAAAGCTATGTGGCCCAGCGTATTGTCGGGCGCGACCTCGTGACAGCGTTGAGCCGCCTCACGCGCTTGTTCGAGGCGTCCGGCCGCGAGTGCCGCCTGACACCTTGCGTCCCAAACCCACGGGTGTGTCGGCAGTCGTTGGACCGCCGCGGTCGCTTGCTCCAATGCCTCCAGGTGACGGCCGAGATGAACGAGGGCCATCACCGCGACGTAGCAGGCACCCGCGTGGGCAGGTCGACGGCCCATAGCCACGCGAGCCGCCACCAGCGCCAGATCCCAGTGTCCCAGCCGGAACCTCGCTTCGGCGAGTGCGGCGGGCGCCTCGACCGAATCCACGTCGCTTCCCATGGCCACCAGAAGCGGCCCGATCGCTTCCTCAGCGCGACGCTGCGCGATATAAAGCTTGCCTAGACGCAGGGCCGCTTGAGCCGTCGCGGCCGGGTGTACATACCTGTCGACTGCTATCTTCCATGCCGCCTCGGCGTCCCCATTGCGTTTCTCATGGGCGTGCAGGTCGCCAACGCGCAACGCGGCCAGCGGGGTTGCATCCGGGTGATCGAAGGCTAACGCCTTCTGCCAGGCATCCAGGGCCAACTCGCGTTCTCCTTGACCGGCCCGCAGGTCGCCAAGGCGCAACGCGGCTAGCGGCGCCACGTCGACGTCACCGCTGTGCAAGGCATGTTGGTAGGCAGACACCGCGGAAGGCCCGTCTCCGTCCTGCGCGGCGAGCATGCCCAGTTGCAGCGACGCACGCGTGGCAGCCGGCGACGAGGACTTCGACAGCTCGTTCCACAGTCGCTGGGCCTCTTCGCGCCTTCCCAGCCGGTACGCCGCCATCCCGACAGCGAATGCATCCGCCGAGGTGCCTGAGGCCAAGATGAACTCCAAGGTGGCCGAAGACACGGCGGGTCCAAGGGCTTCCACCCGTTCGACAACATCGTCATACACGGAGAAAACCAGTTTGTCGTCCACCTTTGTACTGCGCAACAGCGCCGCAGCGGACACCACCGGGGTACACGCCCACCGCAGGGCGGCATCGAACGCATCGCCGGTCAGGTCGAGGTCGGCCCTGATCATCGTCAGATGACGTCGTGCCAGCTCATGGAGCTCGTCTTTGGTGATTGACCGCTCGATCCAACTGCGTCGCCAGTCGGTCGCCGCCTGGACCACAGCGAACGCGACCGGGTCCTCCTCCTCGGCGATCCGGTAACGCTTCATGAGCTCGTCGATCGCGGTGAAGTAGCCACCCAGCCCGCTGGTGAACGCCGGGTCAATGACCAAGTCGGGATACAGGGATGCCGCACGGGCCCGCTCGCGGTCGCTCAGGCGGACCGGTAGGTCAATCCGTGCGGTGAAAGAATCGTCCAACACCACCTTAAGGTCGTGCGCGATGGCGCCCGATGCCTCCAACTCCCGCAGCCGACGACTCCGAATCGTAGCGACAGCGACCAACCCGGGATAGACGTCCTGGAGTTGCCGAAGTATCCGCAGGTTAAAATCGCCATTCTCAAAGTAGCGATCGGCTTCGTCGATCCAGAGTACGGGCCTTGGCCCCACTTGAAACGGTGGATCGGCCTCGGCGAGAAAACGCAGCGGACCGAGGGAGACGTCAGCTCGAGACGGCGACGCAGGCACGAGCACCCGGCTGTCGTACAACGCCCTCGACAGAGCCTCGTAGGCCGTGCGCGACTTGCCGGCACGAGCAGGCCCCACCACAATGACCAGCCTCTTGTGAAGCAACGCCTGGTCAAGCTGCGCATCCACATCACGTGGAATGTAGGGCGGGCGTCCGTCGACTTGACGATAACGCTCCGCAATCCTCGAAGCGAAGACGCCGAACTCACTATCAAAGGGGTCGATGTCACCAACCCTCGGAAGCGGCCAGTAGCCGTCCGCCAGCGCCTTCCGCACCCGCTGCAAGTGCTCACGGCGTATCCGCTGCTGCGTCTCTATATATTGCAGAAGCTCGATCACCGGACCCACCAAGGCAAGCCCGACACCCAACGCCACGATCAACCACTGGGGCATCGGAAGCGCCGTGGCAAGGGGAGCCGCAGCAGCACTGGAGTTTCGCAGTTTTGGCGGCAGGTCGGTGGGTGGGTGTGACACGCGGTTTGACCTAGCAGTATGTGAGTTTGGGGTGAGATGACGGAAGCATCGACGGTGCTTGTACCACTGTCGT
>Ga0075428_100004795_pt1 | contig 14993 bp, 13 predicted proteins | sample RhiMetdeltSRZDD2_FD_75291 | JGI IMG/M metagenome (GOLD analysis project Ga0075428, IMG submission 75291) | Populus rhizosphere microbial communities from Tennessee, USA - Rhizosphere MetaG P. deltoides SRZDD2 | ecosystem: Host-associated > Plants > Roots > Rhizosphere > Soil | place: USA... | reverse complement strand
ATCCTCGGCGAGGCGCGGGAGGGCTTCGAGGCGACCTTCCGTGTCGTCTGCTACGGCGAGTCGGCGGCGGTGCTGCAGATCGTGCCGTTCTGCGGGGGGCTTCTGACCATCATCGCGTGGATCATCGTCGGCATCGTCGGATTGTCCGAGACCCACCGCATCAGCCGTGGCACCGCGGCCGTGGCCGTCCTCGCGCCGATCGTGCTCTGCTGTTGCTGCTGCGGCGCCGCCGTCGCGCTGCTCGCAGGCGGCATCGGCGGTCTCGCGGGGCTGCGGCACTGAGCGCTGCAGCGTTGCGCCTCCACGCTCGGCCCGCGACGCCCTGGGGCGCGATCCTGCTCGGGGTCGCGGTCCTGGCCGCGGGCACGTTGACGCTGTTGCATCTGGACCGGCTGCCCTTCGCGATCTGCGCGTTCAAGGCCCTGACCGGCCTGCCCTGCCCGACCTGCGGCTCGACGCGCGCGGCGGCCCAGTTGGCGCATCTCGACGTGGCGGGAGGTTTCGCGATGAATCCGCTGTTCGTCACGGCGGCGGGCGTCCTCACCGCGTGGGGCCTCGCGGACCTCCTGCTCATGGGGCGCCAGCGAGCACTCGCCCTCGAGGTGGCGCCGCCCATCGAGCGCGCGCTGCGTGCGGCCGCCGTCGCGGCGATCCTCGCGAACTGGGCTTACCTCATCGCAACCGGCCGCTAGGCCGGGATTCCCGGCTTCGCTGGGGGTCGCCCTTATACTCTGCTTGCGATGCGGCCGGAGGTTTCCGTCGTCATCCCGGTCATGAACGAGGCGGACAACGTCGAGGAGCTCCATCGCGAGCTGACGGAGAGCCTCGAGCCGACCGGACGGCCGTACGAGATCGTCTTCGTGGACGACGGGTCGACCGACGGCACGCCCGAACGGATCCTGGCCATAGAGGCGCGCGATGCCCGCGTCCGCCTCCTGAGGCTGCGGCGCAACTTCGGCCAGACCGCTGCGTTCTCAGCCGGCTTCGACCACGCGCGTGGGGACGTCGTCGTGACCATGGACGGCGACCTGCAGAACGACCCGCGGGACGTGCCGCGCCTAATGGCGAAGCTCGACGAGGGCTACGACCTCGTGTGCGGCTGGCGGAAGCAGCGGCGCGACCCGCTCTCGAAGCGGATCCCGTCGTTCTTCGCGAATCGGCTCATCTCTTGGGCGACGGGCGTCGCGCTCCACGACTACGGTTGCTCCCTGAAGGCCATGCGGGGCGACGTGGCCAAGGGCATCCGCCTCTATGGCGAGATGCACCGCTTCATCCCGGCCGTCGCCTCCTGGATGGGCGTCAGCCTCCACGAGCTTCCGGTAGGCCACCGCGCTCGCACCCGCGGGCGCAGCAAATACGGTCTCGGGCGGACCGCGCGCGTCCTGCTCGACCTGTTCACGGTGAAGTTCCTCGGCGCCTACGGCACGCGGCCCGCGCATCTCTTCGGTTTCATGGGCCTCGTCTCGGGCCTCACGGGCTCGGCGATCCTGCTGCACCTGGCGTGGGTGAAGCTCGTTCAGGACGAAGCGATCTGGGGGCGCCCGCTGCTGGTCCTGGGCGCGCTGCTCTTCCTCACCGGAGTGATACTCGTGAGCTTCGGTCTGCTCGCCGAGCTGATGGCGCGCACCTATCACGAGAGCCAGGGCAAGCCCACGTACTACGTCCGCGAGGTGCGGCCCTCGTCGAGGCCCGCGGAGTCGGAACGCGAGACCGCCCTCAGGCGTTGACGCGCGTCCTGTTCCTGGCCGAGTCCTTCCATCCCGTCCTCGGCGGCGGCGAGACGCACATCCGCCAGCTTGCGAGCGGGCTGGCGCGAAAGGGGATGCCGGCCTCGGTCTTGACGCGCCGGACCGAAGCGAGCTGGCCCGAGGCGGAGTCGCTCGACGGTGTGCGCGTGCTCCGCGTGGGCCCGCCGGGCCCAGCGCGCCGCGGCAAGTACGCGATGGTTCCAGGCGTGCTGCGCGCGATGGGCCGCCAGCGCGACGCCTTCGACGTCCTGGTCGTCAGGGGCACGCGGGTGCTGGGTCTTCCCGGCCTGCTCGGCGGCCGCTGGCTTCGCAAGCCCGTGGTGCTGCAGTGCGAGGTGAGCGGCGAGATGTCCGGGCGCATCTACACCTGGGGGACACGCTGGGATGGGGTGCCCGCGCGCGCGGTCGTGAAGGGCGCTGTGCTGGCGCGCAACCGGCTGCTCCGTGACGCGGACGCGTTCGTGACGATCTCCGAAGGGACGCGTGCCGAGTTCCTCGCGGCGGGGCTCAATTCCGATCGCGTCCACCACATCCCTCACGGTGTCGACACCGAGCGCTTCCGGCCCGCGGCTCCGCACGAGCGAAGCGCGCTACGGGCGGCCCTCGGCCTCCCGGTCGAGGCGAGGATCGTGACGTTCACGGGCCGCCTGCTGCGCGGCAAGGGCCTCGACCTGCTCGTGGACGCCTTTGCGGACCTGGCGCTGCGTCTGCCGTCAACCCGACTCGTGCTAGTCGGGTCGGGGCGCGGGCAGGCACTGGACATCGAGGACGCGCTGCGAGCTCAGGTCGTCGCGCGCGGCCAGGCGGGGCGCGTCGTCTTCACGGGACGCGTGGAGAACGTGGCCGACTGGCTGCGCGCCTCCGACGTGTTCGCGTTCCCCTCGCTCTTCGAGGCGATGCCGCTTGCCGTCATCGAGGCTGCGGCCTGCGGCCTGGCCTGCGTCGCGAGCCGGGTCGGCGGCGTTCCGGACGTGATCCAGGACGGCGTCTCGGGCTGGCTGGTGACGCCGGGCGATCGCGGAAGCTTGACGAGAGCCCTCGAGGAGGCCCTGACTCGGCCGGACCTCGCGCGGGGAGCAGCGGCCCGAGCCTCAACGGTCGATCGATTCGACTTCGCGCACTCGGTGGATCGGTATCGAGCGTTGTTCGAGGAGCTGGGGTCGCGGCTGTCTTGAAGATCGCACTCACGGGCGCGAGCGGTTACACCGGAGGCCGGGTGCTTCGCGCGCTGCGGGCTCGCCAGGGGACGACGGTGCGCGCCTTGGTGAGAACGCCCACGCGTTCCGAACCGAGCGGCGCAGGGTTCGAGGCAGTGATGGGGGATCTGCGGGATGTGGACGTCGTCTCGCGGCTCGTCGACGGCGTCGACGCCGTGATCCACGTCGCCGCCGTCTATCGCAGCGCCGGCCATTCGGACGCCTACTACACCGACGTCAACGTCGGTGGTACCGAACGCCTGCTCGAAGCCTCGGCCCGGGCGGGCGTGAAGCGTTTCGTGCACACGTCGACCGTGGGCGTCCATGGCGACGTGAAGCGGCCGCCCGCGGACGAGAGTGCGCCGATCGAGCCGGGAGACATCTACCAGCAGACCAAGGCCGAGGCCGAGCGCCTGGCCGCCGACTTCGGACGCGCGCGCGGGCTGCCGGTGACCGTGGTGCGCCCCGGAGCGATCTACGGCCCGGGCGAGACGCGGCTCCTCAAGCTGTTCCGGGCGATCGCGCGTGGGCGGTACGCGATCGTGGGATCGGGCCGCCCGCACTATCACCTCGTCTACATCGACGACCTCGTCCGCGGTTTCCTGCTGGCGCTCGAGCGGCCCGAGGCAGCGGGGGAGGCGTTCATCATCGCGGGGCCGCGGTCGGTGAGCCAGGCCGAGCTCGCGGCTTTGATCGCAAAAGCGACCGGCGGCCGCGTCCTGTCGTTCCGGATCCCGGCGGCGCCGCTGCAATGGGCCGGGTCCGCCTGCGAGGCGCTCTTCGTTCCGCTCGGGATCGAGCCGCCGCTGCACCGGCGGCGCGTGGACTTCTGGACCAAGAACCGGTCGTTCTCCATCGACAAGGCGCGCCGATTGCTGGGGTATGAGCCGCAGGTCGACGTCGAAGAGGGGATCGCGCGGACCGTCGCGGCTTATCGTGAGGCGGGCTGGCTATGAGCGCGCGTGGCGCCTGGGTCGCGATCCTGATGGGCGTCGCGGGGCTCGTCGCCATTGCGCTCGCGACGGACCTGGCCGCCGAGTCCGGCGGAGCTTTCTGGGGTGACGCTGCGACCTACTACACGATGGCGTGGAGCCTGGCCGAGGATGGCGACCTCCGCTACGAGGCTCGCGACCCGCTCCGCGTGCGGCGCGAGTTCGCCGCGGGGGCCCAAGGCATCTTCCTGAAGCGATCGTTCGGGGGGTTCACATGGGATCCCGCCGCGGGCTTTCCGTGGCTCCGCCGCATCGGCGCCGAGGAGCCGCGCATCTACTACGCCAAGCCGTTCACGTACGGCGTCCTGGCCGCGCCCTTCGTCAAGCTTCTCGGCACGAGAGGCCTGCTCTTGACGAATGCCCTGGGCCTGGGCCTGGCGCTCGTGCTCTTCTTCCTGGAGCTGAGACCGCGTGCCTCTGCGGGAACTGCGGCCGCGGCTGCGAGCGTCCTGCTCTTCGCCACGGTCGCGCCCGCTTATCTGTTCTGGAGCACGCCCGAAGCCATGAGCGTCGGCATGGCCGCGCTCGGGCTGGCTCTCTGGCGCAGCGGCTGGCCGCTCGCTTCCGCGGTGGTCCTTGGGATCGCGACCTACTCGAAGCCGCCGAACCTGTTCCTCGCGCTCCCCCTGGGGCTGATGCCGCTCCTCGAGACGAGCCAACCCTGGGGAAGCCGCGTGTTGCGGTCGCTCGCGCGCGGCCTGACGATGGCCGCCGCGATCGCCGCGTGCTACGGAGGGACGCTGGCCGTCACCGGCGAGTGGAACTATCAGGGTGGCCGCGAGCGGAAGACGTTCTACGGGGTGCTGCCTTTCGAGGACCACAAGACGACATTCGGCAACAGCGGAATCTGGATGAGCACGAACCAGGTGGGGCCGAGCGTCGAGGGGGAAGAGGCAACCTCGCGAGGGGCCGAGCCGGGTCGCTCCTCCGCGGAGCTCTGGGCGTCCTTCGGCCGGAACCTGGGCTATTTCTGGTTCGGGCGCTTCGGGGGCGTCGTGCCGTACTTCTTTCCGGCGGCTCTGGCGGTCCTCTTGTTTCTCGCAATCGGCCCACGCGATCGCGCGGGCTGGCTCGCGCTTCTCGCGCTCGGCGTCTCCTGGCTCTTCTACATCTGGATGATCCCCGACAACTGGTACGGCGGTAGCGGCACGCTCGGGAATCGCTACTTCCTGAACCTGCTGCCGCTCGCGGTGTTCCTGATCCCGCGTGGGCGTGAGCGCCTGTTCGCGGTCGCCGGGGGCGTGGGCGGACTGGTGTTCGTCGGCACGCTCCTGGCCGCGCCGGTGAAGCACGCCATGGATCCTGGAGATCACGCCAAGCGGGGGGCCCTGCGTCTGCTGCCGGCCGAGCTGACGATGCTCAACGATCTGGCGGTCTTCGGGGAGGCCTGGCGCAAGAAGCGTCCGGTGGGCGACGTGGACGGCGACCCAGCGGCGTACTACCTGTACTTTCCCGATGACGGCGCCTTCGGTCGCGAGCAGAAGGACGACGAGACGGGTTTCTGGCTGCGCGGCGGCTCGCAGGCCGAGGTCTTCGTGCGCGCGCTCGAGCCCGTGAGGCGGATGACCCTGCGCGTGACGGGAGCGGGCCGTGGGGACGTGGTCACGGCGCGAGTCGGCGGTGAATCCCAGACGCTCGAGCTGGGACCGAACCAGGCGAAGGAGGTGACCTTCGCGCCGCCGCGCGGGCTCCCTTACAAAGGCACGTTCGTCACGGTCGCGCGCTTCCGTTCGATGCTCGGCTCGCGCTCTCCGAAGGGTGACGACCCGCGTGAGCTCGGGGCGTTCGTGAGCATCCGGCTCGAGGTCGAGCCCGCTCAGCGCTAGCGGACGTTACGTCAACGCGCCGGGGTCGAGTCGCCGGCCGTGAAGCAGCTCGCGCAGCGCAGCTCGCTCGGCCGCGTCCCAGACGCCGAGCGCGAACGTCGCGGCGACGAAGGCGGCGCAGGCGGTAGCTGTGGCCACGAGGAGCGGCAGCGGTCGCAACAGGCCGAGCGTGACTGCGAATGCGAGGCAGGCGAGCAGCGGGCGCAGGAGCCGAAGCGGGCCGGGCGGCCGATGGCCGGCGCGCGCCATCGCCACTGCCGTCAGCGCGAAGTACACGCCTTCGGTGCCCAGCGTGGCCCAGGCCGACCCCATCGCACCCGAACGGGGGATCCAGGCCAGGTTGAGGGCGACGTTGAGGGCGAGTGCCGCCGTCGAGGAGATCACGATCGAGCGCCAGCGGTTCACACAGGCGAGGGCGGTCTCCCCGAAGTTGGACAGGAACATGAAGAGGGCCGCCGGCAGCAGCACGCGCGAGACCGGGATGCTCGGCGCGAACGCCTCTCCGAAGAGGAGCGTCACCAGACGGTCGGACTCCAGGACGCCGAACACCGCGACTGGAAGTCCCGCCAGCACCAAGTACTTCACGCCGCGCCGGTACAGTGCGCCGACCACCTCCGGCCGCTGCTCGTGGAGAGCGGCCATAGTCGGGATCAGAGCGAAGCCCAGGATGCGGGGCACGAGGGTCAGGCCCTCGAGCACGAGCGTCGGCGCCCGGTAGATGCCGACCTCGACGGGATCGCGGAGCGCCTCGAGCAGCACCGCGTCCACCTGGAACACCAGCGTGATGACGAGCCCCGCGTAGGCGAAGGGCAGACCCTTGCGCATGAGCTCGCGCCACAGTTGTGTGTCGGCCACCGGGCGCAGCGGAACGACGCGCGCGTCGACGAACACGGCGAGCGCGATCGCGTCCACGAGGCGCACCGCGGCGAACACTGTGACGAAGCCCACGACGCCGTAGCCGAGCAGGAGCGCCGCGCTCCCGAAGCCGAGGATCAGCAGCCGCTCGGCCAGCAGCGACGCCGCCTCGACACCGAAGCGTTCCAGGGACTTGAGCAGCCAGCGGAGCGTCGTCTTCAGGGCCTTCAGCAGCAGGTCGACGGCCAGGATCACGACGGCGGTCCAGATCACGCCGTCGTAAAGAGCGCGGCCGATGGCCAGGCAGAGGGTCAAGGTCCCGAGCGACAGGGCCGCCTGGAAGCCGAGCAGCCCGCCACTGATGCGCCGGGCCAGGTTTGGCTGGCGGCTGATCGCCAGGGTCGACGCGTAGGACATGCCGAAATCGGGCAGGATGCGGAACAACCCCACGAAGGCGAACGCGGTGCTGTACTGGCCAAACGACACGGGCTCGAGCACGCGCGCGGCGAGAAAGCCCAGCAGGAACAGCAGCAGGTTCGACAGCTCGCCGATCGCGGAGAACAGTGTGTTGCGGGCGAGGCGACCGCCGCTCGGCGCGGCGGGGGCCTCGCCGCCCGGGGGCGAGCTCAGTCGCCCTTCTCCTTGCGGAGCAGGGCGTCGAGGCCGCGGCTGATGCGGAGGCAGCGCGCCGGAGCGTCGGACTCCAGGAGCTTCTGCCGCGCGCTGGCCGTGATCGGCAGGTGCTGGCAGGCCAGGTTCACCCAGGCCATGGGCTCCTTGGAGCGGCGCTGCTGGTCGAGGAAGCCGCGCAGGTTCGCGTGGGCGTGCAGGTAGCGCGCCAGCGCCTCGACGGCGGGGCCCCACTCGTCGCTGGGATCGCCCTCGGCCAGCACCTGCGCCTCGGCCGCGAGCGTCTCGCTCCCGAGCAGCTCGACCGCCCGCGCGCGGCCCACGCCGTCGAGCTCGACGCGGTGCATGCCGTCGGAGAGCGTCATGTCCTCCGTGACCGTCGCCACCGTGCCGAGGGGGTGCACGTCGCGGGGGTTCGCGCCGAAGCCCTCCTTGATCGCGAGCGCGAGTATGCGCCCGCCGCTGCGGGCCGCGATCTCGAGGGCTTTGAGGGCGCCGGGGCGCGCGATCATCACGGTGAGGGACGACTCAGGGAAGAGGCACAGGTCGCGCAGCGGCAGGACAGGCAGGAGAACGTGCAACTCGGCCTTCGCGATCGAGGTGCCCATAGAGCGGCTAATCCTACGATCCCGCCGCGGCGGCTCCAAGCCGCCGTGCGAGCTTCCGGCGCAGCACCGCGGTGAGGTCCGAGCGGCCGCGGCCCGGGAGCAGCTCCACGTAGTCCTCGCCGATGCGCGCGATCCGGTGTGGGTCGCCTCCCTGGAGCGTCAGCGGGATGCCGCTGACCTTCCCGCAGAACGCCGTTCGATAGCCGACCTCGCGCGCGACGCGACGCGCCGTCTCTCCCGCGACGTGCCAGGGGTGGCAGAGGTGGTGCACGGGGCCGCCGGTGCGCTCCTCCAGCAGCCGCTTCGACTCCGCGAGCTCGTGGCGGATGGCGGCCTCGCGCTCAGCCGGCTTCTCGAGGCGGCCAGTCAGGTGGATGCCGCTCATCAGGCGCCGCAACTCGCGTTCCCAGCCCCGCCGGCAGAAGAAGCCCTCGCCCTCCTCGGCGACGCGCGCGACGCAGGCCTCGCGCGCACGCGGGTCCTCGTAGAAACGCAGCGCCTCGGAGAGCCGGGGCTGCGAGCGGAACAGCGGCGTGCCCAGCGGGATCTCGGCCGCGAAGAGGTCTCGATCTCCGTCGCGGACGAGCGGCACGTCGAGCGGCCCGTACCCGAGTCGGCTCTCGGGCGTGAGGAATCCGAAGAGGTTCGGCGCCGTGTGAACACGGGCATGGGAGAGGCTGTGGCTTTGGAAGTCGAAACAGCCGGTCGCCGACAGGTCCTCGATCTCCTGCCAGGTCAGGAAGCCGTCCGGTCCTTCGTCGCGGGCGCGCAGGGCCTCGCGCGCCGATCCGGGCTGCACCTCGTCCCACGTGGGTGGCAGCGGGCCCGGACGAGAGGGGACGCGTCCCGGCACGACGAAGACGATGCCTCGCATCCCGAAGCGACGCAGCAGAGGCAAGCCGACCGAGCGGACGCTGCTCCAGCCATCGTCGAAGGTCAGGACGACGGCCTTCTCCGGCGCGGGCCGGGCACCGACGAGGAACTGAAAGTACTCATCGGCGGAGAGCGTGACGTACCCGTTGTCCGCCAGATGCCGCACCTTCCGGCCGAAGAGGACCGGGTCCAGCTTGTGGAACACGAACACGGGGACGTGGCCGCGCGGAAGCGGGCCTCCCGTCACGAACTCGGGATAACGGCCCAGGACGAGGTCGCGGGGCACCTCGAGCGCCGCTTCGGCGTGGCGCCTCAGGCGCTCAAGCCGCACGGCTCCCTCCCAGCAGTTCGTCGTACAGCGCTTCCATCTGGCGTACGCACGCGCCGATATCGTAACGGAGCGAGGCCTTCCGGGCGTTGTCGGCGAGGGTCGCGCGAAGCGTGCCGTCGGCGAGCACCGCGCCGAGCGCTTCGCCGAGCGCCACCGGGTCCTGCGGCGGGACGAGACGGGCGGTGACTCCGTCATCGAGGACCTCGCGGCACCCATCCACTGCGGTCGAAACGATCGCCTTGCCCGCCGCCATGGCTTCGAAGAGAGCCAGCGGCGTGCCCTCGTAAGTCGAGGCGATGCAGAATACGTCGAGCGCCCCGAGGATCGCCGGGACGTCGCCGCGGTGGCCTGCGAACACGAAGCGGTCGCCGAGGCCAAGTTCGGCCGCCTGTCGCCGCGAAGCCTCGAGCAGATCGCCGTCTCCGACCACGAGGAAGCGGCAATCGCGAACCCGCTCGAGCACCCTGGGCGCGGCCTCGATCAGGAAGCGGTGGCCCTTCTGTGCGTTGACACGGCCGATGATTCCGACGAGCGGCGCCGCTTCGGGGATGCCGAGATCGCGGCGCAGGGCGAGCGCCCGTTCGCGGGGGACCGGCGCGAACTCGTCCAGCGGCGCTCCGCTCCAGATCAGGCGCACGCGCTCGGCGGGGACGAAACGCTCGCGCACGAGAAACTCTCGGGTCGACGCGCTGACGGCGATCGCCCTGTCGGTCAGTGGCGCGAGGAGGCGGTCCGCCAGAGCTTGGTAGGCTGGCATGCGCGGGTCTGCGAAGTGCTCGTGCAGCACCAGCTTTGCGCCCAGCCGCCGCGCGGCCAGGCGGCCGAAGTCCGCGGCCGCGTAGCCGTGGACGTGAAGGATGCGCGCGCGCCGCTCCCTCGCGACCCGCAGCAGGTCGCTGAGCAGGCGCGGGTCGAACTTCCCGCGGCCGAGGTGGTGCACGGGGATGCCAGCCTCGACGAGCTTCTGAGACGCCGGCTCAGGACCCTTCAGGCCCACGAGAGAGACCTGGAAGCGGCGGTCAAAGCGCGGGAACCACCAAGAGAAGAGACGAGAGACTCCGTGGATGCTGGAGCCAGCCACGCCGAACTTGTCGCAGACGTGAAGGACCGGGACGACCATCAGGCCGTCACCCGTGCGCGCGAAGTCCACACCACGGCGCCCGACAGGGAGAGCAGCACGACGAGGCCCGCGCCCAGGAGGCTGAAGGCCAGCGCGCTGTCTCTCGCGAGACCGACCTGGGAGAAATACAGCACGAACACGCTCTCGCGGATGCCCCAGCCGTTGAAGGAGATCGGGATCGTCTGCACCAGCGTGCAGAGCGGCACCATCAGGAAGCACGCGGTGAGGCTGAGGGGGATGCGCAGCGAGCGGGCGATCGCGAAGTAGTAGTAGATGAAGAGCGTCTGGAGCATCAGGCTCGCGCCGAACGCGGCGAGCACGGCTCGGAAGTTGCGCCGGTACTCGTGGACCGCCTCCTGCACGACCTCGAATCGCTCGCGGGCCCAGCGGATACGCGCCAGGCCGGATCCGGCCATGACGGCGCGCGCCGTGCCCTCGCGGAAGTAGAGGAAGGCGAGGGTCGCGAACAGCAGGCTGAGGCCCAGGAGGACCACCCGCGCGCCGGCGAGATGTCGGACCGCGCTCCCCCCGAGCAGAAACGCCCCTGCGGCCAGGGCGTAGAGCGCGGCGAAGCCCAGGATCCGGTCCACGGCGATGATGGCGAGGGACGTCGTCTTCGAGCCCGTGAGGCGCGAGCTGTCACGTACGCGGATCAAGTCGCCTCCGATGTTGCTCGGGAGGAAGTTATTGAAGAACGTCGCGACCAGATACGAGGCCGACAGCTCGCGCAGCGAGGCATCGTAGCCCTGGGCACTGATCAAGGTGCGCCAGCGCCAGGTCGAGAGCATGATCATGCCGCCGTAGAGCACCACCGCCAGCACCAGGAGCAGCAGGTCGCCCTGGCGGATGCGATCGATCAACGCCTGCAGGTCGGTCGTCCGGAGGAGATACCCGAGAAGAAGAAGGCTCACGCCGATCTTCATCGGCAGGACGAGCTGTCGAGTCAACTCGGTCGAGGTTCCCGTAAAGCATTCATGTTACAGTAGATTGCTGAAAATGGCGAGTGGCGTGGGAATCCAGGAGGCGGCCCGGGACGCGAAACGCTCGCTGCTCGCCAAGTACCAGGACCTGGTGGTGGGCAGCCGCTCGCTCGGCAAGCTCCTGTTGTACGAGCTCGTCATGACCATGACGTCGTGGGTTCCGGGCGCGATCGGGCTGGCCCTGCGCAAGCTGTGCTTTCCGCTGGTGCTCGGCCGGGTCGGGCGCAACGTCAGCTTCGGACAAGGCATCGTGCTGCGCCACCCGTGGAAGATCCGCATCGGAGACGACGTCGTGGTCGACGACTACGTCCTGCTCGATGCGAAGGGCGAGAGCAATCGCGGCATCGACATCGGCGACGGCGTGTTCCTCGGCCGAGGCACCATCCTGTCGTGCAAGGACGGCGACATCGTTCTGGGTGATCACGTCAACATCGGGTTCCAGTCGGAGATCTTCAGCGGCTCCTCGGTACAGGTGGGCCGCTACGGGCTGTTCGCCGCGTACACCTATCTCGTGGGCGGGGGACACGAGTTCGCACGGGCGGACGTGCCCGTGATCGAGCAGGCACGCTCGTCGAAGGGCATCGGGCTCGGCGAGAACGTGTGGCTCGGCGCGGGCGCGAAGGTGCTGGACGGCGTGACGATCGGCAGCAACGTGGTCGTCGGCGCCGGCGCGCTGGTGACGGACGATCTCCCGGACGGCGTAGTGGCGGCGGGGATGCCCGCGAAGGTGATTCGGTCGCGCTAGAATCGCGCGCGAGGGAACGATCGTGGGGGAACGATGAAGAAGGTGCTCGAGGAGACGGAGACGGCTCCGCCGGCCCGGTCGTTCACCACGATCTCGGGGCGGGCGATCGAGCCGCTCTACCGGCCGCAGGACCTCGCGGGCCAGGATTACACGCGCGACCTCGCGGACCCCGGGCAGTTCCCCTTCACGCGCGGCGTTCACGCGACGATGTACCGCGGCAAGCCCTGGACGATGCGGCAGTTCGCGGGCTTCGGCAGCGCGCGCCAGACGAACGAGCGCTTCAAGTACCTGCTCGAGCACGGCAGCCATGGCCTATCGGTGGCCTTCGACCTGCCCACCCTGATGGGGCGCGACCCGGATCATCCCCTGTCCCTCGGAGAGGTGGGCAAGTGCGGGGTGGCGGTCACCTCGCTCGCCGACATGGAGACGCTCTTCGACGGCATCCCCCTCGACGACGTCACGACGTCGATGACGATCAACTCTCCCGCGGCGATGCTGCTCGCGTTCTACATCCTCGTGGGCGAGAAGCAGGGCGTGGCGCAGGCGAAGCTGGCGGGCACGATCCAGGCCGACATCCTCAAGGAGTTCATCGCCCAGAAGGAGTTCATCTATCCGCCGCGCCCCAGCATGCGCATCGTCGTGGACATGATCCGCTACTGCACGGAGCACATGCCGAAGTGGAACACCATCTCCATCTCCGGCTATCACATTCGCGAGGCGGGCTCGACGGCGGCCCAGGAGCTGGCCTTCACGCTTCGCGACGGCGTCGAGTACGTCCAGTGGTGCGTGGACGCCGGGATGGACGTGGACTCCTTCGCGCCGCGGCTGAGCTTCTTCTTCAACTCCCATTCGGACTTCTTCGAGGAGATCGCCAAGTTCCGTGCGGCGCGGCGCATCTGGGCCCGCACGATGAAGGAGCGCTTCGGAGCCAAGAGCCCGCGTTCCTGGATGTGCCGGTTCCATGCCCAGACGGCAGGGGTCTCGCTGACCGCGCAGCAGCCCTACAACAACGTCGTGCGGACCGCGCTCCAGGCCCTGGCGGCGGTGCTGGGAGGCACGCAGTCCCTGCACACGAACTCGCTCGACGAAGCGCTCGCGCTCCCGACCGAGGATGCCGTGACGATCGCCCTTCGGACCCAGCAGATCATCGCCGAGGAGTCGGGGGTGGTGAACACGGCGGACCCGCTGGGCGGGTCGTACTTCGTCGAGAGGCTGACGAACGAGATCGAGGCCGATGCCCTCGAGTATTTCCGCAAGATCGACGCGATGGGCGGGATGGTGGCCGCGGTCGAGCGCGGCTTCCCGCAGCGGGAGATCCAGGAGGCGGCCTTCCAGTTCCAGAAGGCCGTGGAGCGGAAGGAGAAGGTCGTCGTCGGCGTCAACGGCTTCGTGATGGACGAGAAGCCGCTCTCCATCCTGTACATCGACGAGAAGGTCGGCGAGGAGCAGAGCGCGAGCGTCGAAGCGCTCAAGCGGTCGCGGGACAACGGAAAGGTCCTGCGCGCGCTCGCGGGACTGAAGACGGCGGCCCGTGGCACGGACAACCTGATGTACCCCATCCTCGAGGCGTCCCGCGCCTATGCCACGCTCGGCGAGATGTGCGACGCGCTGCGCGAGGTGTTCGGCGAGTACGACGAACCGCCTGTTTTCTGAGCCGCAACGCGTGACGGAAGCCATGGAGAGCACGGGGCACGAGATGGGTGCTGCGGCTGAGCGATCGACTTGCCAAGCACCGAGGTCCACATCCGGGTGGCTGAGCCAAACAGGCCCGCGTCCTTCGACACCGCTTTGGGCGCTGGCGAAGGACGCAGCTTGCTCAAGGCGACTCCCCGCCCCCTTGGGGGGCGGGATAGGGTGGGGGGCTTGGATTTGAAGATCCGCGTCGTCATCGCCAAGCCCGGGCTCGACGGCCATGATCGCGGCGCCAAGGTGGTGGCGCGTGCGCTGCGCGATGCAGGGATGGAAGTCATCTACACCGGGCTGCGACAAAGCCCGGAACAGATCGTCGCGGCTGCCGAGCAGGAGGACGCCCACGTCATCGGCTTGTCGATCCTGTCGGGCGCGCACCTGCCGATCTGCAGGCGCATCCTCGAGCTGCTGGAGGAGAAGAAGATGCGCGACGTGCGGGTCTTCATCGGTGGGATCATTCCTGCTCAGGACGTGCAGGAGCTGAAGCGTATCGGCGTCGCCGAGGTCTTCCTGCCGGGTGCATCGACGGAAGACATCATCCGCCTGATCGAAGGTGCAGTCCCCGCGCACTGATGCCCTGAACCGCCAGCGACGCTAACTCGTTGACATATCGGCATGAGCGGTCTATCTTGAGGCACCACTGACGCCCCAGGAGGGCGCGAGGCGATGGGCAAGAAGATCCTGCTGGCCGACGACAGCATCACCATTCAGAAAGTCATCGAGCTGACCTTCTCCGACGAGGACTTCGAGGTGGTGACGGTCGGTAACGGGCGGCTCGCGGTCGAGAGGCTCGAGGAAGTCCGGCCCGACATCGTCCTGTGCGACATCATCATGCCCGAGAAGGACGGCTACGAGGTCTGCGACTACATCAAGAAACACTCCGGTCTCGGGCACGTGCCGGTGCTGCTGCTGACGGGCGCGTTCGAGCCGTTCGACCAGGAGCGCGCCGCACGGGTGGGGTGCGACGGCTTCCTGGCGAAGCCTTTCGAGCCACAGTCGCTGATCTCGAAGGTGAAGGATCTTCTGAACCAGGCGGCGTCACGTCCGCGGCCCGTTTCGGTGGCGGCTCCGGTTTCGCCCATCGCCAGACCGACGCCCGTGCCCGGGATCCCGCCATCGTTCGCGGACGCGACTGCCGTCACCATGCCGTCGGTGCCCGTGCCGATCATCCAGCGCCCTGCGGTGGCGTATGTTCCGCCCGAGCCGGAGGACGAGCCCCTGCCACTGCCTGCCATTCCGGAGCCTGCCGGAGTCTACGAGGAGGCGATACCGGAGCCCGTCGTCGGCACGTACAGCCAGCCGATGGAGTTGACTCCGGAGCCCGGCACCCCGCCACCACCGTACGCCCATACCGAGCTCTCCGAGGATTTCGGTACGGAGGAGCCCGTCGTCGCGAGCCC
>Ga0075428_100004794_pt1 | contig 14993 bp, 7 predicted proteins | sample RhiMetdeltSRZDD2_FD_75291 | JGI IMG/M metagenome (GOLD analysis project Ga0075428, IMG submission 75291) | Populus rhizosphere microbial communities from Tennessee, USA - Rhizosphere MetaG P. deltoides SRZDD2 | ecosystem: Host-associated > Plants > Roots > Rhizosphere > Soil | place: USA... | reverse complement strand
GGGGGGATAGCTTTGATGAAGACGACGATTCGGTCGCGCGGATGGGTGTCGTTGGCGGTGATGCTTGCCGCCTCGGTGTGCACGGGCGGCAACACGCACGCGCAATCCGGTACGCGTTCACCGCAGTTCAAAGTAGATCCGACCTGGCCGACGATCCCGAACAACTGGGTGCTCGGCGAGGTGACGTCGGTTTCGGTCGATCGCAACGACAACATCTGGGTGCTGCACGTGCCGCAGTCGATACCCGAGGACAAGCGCGCGAACGCGGCGCCGCCCGTGTTGCAATTCGACGCGTCGGGAAAACTGCTGACGAGCTGGGGCGGACCGAACAATAGCCCCGAGTGGCTTGGCCGCGAGCACGGCATTTTCGTCGACGCGAACGACTTCGTGTGGATCGGTGGACGCGCAGGCTGGCCGCGTCAGACGACGCCCGGCGTCAGCGACGACATGATCATGAAGTTCACGATGGCCGGGAAGCTCGTGATGCAGATCGGCCGCAGCGGCGCGAGCACGGGCAATCTCGATACGGAAAACGTCCATCAGGCGACCGACGTCTTCGTCGATACGCAAGCGAAAGAGGTCTACGCCGCGGACGGCTACGGCAACAAGCGCGTCATCGTGTTCGACTCGGAGACGGGCAAGTTCAAGCGGATGTGGGGCGCATTCGGCAACCCGCCGCCGGCGACGTTCGCGGCGAACGCCCCGACGCCGCAACCGCAGACGACGCCCGAAGGCCCGCTCGAGTTCGGCTTGCCCCACGCGATCAAAGTGTCGCGCGACGGCACCGTCTATCTCGCGGACCGCATCAACAACCGCATCCAGATGTTCACGCGCGAGGGCAAGTTCCTGAAGCAAGTGCGCGTGACGAACGAAGGCAGCGACGTCGTGCCGGTCCCGGCGGGGTTTGCGTTCTCACCCGACGCGAAGCAGCAGTTCCTCTACGTCGTCGATTCGGGGCCGATGCGCGTCGTTATTTTCGACAGGCAGTCGATGACGCAGATCGGCGTAGTCGGCAAAAAGGGCGCGAATGCCGGCGAGTTCGACATCGTGCATCACATGGCCGTCGACTCGAAGGGCAATCTGTACACCGCGGAGATCGTCAACAACCGCCGCGCACAGAAATTCGTGCCGGTCGTAACGCCGTGAGGCGATCGTCGTTCGGCTGAGCGCGCGCCGGCGCCAAGGAGAGCAGCGTGCCGGTTATCAAGGTCACCGATCTCGCCTATGGGCGGCTGCAATCCCCGAGCCTCGACGAGGCCGAGGAGTTCCTGACGGCATTCGGGCTTGTGCGCAGCGAACGCACGCGCGAGGCGCTCTACATGCGCGGCACGGATCCGCCGCACCACGTTCATGTCACGCACCTCGGTCCATCTAAGTTCATCGGGCTCGGGTTCTTCGCCGCGAGCGAAGACGATCTCGAGAAGCTCGCGCGTGCGCCCGGCGCGAGCGGCGTCGTGCACGTTGACGAGCCGGGCGGCGGAAAGCGAGTGACTCTAACGGATCCGCTCGGCTACCGAGTCGAGGTCGTCTGCGGAATGCAGACACTCCCGCCCCTGCCGGCGCGCGAGCAATCCACTAATACCGGCGGGAACAAGCTGCGCCGCGCCGGCGAGCTCTTGCGCATCGGGCGACAGCCGTCGCGCGTCAAACGAATCGCGCACGCCGTCCTCATGGCACAGAACGCAGCGGACAAAACTCGCTGGTATCGCGAGATGCTGGGTTTCCTGCCGTCCGACGAGGTCTACGACGGCTCAAAGGACAATATCGTCGCGACCTTCAACCGCTGCGACCGCGGCGAGAGTTTCGTCGACCATCACACGCTTCTCTGTTTCGAATCGCCGACCACGGGGTTGAACCACTTGTCGTTCGAGGTGCAGAGCTTCGACGATCTCATGGTGGGTCACGAGCACTTGCGCGGAGTCGGCAAGTACCGGCACGTCTGGGGCGTCGGCCGCCACTTGCTCGGCAGCCAGATCTTCGACTACTGGGAAGACCCGTGGCGGCGCGTCCACGAGCACTGGACCGATTCGGACGTGCTGAACGCTACGGCGAAGGCCGGCTTGCACCCCGTCGAGATCGGCTTCAGCGCGCAGTGGGGCACGGCCCCGCCCGATGACTTCGTGCATCACGCGATCCCCTGATGCGCCCCTGAGGCGAAAAAATACTAGGAGCGTTCATGAAATCGGCAGTCATTCTGGTTGGCATCGCAACCGTCTTCGCGTCGAGCGCGCTACTCGCGCAGTCGCGCCCGAAGGTGCTGTTCATCGGCAACAGCTTCACGTACGCGGCGGGCTCGGCAGTGCACTACTATCGCGCCGGCACCGTGACGGACCTGAACGACGAAGGCGTCGGCGGCGTGCCCGCGCTGTTCAAGTCGTTCGCCGACCAGGCGGGCGTCGCCTACGACGTGTCGCTCGAGACGCGGGGCGGCACTGGGCTCGACTTCCATCTTGCCGAGAAGAGCGGCGTGATCGGGAGCCGCGCGTGGGATACGGTGGTCATGCACGGCTACAGCACGCTCGACGCCGACAAGCCGCGCGATCCGGCCAAGCTCATCGCGACGAGCAAAGAGATGGCCGAGTTCCTGCGGGCGAAGAACGCGGGCGTTGCGATCTACCTGATGGCAACCTGGTCGCGCGCGGACCAAACGTATCCAGCAGACGGCGCGTGGGCCGGGAAGCCGATCGAGGCGATGGCGCACGATATCCGCGCCGCGTACGACGGAGCCGCGAAGGCGGCGGCCGCAAAGGCCGTGATCCCAGTCGGAGAAGCGTGGATCCGCGCGATCGAGGCCGGCGTCGCGGATCCGAATCCGTACGACGGCATCGAGGCGAACAAGCTCGATCTCTGGACCTACGACCACTATCACGGCAGCACGTACGGCTATTACCTCGAGGCGCTCGTGATCTTCGGCGCGCTCACGGGGCGCGATCCGCGCTCGCTCGGCGATACCGAATGTTCGGCGTTCGAGCTCGGTCTCTCTCGCCCGCAGGCTCAAGTCCTGCAGCAGCTGGCGTTCGATGAGCTGGCAAAAGCCGGAGTGGTAAAGCCGAATCCGCGAGTGACCGAAAAGGGCGCGCGCTCGGAGCGCTGCGCGGCGCCTAACTGAGACGAGCGGCACATTGACATCTCTACGTCCGTAGATATTATAAATCTACGTCTGTAGAGATACACCAGGAGTCAGCCGTGAATCGACGAACCTTGCGCAGCGCAGTGTTCGTATCGGCCAGCTGTCTAGTCAGCGCCAGCTCGCTCGCACATCACTCACTTGCCTCGTTCGACGTCAGCGCGCCGCTTTGGATCAAGGGCACCGTCGTTCGGTTCGACCGCGTGAATCCGCACAGCCTGATCTTCATGGACGAGAAGATGGCGAACGGGCAGTTGCGGCGTTGGGCCGTGGACGGCCCAAGCGTCGTGCAGCTCGAACGCAAAGGGCTCGATCAGAAGTTTCTCGAGCCGGGTGAGGTCATCGAAGTCTGCGGCTTCGCGTTGAAGGAAGCCGCTGCGTCACAGCGAGTCTCCCCCAAAGCCGACGATCCGAACGCCGCGTCTTCCGTGCCGAGCCTCACGGGCCACGTCATGAACGGGACGCTGGTGATCACGCCGGACGGCAAGAAACGAGTCTGGTCGGACTACGGGCAGCTGCCGAAGTGCGCCGGTCCGGACGAGCAGGACTCGCTTATCCGCTAGCGAATTCGGTGCCCGTTACTTCGGCACGCTGTCCTTATACCTGCGCGCGACCTCCGGATCGCAGGCGCCGGTGTCCTGCGAGAACTCGAGGTCGGGACGATGATCCCACTGCTGCGCCAACGTAGCCGGCCCCGTGAGATACACGGGGTCTTCGACGGTGATCTCATAGCGCAGGCGCACGCGATCTTGCGTGAGCGTCAGCCGTTCGACCGTGTGCTTGCCCGCGCTCGACGGCACGTTCGTGCCGAGCCCGGATGCGTTGGGCTCAAAGGCGACCGTATCGATCACGAGCGTCTCGCCTTCCCACTTGCCGATGGCGTGCCCGTGTAGTGAGGGTTTGACGTCGGACGGATGTGTGGGCTGCATGTGGATGATGCGCTCGACGTGGTCGCCCGAGTTGTCGAACCGCATGACGACTTCTTTGTCGCCGAGCTCGATCGTGCGCAGCTCGTCGAGCACCGCGAGGAATGGAATCGGCTCGACGAAGCAAAGCCCATCGGCCTTCAGCTGCGCCTGAGCGGCACGGCCTTCCGGCGTGACCGGCCAGCGCGCCATGGCACCGAACCCCGCGCCGAGCGCCGCACGGTTCGGCGCCCAATGACCTTCGAGACTGTCGGCCGGCGTCAGCACGCGCGTCCTCGTGTTGGCCGCATAGAACGGATGAATCTCGCCGTCCTGCGTCGTGACGTCCATGATGCGAACCTGTTTGCCCCAACCGCCGCGATTGGGATTGGCGCGCATGACCACGGGCGTGCCGGGCCTCAGCGCGTCGCGATTCAGACCGTCGACGAGCGCCTGCGTGATCGCGACGCCCTCGCCTTCGACCAGCGCCGGCTTCCCATCCGGACCCGTCGTTTCGACGACCAGGTACATGTGCGGATTCACCCAGTCGAACCGCGCGACCTTGCCTTCGATCAGGATTTCTTTGGACGTGTCGAACATCGACTGGCTGTGGTGGGCGGAAGCAGGGGCGCCGAAAAGCACTGTCGCCGCAAGAATCGGGGCAGTGGCTGTTAGATGTCTCACGTGAAAACCTCGCCGTAAGTCATTACGAATTATAGGATTGCCAACGGACCACACCTACGCTCGTGCGAGCATTAAGTTAAGTTCAATCTTTGTCATATTCTGCTGCCAATCAAAGGGATACAATTCGCCGCCAATGGAGCTCCCCGCGCTTCCGCGCGGTAGCCCCACTAAGAACAACGTAGCTCTACTAAGAAGAATAAAGGGTACCCTCATGAGGTCCTTTCGCTTGTCCGCAGCGCTGAGCTGCCGCATCGCAAGGAAGTTGATCAGTCGACATGCGAGTGCGGCACTAAAGGCGCTGGGGATTGCGTCACTCATCGCCGCCGGTACGGCCTGGGGGCAGACTCCAACTCTCGTCCAGCACTTCTACACCGGAACGAATTCGCCGCCGCGCGGCCTCAACGCACCGTATTACACGTTTCGGCTGCCCAACAAGACGCTTGCCGGGAACACCCTCGTCATGTTCCTGGACTATCCGCACGGCAGCCTCGTCGCTTCCATCACAGACGATCGCGGCAACGCCTGGCCCACAACAGCGGCCGCAGCGGCTGATGGCGGCGTCGGCAGCCCGATCACGGCCGTCTATGTGCTGCCGAACGCAGCAACCGGAACCCGCGAGGTCACCGTTACGTTCGATACGGACGTTACCGGGATTCACGCGGCCTTCCTCGAGTACTACAACGTCGACGCCAGTGCTGCTGTAGGCAGCACCGCGTCGCGCAACAGCTCGTTGGCGCCGACGATTACCTCCGGCACGCTCGCGCCGTCCGCCGCTGCAAGCGGGAATCTGGTCCTGAACTACGCGATGGACAACTATGGCCAAGTCGGCGGCCAGAGCGCAGTAGCCGTTAATGCGTGGGCAGCGGGCGATGGTTGGACCATGCTCGGCGGGGACATCAACAACTCTCACGACGCGTCGAGCTTTGCGCTGCAGGCACGCATTGCCGATGGCACGAACTTCAACCCGACGATGACCGCGACCCAATCCGGCGCTGACGGCTTCAACTCGGTTGCCGTCGAGCTCAGGGGGGCGAAGGCGGGGACGGCTCCCTCACCCGGCATCCGGATCCTCAAGCAGCAGTTCTACGTCCACACGGCGCTAGAGGTGCCGGGCACCTGGGAACAGTTCTTCCCGGCGCAGGGCAATCTGCTCGCGATGATCAACATCTATCAATCATCGACGGTCTCACCGCTCACCGACAGCAACGGGAATCAATGGACGCTCGCCCACACCGATCCGGGAGCGCCGCCGGTTCAATACGCACAGAACGCGCGGACGAGCTCGACGCTCGAGGTCGCGATTCCGCTAACCGACGAAAACTCGAACACGACCATCGTGCTGTTCGATATCACGGGAGCAGCGACTTCCGACGTACTGGCGCAGGCGGTCACGGTCAACTCAACGAATGCGGATGGTGCGACGACAGTGCTCGATGCACCCACGATCACCCCGCAAAACCCGAACGGACTCATCCTCGTGGCTTCGTCCTTCGGGCAGGGACCGGTCACGGGCTTGGGGGACGGCGCGCCGCCCACAGCGGTGTTCATGCCGGTGACGTATCCCGGCGAGACTGATCTTGACACCTTCAACAACGCCGACGCCTACGCAAACAATAACTACGGCACTGATCTCGCGACGCAACACTACAACTGGACCCTGCTCCCTCAGCCGGCCAACTCCTGGGATTCCGCAGCCGTCGAGTTCAAATCGGCTACGGGCAGCGCGCTACCGCCGTCGGGTCTAACCGCGACGGCTGCAAGCGCGACGCAGATCAATCTCGCGTGGACGGCTCCAGCAAACGCAACGGCAACCAGTTACCTCGTCGAACGCTGCTTGGGAAGCAGCTGCACGGATTTCGCGCAGGCTACCGTCGTGACAACAACCACCTATAGCGACACGGGCCTCGCGGCGAGCACCGTTTACAGGTATCGCGTTCGGGCAGACCTGACCGATGCCACCACAACCGACTACTCGAACATCGCGACGGCCACGACCTTCGCTCCCCCGGACTCTACCCCGCCATCCGTGCCGAACCTGTCGGCCACCGAGGTAAGCGCGAGCCGAATCGACCTTACGTGGACCGCCGCAAGCGACGACGTCGCAGTGACCGGCTATCGCGTCGAGCGTTGTCAAGGAACCGGTTGCACCACGTTTGCTCAGATCGGCGCGTCATCCGCGACGAGCTTCGGCGACAGCGGTCTGGCGGGCGAAACCAGCTACAGCTATCGCGTTCGCGCAAGCGACGCGGCCGGCAATCTCAGCGACTACTCGAATGTTGCTTCGGCGACGACTCCGAAGGCACCGGACGCGCCGCCTACCGCGCCGACGGGGCTGAATACTGCGGTCATTAGCAGTAGTCAGATCGACTTGGCATGGACGGCCGCCACCGACGACGTCGGAGTGACCGGCTATCGCGTCGAGCGTTGCGAGGGAACCGGCTGCACCGCGTTTGCGGAGATCGGCGCGCCCTCCACGGCGAGCTTCAACGACACCGGCCTCGCGGACGAAACGAGCTACAGCTATCGCGTTCGCGCAATCGACACGGCCGGCAATCTCGGCGGCTACTCGAACGTCTCTTCGGCCTCGACCTCGAGAGTCCCGGATACGACGCCGCCGAGTGCGCCGACCGGACTCACTACTGCCGTCATTAGCAGCAGCCAAATCGACCTGGCGTGGACCGCCGCGACCGATAACGTCGCTGTGACGGGCTATCGTGTATCGCGCTGCCAAGGTTCGACCTGCAGCAATCTCGCGCAGCTCGCCACCGTAACGTCGACGAGCTACGTCGATACGACGCTGAGTGGGAGCACCACGTATCGGTACAGTGTTCAGGCAGTCGACGCGGCCGGAAACGCAAGCTCTGACTCGAACATCGTTTCAGCGACTACGCCCGCGGCTCCCGATGTCACGCCGCCGTCGGCGCCCGCGGCGCTGTCCGCGACAGTCGTTGGCGCGGACCAGATCAGTCTGGCGTGGGGCGCCGCAAGCGACAATGTCGGCGTGACCGGATATCGGTTAGAGCGTTGCCAGGGCGCGGGCTGCAGCGCATTCGCCGAGATCGCTGCTTCATCCACCGCCTCGTTCAACGACACTGCCGTCGCCCCGGGAACCAGCTACAGCTATCGGGTTCGTGCTGTCGACGCCGCGGGCAACCTCGGGGGTTACTCGAATATCGCGAGTGCATCGATCGCCGCTGGGACGCCGCCCGGCACGATCGCATTCGTCCAGGGCAACTACGCCACTCCGCAGTCCCCGACCGCGACGGTGTCCGTGCAATTCACCGCCGCCCAGAGCAGTGGCGACCTCAATGTCGTAATCGTCGGTTGGAACGATTCGAGAGCGGTCGTGACTGCGGTCACCGATTCGGCCGGCAACACCTACTCGGTCGCGGCGGCACCCACGGTTAATCCGGGCGCGGTATCGCAGACCATCTACTACGCCAAAAATATTGCCGCTGCGCCCGCCGGCAACACCGTAACCGTTCAGTTCAGCGCCGACGCGAACTATCCCGACATCCGAATTCTCAGCTACAGCGGTCTCGACAGATCGAATCCCTTGGATGTATCAGCCGGCGCCTCGGGCAACAGCGGCTTGAGCGACAGCGGACTCGTGACCACCACGAGCGACAAAGAGCTACTGGTGGCGGGCAATACGATTTGGTCGACGACTCAAGGACCCGGCGCTGGGTTCACGAGCCGGATGATCACTGTGCCCGACAGCGACATTGCACAAGACCAAGTCGTCGACCGCGCGGGCAGCTATCGCGCGACCGCGCCGATTGACGCGGCGCCATGGGTGATGCAACTGGCGACGTTCCGCGCGGCGAGCAACTAGCAACGCCACACGCGATATCTTCGCTTTCCGAAACTTGATCTCAAGTCTTTCGTTGCTTGAGTGCGTTCCAGTCGCGCGCTCCGCATTCCGACGCGCGCGAGCCGCCCAACTCCGCGTGGTACGAAACCTGCATTGACCCTCTCCTGAGGAGATAGGGGTATCTCCGCCGACCGCTCTCGTTACCGAGCCGGTCGACGCCTTTTGGGGAGGTCCAAATCGTCGCCGTCATCCGAGCGCTCGCTCATACGCGGTATGCGCCCTCGCAGCGCACACGCCATGTGCCCGCGGTGCGAGCATCTTGATGAGACGTTTCGAGCGTAGCGCCCGAAGCGGCTGCCCCGTCGGGCTCGTCTGCTCATGCCCTCCCCGCGCTTCACATACGTCCCGCAGCGACCATGGCCACGGAATGGTAGTCCGAGTCGCGCCAATTTCTCCGCCATATCCTGACTTCGGAGGCAAAGGCCATGACTGCGCTGCTACCCATCGGACTGAAGCCACGGTATCTGTCTAGCGTCGCGACGAACCTGATTGCGCGCGCGTTATTGAGCGCGCTCGCGCTTGCGTTCCTCGTCACAACGGGTTCGGCATGGAGCCAGACTCCAACTCTCGTTCAACATTACTACAGCGGAACGAACGCGCCGCCGCGTGGCCTCAACGCACCGAATTACACGTTTCGGCTGCCCAACAAAACACTTGCCGGGAACTGCCTCGTCATGTTCCTCGACTATCCCCACGGCAGCCTCGTCTCCTCGATCACAGATGATCGCGGTAACACCTGGCCCGCAACTGCGGCGGTGGCGGCTGATGGCGGTGTCGGCAGCCCGGTCACTGCCGTCTACGTGCTTCCGAACGCGGCAGCGGGGACCCGCGAGATCAAAGTTACATTCAACACGTCCGTGAGCGGCATCCACGCGGCCTTTCTCGAGTACTACAACGTCGCCACCGGCGCCGCCGTAGGCAGCACGGCATCGCGCAGCAACGCTTCGTCGCCAACGATTACGTCCGGCGCGCTCGTGCCATCCGCGGCGGCAAGCGGGAATCTGGTCCTCAACTACGCGATGGATAACGTTGGCCAAGTCGGCGCTCAGGCCTCGGTCGCCGTTACTGCATGGTCGGCTGGCAGTGGCTGGGCGATGCTCGGCGGAGACATCAACAACTCGCACGACACGTCGAGCTTTGCCCTGCAAGCACGCATTGCCGATGGTACGAATTTCAACCCGACGATGACCGCGACGCAGTCACGAGCCGACGGCTTCAACTCGGTCGCCGTCGAGCTCAGAGCGGCGAATGCGGGGACGCCTCCCTCGGCCGGCATCCGGATCCTCAAGCAGCAGTTCTATGTCAACACTGCGCTAGCGGTGCCAGGTAACTGGAAACAGTTTTTCCCTGCTCAGGGCAATCTGCTCGCGTTCCTCAACATCTATCAAGGATCGACCGTCTCCCCGCTCACCGACAGCAACGGGAATCAATGGACGCGAGCTCACACCGATTTGGGGGCGCCGCCGGTTCAGTACGCCCAGAACGCCGTGACCAGCTCCACACTTGCGGTCACGATTCCGCTAACGAGCGAAAACGCGAACACGACGATCGTGCTGTTCGATATCACTGGCGCGGCGTCGTCCGACGTGCTGGCGCAGACGGTCACCGTCAACTCCACGAATGCGGATGGCGCGACGACGGCGAACAACGCGCCCACGATCACGCCGCGGAACGCGAACGGGCTCATTCTCGTGGCTACGTCCTTCGGGCAGGGGCCGGTCACCGGCTTCGCAGCCGGCGCGCCGCCAACAGCGGTGTTCATGCCGGTGACGTATCCCGGCGAGACCGATCTCGACACCTTCAACAATGCCGACGCCTACGCAAACAATAACTACGGCACTGATCTCGCTACGCAACACTACAACTGGACCCTGCTGGCGCAGCCGCATAATTCCTGGGACTCCGCGGCAGTCGAGTTCAAGTCGGCCGGCGGCGCCTCGCCACCAGCGCCGTCAGGTCTCACCGCGACGGCTGCGAGCACCACGCAGATCAATCTGGCGTGGACCGCGCCGCAAAACGCAACCGTGACCAACTACCTGGTAGAACGCTGCTCGGGAAGCAGCTGCACAAATTTCGCACAGGCGGCTGTTGTGACGCCGACCGCATACAACGACACGGGCCTCTCGCCAAGCACGTCCTACAGGTATCGAGTGCGGGCAACGCTGAGCAATGGCACCACGACCGGCTACTCGAACATCGCGGCGGCCACGACGCTCGCTGCTCAGGACTCGACGCCGCCGTCCGCGCCGACGAGTCTGATCGCCACCGCGATCAGCGCGAGCCGAATCGATCTTGCATGGAACGCCGCGAACGACAACGTCGGCGTGACCGGATATCGACTCGAGCGTTGCCAAGGCGCCGGCTGCAGCGCGTTTGCGCAGATCGCCACGCCAGCCGGCACGAGCTTCAGCGATACGGGCCTCGCCGGCGGAGCCAGCTATAGCTATCGCGTTCGCGCGGCCGACGCAGCCGGCTATCTTGGCGGCTACTCGAACGTCTCTTCGGCCACGACTCCGTCCGCCGGGGATACGACACCGCCTTTTGCGCCAACCGGGATGTCCGCGACCGCGGCCGGCACGAGCCAGATCAACCTGGCGTGGGCTGCCGCCACCGACAACGTCGGTGTGACCGGATATCGACTCGAGCGTTGCCAAGGCGTCGGCTGCAGCGCGTTTGCGCAAATCGCCACGCCGTCCGGCACGAGCTTCAGCAATACGGGCCTCGCTGCCGCAACCAGCTACAGCTATCGGGTTCGCGCTGTCGACGCCGCGGGTAATCTCGGCGGTTACTCGAATGTCGCCAGTGCGACGACCACTGGCACCGCGCCACCGAGCGGCATCGCATTCGTGCAGGGTAACTACGCGACTCCCCAATCCCCGACCGCGACGGTGTCTGTGAGGTACACCGCTGCACAGAGCAGCGGGGATCTCAATGTCATCATCGTCGGCTGGAACGATACGAACGCGGTAGTGACTGGCATCACCGACACGTTCGGCAATACGTACTCGGTCGCGGCGGCACGCACTGTTTATTCAGGCGCAGTATCCCAAACCATCTACTACGCCAAGAACGTCGTCGCCGCACCCGCCAATGCCAACACGGTAACCGTGCACTTCAGCGTCGCCGCTAATTACGCTGACGTCCGCATCTTGAGCTACAGCGGGCTCGATCGCGCGAATCCGCTGGACGTGGCAGCGGGCGCATCGGGCAACAGCGGCACCACCGACAGCGGACTCGTGACGACGACGAGCAGCAACGAGCTGCTGGTGGCCGGCAACACGATCTGGTCGACGACTGCTGGACCAGGCCCGGGGTTTGTAAGCCGGATGATCACGTCACCAGACGGCGACATCGCCGAAGACCGGGTCGTCACCAGCGCCGGCAGCTATCGCGCAACGGCACCTCTTGCCGGCACTGGACCATGGGTGATGCAAGTGGCGACGTTCAGGGCCGCGAGCCCCTGAACCGCTACTGTGCAAGCGATGCCGAAACGCAGCGACGGCGATGCGCGCGCCGTCGCTGTGTCGGCAAATAGAGACTCCGTCGGCAATTTGAGACTCCGTGCTTCAGTGCGCTGACTGCTACGCTTTGCTCCACTCGACGCGCAGCGCTTTGAGACGAGCGTTACGCCCGGGCAGCTGCCAGCGTTCGTCTGTTCCCCGCGCTTCGCATCGCTTCCCAATGCGAACAAGGCCACGGAATGGCAATCAGAGTCGCGCCAATATCTGCGCCACATCTTGCTTCGGAGGCAAGGACATGACTGCGTTGCTACCGATCCGACTGACACAACGCTCCGCCATCGCCGCAACGAACGTGATTGCACGCGCGTTGTCGAGCGCGTTCGCGTTTGCGTTACTCATCACGACGGGTTCGGCATGGAGTCAGACTCCAACTCTCGTTCAGCATTACTACAGCGGGACGAACGCGCCACCGCGCGGCCTCAACGCACCGAATTACACGTTTCGGCTGCCCAACAAAACACTTGCCGGGAACACCCTCGTCGTGTTCCTCGACTATCCGCACGGCAGCCTCGTCTCTTCAATAACCGACGATCGCGGCAACAGCTGGCCCGCAACGGCGGCCGTCGCGGCTGATGGCGGCGTCGGCAGCCCGGTCACTGCCGTCTACGTGCTTCCGAACGCAGCTGCTGGGACCCGCGAGATCAAAGTTACGTTCAACACATCCGTGAGCGGCATCCACGCGGCCTTTCTCGAGTACTACAACGTCGCGAGCAGCGGCGCTGTAGGCAGCACGGCAGCGCGCAGCAATGCGTCGTCGCCAACGATTACATCCGGCGCGCTCGTGCCATCCGCGGCCGCAAGCGGGAATCTGGTCCTGAACTACGCGATGGACAACAGCGGCCAAGTCGGCGCTCAGGCCTCAGTCGCCGTTACTGCATGGTCGGCGGGCAGTGGCTGGGCGATGCTCGGCGGGGACATCAACAACTCGCACGACACGTCGAGCTTCGCGCTGCAAGCACGCATCGCCGACGGTACGAACTTCAGCCCGACGATGACCGCAACCCAATCAAGGGCTGACGGCTTCAACTCGATTGCCGTCGAGCTCAGGGCGGCGAATGCGGGTACGGCTCCCGCGGCCGGCATCCGGATCATCAAGCAGCAGTTCTACGTCAACACGGGGCTTTCGGTGCCGGGCACATGGCGGCAGTTCTTCCCCGCTCAGGGCAACCTGCTTGCGGCGATCAACATCTATCACGGATCGACCACCTCGCCGATCAGCGACAGCAACGGAAACCAATGGACGCAAGCTCACACCGATTCGGGTGTGCCGGCGATGCAGTACGCGCAGAACGCCGTGACCAGTCCCACGCTCGGAGTGAACATTCCGCTAACGTCCGCGAACCAGAACACCACGATCGTGTTGTACGACATCACGGGAGCCGCGTCTTCCGGCGTGCTTGCACAGGGGCTCACGGTCGGCTCCAGGAGTGCAAATGGAATGTCGACGGTCACCAATGCTCCCTCGATCACTCCGCGGAACCCGAATGGACTCATCATTGTGGCTACTGCCTTCGGGCAGGGGCCGGCCACGGGCTTAGCAGCCGGCTCGCCGCCGTCGGGACTCTTCATGCCGGTGACCTACCCCGGCGAAACGGATCTCGACACGTTCGACAACGCCGACGGGTACGCTCACAGCAATTACGGCAACGATCTCAGTCCGCAAAACTACAACTGGACGCTGGTACCGCAGTCCAACAACTCCTTCGAGTCCGCAGCCGTCGAGTTCAAAGCGGCCACTGGCGCCGCCGCGACGGCGCCGTCGGCTCTCACGGCGTCCGCTACGAGCACTACGCAGATCGATCTCGCGTGGACGGCGCCACAAAACGTAACCGTGACCGGTTACCTGGTCGAACGCTGCTTAGGAAGCAGCTGCACAAATTTCGTACAGACAGCTGTTGTGACGCCGACCGCCTACAACGACACGGGTCTCGCGCCAACCACGTCCTACCGCTATCGAGTGCGGGCAACGCTGAGCGATGGCACCACGACCGGCTATTCGAACATTGCGACCGCTACGACCCGCACTCCCGTGGACTCTACTCCGCCGTCCGCGCCGAACCTGTCGGCCACCGGGGTGAGCGCGAGCCGAATCGATCTTACGTGGACCGCCGCAACCGACGACGTCGCAGTGACCGGCTATCGAGTCGAGCGTTGCCAAGGCGTCGGCTGCAGCGCGTTTGCTCAGATGGCAACGGCGTCAGGCACGAGCTTTAGCGACTCCGGTCTCGCCGGTGAAACGAGCTACGGCTATCGCGTTCGCGCAGTCGACGCGGCCGGCAATCTCGGCGGCTACTCGAATGTCGCGTCGGCGACGACTCCGGCGGCCCCGGACACCACGCCGCCTTCTGCGCCAACCGGGCTGTCCGCGACGGCGGCCGGCACGAGCCAGATCAATCTGGCGTGGACCGCCGCGACCGACAACGTCGGTGTGACCGGGCATCGACTCGAGCGCTGCCAAGGTGCGACCTGCACCACCTTTGCTCAGATTGCCGCGCCATCCGGCACGTCCTTCAACGATACCGGCCTCGCCGCGGGAACCAGCTACCGCTATCGAGCTCGTGCGGTCGACGCGGCCGGCAATCTCGGCGGCTACTCGAATATATCTTCGGCCACGACGGCGGACACGACGCCGCCTTCTGCACCAGCCGGGCTGTCCGCGACGGCGGCCGGCGCGAGCCAGATCAATCTGGCGTGGACCGCCGCAACCGACGACGTCGCAGTGACCGGCTATCGAGTCGAGCGCTGCCAAGGCGTCGACTGCAGCGCGTTTGCTCAGATCGCAACGCCGTCCGGCACGAGCTTCAGCAACACCGGTCTCGCGGGTGAAACGAGCTACAGCTATCGCATTCGCGCAGTCGACGCGGCCGGCAATCTCGGTGACT
>Ga0075428_100004791_pt1 | contig 14994 bp, 9 predicted proteins | sample RhiMetdeltSRZDD2_FD_75291 | JGI IMG/M metagenome (GOLD analysis project Ga0075428, IMG submission 75291) | Populus rhizosphere microbial communities from Tennessee, USA - Rhizosphere MetaG P. deltoides SRZDD2 | ecosystem: Host-associated > Plants > Roots > Rhizosphere > Soil | place: USA... | reverse complement strand
TCGCCGTTGCGATCGAGACGGGTGTAGGCGACGCCGGCCTGATACAGCGCCAGCTGGCGCCCCGAGTGCGCGGTGAAACGCCGCAGATAATCCTCGTAAGCCGCAACCGCATCCGCGTAGCTCTTGCGGTTGAAGAGCACGTGCGCCTTGTTCAGGTAGGCGCTGCCGAGGAATTCGGCATTTCCCGTGGCCGAGTAGCGCACGAGCATCCGCTGTTCGGTCTCGATGGCCAGATCGTCCTTGCCTTGCTGCGCGTACGTCCAGGCCAAGAGCCGGTTGGCGTGCAACGCCACTTCGTGGTCGGGAAACTCCTGGACCAATTTGATCAACGAGCCTTGGGCCTCTTCGTGCCGGCCCATCGCGGCGAGTGCATCGGCGTCGATGAGCAGCGCATAGGCCCGCCATCCCGAACGGCTCGGCGGCATTTGCAGCAAGGTCATGTGCGGTGCGCCCGAAAGTTGCCCCATGTCCCCGGCCCGGTGGTAGCTGAGCTCGAGGAGACAAAGGGCCGCCTCCACCAATTCCTGATGCTCGGGTGAATCGAACACCAGCACCGCGGCGTCCGCCGGGCGCTTGGCGTAACGATCGAGAACGAGCTGGAAATACGGCGCCGCCACCAGCGGCCGCCCTTGCTCCATGAGACCCACGCCGGCCAAGTACGCCGCTGCCGGCGACTCGGCCTCGAGCGGGTAGCCTTTGACCACGGCCTGGTAGGCGCCGGTGGCTTCGGCCTTGCGGTCGAGCGCGTCGAGACAGCGACCGACGCGATACTGCGCCGCCGCCGCCAGCGAGTGTTCGAAGTACGTGCGCAGCAGCTTGTTGTATTCGGCGATGGCCGGTTCGAACTGCTGCTGTGAATACAGCACCTCGCCGAGCAGGAACTGCGCGCGCGCGCCGATCCCGCTGCCCGGATACTTGCCGAGTACGGTCTGCAGCTCGGCGGATCCGTTCACCGTGTCCGCGTCCAACACCATGGCGCCCGCGCGACGCAGCTCGGCCTCGGCACGGATCTCTGGGCTCTGCGCGCGTTCAGCCACACGGCCGAACTCCTCGGCAGCGCTGCGGTAGGCCTTGCTGTCGAGGAACGAGTTGGCCTTGGCCAGCATCGCCGAATCGCGGAGCGGCGATTCAGGATAGCGGTCCACGACTTCCTGAAAGTGTGCGGCAGCCTTGAGCCGCGCGCCGAGGGCCGACTGACACAGCGCACGCAAGTAGGTCGCCCCCGCGCCGCCACCCGTCGCACCCACGGCGGCCAGAGCTTCCGCGCTCTTGCCTTGGATGTACGACAGCGTCGCCCCGGCGAGAACCACACGCGCATCCTGCTGCAGATGCGGCGCGCGGCGGGCAAGCTCCTGTAGCGTCCGCGGCGCCTCTTCCACCGCTTGGCGACGAATTGCGTTCCACGTCCGCGCGATCAGCGCCTCGCCCACGAGCGCACTCTGTGGAAACTTCTTGTCCCACTTCACCCATTCTTTGGCGGCGTCGGCGTCCTTGCCCTGCGCCTCCATCGCTTGGATGCGGGCGAAAGCGGCGTCATCGGCGAAAACGGTGCCGCTGCTCGATTTCTCCGCATCCTTGAAGGCTTGCTCGGCGCGGACGTAATCGCGCCGCGCGTAGTAAATCTCGCCCGACAGCAGCTGCGCCGCCACCCGGCGTTGCCCGGACAGACCGCCTTGCTGCGCGTCGACGAGGGCCTGCTCGATATTGGCCAGCGCCGCATCGCGCTCGGCCACCGCACGCAGGTGCACCTGATCGAGCTGCATTCCCACATCGGCGAGCGTCGCCGGCCGGCTCGGGGCTTCCCCACCGAGGGCAGCGGCCGGAATCGCGACGGCCACCAACCCGCACACCGCGGCTCGTGTCCACTTCATGGCGCGTCTCCCTTTCACGGCTCGACGTAGACCGGCACCGAGCCCTGCGGCCCACCGGTCGAGATCTCGACGCTGCGTGTGCGGCTCATGATCTCGCGACCTTGGTTGTCGATGACGACCAGCTGATAGCTGTAGATGCCATCGGCGAGTGGCATGCCATACTCGTCCTTGCCATCCCACATGACGTGGGCCGGCGTCGCGCCCTTGCCACCGAAGGCGCGCACGACCTGATTGGAGGCGCTCGAGATCACAAGGCTCCACTCGCGTGAATCCGTTTTCGTGTGCGATTCGAGCTGAATCTTGGTGACCGACTGCTGGCCCGTCGGCGAGAACACCGGCGGGTCGGCGACGGAGCTGGCGAAGAAGCCGCCGAACTTGTACGTCAGACCGACGCGGTGCACGAGCCCGAGCTCGTGATCGGACACGCCGTAGTCGAAGCGAATTCCCGACGGCAGGCGGTAGCTCACGCCACCGGTGGCGTAGGCCTCGTTGTACCCGAGGCGCAACGCCATCGTCGGGTGCACCCAGAACTCGCTGCCCGCGTGCATGGTGGCCCCCGGACCGTCGCGCGAGTCGACTTCGCCCGCGATGGTGCCGCGACCGCCGAGAACGCGGAAGGCGACGCCGCCGCGGAACTCGGTCGGATAGGTCTCTTGCAGGTCGCGCAACATCAGGCTCGGGCCGCCGACGTTGAGCAGCGACAGGCCGAGCCGAATGTTCGGCGTGACATCGGCCATCGCACCCAGATCGACACCGAAGCCCGCGGCTTCGAATTCTTCCAACGTCTGGCGTGCGACCTTGAAGTTGGCACCGAGCGACAGCCGAGGCGTCAGCGCCTTGGATGCAGTCAGCATCACCGCCATGTCCCCCTCTTCGAAACTGCCCAACGATTCATTGAGCTCGTTGGTGCGTTCGAACTCGCCCGACGACAGCGACACCAGGGTGATGCCGAAGCTCGGAATGCGCTTCGCCGGCACGGCGAAGCTGAAGGCGTTGACGGAGGTGCCCTCGAACAAGCGTGACATCTCGACCTGGGCTTCGTTCTGGTCGAACAATGCCAGACCCGCGGGGTTCCACAGCACGCCCATGGGCTCGTTCATGGCGGCGACGAAGGCGCCGCCGTAACCCACCGAGCGCGCGCCGCTGTAGCGCGACAACCAATCGCCCGGGACCCCGTTGCTTTCGTCCTGCGCCTGCGCCGGCAGCGTCGCGCCGAGCCCGGCGACCAACCCCAGCGCCAAAGCGATGCGATGCATGGCTCCTCCGATCAATGCACGACCGCGATCTTGCGGCGCATGGAATGCAGTGTTTCGCCGACGCCTTCGGCTTCGATGACGAGCAGATAGCCGCCACTCGCGACCATGTCACCCTTGCCGTTGCGTCCGTCCCAAACGAACTCGTTCAATCCCGCCATTCCGCCCGGAGTGCCGAGCGGGAATTCCTTGCGCAACACCAATCCCCCACCCAAGGTGTAGAGTTCGAGCCGCACGTGGGCGTTGTCATCCAGCTTGTATGCGACCGTGGTCGGCGCTTCGCTCGGATGGAACGGGTTGGGATAGTTCGAAATGTAACCACCCGGAGCATCCGGATCGACGAATGCGGTCTCGATATCGAGATCCGTGCTGAAGGCGCCGCTGCGCGCACGCACGCGCGTCGTGGCCGGCTCGCGGCCGCTCAGGAAATCGGCGCGCGCGGTGCCGCTGTCGTCGGTGAGGCTGTCCACCGGCGTCAACGTCCCCGGTCCGGAGAGCAGTGCGAACGTCACCGCATGCCCCGGGATGCCGTTGCCGAACTCGTCGAGCATGCGCGCATTGAGCGTCGCGTGCTTGTTGCCTTGGACCCACGTAGGGACGCTCGCGAGCGCCAGCTCCGACGGCGGTCCCGGCAGCACCGTCACGGCCTCAGTGACCGCCACGTTGCCGGCCGCATCCTGAATCTCCATGACGATGGGTTCGGCGAAGGTGTAGGTCTCGGGCGTGATCTCCATGCCCTGCGTGACGTGGAAGCGGGTGGCGGCCAGGAGGCCACGACCCGGCTGACCCTCGATCGACGCATGCCGCACCGTGACGTCCACGGTGGTGCTCAGGTCTTGAATTACCGCACCGGCGTCGTTCACGATCTTGACGACCAGCGAGAACTGCTCGCCCGCTTGCACGGTGTCCTCGGCTTCATTGGCGCCGACGTAGGCCTCCAGATGGATGCCGGTCTCGTCGACGGGGAATTCGCAGAAGTTGGTCGGCATGGACGGCGTCGTCACATTCGACACGATCAGCTTCTGGAAACCACCGCTCGACATGCGCACCAGGATCTCGGCACAACTCTCCGGGGTGCCATCGCCGTCGCAGTCGTCGCTCAAGGTGAAATCCCATGGCAGGTCGTGCTCGACGCCGTCGATCACCACTCGTGCATCCGGGTCCGTGGACGTGATGCGAACCACGTCATTCACACCCGTGACTGGATTGAACCAATCATCGGTCGCGTGCACGGTCGCCTTGAATGTGAAGTTGATCGCCTGTTCTGGACCCGGCGTCGGGAATTGGCCGTTCGGCGTCCCCGGCGCCAGATCCTGCCCATCGACGGTGATGATGACGCGGCCGTACGGGCCGGAGATGACCTCGATTGGGCTCGAGGTGTGTGGCGCGATGGCGACATTGTCGACGTCGTCCGCACTGATCGTCTGCATCCCGGCCGCGAACAATCGCACCGGCAGCAGGATCTCGCCGTTCGTGAGCGTCGTTTCCGCCGGCATGGCGGCGAAGGCATCTGTCGACGACAGCGCCACCCGATCGTTGATCCCCGGCACGCGGTTCCAGTACGCGTCCACGGCGCGGATCTGCACCGTGAACGTCGCACCCGCCGGTTGGCTCGACGGCAGGCCGAAAACGCCTGTCGGCGTTCCACCCTGGGCCGTTTGACCCGCTGGCACCACTTGCAAGCCGGCGAATGGGCCCGGCGTGACCTCGAAGGTATTGCTCGTGCCGGTGCGCGGCGGCGCGGCGTAGTCCGAGCACGTGAAGGACACGGAACCACCGGCGCCACGGAAGACCATGTTGCCCATCCACACGCCGCTCGCGAACGTGATCGCCTGGGGCGAAATGCTCTGCGGGCCGGTGTTGGCGGTGAGAATCGCGTCGCCGTTGTAGGTCGGAATGGTATTGCCGGTCGCGTCGGTGGCGCGAATCGTGACGCTCACCGAGCTGCCGGCCTCGATCGACCCCGTGATCGGCAGGATGACGAAGTGATGCACGCCGCTCGGAATCACCGTGATGCCGGCGCTCGTCATGCCCTGGATCGAGCCATTGCTGATGTCGCTCACGGTCAAGGTCTGCGACCCGACGGTGCCGAGCGACACGGTGAACTGGCGGAAGCCATTGCTGAGCGCGCCGGTGACCGGCGTGCTGGCGGCGGCATCGCTGGACGTGATGCGCACGGTGTCGAAGACCGGAACCCTGTTCCAATAGGCGTCGGTGCCCCAGACCTCGACTGCGAAGGCGTTGGCTGGACCTGCACCCTGCGTCGCCGGACTGCCGGAGACGCCGGTCAAGCTGCCTGGAAACGCGGCCTGGCCTGGCACGACGATCTGCACGCGCGCGAAGTTCCCCGGGTGCACCGTGAACGGATCGCTCGTGCCGTTGACCGCCGGGTTGGTGCCGAGGAAAGCGTAGATGTTGACGTTGCCGCGGTTGATGGCGGTCTCGTCGGCGCGGTACATCGTCACGTTGCCGGTCCACTGACCGTTCGCGAGCGTCACCACGCTCGGCTCGATGCGACCGACACCGAAGCTCGTCAGCTGTTGCAAGCTCACGGCGCCGGAGAAGCCCGTCACCGTGTCGCCCGAGGGATCCTTGGCGAAGAGCGTGATGCCCATGGGCACGCCGGCGTTCTGGTTCTTCTGATTGATGCGGGAGAACTCGAAGGAGTGCACCAGCATGGCGCTGAATGGCGCCGAAGTCGCCAGCGGGATCGTATTGTCGGTCAAATCGCGCGCCGAGATGGTGAACGTCCCGGCGGCGCGGATGGTGACGCTGAGCGTCACGGTGCCCGCCTGCAGCGCCGTGTCCGACGGCAGGGTGGCGGTGGCGTCGGTGGACGAGAGCTCCACGACGTCCGTGATCGAACCGATGGTGTTCCAGTTGGCGTCACAGGCACGCACTTGAATGTTGAACGGAGTGTTGACCGTCTGAGCGGTCGGCGTGCCGAACTTCCCCGTCGCGGTGCCTGGTGCCGCGGACTCGCCCGGCAACAGTACCTGCAGACGGCTGAAGCCCTGGGCGGCGGCGGCCATCGGGTGCAACAAAGACCAAAGGACCGCACCGGTCACGATCAGCAATTGAATTGGACCTCGTTGCACGGGACCAACCCCCTCTCTGGGCATCGCACGCAGCGCCGACGGTCGCATCGGAAAGGTCGAAGGAACGCGAGATACGACCGAACCTGCGTGGTGGATTTTCGACATGCGCTGGATATCAGGACTCGTGCCAGCGGGCGGAAGCACGCGTGCGACAACCGATGCGGGTTCGATGCGGTGCCGCGCTCCACGGCTTCACGCGGCGTCCTTCGAGGTTTCCAGGCAGACCATGGTTCTGCTCACTACACGTATGTGCAAGATGCATGGAGATGCGGCGAAGCGGGAAAATCCGCCGGCGTGGAGCGAAAGCGCGGGGCGATGCGAAGACAAGACCCGCGATCCGAAGTGCTCGTCAATGCGGGGGAAGAAACCGCGGCGCCGGCATTGGACATCCGGCGCCGCGGTGGAACTCAGATCAGTTGAACATCCAACCGACGGTGAACTTGAAGTCGGGGCTGTCGACCAGCCCGAGCCGCATCTCACCGAAGAACGCGCCGCCGCGCGTCGCCGTCTGCATGCCGCCGAAGATGCCGACCCCGACCTCCAGCTCGTCGTCGAAGTCGTCGTGGTTCAGCAGGTGCAGGGCCGGGCCAGCGCCGAGGTAAGGCCGCCAGTTGCCGGCCTGGGTGTTGAACGCGTACTTGAAGTCCATGTTGGCAGAAAACAGGGTCGTTTCCTCGCCGATCCCTGCCTCGAAGCTCGGCATGAACCCGAGATTGGGGGTCATTCGCAACGTCGGGAGGTGCAGTCCCATGTGCACCTGATCCGGATCCCCGGTAAGCCCGACACGCGGGCCGAACCCGTCCGCTCCGGCGGCGCTCGGCAGACCCAAGCTCGCGGCGACCACAGCGAACGCCGCGCGACTCTTGATTGCCTTCCACACGGTCATCATGATCCTCCTCCTCTCCCCAGTCCCCAGTTGACCGGCAATCATGCCAGCAAGGCCCGCGCCGCCTCAACCCCGATCGCTAACTTGTTCTCTTTTCTCGAGTTTTGCCCACGTGTCCTTGAGACCCACGGTCCGGTTGAAGACCAGGTTGCCCGACCTGGAATCGGTGTCCACGGTGAAGTAGCCGTGGCGCAGGAACTGGAAGCGCTCGCCTGGCGCGACTCCAGACAGCCTCGGCTCGACCTTGCATCCTTGCAGCGCCTGGAGCGATTCCGGATTCATCAGCGCTTCCAGACCGCCCTCGCCGGCCTGCCCCATTGGATCGGGAACCGAGAACAGGGCGTCATAGAGACGGACCTCGGCGTCCACCGCCACGTCGGCTGCGACCCAATGCAAGGTCCCTTGCACCTTGCGGTCGGTGGCCTCGCCGCTCCGGGTGGCCGGATCGTAGGTGCAGCCCAGCTCGACCACCTCCCCCGTCTTCGGATCGCGAACGACGCGTTCGCAGCGGATGAAATAAGCATGCTTGAGTCGCACCTCGCGCCCGGGGGCCAGGCGGAAGAACTTCTTCGGCGGGTCCTCGCGGAAGTCGTCCCGCTCTATATAGAGCTCGCGGCCGAAGCGCAGCTTGTGCGTTCCCGCCTCGGGAGCCTCGGGGTTGTTGACGGCCACGAGCTCCTCCGCGGTCCCCTCTGGGTAATTGTCGAGAACGACACGCAGCGGTCGCAGCACCGCCATGGCCCGCTCGCAGCTCTTGTTCAGCTCCTCGCGCAGGTAGTACTCCAACAGGGAGAGATCAACCATGTTGTCGCGCCGGGCGACGCCGATCCGCTCGCAGAACGCGCGGATGGCACTCGGCGTGTAGCCGCGCCGCCGCAATCCGGCCAGGGTCGGCAGGCGCGGATCGTCCCAGCCGCGCACCTGCCCCGCCTGCACCAGCTGCAGCAGGAAGCGTTTGCTCATCACCGTATGGCTCAGGTTGAGGCGCGCGAACTCGATCTGCTGCGGCCGGTGCGGCACTCGCAGCGCTTCCAGGAACCAATCGTACAGCTCGCGGTTGTTTTCGAACTCGAGCGTGCACAACGAGTGCGTGATGCCTTCGATCGCGTCCGACAGGCAGTGGGCGAAGTCATAGAGCGGATAGATGTTCCAGGCCGCCCCGGTGCGATGGTGCTCGACGCGCCGGATGCGATAGATCAACGGGTCGCGCATCTTCATGTTGGGGGATGCCATGTCGATCTTGGCGCGCAGCACGTACGTGCCGTCGGCGAACTCGCCTTGGCGCATGCGTTGCAGCAGGTCCAGGTTCTCTTGCACAGAACGATCGCGGTCTGGACTCGCGCGCCCGGGCTCGGTGACCGTGCCGCGGTCGCGGCGGATGTCCTCCTCGCTCGATCCATCCACGTAGGCCTTGCCCTCGCGCACCAGCTGCACGGCGTACTCGTACATCGATTCGTAGTAGTCGGATGCATGATACAGGTGCGTTCCCCAGTCGAACCCCAACCAGTGAACGTCGTGCTGGATGGCATCGACGAACTCCGCATCCTCTTTCAGCGGGTTGGTGTCGTCGAAGCGCAGGTGGCACCTGCCGCCGAAATCGGCGGCGGCGCCGAAGTTGAGACAAATCGACTTGGCGTGTCCGATGTGCAGGTAGCCGTTCGGTTCCGGCGGGAACCGCGTCACCACCTTGCCGCCATGTTTTCCGGCGGCGACATCGGCACGCATCCGATCGCGGATGAAATCGGGAGCGGTGGTCAAGGTTTGGGCTCCTGTTCCGGCGCGACCGCTGCACGAGCGACTCCGGCGGCAGCGCCGAAGGCAACCTGCGGCAGCGAATCCTTGAACACCACGCCGTAGATGTCCCAGATGACGATGAAGAGCGCGGTGAGAATCGGTCCGACGATGAACCCCGGCAAGCCGAAGAGCGCGATGCCGCCGAGGATGCCGAGGAACACCAGCAGATCGTGCATCTGCGTCGCCTTGCCCACCAGACGCGGGCGCAGGAAGTTGTCCAAGGTGCCGACGATGCCGGCGCAGAAGATCACGAGGAAGATCGCGGCGACGTTCTGCCCGGTCGCGAACAGATAGATCACACACGGAAGCCAGACGAACACCGTCCCGACGCCGGGAATCGTGGCCAGCACGACGGCGATCGTCCCCCAGAACAAGGCGCCATCGATGCCGCAGAAGGCGATGGCCACGCCAGTGAGCACTCCTTGCAATGCGGCGATGACGAGCGTCCCCTTCAGCATCGCCCGGGTCACGAGCAGGAATTTTCCCACCATACGCTGTTCGTCCTCGGGGGACAGCGGCACGAGATAGAGAATGCGCGCCAGGATGGCAGGCCCGTCCTTGAGAAAGAAGAACATGGCATAGAGCAACACCACGAAGTGGAAGGCGACACGTGCGGTGCCGCGCGTGATGGCCGTGATGGCATCGACCAGGTAGCCGCCGCCGGCGGCGACGAGCTGGCTGGCCTTGGCGAGGATCTCGTTGCTGTGCGGCAGGATGCGGTCGGCGAAAGGCAGCTCGGCCAGCACGCCGAGATTCAGCGAGCCTTCGCGCAAGCGCTGCACCCAAGGCGCCACGCGCTGGCTGACGTTGTAGGCCTCGTTGGCCACGATGCCGAGCACGCTCAGCAACGGCACGACGATGACGGCGAGGAAGAGCCCCAAGGTCAGGACGGCGGACAGGGTTCGGCGCCCGCGTGTCCAACGCACGATGCGCCGCTGCAATGGCTGCACGAGTCCGGTGAAGATGGCCGCCATCAACAAGGTCATCAAGAACGGCCGCAGCATGGCCACGAACCCGGCCGAAATGGCGACGAGCAACAGGAGGACGACGACCTTCTCGACCTTGTGTTCCTTCATCCGGCGCAGCCTAGCAGGGTGTCGGGACCAGCCTCCAGGCTTTTCGGTTTCCGTCCCGAGATGCGGCGATGCAGTATAATGCGCCGTCCCGCATGACGCACCCAACGCAGGAGCGAGAATGGATCCGATCGGCTTCGAAACTCATCCCGAGCGCTACCGCCATTGGCGGCTGCAGTTGGACGGCAACGTCGCGCGCCTCGTTCTCGACGTGCAGGAAAATGCGCCGTTCGTCCCCGGCTACGTGCTCAAGCTCAACTCCTACGATCTCGGCGTCGACATCGAGCTGGCGGATGCCGTGCAGCGCCTGCGATTCGAGCAGCCACAGGTGGGTGCAGTCGTGGTCACGAGCGGCAAGGAACGTGTCTTCAGTGCCGGGGCCAACATCCACATGCTGTCCGGTTCCTCGCACCCATTCAAAGTCAATTTCTGCAAATTCACCAACGAAACCCGCCTGTCGATCGAGGACGCGAGCGCCATGAGCGGCCAAAAATATCTCGCCGCTTGCAACGGCACGACGGCCGGCGGCGGCTACGAGCTGGCGCTCGCCTGCGACGAGATCTACCTCGTCGACGACGGCAGCTCGGCGGTCAGCCTGCCCGAGGTGCCGCTCCTCGGCGTTCTTCCGGGAACTGGCGGCTTGACGCGCGTCGTCGACAAGCGCCGGGTACGACGCGACCGCGCCGATGTCTTCGCCACACTCGCCGAGGGCATTCGCGGTAAGCGCGCCGTGGATTGGGGACTCGTCGATGCGATCCTGCCGCGCAGCCGCTTCGACGCCGCGGTGCACGAACGCGCCGTCGCACTCGCCGCGGGCGGCGGGCCGCGCCCTGCTTCCGGCATCGCGCTCACGCCGCTCGAGGTCGATCGCGGCCGCGATACGCTGCGCTACCGCCACGTCGCTGTCCACATCGACCGGAACAGCCGGCAAGCGCGCGTGGTCGTGCAAGGACCGCGCACCGCACCACCAACCGATCCCGAGGCTCTGCGCCGGCTCGGAGCCGACGCCTGGACTCTCATGGTGTTTCGCGAATTGGACGATGCGCTCTGCCACTTGCGTTTCAACGAAGAGCACTGCGGTCTCTTGCGGCTCGAAACACAGGGCGATTCAGCCACCGTCCTCGCCTGGGACCAGGCTTTGCACGCGATGCGGCAGGATTGGTTCGCGCGCGAGATCTTGCTGCAGGCGGCGCGAACCCTGCGACGTCTCGATCTCACCGCCCGCAGCCTGTTCGCCGTCGCCGAGCCGGGCTCCTGCTTCGCGGGATCATTGCTCGAGCTCGCGCTGGCCGCGGACCGCACCTATGCCCTGGACGACGAGGCCGTGCGCTTCACCCCGAGTTCGCTCAACGCCGGCACCTTTCCCATGAGCCACGGGTCGAGCCGCATGCTGGCGCGCTGGCTTCACGAACCCGAGCGCGTCGCCGATATTCTTTCTGGGGGGCCGTACACTGCCGTCGCCGCCGAGGCGGCAGGCATCGTGACGGTCGTCGCCGACGCCATCGACTGGGACGACGAGGTACGGGTCGCTTTCGAAGAGCGCGCCAGCATGTCGCCCGATGCCCTCACTGGCATGGAAGCGTCGCTCCGTTACCCGGGTGCCGAAACGATGGCGAGCAAGGTCTTCGGCCGGCTGTCGGCATGGCAGAATTGGGTCTTCCAGCGCCCCAACGCCGTGGGCGAACGCGGCGCGCTCAAATTGTATGGACGTCCCGAACGGCCCAGCTTCGATTGGGGAAGAACCTGATGATGGAATTGCGCGAGACGATTCCGAACAACGTCAACCTCTCCGAGGACACGAAGCTGCAACGTGCGCTGGAGAAATGGCTGCCGGACTACCGGCGTTGGTGGTTGGACATGGGTCCGGATAGCTTCCAGGACAAAGAGATCTACCTCAGGACCGCAATCGCGGTGGACTCCAAGGGCTGGGCCCACTTCGACCACGTGAAGATGCCGGACTATCGCTGGGGCATCTTCCTGGCGGAGCCCGAACCGGATCGGAAGATCGGCTTCGGCGACTTCGGCGGCCAACAGGCCTGGCAAGAAGTTCCAGGCGAGCTCCGCGGCTACCTGCGCCGTCTCATCGTCACCCAGGGTGATACCGAGCCGGCAAGCGTCGAGCAGCAGCGCCTTCTCGGCCATACCGCCCCTAGTTTCTATGACATGCGTAATCTCTTTCAAGTAAACGTCGAAGAGGGCCGGCACCTCTGGGCGATGGTGTACCTGCTTCATCGGTTCTTCGGCAGGGACGGGCGCGAGGAAGCCGACGCCTTGCTCGAACGCCGGAGCGGCGACCCGGACAAGCCGCGCATCCTCGGGGCCTTCAATGCCCCCATCCGTGACTGGCTGGCCTTCTTCATGTTCACGACGTTCACGGACCGGGACGGCAAGTACCAACTGCTCGCGCTCGCAGAGAGCGGTTTCGACCCGCTGTCGCGCACGACGCGTTTCATGCTCACGGAAGAGGCGCATCACATGTTCGTTGGCGAGACCGGGGTCCGCAGGGTAGTCCAGCGCAGTATCGAGCTGATGCAGCAGGACCCGAACGGCGACGTCCGCGCCCAAGGAGGCATCGACCTCGCCACGATCCAGCGTTACGTCAACTTGTGGTACTCGCTATCGGCCGACCTCTTCGGCGGCGAGATCTCGTCGAATGCGGCCGACTATTTCGCCAGCGGCCTCAAAGGCCGCTATCAGGAGGAGCAGGAGGACGACCACCGGGCGCTCGAAGGCTCCTACCGCATGACCGTGCCCGATGGTTCGGGGCTCGGGGAGCAGGACGTGCCGCTCCGCAACGCCATGAACGAAATCCTCCGGGACCGCTACATCGAGGATTGCCAGCGCGGCGTGGATCGCTGGAATACCGTCCTCGAGCGCGCCGGGCTCGAGTTCCGCCTCCGTCTGCCCAGCCGGCGGTTCCATCGCCATGTCGGCCTCTATGTCGGCAAGCACTTCACCCCCGAGGGTGACCCGGTGGGTGCGGCCGAATGGCAAGCGCAGCGCGACATCTGGCTCCCCTCCCAGGCCGACTTTGACTACGTGGCCTCGCTCATGCACCCCGTGCACGAGCGCGGCAAGGTCGCGCACTGGATCGCCCCCCCGTCCAAGGGGATCCACGGCAGGCCGTTCGACTTCGATTACGTCCGGCTCTAGGGGGGCCTCCGGTGCCAAGCCGGCTTCCCAAGCGGCGTCCAAGACCCTTGCGTCAGCCGTGGCGAATCTGCAACATACCCGTCCGCAACCACGTGCGCGCACCGTAGGGGGGCGTGCGCCAATCCGAGGAGGATCGACATGAGCCCCGAACTCCATGAGGAGCTCGGCTGGACCTCGAAACCGCCCCAACTCATGTCTGAAACCGACGATGAGTGGGACGACGAGGACTTCGACGAAGATGACGATGACGATGACGAGGACCTCGACGACGAGGAGTACGACGAGTACGACGATTACGAAGATGCCGACGAAGAGGATGGCGTCGAGCGCCGCAAGCACAAGGACAGTGACGATCTCTGAGCACTCATGCGTGCGCAGGTCGCATGCTAGCCATCGACATCCAGCACGTGAGCAAGCGTTTCGGCAGCTTCACCGCCGTCGATGATCTCGTGCTTTCCGTTCCCGCTGGATGCGTGCAAGGGTTCCTCGGCCCCAACGGCGCCGGGAAGACGACGACCCTCCGCATGGTCATGAACATCATCGCTCCCGACCTTGGCACGATCCACGTGCTCGGCGAGCGCATGAGCGAACCGATCAAGAAACGCATCGGCTATCTGCCCGAAGAACGCGGGCTCTATCGCAAGATGCGCGTCCTCGAGCTGCTGGTCTTCTTCGCCTCCCTGAAGGGTTTGTCGGAGCGCGAGGGCCGGCAGCGGGCGCGGGACTGGCTCGAGCGCTTCGGCCTCGGGGATTGGGCGAAGCGCAACGTCCAGGACCTGTCCAAGGGCATGCAGCAGAAAGTGGGGTTCCTCGCCACCATCCTGCACGATCCCGAGCTCGTCATCCTCGACGAGCCATTCAGCGGCCTCGACCCGGTCAACCTCGAGTTCGTCCGCGATGTGATCCTCGACCTCAAGCGCCGTGGCCGCACCGTCGTCTTCTCCACCCATCAAATGGCCGAGGCCGAGAAGCTCTGCGACCGCATCGTCATGGTGCTGCATGGGCGCAAGGTGTTGGACGGCGGCTTGGACGAGGTGCGCCGCGGACGGGACGTCGTCGTCGTGCTCGAGTACCGCGGTGATGGGGCGTTCCTGGCGCGCGACCCCGAAATCACCCGCGTCAACGACTACGGGCATTACAGCGAGATCAGCCTGCGGCCGGACGCCGATCCATCCCAGCTGTTGCGGCGGCTGGCCGAGCGGCTGCAAGTGTTACGTTTCGAGCTGCGTCAACCGACGCTGCACGAGATCTTCGTGCGCACGGTGCGTGACGGTGGCGGCGATGTGGGCATGTTGGTCGCAGACAGCGCGAGCGGAGGCGCGGCGCGATGATCCGCAACATCTGGTTGGTGGCGCGGCGCGAGTACATCGCCGACGTGCGCACGCGGAGCTTCCTGCTCGGTGTCTTGATGACACCGGCGCTCATTCTGGCTGCCACCACGATCAGCGATTGGATCGAACGCGCGCAGCGCAAAGCGGGCAAGCCCTTCGCCATCGTCGACTTGAGCACGCCGCCCGTGACCGAGGAGCGGCAGTTCGAGCCGCCTTGGCCCGGGAGCGAGCTCGGATCGCGGCTCGCGGCCGGTTGGCAGTTCGGCACGCGCTGGGCGATCGCCGGTGTGCAGCGGCCTCGAGATGGTCAGGCGGCCGACGCGCTCATCGACTCGCTCTCGGCGCGCACGCGCGCAGGCGAGCTCGAAGGCTTCGCCGTGCTGCGCGGCGACCTCGTGGCCGGCGGCGGTCGCATGCAGTGGTACACGCGCAACATCGCCAACGAGGATCTGAAGAAGCAGCTCGCCGGCGATCTGCGCACCTTGGTGGCCGGCGACCGCTATCGCTGGCACGACGTTTCGGGCGAGACGCTCGC
>Ga0075428_100004790_pt1 | contig 14994 bp, 13 predicted proteins | sample RhiMetdeltSRZDD2_FD_75291 | JGI IMG/M metagenome (GOLD analysis project Ga0075428, IMG submission 75291) | Populus rhizosphere microbial communities from Tennessee, USA - Rhizosphere MetaG P. deltoides SRZDD2 | ecosystem: Host-associated > Plants > Roots > Rhizosphere > Soil | place: USA... | reverse complement strand
CCATTGGCCGACGGAGCAGGCAACGAGCAGTGAACAGACGACGGTGACGACGGTGCGGCGCATGGAACCTCCGAAGACGAGTGGGAGAGCCCGAAGGATAACCAGCGGGCGGGCCCGCGGGTGGCAGGCCCGAAAAAACGCGCACCGCACGGGAGTGGCCAGGAGCGCCGCGATCCCGACCCTGTTGCCTTCGGCCGTTGCCCAGGCCACCATCCGCCGCACAGAACGAGGCAGCAACGGGCATGCACCCCCTCATCGCCGCGATCGTCGGTCTCGCGCTCACCTGCGCCGGTGCGTATGCGCAGGACGACTACGCGAAGTTCCGCGCCAGGCTCGAGCAGGATCTGCGGCAGCACCCCTTCTTCACCAAGATCGTGTTCTCGCTCGTGGACAGGCCGCCGTTCCTGTTCTGCATCGAGCGGTCTTCGAACGACGAGAAGGACTACGAGATCGGCATCGTGAACGGCTACCTGCCCTTCCTGCGCGAGCTCGCCGCGCAGTTCGAGGAGGACTACCAGCGACCGTGCGAGCTCGTGCGCTCGCCCGACGCTGGCGGCTATGCGATAGCCATCCTGAGCAGCGGCGGCCGCTACCTCGATTTCCGGACCGCGATCGGCGACCCCTCGCTCGCGCTCGCGAGGGCACATTACACGCCGAGCCTGCGGTTGGCAGTGACCTACGTCGATACGTTCGCTCGCGACAACACGAGCCCCGAAGAACGGCACGCGGTGCTGCACGAGTTCGTGCACGCGCTGCAACACGCGCATACGAAGGACGGCAAGATGCCGAAGCCCGTGTGGTTCAACGAAGGGCTTGCCGACTATCGGGCATCGAGTACCAACGTCGCGACCTCACTGCGTGAACCAGAGCAGCAGCTGCGCCACTTGACCAGCCTCGCGTTCGCCTACGGGAATCCCGCGGGTCGTTACTACGTGGCGCCGATCGCGGACCTCGTGTCGGCGGATTCCTACAAGGACGTGCTCGATCTCGCGCAGAAGCGCAACGGCGCTGCCCTGCCCGCGGAGGCAGTGTTGGGGATCTTCTACTCGCAGGCGGAGATGTTCGTGCGCTTCCTGCACGAGGGCGAGAAGCGCAGGCACGAAGCCGCGTTCCTGCGCTACATGCGCGCCGCACAGCGCGGCGAGTCGGGTCTGGCCGTGTTCCAGAAGGCGCTCGAACTGACGGCGCCAGAGGCGATGGCGAACCTCGAGGCGGAGTGGCTGCGCTGGCTCGACGCGGCACTGCGCGTGCAGTATCCGGGCTTGCGGGACCTGACGAAGGGCGCTTCGGGCAAGGGCGGCAGCGCGCCGATGGCGCCACCGAGTGCGTTCGACACGACCGGTCTGCGCTGGACGGCCGAGGATCTGACCGAACGCCTGGCCGGCGTGCGGCGCCTGTGCGCGCGCGGCGAGTACGAAGCGGGCCTCGCGTTGTTGCCCGAGGATGCGGAGCCGGTGCCACAACCAGAGCGCGAGTTCATCGCGCGCGAGCGTGCCCGCATCGCGGCGCTCGTCAAGTTGCGCGACGACGCGCTGGCCGATCACCTGCAGAAGGGAGCCGAGCTGTCCGTGACCTCTGGCGCCAACAAGCTCAAGGGCAAGGTCGTGCGGCGCGATGCGCAAACCATCGTGCTGCGCGTCGGCAAGGCCGAGACCGAGGTGCCCTTGAACGTCATGACACCGGCGGTGCTCGTGGGCGCGGGCAATCGGCTCGATCGATTCAGCAAGGAACGTTGGCTCGAGATCTGGACGCGTTGGCTCAAGTGCGATTCGCTCGCGAGCCTCCAGGGTCTGCTCAAGCTCGACCAGAAGGCGATCGCCGAGCTCAAGCGCGACCTGCCGCGCGACCTCGATGCGCGGTTCGGCGTCGAGGCGGCCGTGGTCACCGAGCTGATGCGCATTCCGCAGGTCGACGATGCGCAGAAGGCGCGGCAGTCGCTTGCCCGGCTGCAGTCGCTGCTGCGCGAACACGGCAAGTCGCCGCTGCTCGTGCGCCGCAAGCAGGCGATCGAGAAACTCGCGCGAGCGCTGGCCGAGCGCGCGTTTTCAGTGGATGACCTGACGGCGCTCGGAGTTCGCGGCACGGTCTCCGCACGCGGCGAAGGCGCGTTCCGCGTCGATTACACCGATGCCGGCAGCGCGCCCAATGCGGACTTCTCGCCGCTGTCGAAGGAGGAGCTCGAGTCCTTCTTCGCAGGGGCGCCCCAGATCACCCACGCGGGCGCGAGCGGTCTGCTGCCCGCGGAGAAGGGGTACCAGCTCGTGGGTTCGAGCGCACTGCGATGGGCAGTCGCGCTGCGCGGCAAGCAGACCGTCGAACTCGAGTTCAGCGTCGACGCGGACTTCGTGCCGGACAGCGGCGTCGCGATGTGTGCCGCCGAGGACCGCATGCTGTTGGTCACGCTCACGGGCGGCGTGCAGGTCATGGACGCCGAGCAGAATGTCGCCGAGCAGATCGGCGGTGGCGCGATGTTGGTCGTCGGGCAGACGCACCACCTGCGCCTCGAGCACGACGGTGCAAAGACGATGAGGGTCAGCGTGGACGACAAGGAGACCGCGGTCGTGCGCAATGTGGGCAGGCTCACGGCCGGCGACGTGCTTCTGTTCGTGCGATCGAGCACGCCGATGAAGGTCTCGCGCCTGTCGATCTCGGGCGTGCCGAGCCCGGTCGATCCGCAACAGAACAGGGACCGCTACGTCGCGGCAGTGATCGACAAGTTGTGGCGGTGAGAAGGGGCCGACATCGACAGCGCCGACATCTCGAGATTCCGCGGCGCGGTGGGTGGGGGCTTGCACGTCGCGAGGGACCTTCGTTCGATAGCAACGCGTGAGTCGTCCTCCTGGGATTCCCCCAATGCCTGCGCCGCGGCGAGGCCCTGTGTTGCGCGTGCTCGCGTGGGGCAGTGCCCTCGCAGTGGGGCTCACGGCGACCGTGACGCCCGAAGCCGCCACGTGGTTCGGTCTGCGCGGGCCCGCGTGCCCGTTGGGCAGTTGCCTCGGCCCGCTCGCTTGCCCGGGCTGCGGCCTCGTGCGCAGCACGGCCGCGGCGCTCCAGGGCGACTTCGGCTTTGCCGTTGCGCTGCACCCCGCGGGCCCCGTCGTGGCTCTGCTGTTGCTCGGTGGTCTGCTGCTCGATCTCGACGTCCTGCGCCGCGGGTTCGAAGGTACAGCGCACCGCCTCTGGCGCCGCGCCGGCACGCGCGTGTTCACGGCCGCTGTGCTGCTCGGCTGGGCCGCTCGCTCCTGCTCCCCCTGACCAAAGCCCAACGTATCCATGCTCGCTGCTGATGATGCCGTCGTCCTGTTGGTCCAGCTCGTCGTCTCGGTCGTGTTCGGCGGCATCTGCTCGGCGATCGCAGCGAGCCGCGGCCGCAGCGCCTTGGGCTGGTTCTTCGTCGGCTTGTTGACGAACTGCATCGGTCTCGTGCTCGTGCTCGTGCTGCCCGACCTCAAGCGGCAGGAAGCGCAGATGCGCATGCAGCAGATGGAGAACCGCCGCCTGCGCGAACAGCTCGCGAAGGAACGACAAGTCGCCGATCAACGGCACGGCCACGTCGAGCGGCGCCTGGGTGCGCACGACCGGGCCCTCGACATCGACACGTCCGCACCACCCGAGCTGGTCGAGAACGTTGCCAACCCGCCGCCGCTGCCCGACCTCACGCACTGGTTCTATGCGCGCGGCAGGGAGCGGCTCGGGCCGGTGACCGAGCAGATTCTGCGGGACATGCTCGGCAGCCGCGAGATCAGCGCCGAGACGCTGCTCTGGCGCGAGGGCATGGCCGACTGGCAGCCGCTCGGCAAGACCAACGAGTTCCGCGCGGATTCAGCATGAGCGCTGCGAACCCGAGCGGCGCCCCGGTCGGCCTGCTCATCGAGGGCATCCTCGACGGGCGTACGGCTGCAGCCGAACCGTTGCTCGCGGCGAGCACCGCCTTGAGCAAGTGCGGCGCGGGCTCCTTCCGGTGCGAGATCACGGGCGGGCGCTTCACGCTGATGCCGAGCGAAACCCAGGTCCCCGCCGCGGCCTTCGACGAAGCGGCGCAGACGCGCTTTCTGGAGGCCCTGCATGGCGTGGTCGCGGCCGCCGCACCCGGCAGCGTCGAATCGAACCTGCGCTGCCGGTTGTATTACAGCGAGGAAGTCGCGGAGACGCTGTTCGTCGTGCGCGGAGGACGCATCGAACCTCTGACCCGGCGGCGCCCGCGCCTGCCCGCGGACGACGAGGCCATGACGCTGCCCGCCAAGGCGCCACCGTTCGGCCTGCGCCGGCGCGACCTCGCGATCATGGCGCCGCTACTGCTGCTCGTGGGAGCCCTCGTGCTCTGGCAGGCGGGCTGGGTCGACCGCGTGTTCGCCGCGCGGGCCGAGACCCTGGCCATCGACACGGGCCCATTCGGTTCGATGCTGGCAACGAAGGTCGAGCGGTCATGGGGCAACTACGTCGTCGAACTGCGGCGCGGCCCCGACTACCCGGCAACGGCGAAGCAGCTGCAGGAGCGACGCGATCGTCTCGAGAAGCTGACCGAGCGTGCGGCTTGCGAGGCGGTCGGCAACGGCGGCGACCTGTTCGTGCAGGTGATCGACGCAGGCGGCAAGGTGCTGGCCCAGACACGCGTCGAACTGCGCCTCCTGCTCGGTGACGAGAACGGCGTCGTGGCGACCACCTTGCCAGGGCTCATCGGTGCAACAGGTCTTCGCCTGTCCCTGAGCGCCGAGCCCAAGGGGCGATGAACGACGGCGGTGCCCTGCCCACGCGGACCTGGCCGCCGGGCCGCGCGATCGACGACGAGCAGGCCCTCGCGGCGACGTGCGCAGGCTGCGGCGTTGCCTGGCGCGTACACAACAGTCTCGCGGGCTTCCGCCTGCGCTGCGACTGCGGCGCCTGGGTCGACGTCAAAGCGCCGCCGGCACCGTTGCCTCCACCGATCGAGCCGCCCGCGGTGGCGCCGGCCGACGCTACCGCACAGCCGAACCCGCAGGGCGGCTTGATCACGCTGCCCGGAGCACCGGGCGAGGTCGTGTTCACGCCGATCCCCGTGAACTTGCCGATGGCGCCAGGCACGGTGCAACGCGCGTGCTCATCGACGCAGGCGCGTTGGACGAACCGCACGCTGCTCGAGTTCGCTGCCTTGCTGTTGGCCCTGCTCGGCCCGCAACTGCTCGCGCTGTTGCTCGCGAAGGGCAACGAAGCCGACCTGCTGTTGCCGTTCGCGGCCATTGTCTCGGGTGCGCTGGTCGCTGCCGTCGTCGCGTGCTCCGGGCCATACGGCCGCATCGGCCTCTGCGCTGCGCCGCGGCGGTTCTTCCTCGAAGCCGTGCTCGCTGCCGGTGTCGGCTGCCTGCTGGCGTTCGGTTGGATCGCGCTGCTGCGCTGCCTGGTCGATGGCCTCGACACGGACATGCTGACGGCACTGGAACACCGGCTCGGCGTGCCGATGGCCCTGTTCGTGATCGCGGTCGCGCCCGCGGTCCTCGAGGAGGTCATGTTCCGCGGCATGCTGCAGGGTCGCCTGCTCGCTCTGATGGGGCTGCGCACGGGCCTTCTGACGACGGCGGCTGCGTTTGCCGTCTGCCACGGCGGCACTCTCGCGCTGCCGATCCACTTCGGCCTCGGGCTCTACCTCGGCTGGCTGCGCCAGCGGTCGGGCAGCTTGTTGCCGGGCATGCTGGCCCACTTCTCCTACAACGCGATGATCGTGCTGCTCGAGATCTGAACGGCGCCCCAGAACGTGCAGCGCCGGCGTCTCCGATCTATCGTGCCCGGATGGTCGAGAACGGCTCCGACGACGACGACGACTCCGGCGGCGACGAGGAGCAGGACCTCCTGGTCGTGCTCGCGCTCGGCAACAAAGCGATGGGAACGTCGAAAGAACGCATGGAGATCGAGGCGTTCGCCGACCAGCTCGAAGCGGCGGTTACCGAAGCAGGCGTCGGCGAGTACGACGGCGATGAGTTCGGCGGCGGCGAGTGCACCTTGTTCTTCTGCGGCCCCGACGTCGATCGGCTGCTCGCCGTGCTGCAGCCGCTGCTGCGACGGTCGCCGTTGTGCCGCGGTGGTCACCTCGTGCGGATGGTTGCCGACGGCAACGGCGTGTCGCAGCAGCAAAAGCTGCCGATCCGCGGCGAATCGAAGGCGTGACAGGGAGGCGTCCGCCGCGGCGGCGCGCATCAGCTTGCGCGCCGGCGTTCGCGCTGAAGCTACCACGACCAGCCGCCGCGGCTACGATTGCGCCGACCAACCCTCGGAGTACCGATGCTCACCACCACGATGCTGACGGCTCTGCTCGCGCCGCAGGGGCCGCAGTTCGAGCCCCCCGTGCGCCTGCAAGCCGGCGAAGCGATTCTCCGCGTCGAGCCACCCGGCTTCGCGTGCCCCTGCTGGCACGACGTCGACAAGGACGGCAAGAAGGACCTCGTCGTCGGCCAGTTCAACGGCGGCAAGATCAAGGTCTACCGGAACCAGGGCGCCGGCAAGCTCGCCGCCGGCGAGTGGCTGCAAGCCGAAGGGGCTGTCGCCGAGGTGCCCGGCGTCTGGTGATGCACGTCTTCGACTCCACAGTTCGTGGATCTCGACGACGACGGCAACCTCGACGTGCTCTCCGGCTCGTACTCGCGGATGGACACGGACATGGCCGGGCTGTTCCAGGTGCTCCGAGGCCGGAAGGACGGGACCTTCGCCAAGGCCGAGGTGCTGAACGGCAGCGACGGCAAGCCCTTGATCCTGCCGCGCCGGGGTGGGCTCGCCAACTTGCTGAAGCAGCTCACGGGCTCTGTCAGCGACGACTGGGGCGACCGCATCTGCACACGGCCGTTCGCGGCCGACCTGAACGGCGACGGCAACCTCGACCTCGTGTCGGGCAACGTCACCGGCACCTTCGCCTTTTTCGCGGGTCAGGGCAGCGGTAAGTTCGCGCCGCGGGCCACCTGGCTCTCCGCCGACGGCAAGAAGATGGCGGTGTCGTGCCACGGCGATCCGTTCCTCGTCGATTGGGACAAGGACGGCGACCTCGACCTGCTGAGCGGCTCGTCGGAGGGCGGTGCGTTCCTGTTCCCGAACCTCGGCAGCAGGACCGAGCCGAAGTTCGGCGCGATGGTGACGCTGCTGGCCGCTCCGGGCCACCGGGGCGACGAGGAGGTTCGATTCGGCGACGCCCACTGTACGGCTCCCGGGGAGGACACGCGTCTGTGGGTCGACGACGTCAACGGCGACGGCAAGCTCGATCTCCTGCTCGGCGACCAGGTCGACTTGATGCACGTCGCCGAGGGAGTCACCGAGGGCGACGCGCGCGTCAAACTCGCGACGTGGACCAAGGAGCGGACCGAGTTCTTCGAGCAGCCGCGGGCGAAAGACGCGTCGTCGCGGAAGAAGTGGCAGGATGCCTACGAGAAGCTCGAGAAGCGCAAGCAAGCGTTCGTCAAGGACGAGTCGATTGGCTTTGTCTGGCTGTTGCTGCAGAAGTGATCCGCGCGCCGGTGGCACGCCGGTAGCACTCGCTGCCAAGTTCGATCTTGTTGCCGCGCGCCGATCCGAATCGTTCGACAAGCTCCTGCGCGACGTCGAGCGACTGCTCGAGGTGCGTGAGCGACGCGGGGCTACTGGAGCGCGTGTTCACTTGCGCGCGCCGGCGTCGACTGGCGCGGCCGCTTTGGCGGTGCGTTGCGCATTCGTGTCGACGAACCAGCGGTAGCCGCCCGTGTCGCTGAAGAACAGGAACGGCCGGTTTGCCTCGATCCACGCCTTCGCGGTTGTTGCGTCCTTTGCGTTCTCCGGCCCGAGGTAACGCTGCGCGAGTCGCAGCGCCTGCTCGTCGCCGGGCTCGCCGAGCCTGTCGAGCAGCCAATCGAGGAACGCCGGCTTGCGGTTGCTGAGCCGCAGCGCCGCGAGGTCCGCGTCGAGGGTAGCCGCCCCGAGCGGGGGCGTCTCACTTGCCTTCGTTGCGCGGCTTCCGCGGTGCTGGCAGATAGTGCACTCCGTTCTCGCTGCGCGTCGTGTCGAGCGCAAACGCATCGCGGTTCTGCAGGAAGTCGATCACGTATTTGGCGGGAATCGCGAAGTTCAGCCCCTGGAGCCCGCGGTAGCCCGAGCTGTTCACGCCGACGACCTCGCCGCGCAAGTTGAACAGCGGCCCGCCCGAGTTGCCGGGATTGATCGGCGTCGTGATCTGGAAGTGGCAGCGTCCTTCGAACGTGCGGTTGGTCACGCTGATGATCCCGCTGCTGACAGTGCGGTCGAGGCCGATCGGCGCGCCGATCGCGTAGACCGTGTCGCCGACCTGCATGGCATCGCTGTCGCCGAGGAACACCGACTTCAATTGTAGATCAGTGGGCACTTCCATCTTCACGAGTGCGAGGTCCATCGGCGGGTTGATCGCCGCGACCTTGCACTTGCGCACCGTGCGCGGCTCGAAGCCGTTCTTGCCGAGCGAGTAGACGACCACGTCGACCTCGACCTCGCGCTCGACGACGTGGAAGTTGGTGACGATCCAGCCATCGACATTGGTCACGAAGCCCGAGCCCAGGCCACCCGAGACTTCGACCTTGACGACGGCTTCGCCCATGAGCTTCGCGCCCTCGGCGACGGAGCGTTCGGGCAGCTCGGCGCGCGCCCACAGCCTCTCGCGCACGATCGTGTTCGTGCGGCCGCCGTCGATGCTCTCGCGCCGCAGCACGGCGGCCGTCGGAACCTTCAACACGTCGTAACCGACGTCGAGGAAGATGCTCTGCTCGGTCGTGCGCAGCACGCGCCCCTGCACCTTGCAGCCGTTGCCGAGGTCCAGCACTTCGACGGCGGTGACGATTTCGGCCGGCACCGGAGGCGGCTTCGTCGTCGAGGCTGGTGTGTTGCCTGGATCCTGGCAAGAGAACACGAACGCCATCGTTGCGAGCAGCATCTCGGCAACCATAGATTGGGGCCCGGATGGATGCCAAGCTCCGCGTCGTTCTGTGTCTAGGTTGCGCTTCCGCGCTGCTCGCGCAGACCGCGCCACCGCCGATTCCGCCGGAACTGCGCGCGCGCTTCGGCTTCGTGGGACCGCTCGCCGCGAAGATCGGCGATGGCATCGGCAACCTGCGCGTCGGCGACCTCGACGGCGACGGCAAGCTCGAGGCCGTGGTCGTCGATGCGCGACGGGCCCGGCTCGTGGCCGTGCGCGCCAAGGGCACGGAGACCTCGATCGAGGCGATTCCGACCGACGGACAGATCGCGGGCTACGCGCTCGCCGACGTGCACGGCGACGGCAAGGCCGACCTGCTCGTCGTCGACGGCCGCGGCCGCCTGACGATCCGCCATCCGGACGGAGGCAAGGGTGAAGCGCCGCTCGACCTCGGCCTCGGTGGTCGGGTCGGCCTGCTCACGGGCGACCTCGACGGCGATGGCAAGGCCGACGTCGTCGTGCTCGGCCGCGGTACCGTGCGCTGGGCGACGAAGCTCGCAGCCCAGCCCGTGCTCTCGTCGATCGATCCGATCGACGAAAACGCGCGCAGCTTCCACCTCTTCGACTTCGATGGCGACAAGAAGCTCGACCTCGTGTGCGTCGCGCAGGGCACCGCGATGAATCTGCGTCTGCGCCACGGTCGCGGCGACGGCACGTTCGGGCCGTGGCACATCGCGGGCATCGACAACCTGCACCATGTGTTCCCGGCGAAGCTCGCCGATGGCAGCCCCGCACTCGCGACGATCGAGGGCGCCAATCGGCGCGTCGCGCTGCACGTGTTCGCGAAGGACGGCGTGGAGGCCGCGCGCGAGTGGTGGGCGCTGCCCGACAGCAAGGGCGACAAGGCGCTGCCGTTCGCGGTCGGGGACCTCGACCACGACGGCGACGACGACCTGGCTCTCGTGCAACCCGAACGGGCCCAGTTGTTGTTCTTCGAGTGGAAGGACGGGACCTTCGCGATGCGCACTCTGCCCACGCTGGCCGGTGTCGCATCGGTCGCGATCGGCGACGTCGACAAGGACGGCCTGCTCGATCTCGTGTTGGCGAGCCCCGAGGAAGAGGCCGTGTCGTGGAAGTCCGGTGCGTTGCCGCTCGACCAGTTCCCGACGCAGCTGACCTGCGCCGACAAACCTGTCGCAGTGGCCGTCGACCCGAACGGCGGCGTGCTCGTGCTCGCGCGCACCGAGAAACGCGACGCACACCTCGATCGCGTCGCTCCGGGCCAGGAGCCCGTGCGGCTCGTCGACCTCGGCCGTGTGCCGGCGGACCCCATGCGCCTGTTTGCCGCGGACATCGGCGACGCCGAGGGGCTCGAAGTCGCCTTCGTCGTACCTGGCGAAGGCCTGCGCACGGTTGCGACCGGGGCGGCCGCCAAGAAGGGCGCCAAGACCGCGGAAACCGCCGGGTTCGCGAAGAAGCTCGACGATGGTTCGCTCGCGCTCTGCAGCCACGAGGGGCAGGCGGCGCTGCTCGCGGTGCGTGAACGGTTCGTGCGCCGGTTTCGCATCGACGACAAGGGCCAGGTCCGCGTGCTGACGCAGGACAACGGTCCCGCGGGCATGACCGAGCTGAGCCTCGCTGCGGACCTCGGCGATGGCCGGCGTCTCTACCTCGACAAGAAGGAGAAGAAGCTCGTGCGCACGTCACCGGACGGTGCGGCGAGCGGCGCGATGCAGTCGATCGAGGTGCCGCCCTACGACTTCGCGCACCTGATCCCGCACGGCGATGCCGCGCTGCTGATCGGCGTGCGCGGCGTGCTGCGCGTGCCGTTCGGCCGCGGCCCGAGCCTGCGCCAGGTTGCCGTGCACCAGCCGCCCACGGACCGCACGCACTACTGGGATGGCGAAAGCGGTGACTTCGACCACGACGGCATCGCGGACCTCGTCATGATCGACCGCCAGCTGCCTGGCGTGCAGGTGCTCGCCGGCACCCCCGACGGTCTCGCGCGGGCGCTGGCGATCCCGGTCTTCGAAGCCGGGCCAGGCGGTGACCCCGAGAACGAGCCGCGTGAGATCGCAACCGGCGACCTCGACGGCGATGGCCGATGCGATTTCGTGCTGCTCGCGCACGACCGGATCCTGATCTACTTGCAGGAGAAGTGAGGACACCCATGCGGCTCTTCTCGACGATTGTTCTGAGTGCTGTCCTGTGCGTCTCGCTCGCAGCCCAGGAGGCTGCGCCATCCCGCTTCGTTCCGGCCGATTCGTGCGTCGTCCTGCGCGCGGCAGCACCGGCGAAGTGGAAGCAACACTTCGCCAATACGGGCGTCGCAAAGCTGCTCGGCGCCGAGACGCTGGCGCCTTTGCTCGCGAAGGCGAATGCCGCGATCGACGCCGGCATCGAGGAGGCCCGCAGCAGCGGCAAGCTCGACGTGGATCTGCTGCAGCGTCTGCTGAAGGACTACACGGGCTACCTCGTGTTCTCGCTCCAGATCGATTTCGCCGACGTGGAGGCGGCGATCGCGGCCAATCGGCCGCCGGCCCTGAGCATGGTCTGCGCGCTGACTCCCGATGGCAGTTGCGACCTCGGTGCCTTGGCCACTGCGCTCCAGGCTTTCGCCGAGGCCGACACCGAGAGCCGACATCCGCTGAAGGACCTCGTGGTCGGCGACCAGCGTCTGCGCATCCTCTCCGACGAGAACCTGCAGGCTGCGATGCCATTCATGCACGATGGTCACCTGGTCATGTTGTTCGGCACCGACCTCGAGAAGCAGGCAGCGCGCTTGCTCGGCGCCGCGGATCGTTGGGAAGGGGAGATCGATGCGCGCCCGCTCTTCGCGTATGCGCAACTCGATCGACTGATGGAGGTGTTCATGAAGCGCGTGGCCATGGAGATGCAGCGGGAGGGCGCGCCATTCGACGTGACGCAGGTGTTGCAGGACCTGGGGTTCGGTTCGCTGAAGACCGCGAGCCTCGCGCTCGGCGCGGAGGACAAGCACGTCGTGAGCGAACTCCACGTCTCGGTCGGCGATGGCGAACGCGGGCTGTTCGGCGCGATGATGCTCGACCAGGCGCGGCCGAAGCTGCTGCGCTGGGTTCCCGCCAACTCCGAGTCGTTCTCGGTCGGGGCCTTCGACCCCGCGGCCGCCTTCCGCACCCTCCGTACCATCTGGGAGCACCTCGGTCCCACGGTGCCGCTCACGTTCGAGCACGCGATGGATGCCTTTGCGGAGGCCACCAAGGTGCGGTTGGAAGAGGAACTGCTCGCGCACCTCGGCACCGAGTTCATGGTGGTGCAGGACATGGAGGCCCAGCTCGACGTGGCAGCACTCGAAGAGATGGACGCCGGCGCAATGCTCGGCGGCTCGTGCTTCGGCATGGCGCTGCGCAACGGCAAGGTCTTCGGCGAGTCGCTCGAGAAGGTTCTGCGCTCGCGCGGCATGCACGCCGCGCGCAAGACCGAAGACTACGCGGATACGAGGGTCCATCGCCTGACGCTCGGCGCGGCGATCGAGCTCGAATACGTGGTCACGGACGACCTGCTGCTGTTCGCGGTGGGCAAAGACGAAGCCGCGCGTCGCAACCTGCGCGCCGTGCTCGATGCGCGCGCCAAGCCCGGCGAAGGTGGTGACGTCGCACCTGCGCTCGCGGCCCACATCGCCGCGGTGCCTGCCGGTTGGAGCGGGATATCGGTCACCCAGGTAGCAAGCGCCATGGAAGCCACGAGCAGCATGCTCGATGCCATGTCGGCGATGGGCGGCCCCGGCATGCATGAGCTCGAGATGGTCGCGCCGGTCATGAAGGGACTCGCCAGCGAGATGAAGCGGTTCGGCCTCCAACTGATGATCAGCACGAGCCACACTTCGGAGCGTTCCTACGTGGCCCGTATGCGCTGGTAGGCCCGGTCAGGGTTCGTGACGCGTCGTGGCTCGCGTAGCAGAGGGGTTTTCGCCGCGGCAGGTTTTCCCGTCGCGAGCCATTACAGAAACTGGAGCGCGGAAGTCTGCGAGACTACGGGCCCAGGCCTTCCAAGCGTTCGCGGGGCGCGGGATCATCGCGCCATGCGCCTCCATCTGTCCGTGGGTCTCGTGCTGTCGCTGACTGCGGCGGCGCAGGACCCGTCCCTGAATCCCGCGCTGCACATCGCATTCGTCGGTGACCTCCAGAGCGAACGCGGTGCGGACTTCGTGCAGTTCCTGCGCCAGCAGTTTGCGCGCGTCGATGGCGTGGAACGCAGCACCTGCACTCCCGACCAGCTGCGGACCGCGGACGTCGTCGTGCTCGACTGGCCGCAGAGCGAGGGCGTGATGGCCTGGATGGAGGACAAGAAGAAGGAGCGGCACAACCCGCTCGGCGACCTCGCGCGATGGGATCGACCGACCGTGCTGCTGGGCAGCGCCGGGCTCAACCTCGCAGCGGCGTGGAACCTGCCCGGCACCCAGGGTTGAACCTGTCTCGCTCCGCTCGCGTACGGGCTACGCGAGCACGTGTTGTTCGAGACGCCGCACGCGATCGACGTGCGTGCCACCGTCGAAGTCGCGACGCCTGCATCGTGGCGCGAAGCGCTGCAGGGCAAGGAGAACGTGGCCGTGCTGCGGTTGTGCGACGGCAAAGGGCCGAAGATGTCGGGCTGGTGCGTGACCGCGAGCCAGATGCAAGGCGCCGAGATCGAGTGCATGTGCGGCGGCATCAACAGCAAGCAGCCGACCCACGGCGGCATCTGGCGCCAGGGCAACCTGCTGCACTTCGGCTTCGAGCCGTCGCCGAGCGAGTACAACGAAACGGGGCGCAAGCTGCTCGTGAACGGCATCGCGTACATCTCGCGCTTCACGACGGATCGGCCGATCGTGCGCAGCAAGAGCATCCTGGATCCGGGACCCGGTGCGTCGAAGCACTGGTTCGACTTCATGCTGACCTCGCCGAAGGCGAAGGTCGAAGACCTGGCCGCCTGGTTCTCAGCGCCGTGGGGCGAGCAGATCGGCAAGCTCGAGATGGCCGAAGCGCGCGCGTTCGTGAACGAGCGGATGCCGGCGTTGTGGGTCGAGGGCACCAAGTTCACGTTCGACGCGGACGCGCTGCAACTCGGCGTCGATCTGCAGAAGCCCGGCGTCGTGCGCCAGCTCGTCGACATGCTGCGTCTCGTCGGTATGGGTACCTCGGGCGACGAACAGGCGGCTCGCGCGAGGCGATTGCTCGCGAAGTTGCTGGCCGACGGCCCGGGCGCCGACACGACGGCGAACAATTGGGACTACTGGTTGAAGGCGCGTGAGGGTGCGCTCTGCTTCGACTGGCACACGCACGTCTGGCGGGTCGATCCCCTGGCCTTCCGGCGCGGCGCGAAGAGTGCCGACCTGCGCGGTCCGGCGCGCGCCGACGGCGATGCGGGCCGCGATCGCGCGGCGGCCGAGCTCGCCGCCAAGGTCGTGGCGTATCACGGCGGCGCGCGCGCGTTCGACGACCTCGCGACGTTCGCGTGTCGGTTCGGCGAGATCCGCTGCTGCTGGGACAAGCAGCACGGCCTGTTCCGGCTCGAGAACACGGGCACGATTCCGGAGGACAACCGCGCCACGCCGTGGAAGGTCGTGATCTTCGATACTCTCGCCGACGTCGATCTCGTGCGCGGCGGCGGCCCCGAGCCGCGGCCGTTCGTGTCGGGGCGCGGCTATTACTGGGAGCTGCAGGATCGGCTCTTCCTCCCGCTGCACTTGCTCGAGCCGGGCACGTCGCTGCGCCTGTTGCCCGACGCCGACGGGTGCCGCTGCCTCGAAGTGCGCCTCGCGGGCCGCTATCCGCGCTACGTCTACGTGCTGCACGTCGACCCGCAGACCGGCGCGTTGCGCGCGATCGACTGGCCGAATAGCTCGGACGGCGGCGCGACGAGGTTCACGGTCGAGGGCCTGATCGAGGTCGGACCGCTGCGCTTGCCTCGCAAGTTCACGCAGAAGGGTCGCAACGGAGCGCCGTTCGTCCTCGAGTATGTCGATGCGGCGTGGAACCCGAAGCTGCCCGACGGAGTCCACTCGTCGAAGGAGATGCTGCTCGGCAGCAAGTGAGCGGACGCCGCGCGGCGCAGGCTGCGCGGGCCCGCGCCTACTTGCCGTGCAGCAGCAAGCGCACGCTCGG
>Ga0075428_100004789_pt1 | contig 14994 bp, 9 predicted proteins | sample RhiMetdeltSRZDD2_FD_75291 | JGI IMG/M metagenome (GOLD analysis project Ga0075428, IMG submission 75291) | Populus rhizosphere microbial communities from Tennessee, USA - Rhizosphere MetaG P. deltoides SRZDD2 | ecosystem: Host-associated > Plants > Roots > Rhizosphere > Soil | place: USA... | reverse complement strand
TCGGATCCTTGTGAATGGAACGGCACCTGTATACCCTAGCGTGCTGGGCCGGGTCAATATAAAATACCGGGCCGGGGGCGACTCAGGATGAGGATGAAAACCGTCAGTGAGACTGTGGAATTGCTGGCGCGACCGGCAGCCCGCACCTTCCTCGACGCCAAAGCAGTCGGCGGCGTGTTGCAGTTGCTCGCGTTTGCCGCGCGCCAGCAAGCGATCGAGTTACGCGGCCGGATGCGCCAGTTGCACGAGCAGGAGGCGGCGGAGCAGTGGGACCGGATCGAGGGGATTCTCAATGAGACCGTCGTCGCCCTCGGCCCAGGGGTTCGGATCGGGGATATTCTCGATCAGGCGGCGCAGAGATTGCGGAACCTGCCGCCGTTCACCGGTCAACGGCCACGTTCTGGGGCCTAGTGGGGTTGACAGGGGCAATTTGTTGGGCTAGGATCGGCACCCATTATGGAAGTATCCCTTTCAGGCACCACCCTGGTTGCGCTGGCGTTGCTGGCCCTGATGTTATTCGGCGATCGTCGTCGAGACGACTAATCCTACTCGGGCGGGGGCGTCGGCGACGGTGCGGGATTCGTGGAGCGCATCATCGTCAGTGGCCGGTAGACTTCCGGCCGCAGTGTCGCCCGCGCGAATCGTGCCGGTTTGCTCGTTCCCCGCGCCAATTGCCCGCCGGCTGCCGTGATCTCGCCCACCACCCGAGGCGACTGCGCCGCGAGCGCCAGTAAATGCGACGGGTCGAAATTCAGGCCGATGCCGTAGAGTACTCCTGCCCCTGCCAAGGTTCTGGCTAACCCGCGCGGCTCCCACTGGTTCAAGGCGACCCCTGCAATCTGATCTTTCAAGCGCGTGCCCGCCCGGGTGTCCAGAGCTTCGAGCAACGTCTGTCGATAATCATTGTTCTGGTTGAGAGCATAGGCGAGCTTGCGGATCATCGTCCCTTTCTGGGAGGAGGCCTTGGCACTCAGTTCCGGCTCGACTTCGCGCAGAAAATCCGTCACCCGCTGGTAGTCGGCGGTCATGGCGTCGTAGCCGGGCACCTGGGACAGCATATCGCGCGCGCTCTTACGGACGCGCGTGACGAGGGCTCGGGCTTCGCTGGTCTCTGAATAAAATCCATCCAGACTGCGCTTCACCGCATCGAGGACTTTCGAGTCCATGTGGGCACTGAGTCCGGCTGCGCCCAAGTTCGCTCCGCGCCGGCTCAGTGCTCCTGGCGTTGACGGGTATTGGATCTGCACTGGGGTGTTCAGCACCCGATCCACGATGTCGCGGATCTCCTTCTGGGCAGGTTTGCCGACGGACACGAGCGGGCTAGTCATCGGGTTGAAATCTGGGGCGAGACGCGTGCCACCGCCCGGGCGCCGGACTGGTTTTAACCCAATACCGAAGTCGTCGAGAGTATCTTTCAGCGTCTGCGCGAGCGGGGTCACATCCAGCTGTTGTGCCGGGAGCTGATCGAATGCCTGCCGATATTGCGCCGCGCGCTGATCCCGGAGTGATTGCACTGCCCCTTTGACCCTGTCGGCGACCTGATTGATGCTGGTCTGGCCGCGCAGGGCTTGGAGGAATTCCGGCGTAGGCCGCGCCGCCGTCTTGATGGCCTCTTTGCCGACTCCAGTCGTGAGCCCTAACGCACCGGCGGCACCGTGACCGATAGGTTTGGTAATGGCTCCGCCCACACGCCCGGCGACGCTCAGCGGGTCGACGACACGGCCGACTTTAGCCACCGTCTGGGCCCCGCGCGCGACCTTGGATAATCCGGCGACTTTGGCGCCGGCACCGACGCCGCCACCACCAGCCGACATCACCGTTGCGATATCCGAGAGCATCCCCACAGGGTCTTCGTAAGCCGTCTTTTTCAGATTCTCCAAACCACCGTAGCGTTCGGTGAGATGGTTGACGATGGCATCGACGGGATTGACACCGGGTTGGACCTCGCTCCAGCGCCCGAGTGTTTCCGAGCCGGTCAGCTTCGCACCCAATCCCAGCGCGGTCTTGCCAGCGACCTGGGCGGTCTCGATCGGATGCGCGACGGCGCCGACGATATCCGCGCCGAGCTGGTAGGCGGAGCCGGGGATGTTGCCGAGGAATCCACCGACTGTCCGTGCCTCGGGCGGCGGTGATGGCGCAGCGGTGTCTGCGGGGACTGCGCCCAAGGATCGCATGAACTCCTCGTCGCTCGTCTCCACTGGGGTCGCGCCGAGTGAGCGCATGAACTCCTCATCGGAGATCTCTGCTCTCTGCCCTCCGGGCGGCGGTATCGGGGCTGCAGCAGGTGGGGCGACGGCGCTACGACGTGGAGGTGCACCTCGTTGCGGCATCGACTACTTCCTCGGGGTGACGACGACGGCACCCTGTGCTTTAGCAGCCTCGACCTTGTCGTTGGGAACGTCAAATTCGCTGCCGTTCTGGCGACGCATACGGGTTGTTCCCCCGGATGCAGCCCCGCGTCCGCCGCCACCTGTTCCCGGCGGCGCGTTGGGTTTCAGCGCACTCGGCGGCGCCAACGCTTTGAAGTTGTCCTCAAAGATCGACAGCTTGTAGTTCACCGTGTCGGGATCCGCGAAGAGCTGATCCAGCATCGATGGCGCCTGCCCGGTGTAGAACTCTTCCTCACTGTCGTTGAGTGCCGCTCCAGTACGGATGCGCGTCAGGACGTCCACCATCTCGGCTCTTGCCGCCCGCGCCGTGCGTGCCCCGGGAGAGCCTGGTATCGCAAGCTGGGCAAGCAGGTTGGGATTCTTCTTCATCTCCTCCCGGAATTTGGTAATGGCGCGGAGACCGGAACTGGCCGCCTCTTCTCGTGTCTGGCGGTCAATGCCCATGGCGCCTTTGAAATTCTCACCCTCGAAGCCCAGGTCTTCCATTCGGATCACTTGCCGCGTCTTGGGATTGACGAAACCCTGCACGACGCCGCGCCGGTCCGTTATCGCCGTATATACGCCGCCCTCGATCTGTCCGGCGGTCTTCATCCGTGTGAGTAGATCCAGCGCCATCTTGGCTTGCTTGTCCCCTCCGGCCGCGGCCATGGCCAGTTCGACCTCGCTCATCGAGGTATCGGGTTTGAGGGCGTAGGTCCCCAGTCCGCGCTTCTTCTTCTCCTCCTCTAACTGAAGCTCGGCTGCGATCCCTTGTGGGGAGCGCGCATCAATAGGGCGTGGTGCAGGGGCTTCCCGATACTTCGCTTTCGCGGCCTCCTCCGCTTCCGCTGTTTGCCCGGCGAACTTCGCTCGTGTCGCCAGCTGCGCTTCCAGGTCCCGTTGGGTTTGGGCGCGCTGCTCGTCGGGGCTGTAGAACGGCGACATCCCATACCCCGGTGGCGGCTGCGGCACCGGTGCCGACATGGTCACCGGCGGCGGCACGCTCGGTTTCAGCGGATCCTCTAAGCTCCCGGGGATCGGCATCGGCGTCGCCGTCACCTCCCGCGTCGTCTGCCCGCCCTGCCACGACGGCGATCCGACTTGTGGCTGGATCTCATCGAAGAGCGTATCGAGCGAGGCTTCTTTGGGGAGCTTCTTCCCCGGCGCGTTGTTGAGTACCAGCGCGTACTTCTGCAGGAACCGATCGCGTGCCTCGGGTCGGATATCGGGCCGGTCGGCCATCGATTTCCAGAATTCGGCGGCGGCTTTCTGCCGCGCCATTTCCTGCGCCAGCAGGGTCTCTTGTTTCTCCCGCGAGCGCTCGGCCAGACCGCTGAAAATACCCGCGAAGATGTCCCGGCTGCTCATGTCGTCTTCTTCTTTCCACCGAGCCAGGGCGGCAACTCGATCCCGCCGCCCTCGAATTGGTCGAGTAGCATCTGGCTGATGTCGCGGCCGATCCTGCCGGCTTCCTCGCGCTGTTGTTGGGTGGCATCGAGGATACTACGGCCAGCGGAGGTGGAGGCGTACAGTGATTGGATCGCATTCGACATCAGACTGCTGCCGGCGGAGGCCACCGACCCGGCGAGCTGACCCAATTGCCCCGCCGCCTGGGGCCGCAGGCTCTGGGCCAGTCCTTGCTGCTGCGCCATCTGCTGGTAGGGGAGCGTCTGCATCAGGCTGGCGCGCCCACCTCCCCGTGGCATCAATTCCGACGCGGCCTGATTGGCCGCGCGGTAGCCTTGCCCGATTTGCGCGTACTCGGGGGCGAGCACGCTTGTCGCCTGCGAGCCGCCGCGCAGCAACCGGGTCCAGTAATCCAGTACCGGGTTGTAGGCGCCTTGCGCCATGTTGAGGAGGTTGCCGCCCTGGCCTTCGAGGCTGCCGGCCATGCGGCGGGCCTGGGCCATGGTGTCCTGTTGTTGACCGAGGACGGCCTTCTGCTCTTTCGAAGGGCCGCCGAGGAGTTTGCCACCGAGTAGACCACCGCCGATGGAAATGCCGAGCGGGATCAGACCTGCCATTAGACGACCTCCTTACGCCACACCGTGTAGGATGTGCGCGTCATACCGGCCAGCTCGGCCATGCGTTCCACTTTGCTGTCGTCTGTGAACGCAAAATACACCAAACCCTTACGCTCGGCCAGCGCTTCCTCGATCTTTGCGGTGAGCCGCAGAAAGCTCACCCGCGGGTTACGGATATAGAGCGGCTCTAGGTGGAGCTGCAGCTGCAGGAACAAGACGCCCTCGATCTCGCCGTCGTCCTCGGCAATGACCGCTGTGGCCACCTCCGGACCGGGGAGGAACTGGGGCTCGATGAGAGCGCGCAGGCGATCCCACTCTGCAGCGGGTAGGATGCGGTAATTCATAGTCATCGCCGGTAGTGCATCTGTTTCTGCACCCGCCGCAATTCAATCGTCCCCGGGCCGTGACTATGCCCGGGATCGGTCACGTCCGCGGTAAAACCACCCTCGATCACCGCGCCCGCGCCGGACTGGACCTCCCCGCTGCCCGCGGCGGTGATGCCCACCGCGATCCCCGTCAACGCCGGCGAGGTCTCTCCGCTGGAGAACGCGGCCGGCAAGGCCACGATGCCGCCTTTCAGATACGCCGGGGTGCTGAGATCCGGCAGCGTGATGAAGGAGGCCGAGCCGTCCCGATTCAAGCGCACCACCGTCGAGCCGTCGCAGACGAACCAGGCATTGATGGCGGCGGGGTTCATCAGCGTGATCGGGTCCTCGTCGAAGAGCGCGTAATAGCCGGAACCCAACTCGCCGGGTCCCCACTGCCAGCCGCTGCCGTTCCACTCCAACAGATGCTCGTAGTCGGTGACGCGGTAGAGAAAGCCGGTGTCGTTCGGCCCGAGATCGGTGACCAGCGCCGGCCGCCAGTCCGCCATCACCCCCGCAATCCAGATCCAGGTGAAGACGCCGGCGATCAGCGCCACCGCGTAGATCGCGTTGCGGTCGGTCTCCCGATACAGGGTGCCAGTGGGATAGCGCCCAGGCGGGTGGAGCGTCAGCCGCGCGGCGTGTGTATCCTGGATCATCGTCGGCGCATCGCCCGGCAACAGGCCCGTGAGATTCAATGGGACCCGGCCGCCGGCTTCGAAATCGCGGCGCAGCAGGGGCGCGATCTCCGCCGCGAGCGCCGTCAGGTTGGGCGCGATCGGGCCGGGAGCGGGTTTGGGAGTCAACGCGGCCTGGAACTGCCGCAGCACCCACTCCAATCGCTCGGGCGTGCGCAGGTCCTCGACACCGAACGTGATCGGCATCAGCCCTCCACCAGCGCGTAGTCGCCGAGCAGGCGCATCTCGTGATAGGGGCCTTCCGAGCCCCACTCCTTGATCTGGAAAAAGCTATCGCGGGTATCGAGGCGGAAGTCCGCCGTCGAGGATAGCCGCACTTTCAGCAGCTTGAACTTGTACACCGGCACGCGCAACACGCTCTGGGTGACACTGGTGGGACTGGCCGCGATCGCGATCGCTGGTTGCGCCACGCCGTCGAGTGTGACGGTCAGACTCAACGGCGCGGAGGATAGGTGCGCAATGCGGACCAGCCCCATATGTTTCCAGCCGGACATACCCAACGATGACGCCGAGATCTCCCAGTCCTTGGCCGCCATCGGGGCCGAGTCCAAGGCCCAGCGCGGCTCCCAGATGTAGAACTTCGGCCGCGCCGCAGTGCGGATCAGTCCGACCAGGTTGAGGGCGATGTTGCGGGCCGACTGCCACACCGACCCGCACGGGATCCCCGTCAGCAGCCGCTCTGCGGTCGCGAACGTGGTCGCGGGGAGTGCGGTCTGGTTATTGTTGACGTAGGGTGTGGCGGTGATCCAGACGCCTTCGGTATCGGCGTCCAGCATGATGTCGCCGTAGAGCTTATTGGTGCGAGGATCACCCTGGTCCCGGGAGGGCGTGGAGATCTCCATGGAGAACGCATTGCCGGCGTCGGTATCCCCGCCGTAGCGGTAGAGGTTGCCGTCGGCGCCGCCCATCAGCAGGCCGTGCACACTGGGGCCTTCCTCGCCGTAGTGGAACAGGATGTTGGGAATGTAGACATCCCAGAACCAGCCATCCGCCGGGCCGCCGCGGTGCATGTCCAAGACGAACGCCACTCTCCCACCGGTGACCCATTCGTAGTAGTCGAAGTAGACGAACTCGTCGGCGTAATCCAGGCGCAGCGTCGGGGCTCTCTCGGGAGTGATGTCGGGCGGCAGCACGCCGTTGATCGGCAGCCCGGGCCGGCCCTCGTGCGGGAACGTCGGGTAGAGGTCCTGCTCCGAGAGCGGGTGCGGTGCCCCGCCGGTGGTGGCGAAGATCCCGTCCTTGGCCAACATCACCATCATCGGCGACGGGGTGCGATTGATCGCCCACGGCGAGAACAAACCCTTCCCGTTGGGGATCTCCTCAGCGATCCAGGGCGAGACGATATCCCCGCTCGCCCGGATCTGGAACATGCGCTCACTAGAGAAGACGTAGCTGCGCATATTGAAGACGACCCCGTTCATCAGCGGCTCGCTCGCTGAGGTGACGTCGAGGTAGTTGCGTTCCTTGGTGGTGTCCGCGTCGTTGCCGTTGGAGAAGTACAGCCGTCCGGGATTGAGTGGATCCCCGCACGCAAACAACGCGCCGAGCTGCTCATCGCCCCACAGACACTGCAGCGGCTGGCCCTGCAGCACCGGCTCGGCGACGCGCCAGGGCACGCCGGTCGTGTGGGTGCCGGCGCTCTCGACGGTTTCCAACAGCGACGTCGAGATCACGCGGTAGATTGTGTGCGCGATGCCGTCGATGGAGATCGGGGTGCCCGGCGCCCAGCGTAGATCAAAGCCGGAACCCGCGTCCTGCACACTGGTCCCGGCCACGGCCCCGGTCATGCCCTCCATCGGCGTGCCGATGATCGGCCACAGCTGCCAGGCATCCTGTTCCGAGATCGGGAGGTTGGCCAATACGTCGTCGGGATACTTGTCCAGAAACGACGGGAAGGCGCTATTCGGCGTGGTGCCGACATAGTGCCATACTGCCAACTCTCCACCGAAGCGTTGGATATCGAGCACCAGCGCGGTCTCGGTGAGTGAGGTCCCCTCCGGTACGGTGTAGTGCGGCGGCGATACCAGGATGCCCTGACGCAGCGCGCTCACGCCCTCCCGCGATGCCGGGCTCCAATTGGAGGCGACATTCGTCTGCGGGTTGCGGACCCGGTAGCGGTAGAGATACGGGATTGCGGTCTCTACGGCCACGTCCGGTCCGAACCCGCCGCCGATCCACCAGGAATCGACCTCGATGTTGACCGCTGCCGTCGCGATCACCACAACTTGAATGGCGGCCACATGCGCCAGTGTGCGGGTGTCGTCGGTGCCGACTCGGACCAGGTCGGCGATGCGGAAGCGCAGCGGCACCCAGACGTTGGTGCCCGACTCTAGCTCCTGGCTTCCAATCTGCGGGGCACTCGACGGCGTCGTGATCGCCGCCGGCAGCAGCCCTTCCCGCGCCTGGGTGCCTTGCGCCCCAGCGCCGCTGGTTGTCCCGTACACCTGTTGCGAGGCGTCGAGCACCTGGTGCTGGGCAATGGTGGCCTGCGTCGCCGTCATCGCCTGCAGGTGCGCCAGCGCCGCGGATAGATCCGAGGGCCGGAAGGTGCGGGTGTAGTAGTTGCGGGTGAAATCGTTCACCGCGGCGTCGACATCCAGCTGCACTTTGATTTCGGTGATGGCCAAGGGCGCCGACAGCTTCACCGCTACCACCATGTAGTCGTCGGGATGGATCGGCTCGGTCGCGCTATAGGCAGCAAGGTTCAAGGCGACGGCTTTGGTCAGCGTCCCGGTCCCCGCCCCCGTCATCCCGGAGCCGATGGCGAGCGCGGTCGCGGCGGTCCCCGCACCGTAGCTGCCGGCGAGATACGCCCGCAGCGCCGGCACCAGCTCGACGATATGCCCGGTGCCCCAAGTCGTCGGGGTCGAGAGGCGCAGCGAGCGGTGTTCGTCGGGACCGCGCAGCACCGCATCGATGCGGGCACTCTCCCCGAGGGTGGAGTTAAAGAGCAGCGCCCCGACTTGTAGTTCCTCGATCGGGGTGGTCAAGACCATCGCCGCCGGACCGCTGGCACCGGCGTCGTAGATGACGAGCGCGACGGTCGTCGTCGCCGAGCCGGGATAGACGGCCTCCACGGTGACGGTCTCGGGTCCGATCTGCAGGCGCTCGCCGTAGGTCACCCCGGCCATGGAATCGAGCGCGACCGTCGCCCAACCCGTCGCACCGCTATCGTAGGCGATCCGGGTGACCGTCGCCGAGGCCGCCGCGGCGGTGCGGAACGTCACCGCCGGGGCCGCCATCACCGGCGATCCGCCGGCCACCCATCCCGCGGTGGCCTCGAACTCCTCGACGACTTTGTAGAGCGGCGCGGGACGCAGGCCGACGCGCGGGGGATCCGGCGGGGGTGGATAACCGATCGTGTCGAGATCGCCGCCGGCGGTGACTTTGCGCATGCGCCAGCTATCGGCCACGTACATGTACGACGTCGGGGATGCTTCCGGACGCCAGGGCACCAATGCGAGCGGTTCGCCAGAGTAGCCACTGTCTACATCCGAGAAGGACTCATCCCCGACGGCCAGATGCGTGCCCGAGCCGATGACGTAGGCCCAGCGGTCGTTGGCGGGGTCATTGAGCCGACGGCAGGAGTGCAGCGGCGCCTGGCCGGGGACCGGAGTCCCGACGAGGGTCATGCCCTCCCGCGGCTCGACTCGGCCGGCGACGTTGGAACGGCAGTTCTTCAAGTAGGGGAACTTCCCCGGCTTGACCGAGTCGACGGGCCGGTTGAGATCGAGTCCCAAGCAGTCGAAGCGTTGGGTGTCGCGGTTGTATTTGGTCTCAGGCACCGGGGACCTCCGACGGCGCCGCGCCCAATCCGACGCCCGGGTGCCGGCGCAGGCGCTGGCTGGCTTCCTTCTGCGAGTGATCCCGCGCGGTGAACACATAGCGGGCCTGGGCGGCGATCCGCTGGTTATACCCGACCGCCTGACGCAGGAAATTGGAGGCCTGCTTCTCGGTCGCCATGAACTCGGCGCCGGCGGATTTGAACAGTGCCAGGTGCTCGGCGTAGTCGACGATAGCGTCCAGCTGTTCGCGGCCGACCGGGATGGTGTCGGCATCGATCATCGGCACCGGGGCGCGGCGCACGACATCGAGGGTGACCGAGTAGAGCCCGTCCGGTATGGGGTGCAGCGCGAGGATGTTCGACCCGGGTGTGGCGATCGTCTCCGGCACACCGACCTCGTTTTCCCAATTCGGCTCGGCCGTGTCCAGTTCATAGAGACTCGTCGGGATCAGCGGCAGCCCGTTGAGTTCCGCGTGCAGCACCGTCGGGGTGAGACGCGCCAACGCGGCCAGCTGCTGATAGCGCAGCTCACAATAGGCCGCCCGCGGCAGGTCCCGGGCCTGGCCGTCGATGGATAAGAGATCGGCCAGCGCGCCCCATTTCACCGCCGGGGTCCAGTCATCGGGCATCGGTAGCACCGTTGCCGTCGCGGCCGGATCCAGCGCCACGGCGCGGACCGCGAGTAGTTCCAGGATCCCGCTGGCCAGCGGCGGCGGCGCCAGCTGCAACTGCAGCGGCGGCGGGCTCATGACCGCGAATGCCAACGGGGTGGCGGCGTCAACCGACCAGCGTTGATCGGCAGCCGTCAACTCGTATTCATCCGTCCGCCACAGGATCGTGGCGTAGGCGAAGGGCGGGGCGCCGATGAAGACCGCGCGCCGTACGTCGATCACATCCTGGGCCAGGGGTTGGCGGCCGATCGGCGGCGAGGCCACGGCCATGAGTGAGCGTGTCAGCACCTGGCCGGTGTCGAGCAGGAATTGATTGGTCCGGTTCTGGACGGCATTGGCGATGTCGGCATAGGTGAACTGCGCCGTACCGGTCCAGCTGGATTGCGAGGCGGTGGATTCCAAGAGCGCGTACTGGATCGTTTGGATGATGTCGTGATCGGTCACGCTCGGGGCGAGGATCCGCTCATCACCGCTCTGCAGATCCGCGAAGATGTCATAGAAGGCCCGCCGCGGCATGGCGGTGAGTACCCCACGCTCGCGCCAGAATCCAGACAAGAGACCGAAGGTGCGGATGGCTTCGGTGATCCAGATACCCAGTTCTGCATCGACCCAGAAGACCTTACTGGGGTCACCGAGCCGGAGCGCGAGCTGTGCCTTCAACTGCCCGAAGCTGGTGTGCGTGTACGGCATCTAGAACGCCACTCCTGTGATGCGGAATCGCACACTACCCAAATAGAGGATGAGATTGCCGCTTTGCTCCATCAGAATCGCGCCGTGCATCGCGTTATCGCCAGCCGGTAGGCTGGCCGTGGGCACGACATCGATATGCGGCCGCCACGTGTGGAATGCGTCGCCCAGCTTCTGACCTTCCGAGTCGGCTGGCCGGAAACTGTCACCGGAGCCCAGCTCCAGTGTGTTGGCGGTGCCGCGCCCGATGCTGGTATCGCCATCGGCGCCGAAGCTGAGCGTCTCGTTCTGATTGAAACGGAAGCGCAGGTCACTCGCCTCAATCGCCGCATCGGTACGCTTGCGATAGATCGCAAACACGGTCGGGTCGACGCTCGCGCCCCAGATGAACGGGTGCTGGATATTAGCGCCGTCGATGCAGCCGAGGCCGGTATATTTCAATTGAGTTGAACCCAACCCAATCGACTCGTTGATCGCGCCGGGCCCGCTGGAGGACACCATCGTCGTCAGGTTCTGCCATCCCGACACGTTGGTGATACCGCCGTTGGCGCCGAGGCTCAACGCGGGGTTATTGCCGGCGGTATGGTCGCGCTCCGTATTGAGAGCCGCCGCCCCGATGGTCATGTTGGCGTGACCGGTATGATGCTCCGTCCAGGTCCCGCCGCCGGGCAGATCCGGCACGCGCAGCGGTGTGGTGACGTTGGTGTAGTTGGACGGGCCGAGCGTGTAGAAATTGTTGCCGTTGTAAAAGTCGTAGCCGCAGGTCAGGTCAAAGAAATCGTTACCTGAGACGCTGACCGATCCGGTGGCCCCGGCTTCGGTGACCACGCCCGAGCCCGGCGCCGGGATCACCTCCACGCCTGGCACCAGCGTCCCAATCCCACGAAACACGTTGCCGACGATGTTGAGGCTGCTCGTGCCGAACACATGGATGGCGTCCCCATAGGTCATGTGAAAGTGGCAACCGATGATATTGGTGTCGGTGCCCTTGGAGCGGAACATGCCTCCCGAGCTGGACGGGGTATCGTTCTGGAACGAGCAGCCGACGAATGCCGAGCGGTAGCCCCACCACTCGATCATGTGCGTCATCACGCCGCCGGTGAGGTGGAACTTGCAATCGACGAAGCGCTGCTGCAGCACGAACCCGTTGCAGTATAGGATCGGCGCGCCAGTCGTGAGTTCCCCAATCTGGTTGCCGAACCAATGCCCGTCGGTGATCTGATTGAATCCATCGAGGCCGGCGACATAGATCGTGTAGTTGGCCGGATCTCCCCAGATCGAGAAGCCGCAGTTGACGATCCAGAAATCCCAGGCGTCGTTCAGAATGCGCAACGCGCTGCCGGCACCCCCATGCAGGCAGTGCACATTCTCGAAGCGGAAGCTGTCGACGTAGTCCACCACGATCCCATGGCCCGCGAGCCCGGACCCGGTAAGGAAGAAATCGCGCAGCTCGAAGTTGCGGATATGGCCCGCACCGGCCGTGCCCACCGCCGAGATCATGGTCGCCGATCCCGCGCCGCGGCGGATGGCCGTGCCGTAGCCCAGCTCGCGCGAACAACCGGCGCCGACGATACGGCTCCCGTTCTGTAGATGGATCGTGACCCCCGCCCCGAGGGTGTAGGTCCCGACACCCAGCAGCAGGGTCACATTGCCGAGTGTGAGCGCGGCGCCAATCGTTTGGTCCCCGCCCAGACCGCGGGCGTCGACGATGCCACCGGTCGAGGGCAGGTCAGCCAAGGCGTTGGCGATCTTCTCCCCCGCGTCCACCCCCGGAAACTGTGCGGCGTTGCGGATGCCTCCCGGCCGGGTCACATCGAACGCCTGCAGGTCTCCGATCGTGAACGGGGTGGCGATCCCTCCCCCCGAGAACCGCACGTCATAGCGCCCGTCTTCGGCGTAGAAGTACCACGTCCCGTCTTGGGGTGTGCTGAACGGGTTGGCTTTCACCGTTCCGGCGTCGTCGCTGTAGATCTCCGCCAACACCAGATTGGGCTCGGGTGCGGCCCGATCTCCGATGAAGGCGCTCGCCATCGTGATCCGCTCCTCGATGATGTCGGAGCCCGAAGCAGCAACGGTGACCATCTCGGCGATCGCGTTGTCGAGAACACTCGGGGAGGAGGCGTGCACGTAAACTGTGATCGTCGCGCCCGGGAAAGACCCCTGTACCTTGCGCGCAATGGTGCCGGCCGCCCCGGTGATGAGCAGCTGCGTATTGCCGGCTTCGACGAATCCTTGGATCTTTTGCATTGCTAGTTACATTTCAGTTCTGGCTGGCGAAGCAGCGGTAGACTCCATTCACCCGCACCGCGAAGGCACCCGTGCCGCCGGCCGCGCAGGTGTTATCGGTCGGGGACATCACCTGGCAGTTGGTGCAGTAGTACATCGATCCATTCGTTCCAGAGCTGAGATTGGCCTGGGTGACATTCTGCGGAACCGTGGGCCCGAGCAGTGCGATCACCTGCCCGCCGGGGGCAATGCGGACATCGTTGCCGGTGCCCACCAGGATGCCGATGATATCGGCCGTGTTCCCCGGATTGCGCCATGCGATGGCGCCGTTATTCTCCAGCCGGACATCGCCGGACTGCGCCGGATTGGGGCCGATATTGAGCGGCTGGTTGAACGCGGTCTCGGCCGTGAAGGTCACGATATCGTTGAACTCGACATTCACCCCGACCGGCCAGGACACTTCATTGACGTTATCGCCGCCGAAGGTCACGGTCGGCCCGATATTGGGCCCGACGATATTGCCCGCACTGATGACCTCGATGCCGTTGGGCCAGTTGCTCGCGACGTTGTGCGCGACGATACAGGAGGTCACCCCCGTCTCCAGCAGAATGGCGCGGCTGGCTCCGGCGCCGGTCCCGAGGAGCCAGTTGCCCTCGACCTGACAGAGTGCGCCCGGAGAATCCAGGAAGTAGATGCCGTGATTGCCGCCGGAGGTGTGCTGGAAAATCCGATTGCCGCGCACCACCGCACGGGTGGAGCCGTTGATGAGGATGCCGAACGACTGCGCCTCACGGATCTGATTGTTCTCGATCGTGGTGTCTGGCCCGGTCTGGATCTGGATGCCGGAGCCGGTACAGCCCATGATGTAATTGCCGATGAACTTGTTGCGGCGGGCGGCATTCGGGCTGTCGTCGAAGATCTGCAAACAGTGCGCCAGCCCGGCGGTCGTCTTCACGGTGTTGCCGGAGACCAGCACATCGTCGACGTTGTAGGTGATGTCGGGCCGGATCTGAACGGCGGGGTTCTCCCGCGACTCCAAGACGTTCGCGGTGATGACGGTGCCGAAGGTGGCCCCGTAGACCGCCATGCCCCACGACCAGCCCTGGCAGGTGTTGCCGGTGAAAACGTTCTTGCCTTCCCCGTTCTCGATCAGACACTCGGTGGAATTGCCGGTGCCGTCGCCGTAGACGGCGTTGGCGGAGACGGTGTTGAAGCTGGCCCGGTCGGCGATACGGATGCCGGAACCGAACCCGGTGGTTTTGGTGACCTGGATGGTATTGCCGGACACCACATTGAAGTCGGCGCGCAAGCTCGCATTCTGGGACATGACCTGAATGCCGTCCTGGCCCATGTTGCCGGTGATGTGGTTATCGCGGATCTTGCTCTGCCGGGCTTCGCGGATCAGTAACCCGTTGCAGTCGGCGAAGTGACTGCGCTCGATGGTGAGGTTGGACACGCCGCCGGCGGTGAGGATGCAGGCGCCCCAGGTCTGGTCCACGCCGGGATAGCCGCCGCTGGCGCCGGTGACATGAATGCCCTCGATGTGGACATTGCTCACGCCGGAGAGCAGAAAGATCGGGGCATCCCCGGCGACGTAATTGCCGCCATGCGGGGCGACGCGGATCGTCGAGCACTCCCCGATCCCAGAGAGCCGGCTGTCGGCGGGCAGCGTGGTCGAGACGCCTGTCGTTTGCGTGATCGTGACGCAGCCCAGTTTCAGCCAGACCGGTTTGACCACGCCGGCGAAGATGTTCGTGGTCCAGGTCTGGGCGCCCTGAAAGCAACTGGCATCGACAATGCCGCCGGTGGCCGGCAGATCGGCGGTGGCCAGTGCGATCGAGGCCCCCATCGTCGCCGCCGCGAACTGGCTGTCGCACGGGATCCGGGTATTAGCCGGCCGGGCGGTATCAAATGCGGTCAGATCTCCGAGCGTGAACGGCGCCGGTATGCCCCCGCCGGAGAAGCGCACGTCATAGCGCCCGTCGGGGGCGTAGAAGAACCACTGGCCATTGGCCGCCGCCGTAAAGGGGTTCGCCTTCGCCGTACCGGTATCGTTGGCGAAGATCGCCGCTGGGGTCACCGTGCCGGCGCGGAACACCGTCACCGTACAGGACGGGAAGGTGCGCTGGTAGCGGTTCTGCGAGGGCTGCGACACCCCTGGTAGAGAGAC
>Ga0075428_100004787_pt1 | contig 14995 bp, 12 predicted proteins | sample RhiMetdeltSRZDD2_FD_75291 | JGI IMG/M metagenome (GOLD analysis project Ga0075428, IMG submission 75291) | Populus rhizosphere microbial communities from Tennessee, USA - Rhizosphere MetaG P. deltoides SRZDD2 | ecosystem: Host-associated > Plants > Roots > Rhizosphere > Soil | place: USA... | reverse complement strand
CGAAGTTACCGCTACGGCAATCATCTCGCGTCCTTCTTCGGTCGTTCCGATCGAAAAGACTTTGACTCGAGGAGTGGCCTTTTCGAGTAAGCGCATGTACTTGTAGACCTCGTGTGAGTACGGCAGTTTGCCCGGAGCGCCGGCAACGTCGCCGAGTACAACCTTTGGAGTAGGTACGGTGTTCGACGCGGGGAGATAATCGGTCAACAGCGAGTTGAAGAACGGCTCCGTCGTATACTCGCGTATCTTCTTTGTGTAATCCTCGTCGATTGGTTGATTCGGATTTCGCCCGGGTTTGAGCAGACCATTGGTTCCGGGCGTTCCGTTCTGTTGCGGTCCGATAGCAGTCACTGTGTCGCTCAGAATCAAGACAGTTGTGATTGTCAGCACGATAGCGCTGGTGGTAATAAGCCGTTTCATTGTTGGATCCTCTCGACGATTGTGTGGTGCAGTGGGGCTTCCACTGTTGTCGCGCATCGTAACAAAGCGAGATCGCAAACAGCAAGGTGCGGGAATATTCAGGAGTCCGTGGTCCGTGGTCCCGTAGTCCGTAGCTTCCGGCTAGTTATTCACTACTGCTTCACAGACCGGACTACGGACCAAGGGATACGGACCACGGACTACGGACCAAGGTCTACGGACCACGGTGCGCGTATACGTCACTCGAGGGCTATTCGGGGTGCCGCCGCCCCTTATCACTCATACCCACCTCTGACGAGGTGGGTATGCTGAGTTTAGCAACCTGTGGTACGTCTTCGACCGCCCCTTCAAGCGGATCGTTAGACCGCGCGCAGACTGGACAGTCTACGCTACCTTCTTGAGCTTTGATACCGGCATCGATCAGCATATAATCCCGCTGCTTTAACAAGCTTTGAAAGGCGCCTCGCTGGTCATGACTGACGGCCCAGAACCGCTCGTCGATCACTCTCCAAATCTACCCGCCGCTAAGCCCCGTGAGTTTCTGTTTGGCTGGTCATCCGAAGTCACTCGTTATCAATGGACCGTGTTGTTGGTGGCCTGGCTAGGATGGGTCTTTGACAGCATGGATGGAACGTTGTTCTCACTCGTTCAAAAAGCGTCGATGACTGAGCTTATGGGGCCGGGAGCCACCGACGCGGCTATCGGCTTTTATAGCAGCGTGGTTTTTTCGGTGATGCTGTTGGGCTGGGCGATGGGCGGAATAGGCTTCGGAATAATTGCCGACTACATCGGCCGGACCAAAGCGCTGGCGGCAACGATTTTGATTTACTCGCTGTTCACCGGTTTGTCTGCCGCGGTGAACAGTTGGGAGCAGCTGGCTGCGTGTCGATTTATCACCGGTTTGGGTCTAGGCGGGGAATGGGCCGCAGGAGCCGCTTTGGTGGCGGAGGTGTGGCCGGACCGTCTTCGGGCAAAGGCGGGGGCAATGCTTCAATCGGCCGCCGCGCTTGGTTACTTCTTTGCCGCGTTGATTACTCGAACGGTGGATATAGGGTCGTGGCGTTATGTGTATCTGGTCGGCGCTGTGCCCGCAATCTTCGTGTTATTTATTCGAATGATGGTCAAAGAGCCCGAGCGATGGGTCGAAAGCCGCAACCGGCGAGTGCTCGCCAAGGCCGAGGGACGTCACAAAAACGCTGAGCTTGATTCATTCACTCTTAAGCAGTTGTTTAGCCCCACGCTTCGCCGCGACACTCTTGTGGCATCGGCGCTCGCGTTCACTGTGTTACTCGCTCTGTGGGGGGCGACGATGTGGATACCGTCTGTTATCCGCGAGGTCGGGGCGCGTGAAGGGCTGAGCGTTGCAGACCAGAACAGGTACGCGACGTACGCGGTGATGTTGCTCAACGGCGGGTCGCTGTTTGGCTACCTTGGTTTCGGACCGCTCGCGGATCGCTTCGGGAGACGCGCGGCGTTTCTCTGTTTTTTTGCAGGAGGGGTAATTCTGTTTCCGGCGACATTTCTGATGGCCGGCGGTCTTACGACGATCTTTATCCTGCTCCCGCTGGTCGGTTTCTTCACGCTGGGTATTACCAGCGGCTTTCCGATTTATCTCCCTGAGTTGTTTCCAACACGGGTCCGAACTACAGGAGTTGGCTTCTGTTACAATCTTGGCCGAATCGTGACGGCCGCGGGCGTACTGGTAACCGGAGCGCTTGTGGGCTTCTTTGGTTCCTATGCAAAAGCCGCGAGCGCCGTCAGTCTGATCTACGTACTCGGTATGTTCGTTCTGATATTCGCCCGTGAAACTCGCGGCGAGCGGTTAACCTGAATCTCGCGAGGTTGATTGAGAGGTGACAATGGCTAAGAAGGTCAATGCGGTTTTTGTCGTGATTCTTTTGGGCGCATTTTTACAACCCTCGGCTCACGCTTGGCAGGATAGGAAGAAGGCAACGACTAACTTGATCACGTCTCTTAAGTCGGCTCGGGTGATCGAGCTGAACTTTATCTGGGATCGCAATTCGCCTCTGCTGGGATTGAATCCACCTTTTACAATCGGTTTGCACACAAGCCACAAGCAAACGAGCGGAATGATTCCCGGTGGGATAGCCTTCGCCGCGGACATGATGTTCTTCAGCGGACAACACGGTTCGCCAAACATCGATGCGGTGGGGCACATCTCCGACAACATGAAATTGTTCGGCGGGGCGGACGCCGCGGCCAGCGAGGGGGCCACTGGCCTTACCAGTCTCGGGATCGAAGCATATCCGAGGGAACGATTCATAAACCGCGGGGTCCTGCTCGACGTTGCGCGTTTCAAGAAAGTTGATGCGCTTGCGCCCGGTCAGGAGATAACCGCGGCGGATCTGGAGGCCACCGCCAAAGCTCAGGGCGTTGAAATACAGCCCGGTGATTCAGTATTGATTCGAACCGGATATGGCAAATTCTTCGAAGCCGACCGCGCGAAATACTCGGGATTTAGACCGGGCCCGGGCGAGGGGGCGGCTCGCTGGCTCGCGGGCAAACGGGTGTTTCTGGTCGGTGATGACCAGATGAGCTTTGAAGTAGTGCCTGATAAGGGTACGATCTTTCCTTGCCATCGCATTCTGATCGCAGACAACGGGATCTATATAGTCGAGAACCTGAACCTCGAAGAACTGGCAAGTACTCTTTTAGAGTCAAAGGTCTACGAATTCGCGCTCATTCTAAACCCGCCCAGAATCCGTGGCGCGACTGGCGCAGCGGCGAATGCATTCGCGATAATACCTCAGTGAACTTTACTGGGGCGGCTCCCCGTGGCCGCCGCCATTTTAAGCAGTCGAGACGCCTAAAAGAGGGGCCGGCCACGGAGGGACGGCTACACAAGGGCATATGAAAATAACCATTATTGGGGGCGGGCCATCGGGATTGTACTTTGCAATCCTGATGAAGAAGCTCGACCGAACGCACGAGGTCACCCTCCTCGAGCGCGACGGGCCAAACGACACTTTCGGATGGGGAATAGTTTTTTCGGATCAGACATTCACGTACCTCAAGGACAACGATAAGAAGTCCTTTGCAGCGATCACCAAGTCTTGTCAGCAGTGGGAAAACGTCGATGTCATCCACAAGGATCAGAAGGTAACGATCCGCGGGAATAAGTTCTCCGGCATAGGCCGCCTCTCCTTTCTAAACATTTTGCACAAGCGCTGCGTGGATCTGGGAGTCGATTTGCGTTTCGAGACCAATGTTACCGATTTGAACGAACTCCCACCAAGCGATCTACTTGTAGGCGCCGACGGGTCTAACAGCTTTGTTCGCGGCGTTTTCAGCAAGGAGTTCCAGCCGTCTATTGATCAAAGAAAGAACCGATACATTTGGCTCGGTACTCGTCAATTGTTTCCCGGGTTGACGCTCATTTTTCGAGAGCATGAGGCGGGGTTGTTTATCGCACACGCTTACAAGTTCAACGACTCCGCCAGTACCTTCATCGTCGAGTGCAACGAAACGACCTGGCGCAACGCGCGTTTTGATTGGAAGTCAGATCCGGAAACCTGTCAGTACCTTGCCGAAGTGTTCAGGGCTGACCTGGACGGGCAACCGCTGCTATCCAACAACTTCGTGCGCTGGCTGAACTTCCCGCTGGTCAAGAATAAGCGCTGGCATCACAAGAATGTTGTGCTTTTGGGCGACGCGTTGCACACGGCACATTTTTCGATCGGATCCGGCACCAAGCTCGCTCTGGAGGATGCGATCGCGCTGGCGCGGTGCTTCAAGACCGGCAACGATGTCGAACACTCGCTCGCCGAGTTCCAAAAGCTCAGAAAGCCAGTCGTTGATGAATACCAGGAAGCCGCTTACGCAAGCCTCATATTGTTTGAGAACGCGCAAAAGGAATTGCACCTCGACCCGATACCGTTCGCCTACAAGCTTATGACCCGGAGCAAGAAGATTGACTATGAGAATCTGAAGCAGCGCGATCCGGAGTTCATCGCGGCATACGATCAGTGGAAGCATCAAGCCGAAGGCGGGAAGAAGAAAGCAGAGGTCAGAAAGCAGAAGGCAGAGGGCGGAAAGCAGAAGGCAGAAGTCAGAGGTCAGAAGTCGGAGGCCGGAAGTCAGAGGTCGGAAGTCAGAGGTCAGAAGTCGGAGGTCAGAAGTCAGAAGTCAGAGGTCAGAGGTCAGAAGTCGGAAGTCAGAGGTCAGAAGTCCATGGGAGCAAGAGCTCATACAGGAGCTCATAAGACAAAAGTGAAAACTCCTAAGGCGGTAGTAAGTCGTCACCTATCGAGAGTCAGCAGTCAGAAGGCCCAAGCCAGAAGTCGAAAACAAGGTTAGTGGTCCCAACTTAGCGCGCTGGCTGCCTACTGCCTTCTGCCTTCTGCTTACTTCCATCGTCCGGTTCAATCCAAAGCTATGTGGCATCCGGAGAATCCAGTGCGGCACGCGATTCCCGAAACACGCTGGCCGACTGCCGAAGAAGCGGATCGCTCATTGTTGTTCACCCCAGTTAGAGCCGGCTCGGTGACCCTCGAAAGCCGTACCTGGGTCCCTGCCATGGTTCCCTGGCGAGCGACTGAAGACGGCCTGGTGACCCCAGAAATAATCGAATGGTATGGACGATTCGCGTCTGGACGGCCCGGCGCCATTGTTGTCGAAGCAACAGGCGTTCGCGATATCGCCAGCGGCCCGCTTCTCAGGATCGGGCACGACCGCTTTATTCCCGGATTACAAAACCTGGTTGACACAGTAAAGCGTGAAAGCGGTGGACATACGCGTCTGTTTATTCAGATCATCGATTTTCTTGCGGTGAAACGGCGTCCGGCGAGGGACAAATACTTCGCTCGTTTCTTTGAAGTGAAGCAACGACATCGCGATGCGCTCGCCGATGCAATCTCGAAAAGTGATTGGAGCGAAGCGAGCGACCCTGATATTCGGTCTTTCCTGAACGATGCGTCTGATGAATTGTTGGAGCGGATTCTCGACGAGCGAGAGCTCGAGTCGCTGAATTTCGGTTATCGCGAGCGTGTCACCGATATGCACCTGCCTCACGTTCGTGAGCTTCCGCAAGTCTTGCCCGGGATTTTTGCGGACGCGGCCCTGCGAGCGCGGAAGTCAGGGTTTGATGGAGTCGAGCTTCATTACGCGCATGCTTACACGATGGCGTCGTTTCTCAGCGCCAAGAACAATCGCCCAGACGGGTACGGTGGCGTGCGTGAGAATCGCATTCGTTTGCCGCTGGAAGTCTACCGCGCGGTGCGCGCGCGAGTCGGGCAGGACTATACCGTCGGTGTGAGGTTTCTCGGCGACGAGGCTATCGAGGACGGAAGCCATCTTGAAGATGCCGTTTATTTTGGCGTCGAGTTTGCGCGAGCGGGGTTCGATTACTTGTCGGTGTCAAAGGGCGGAAAATTTGACGACGCGAAGCAGCCCAAGGTCGGACACGCGGTTTATCCCTACACCGGGCGCAGTGGCTACGAGTGCATGCCGACGGTGCTGTCGGATGAACTCGGTCCCTTTGGACGCAACGTACCGCTAGCTGCGGCGATAAAACGAGCCGTGAACGATGCGGGTTTCGCGACGCCGGTAGTTACCTCGGGTGGCATTGCGACGTTCGAGCAAGCTGAAGCTATTGTTCGCAACGGAGAAGCTGATATCATAGCCGCCGCGCGTCAATCGCTTGCAGACCCGGATTGGTTCCTGAAAGCGCGGCTTGGCGAGGGCGATAAGATTCGGCGATGCGTTTTCACGAACTATTGTGAGGGGCTCGATCAGATGCACAAACAGGTGACGTGCAAGCTGTGGGATCGTGTCGATCTGGATGAACCGGGAATCTCGATGAGCGATGACGGCCGCCGCAGGTTGGTTCCGCCTCGATAGGGTATTAGGTGTGACCCTTTGTCTTGTCGGTTCTTGGCGTCTCTGCGCGAACCTGTACCTTTGTATTTGCTTAGTCCGACAGAGATCGAGGAGTTACGCAGGATGATGTATTGGCGCGAAATATCGGTCAACTGGGGAGAGTCAGATCCATTTGGTCTCGTCTACTATCCCCGTATGCTCGCGTGGTTCAACGACACCGAGCACGAGCTGTTTCGCACGCTGGGCTATCCCATCGACAAGATGATCCAGAACGATCGCACCACGTTTGTGATGGGCGAAATCCACTTTCGGTTCATCGGACCCGCAGCATACGGCGATCGCGTCACGCTGAAGCTGGTGCTCAGAGAGATGAGAGAACGAACTCTGCACTGGGATTGCAGCGCAAAGCTCACTCTTACAGGCGCGCCGGTAACCGAAGGCACTGCCACTCGGGTTTATGCTCGAATCAATGAAGACGGCACTCTCAGCTCCGCTCCGATACCTGACGAGATGCGAGGAGCGCTGACTTCTGCCGGCGTGGTGACTTCATTCGTGCCGAAAGCCGGGAGCGAATGATCTGTCCCGAAACACACTAATGGCTCAAACCTGGCCACAAATTGCCCTGCCTGACTACCCAAGCGAAATCCAGGCAGACCCGCGCGAGCTTTCATTCTCACGAGAACAGCTTCTGAAAATGTATTCGGCGATGAGTCTCGCGCGAACGTTTGAGGAAAAGCTCGCGGCTCTTTACCGACAAGGCAAGATCTTTGGGGCGGTTTACCTGGGCATGGGGCAGGAAGCGACTTCGGTCGGCAGCGTCAGCCAGCTTCAACAGGGCGATTTGTTTTCGACCGTCGCGCGCAACCTGTCGGCGTGGTTTTATCGAGGCGTCAAACCCGAACACGTACTCGCGCGCTGGTTTGGGAAGGACCAGTCGCCTTCAAACGGACGCGAACTGGGGTTGTTTCTGGCCGATCTTAATGAGGTAGGCATCTTTCCTTATCACAACGGCTCGATGGCTTCGTGGATTCCGGCAGGTGCCGGCTACGCTCTTGCGTTCAAGATGCGTCGCCAGCCGAATGTGTGTCTTTGTTTTACCGGAGACGGCGCGACCAGCCCTGGCGATTTTTACGAAGGCGTGAACTTCGCCGCGATACACAAGCTACCGCTGGTGATCATCTGCGAGGTAAATCAGTTTGCCTACTCAACCCCGCCTCAGTTGCAAATGCCTGTAGAGAACGTAGCGGATCGGGCGGCCGGGTTCGGGATTTACACGGAGACAGCCTTTGGCAACGACTTGTTCACGGTGATCGCTGCTGCGAGGCGAGGCATCGAGCACGCACGAGCCGGCAATGGCCCGGCGCTGATCGAGTTCAAGACCTTTCGACGCAGAGGTCACGGCGAGCACGACGACATGGCATATGTGTCCAAGGAGCTTCGAGCATTCTGGGAAGAGCGCGACCCGGTCGCTATGTATCGAAGGTGGCTGACTGGTCGCGCCTCGATCGACGAAGCAGAGCTGAAGCGAGTAGACGATGACAGTGATCGGAGCGTCGACGCTGCGGTTGAGTACGCGGACTCGCTCCCGTTTCCGAAACCGGAAACAGTAGGTGATCGATTGTTCGCGCCTTCGCCGCACGATCCGAAACCCGAAGATCGTAGCAACCACGTTGAGCCGATCGATAATCCGGCAATTCCGGCATTAACCGCGTCAGGTGAGCGAAAGACCGGCGGGCACTTCTAGCCGAAGTTATGCCTCAAATCACCTACCTCCAAGCCATAAGCAACGCGCTCCGCGACGAGATGCGACGCGACTCGAGCGTGTTCGTGCTCGGCGAGGACATCGGTGTGTTCGGCGGCGCATTCAAGATAACCCAGGGCTTTCTCGAAGAGTTTGGTCCGGATCGGGTCATCGATACTCCGATCTCGGAATCTGGCTTCGTCGGTGCTGCGTGCGCGGCTGCGACAGTTGGGTTTCGGCCGGTTGTCGAATTTCAATTCATAGACTTCATCGCGTGTGCCTTCGATCAAATCGTGAACTACGCAGCGAAGTGCTATTACCGCTGGGGCATTCCGATGCCCGTTGTTTTTCGCGGACCGACCGGAGGAGGTATTCACGCGGGCCCTTATCACTCGCAGAATCCCGAGGCCTGGTTCGCTCATACACCGGGACTCAAGGTGGTCCTGCCGTCGACCGCGAAAGACGCAAAGGGATTGTTGACAGCAGCGATTCGAGACAATAACCCGGTCGTCTATCTGGAGAACAAGTTTTTGTATCGTCACTATCGCGAAGAAGTACCCGACGATGACTACGTAGTCCCGATCGGCGTTGCCGCGCTTCGGACTGTTGGGAACGATCTTTCGATCATCAGCTACGGCGCCGCTGTTCATCTCTGCGTAGAGGTGGCGAGGATGCTTGAAAAGGAAGGCTCGTCAGTCGAGGTAGTCGATCTCCGATCGTTAACTCCGTTGGATCGGGAAACGGTGCTCGCGAGCGTTAAGAAAACAGGCAGAGCATTGATCGTTCACGAGGCAAACCTAACCGCGGGGTTTGGGGCTGAGGTAGCGGCTCTAATCGCCCAGGAAGCGTTTGAGTATCTCGACGCGCCGGTAATGCGAGTCGCTTCGCTGGACGTGCCGGTTCCTTTTAGCCCCCCGCTCGAGATGGCTATGCTGCCGTCGGTCGATAAGATCAGGGCCGCTGCCGGTCAGTTATTGGCTTATTGATCGACCCACGAGGTTGTTTTTTGCGATCATCCGGTCTGAAGTCACGCGGGAGCGAGCACCTCCTCGAAGTCAATCTCAGGTTCGAGTCTTATTTCGGTCAGGATCGAGTTCGAGATAAAACAGTTTCTCTCGGCCTTCTCGAGAATCCGCTGAGCGCGCTCGGCGTCGCTTTCGCGTTTGACTATCAGCTTCGGTTTCAGAACTATCTCGTTGATTCGGTAGCCAAAACCCTCTGTTTTTTCGAGCTTGCCGGTGGCCGTCGAGATGAAACTCACGACATCAAGCTTCGACAACTCGGCGATTGCGATGAACGTCGCCATGTAGCAGGAGTTCAACGACCCGACAAACAAATGCTCGGGCGTCCAGGTGTGCGGGTGGCCCTGAAACTCAGGCGGAGAAGCGATCTCTAACACTGGCAGATCTGCCGATGATTTAAGGTATCCTCGTCTCGCTCCTGTCCAGCCGACTTCGGTCTCGTAAAAATACATATTGTCCATTGGTTCGCTCCCTTTTTGTCACGCCTGCGTTCACGCCAACAGAATGCTATTTGCGGACGCGACTTGCCGCCGAACGCTGGAAGCCTCGTCATAAGGCTCGAATCGGGCGCTGAAGTGACGCAAGAACGGCGGCTGGTGAATGATGTTATACCCTCGAATCGACTCACGACGCTCGTTGACTTGAAGGATAGCTTCAATCACGTAATCGACATGGCTCTGGGTATACACGCGATGCGGAATCGCGAGTCGAACCAGTTCCATCGAGGCAGGTCTCTCTTTTTGCTCCGGCCCGCCAGGCGCGGCATGCATCACCGATCCGATCTCACACGATCGAATACCCGCTTCGCGATACAGTTCCACGGCAAGCGCCTGCCCCGGATATTGACTTGGCGGAATCTGCGGCAACATAGCCTTGGCATCGATGTAGATTGCGTGGCCTCCTGGTGGCTGAACAATCGGTACTCCGGCGTCGGCGATGTGCTGCCCAAGATAGCCGACCGATGCGAAACGGTATTCCAGGTAATCCTGCTCCAAAACCTCTCGCAACCCGACGGCGATGGCGTCCAGGTCGCGTCCGGCAAGGCCCCCGTATGTCGGGAAGCCTTCGGTTAGAATCAACAGGTCTTTCTCTTGTCGCGCCAGCAGCTCATCGTTTGTGCACAAGAAGCCGCCAATGTTTGCCAGCCCATTTTTCTTCGCCGACATCGTGCAGCCGTCGGCCAGTGAAAACATCTCGCGCGCGATCTCCTTGATAGACTTGTTTTCGAAGCCCTGCTCTCGTTGCTTGATGAAGTACGCGTTCTCGGCGAATCGGCAGGCGTCCAGGTAGAGTGGGATGCCGTATTGCGAGCAGATATTTTTCACCTCTCTCATGTTGGCCATTGACATCGGTTGCCCGCCTCCGGAGTTGCTGGTCACCGTCAGCATGACCAAGGGGATGCGTCCCGGCCCTACACGTCCGATCAAACGCCGCAACGCGTCGGTGTCCATGTTCCCCTTGAACGCATGGAAAAGCGCGGGCTCGAAAAACTCCGCAATTGGCAGATCAACAGCTTCGGCCCCGGTGTATTCGATGTTGGCCCGAGTAGTATCGAAGTGAGTATTGTTCGGGACGATCTGTCCAGGCTTGCATATTACCGAGAACAATATTCGTTCCGCCGCGCGGCCCTGATGCATCGGAATGACGTGCCTGAAGCCGAAGATGTCGCGCACGCTCTCTTCAAACCGGTAGTAGCTGGAGCTGCCCGCATAAGATTCGTCTCCTCGCATCACAGCGGCCCATTGCGCTGAACTCATTGCTGCGGTGCCGCTGTCGGTGAGCAAGTCTATGATGACGTCTTCCGCCTTCAGCAGAAACAGGTTGTACCAGACCTCTTTCAGATATTCGTCCCGCTCCTCGCGGGTCGTCATTCGTATGGGTTCAACAACCTTGACTCTGAATGGCTCGATAATCGTTCGCATAACGGTCCGTTCTTTTCCTTTCAGCTATTAAGTGATCCTGACTGTGCAGGGTATTTTTATTCTGGCCTTGCGGAACTACAGCTCACAAGTTCAGTAGTCACAATGCGGTTGTGACGAATGAACATCTCTGATGTGTGGGAATCGGGATTAGCGGCGCGTTCGGCTGCACCTTCAAGAGATAACTTCAATCATTATCTCTGTTGAATCCAGGGAGGCCGCTATTGGCGTGCGAGGAGGTCGGCCAGCAGACCATGAAAATGATGGACACCGTTTTCGCGCTTCACCGAATATCGCCCGCTCGAGTATGTGCGCGAACGCAATCCGCGCTGAACTGCCTCGCAAATTGCGATGTCTTCCCTCTGAATTTCATCGCTGAACTCTATTGTGCGGTTTAGCGCTTCCCGTACTTCACTCCGGTCAAGATCACGGAAGTACCATTCAAAAATGGTGAGCGTGCGTTCGGGTCCAACAGGAACGATCAGATTGGTTGAATAGTTGTCCGGATAGACATTCAACATCAGGTTTGGAAACAGCCAGGCGAATTGCACCTGGTTTCCGGGATCGCTTTCGCCTTTTCTCAGACGCGAGGCGGTCTCTTTGATTGGCGAGTGTTGTATCGAGTAGTGGCTGCGGGTCTCAGTTCGGTAACGGATGTAGTCTATCTCGCGGTTTAATCCGGGGTGGACGATGGGGATGTGATAGCCCTCCAAATAGTTGTCGACGTAGACCTTCCAGTTACACTCCACGTACCAGTCCTTGCGTGCGGCGAAGCTCATTGTCGAGAGATCACAGTGGCTGAGTCGCGAAGGCAAGTCCTCGAGAGTTTCAAAGAGCGGTTTGCTTTCCGGGTCAAGATTCACAAAGACCAGCGCTCCCCAGGTCTCGACTCTAAACTCCGGCAGACAGATCGTCTCTTTGGTGAAGCATTCAACACCGTCAAATTCGGGGGTGCCCAACAAGCGGCCTTCGAGCGAATAGCTCCAGCCGTGATAGCCGCATTGAAACGCGTTCCGGTTTCCTGCTCCGGCTGCAACAGGGCCCGCGCGGTGCCGGCAGACGTTTGAAAAAGCCCTCAGCCGTTCATCCTGACCCCGCGCCACAATAATCGATTCGCCGGCAATTGAAACCGTGAAGTAGTCGCCCGGACGCGTCACTTGATCTGCTCGACCGGCGAGCTGCCACGTCGATCCGAAGACTTTGCGTTTCTCAAGCTCGAGCAGCTCTGCCGCAAAGTACCAGTGTGATGGCAACGTCGACGCCCGCGATAGACGTGGTTCAAATGAATACTCAGGGATGCTCATCTTCAACTCCGACCGTAATACCTAGCTGCATTTAATGTTAGCACACGAGGCGGCGGAGCCTCATTGCCTGCCGGCGAGTCGTTTGGAGAGACGAAAGATCGGATAGCTGGCGGCCAAAACCAGCAGCGCGTAGAGGCTGTTTCGAGTGTCACTTGCCGCGGCGCCAACCAGGAAGGCTATCGAGCCGAGTAATGAGAAACCGGTAGTCCACGGGTAGCCCCACGCCCGGTAAGGCCGGCGTCTATCCGGCTCGCGGCGGCGGAGGAAAAAGACGAGCCCGAACGAGATCGCATAATTCACCACGAAAAAGAACGCAACAACGGCGAGAACCTGATCGAGTGTGCCGGTAACGATGAACAACACGGCTACCAGAGTGCTGAAAAAGAGAGCAACCGTGGGTGTGCCGCCCTTATTCGCTCGAGCGGCTTTGGTAGAAACAAGTCCATCACGACTCATCGCAAATAGTACCCGGGTCGCCATCAATTGACAGGCATTGACCGCGCTCAGCATCGACAAGATCATCAATGACCGGAAAATGCGGTCACCGTTTTCTCCAAAGATGACTTGCGCGGCCTTACCCAGCGCCAGATCGCTGCCGGCAATTTCAGAAATTGGAAGGACGTAGAGGATCGCAAGATTGATCAGCAGGTATATTGCGATCACCGAAAGAACTCCCCCAAACATCGAGCGGGGAATATCGCGATCCGGATTTCGCACTTCTTCGGAGAAGTAGATAACACCGGTCCACCCGTCGTAAGTGTAGATCACTCCCTGAAGAGCCAGGATCATCGCGACCAATAAGTTCAAACCGTGGGGCGCTTCGGGCGCCGCGGAGGCGAGCGCGGAGTTTTTACCTCCAAGCAAAAAACAAGCTGCAACAAGCGCGATAAAGGCCAACGCTTTTAGAAGGCTGGTGATGTTCTGAATGCCGCTGCCCCATCGGATTCCGCGCCACTGTATGAATCCAAACAGCAACACTATCGCCAGCGCCAGCATTGTCGATTTTCCGACAAGCCCCGGAAAGAGAACACCGGCGTACTGCGCAATAATAAGCGATATGAATGCCGACGAGCCGCACGTCGAGATCCAATCGCTCCATCCGACTATGAACCCGGCATAGTCGCCCAGTGCGTCGTGGGCGAAAACATACTGGCCGCCCGAGCGCGGCATCATCGTACCAAGTTCGGCGATGGAAATGGCGCCGAGCAACGCATAGAGACCCCCGGCTATCCACACCCCGATAAACAGCCAGGGATTGGGCAGGTGTTCGGCTATAGTCCCAGGAGTGCTGAGTATGCCCGCACCGATTGTGTTGCCGATGATGACTGCGAGCCCGAAACCGACGCCAAGAATCTGTAGCAAGCGGCCGCGGTTCGCGTGCGTCTGGGTTGTGGTTTCGAGATCTGGCCCCAATCGTTACTCCTAATGAATTGATTCCAGAACCCGGCGCCGAGCCTAACCCGGCCCTGGCACGGGTAAAATAAACTAATCCGAGATGTCGGCTAAGGGGGAATTAGTAAGTCGCATTTTCTGAAGCGCAGCCGATCAGGGGCCTTGCTGGAAAGTGAGATAGCGGTGCGGGGCCAGTGCTCCGAGAGGCGTCCCAGGGAAGGCATCGCTTAAATGCCAAACACTTGCATAAAAACCTTGCGTTGATTCGGGCCGTCGAACTCGGTCAGGATCACACTCTGCCAACGGCCTAAAACCAATTCTCCCTTTTCGATCGGCACTGACACGCTGTGTCCGAGCACCACGATCCTGAGGTGCGAGTCGGCATTGTGCCGATCGCAATCTGAGTGCTCCGGATCGTTATGTTTATAATATGTGTCCCGAGGCACAATGCTCTCCGCCAGGCTTTTGACGTCCGCCAGAAGCGCGTCTTGCCACTCATTTACGATCAAGCCGGCGGTTGTATGAAGCGATGAAACTTGAACGTAGCCGTCCTTGACACCGGTCGATTTCGCAAATCCCCTTATGTCGTCGCTCAGGTTGACGAGATCGGTTCGCTCGTGGGTCTTAACCATTATGGTCTTTGAGAAGACTCTGACTGTGCCTTCGTTGGTGTGAGCATCGAGAGTCTGCGCGCCGCTCTCGCGGGCCGTTAGGGCTTCCATTGGTTTTCTCTCCTCCAGGGTCTTGTCGTGTGTGCTGCGCCTGCCTTTGATGAATACGGATTATACTACAATGATGGCGGGCACAGCGAAGAGGACTCACGAAGGCTATGTTATCAGCGGAAGCAACTGCTCTACGAAATCAGCGAGTCGACCAGCGCAAAGTTTCGAGCGCTTTCTTAGCTCAAACAGCCCTCTAAACGCTGCCGGTTTGCGCAACGCCGCACGCACAACCCTTTTAGGATCAACTCGGCCATCCCTCGTTCGATGCGCATTGAAGTCCAGCGGCAGATCTTCGTGCAAAAGATCACTGACCGAACGCACGATAAGAAACGGCACGTGGTGCTTTGCACACACGCGGGCGATGCCGGTTGACTCCATATCAACAAAGCCGATCTCGTTTGTGCCGAGCGAGCCCGCGAGTGAAAGTTTCGATTCAGCCGTGCAGAGTATTTTGTTGGAAGTAAAGGCTACTCCGATATGAACCGCCTCACCGATCTGCATCTGTTTCGCGGCTGAGAGCAGGTTGCCGTCAGGCTGCACGCTTGAGTCATAAATACGCTCGGCGACAACCAGGTCCCCAACTTGAAGGGCCGATGATAGTGCGCCTGCAAAGCCGATGCTCAACACCGCCCGAGCG